>Ga0209985_10000028_pt1 | contig 169955 bp, 139 predicted proteins | sample NOAtaG_FD_187305 | JGI IMG/M metagenome (GOLD analysis project Ga0209985, IMG submission 187305) | Freshwater lake microbial communities from Lake Erie, under a cyanobacterial bloom - NOAA_Erie_Diel6S_1000h metaG (SPAdes) (version 2) | ecosystem: Environmental > Aquatic > Freshwater > Lake ... | reverse complement strand
CTCGGGGTCCCAGAAATCCGCTGCCAGGGAGGCTTTGCGCTTGAGCTGGGCCATGAACTGGCGCGGCTCGGGCAGGTCGTCCCACACCTGGGGCAGGAAGGTGGCGCGCTGGCCGCGCCATTGCAGGATGACGCCGTCCACGCCCGGGCGCAGGTGGGCCAGCGCGCCGGCCTCGTCATCGAACACCAGCGGCTCGGAGGCGTCCAGCAGCGACACCTCCACCTCCACGGCGTCGAACTCGCGCAGGCCCAGGGGCGGGAAGCGCGGATCCAGAAAGGCGGCCGCGCGGGCGTTGTGGCGCACGTCCTCGCCCAGCGGGCGTTGGGCCTGGAGCGAGCCGATGCAGCCGCGCAGGGCGCCTTGCTTGCGCAGGGTGACGAAGGTGGCGCCGGGTTCGGCCAGGAAGGCGTCTTCTGCCGGGGCGCTCAGGGCGAGCCCCAGTTGGCGGCCGATGGTGGCGCGGGCCAGGGCCAGCAGGGTGCGGCCGCGCGAGGCATCCTGGCAGCCGGTTGCCGTGGAATCCGCGGTTTCGGTTCGCGCGGTGCCGCGCTCGTGGAAGGCCACCGAGGCGTAGCCCACCACCCGCGACCGGTCGCCGGCCGTATCGCCCGAGTTGCGCAGGTCCAGCAGTTCGGGCGCCAGGCCATGGCGGCGCGCCGCCAGCAGCAGCCCGTTCACGGGCGTGGCGCCGCAGGCCTGCTGGTGGTCGAGGTTTGGCTCGAGCGCCAGGATGGCCTCCACGGCGCCCCGGTCCATGCGCTGTGCGGCGCCGTAGGGCAGGTAGTGGGACAGGTCGGAGCTGATCACGATGCGCGTCTCGGGGCCGCCCCACAGCCGGTCGAGCACCTGCGCCACCTGCTCGGGGGTGGCGTCGCCCACCACCAGCGGCACCACCGAGAACTCGCCCAGCACCTCCTGCAGGAAGGGCAGGTGCACCTCGATGGCGTGCTCGAAGGCGTGGGCCTCGGGGTTGTCGGCCACCCACGGGAATTCGCGCAGGCTCTCGGCGGCTGCCAGGTCCACGGGCACCAGGCCCAGGGGCGTGCCGAGGGCTGTGCAGCCGGGCAGGGCCATGCCGCGCAGCGCCACGCGGTGCGCCGGGGCCAGCAGCACCACCCGCGATACCCGGCCGCGCAGCGGCAGGAGCCGGGCGTAGGCTCGGGCGGCCACGGCGCCCGAATACTGGTAGCCCGCGTGGGGCGCCACCAGGGCCTTGGGTGCCGCGCCACCCGCCGGGGCATCGGCGAGCAGTGCGCGCACATCGGCACGCAACCGCCTGGCCTCGGCCGGGTAGAAGCTGCCGGACACGGCGGGCGAGCGGATGGCAGCACGGATGTTTACCTTGGCACAGATGTATGGGCGAGGGCGCACCGGCGCAAGCCGCCGCGGCGCGCGACGCTCGACGCTGTTGACGCGGTGCAGCGCAGACGACTACCTTTCGGCCCCTTTCCCTCGGTTCCACCCCCCTCCGCTGTCATGTCCTCGCCGAAATTCCCGCCCGCACGCTCAAGGTGCATGGCCTCGCGACTCCGCTGCACGGTAAGCCCCATGGCCTGCAACGAACTTTGCGCCCGGGCCGGGCGGCAGCCGTGAATCCATGGTCCGCGAGCCCCGGCGCACCGCGGCGCCGACGGTGGTGGGCCGCCGCGCTGCTGCTGGCGGCGCTGGCCGGGGCGGGCGTGGTGTGGAAGAAGCGCCAGGCGCCCGCGCCAGCCGCTTCGCCCGCGGCGGCGCGGGTCATGGAAGTGGCGCCCGCCGACCTGGAAACGGTACGCCGCGAGGCCTTCGGCCGCGCGGTGCCCCTGTCGGGGAGCCTACGACCAGCGGAGTGGACGCTGGTGAAGTCCAAGGTGGCCGGCGAGCTGAGCGCGCTCACCGTGCGCGAGGGCGAGCGCGTGGCGCGCGGCGCGGTGCTGGCGCGCTTCGACGACCGGGATCTGCAGGCCCGGGTGGCCGAGCGCAACGCGGTCATGGAAGGGGCTCGCGCCCAGCTGGCCCTGGCGCGCAAGAACCAGGCCTCCAGCGCCGAGCTGCTGGCCACGGGATTCATCTCGCGCAACGCCTATGACACGGTGGAGAGCAACCTCGCCGTGGCCGAGGCCAACCTGCGGGCCGCCGAGGCGCAACTCGAGGTGGCGCGCAAGGCCCTGGCCGACGCCGTGTTGCGGGCGCCCATGGCCGGCATCGTGGCCGAGCGCTACGCGCGCCCCGGCGAGAAGCTGCCAGTGGACGCGCGCATCCTGTGGCTGGTGGACCTGTCACGCCTGGAACTGGAGGCCGAGGTGCCGGCGCCCGACATCGCCGCGCTGTCGCCCGGCCAGGCGGTGGAGTTCACCGTGGAGGGTTTCGAGGGCCGCGCTTTCCAGGGAACCGTGGCACGCATCAACCCGTCGGCCGACGAGCGCTCCCGCGCCCTCAAGGTGTACGTGCTGCTGCCCAACCCGGACCAGGCCCTGAAGGGCGGCATGTTCGCCAAGGGCATCCTGCGGCTGTCGGCCGGGCGCGAGGCGCTGGTGGTGCCGCTGTCGGCGCTGCGCGAGGAAAACGGCGAGCCCGTGGCCTGGGTGCTGGAGGGTGAATCGGTGGTGCGGAGGGCAGTGAAGCTGGGCGCGCGCGATGCCGGCCGGGGCGTGGTGGAAGTGCTCGAGGGCCTCAAGCCCGGCGAGCGCGTGCTGCGGGCCTCCATCACCAACGTGGCGCCCGGCACCCGGGTGCGGCTGGTAGGCGCGGCGGGCTGACGGGCTAGGGACGAGGGGCGCACCGCCATGTGGTTCACTCGCGTGAGCATCTCCAACCCGGTGTTCGCCACCATGCTCATGGCGGGCTTGCTGGTGCTGGGGCTGTTTTCCTACAAGCGGCTGTCGGTGGAGCAGTTTCCCAATGTGGATTTCCCGGTGGTGGTGGTCACCACCAGCTACCCCGGAGCCTCGCCGGAAGTGGTGGAAACGGATCTCACCCGGCCCATCGAGGAGGCGGTCAACACCATCAGCGGCCTGAAGACCCTCACCTCGCGCTCCTACGAGGGCCAGTCCATCGTCATCGCCGAGTTCGACCTGTTGACAGACCCCACGGTGGCGGCCCAGAACGTGCGCGAGAAGGTGGCGGGGGTGAAGGCGCGCTTCCGGCGCGAAGTGGATGAGCCGGTGATCTCGCGCTTCAACCCCGACGAGCAGCCGGTGGTGGCGGTGGCGGTGCGCTCGTCCAAGCGCGGCCTGCGCGAGCTCACCACTCTGGCCGACCAGGTGGTGGTGAAGCGGCTGGAGTCGGCTCGCGGGGTGGGGCGGGTGACGCTGGTGGGCGGGGTGCGCCGCGAGGTGCAGGTGCAGTTGAAGCCCGCCGAACTGGAAGCCCTGGGCGTGGGCGTGGACCAGGTGATCCAGGCCATCAGCCGCGAGAACCAGGAGCTGCCCGCCGGCGCCCTGACCAGCCGCGAGTCGGAACGGCTGGTGAAGGTGCAGGGGCGCATCGCCTCGGTGCAGCAGTTCCGCGACATCATCGTGGCGCGACGCGGCGCGTCGCCGGTGCACCTGTGGCAGGTGGCCAACGTGGTGGACGGCCAGCAGGAAGAGGAGAACGTGGCGCTGGTGAACGGCGTGCGCGGCATCGCCATCGACGTAGTGAAGGCCCAGGACGCCAACACCATCGCCGTGGTGGACGGGGTGCGCAAGGCGGTGGCCGAGCTCAAGGCGGCGCTGCCGCCCGATGTGGAGCTCGACGTGGTGCGCGACACCTCCCTGGGCATCCGCAATTCCGTGTCCAACGTACAGCGCACCATCGTGGAGGGCGCGCTGCTCACCATCCTGATCGTGTGGCTGTTCCTGCGCTCCTGGCGCAGCACCGTGATCACCGGGCTCACGCTGCCCATCGCCCTGATCGGCACCTTCACCGTGCTCTACGCCATGGGCTTCACCCTGAACGTGATGACGCTCATGGCCATGTCGTTGTCGGTGGGGCTTCTCATCGATGACGCCATCGTGGTGCGCGAGAACATCGTGCGCCACGCCAACATGGGAAAGGATCACCGCACCGCGGCGCTGGAGGGCACCCAGGAGATCGGCCTGGCGGTGATGGCCACCACCCTCACCATCTGCGCGGTGTTCGTGCCGGTGGCCTTCATGGGCGGCATCATCGGGCGCTTCTTCTACTCCTTCGGGCTGACGGTGGTGTCGGCGGTTCTGCTGTCCATGCTGGTGAGCTTCACGCTCGATCCCATGCTCTCCAGCGTGTGGCACGACCCGGAGGCCGGCGGCGTGAAGGGACGCGGTCCGGTGGCGCGGCTGCTGCAGCTCTCCGAGGCGCTGTTCGAGGCGGTGAGCGGTTTCTACCAGCGGCTGGTGGCCTGGTCGCTGCGGCGGCGCAAGACGGTGCTGGCGCTGGCGGCGGTGAGCTTTTTCGGCAGTTTCCTGCTGGTGCCCCTGATCGGCTCGGAGTTCGTGCCCGAGTCCGACCTCAACGAGCTGCTGGTGTACGCCAACACGCCGGCGGGCTCGTCGCTGGAGTTCACCCAGTCCAAGGTGCGGCAGATGGACGCGGCGCTGCGCGAGTTCGGGGAGGTGGCCTACACCTACGCCACCATCAACACCGGCGTGGTGCAGGGGAAGAACTACGCCACTGTATTCGTGCGCCTGAAGGACCGGCGCGAACGCAGCCGGTCGCAAAAGCAGCTTGCCGCGCCGATCCGCGAGCGGCTGTCGCGGCTGGCGGGGCTGGAGGTCACCTACGTGGGCGCCTATTCCTCCGTGTCCAGCGGCAAGCCGCTGCAGGTGAGCGTGCAAGGCGCCGACATCGCCGTGCTGGAGCGCCTGTCCGCGCAGGTGCTGGAGTCGATGCGCGGCATGTCCGGCCCGGTGGATCTGGATTCGTCGCTCAAGGCCGCCAAGCCCACGGTGGAAGTGCGCCTGAACCGCGAGGTGGCGAGCGATCTGGGCGTGGGCATCGCCCAGGTGGGGGCCGCGCTGCGCCCGTTGCTGGCGGGCGAGGCGGTGAGCGCCTGGAAGGCCCCCGACGGCGAGAACTACGACGTGCGCGTGCGCCTGCCGGTGGACGAGCGGCGCAACACCGCCGACCTGGAGCGCCTGTCGCTGGTGAGCCAGCACGCCGGCGCCGATGGCGGGCCGCGCATGGTGGCGCTGCGCCAGGTGGCCGCGTTCGTGCCCACCCTGGGCGCCACCCAGATCAACCGCCGCGATCTGCGCCGCGAGGTGCTGGTGACCGCCAACGTGACCGGCCGCCCCGCCGGCGACGTGGGTCGTGAACTCAAGGCCAGGCTGGCGGCTATCGAGCTGCCGCCGGGTTACCGCATGGTGATCGGCGGCTCCACCAAGGACATCCAGGAGACCATGGGTTACGCCATCTCGGCCCTGGGCCTGGCGGTGGTGTTCATCTACCTGATCCTTGCCTCCCAGTTCCGCAGCTACCTGCAGCCGCTGGCCATCATGGTGTCGCTGCCGCTGTCGCTGGTGGGGGTGCTGCTGGCGCTGCTGGCGTGGCGCTCCACCCTCAACATCTTCTCTATCATCGGCTTCATCATGCTCATGGGTCTGGTGACCAAGAACGCCATCCTCCTGGTGGATTTCGTCAACCAGGCCCGCAGCCGCGGCATGGCGCGCGCCGAGGCTATCGTGGAGGCGGCCCGTGTGCGCCTGCGCCCGATCCTCATGACCACCGCCGCCATGGTGTTTGGCATGCTGCCCCTGGCCCTGGGCCTGGGCGAGGGCTCGGAGGCACGGGCGCCCATGGCGCACGCGGTGATTGGCGGGGTGATCGCATCCACGCTGCTTACCTTGCTGATAGTGCCTGTGGTATTTACGTACCTTGACGACCTGGGATCGCGCCTGCGACGGCTGTTTGGCGCCCCGGCCGTGCCGGGCGACGCGAACAAGGACTCCGCATGAAACCTGCGCATCAGTTTTCGGTGCCTCCAATTGCTCTCGCCGTGGCAACGGCGCTGGGGGCGCTGCTGGCCTTGACGGCCTGTTCCAAGTCCGAGGCGCCGTCGGCGCCGCCACGGCTCGTGACGGTGGTGAAGGCGGGTGCTGACGATATCGGCAATCGCACCAGTTACACCGGTGAGGTGCGGGCTCGGTACGAGTCGGCGCTGGGCTTCCGTGTTCCTGGCAAGCTTGCCGAGCGGCTGGTGGAGGTGGGCGACATGGTGAAGGCGGGTCAGGCCCTGGCGCGGCTCGACCCTGCCGACCAGCGTCTGGCGGCGGAGACGGCGCGTCAGCAGGTGCTGGCCGCCGAGGTCAACCTCGCCCAGACCGAATCGGACGTCAAGCGCTTCAAGGAGCTTCACGAACAGGGCTTCATTAGTCCGGCGGACTTCGAGCGCCGCATGACCGGCCTGCGGGTGGCCGCGGCGCAACTGGAGCAGGCCCGCTCTCAACTGGGCCTGGCGCGCAATCAAGCGGTCTACACCACCCTGGCTGCCGACCACGCGGGCGTGGTGACCCAGGTGGCTGCCGAGGTGGGCCAGGTGCTGGCGGCGGGCCAGATGGTGTTCCGCGTGGCGCGGCCCGGCGAGAAGGAGGTGTGGATCCCGGTGCCGGAAAACCGGCTGGGCGAGCTTGCCAAGGCCAAGGAGGTGAGCGTGGATCTCTGGGCTGATGCGGCCACGCGCTTTCGCGGACGGGTGCGCGAGCTCGCGCCCAGCGCCGATCCGGTAACGCGCACCTATACCGCCAAGGTGACGCTGCTCGACCCTGCGCCGGGGGTGCAACTGGGCATGACGGCCAATGTGCGCTTCGCCGGGGCCGGCGCCCGGGGCGGTTTGCGTCTGCCGGGCACGGCCTTGTTCAAGAAGGGCGAGCAGGCCGCCGTCTGGGTGGTGGACGCCGCCACCTCGCAGGTGCATCTGCGCCCGGTGGGCGTGGGTGCGTACTTCGAGGATCACGTCAACGTCACCAGCGGGCTGCAGGCCGGCGAGACGGTAGTGCGCGCCGGCGTGCACAAGCTGTTCGAAGGCGAGAAGGTGCGCATCGCCGCCGACGCGCCGCAATGATCTCCACCCGTGTCAACCTGTCCGAATGGGCACTGCGCCATCAGCCGCTGGTGCTGTACTTCATGCTCGCCCTCAGCGTTGCGGGCGTGGTTTCCTTCCTGAAACTGGGTCAGGCGGAGGATCCCGATTTCACCTTCAAAGTGATGGTGGTGCGCACGCTGTGGCCCGGCGCCACGGCCCGCGAGGTGGAGCAACAGGTCACCGAACGGCTGGAGAAGAAGCTCCAGGAGGTCCCGTGGTTCGACTTCACGCGCAGCTACTCCAAACCGGGCGAGTCGCTGATCTTCGTCACCCTCAAGGATTTCACCCCGCCCAAGGCGGTGCCCGACGCCTTCTACCAGGCACGCAAGAAGGTGGGCGACATCCGTTACACCCTACCTGCCGGTGTGCAGGGGCCGTTCTTCAACGACGAGTTCGGCGACACCTTCGGCACTATCTATGCCTTCACGGGCGATGGGTTCGGCTATGCCGAGCTGCGCGACCGGGTGGAAGACGTGCGCCGCGAACTGCTGCGTGTGCCCAACGTGGGCAAGGTGGACTTGCTGGGCGAGCAGAAAGAGCGCGTCTGGGTGGAGATTTCCCACCGCAAGCTTGCCACCTTGGGCATCGATCCGCTGGCGATCTTCGCGGTGCTGCGCAGCCAGAATGAGCTTGCACCGGCTGGAAGCTTCGAGACCCGGGACGACAAGGTGTTCGTGCGCGTGTCGGGCCCCTTCACTTCGCTGGAGAGCATTCGCGAGATCGGCATCCAGGCCAACGGGCGGCTGTTTCGCCTGGGAGACATTGCGCGGGTGAGCCGCGGCTACGAGGATCCCCCGGAGCTGGTGTTCCGCTACAAGGGCGAACCGGCGCTGGGTTTGGCCGTGTCCATGCGCAAGGGTGGCGACATCATCGCCATGGGGCACGCGCTGCACCAGCGCATGGACGAGCTGGCCGCCGCGTTGCCCGCCGGTATCGACGTGCACAGGGTCGCGGACCAGCCCACGGTGGTGTCGCGGTCCGTCAGTGAGTTCATGAAGACCCTGGCCGAGGCGGTGATCATCGTGCTGGCGGTGAGCTTCATCAGCCTGGGTTTGCGCACCGGCATCGTGGTGGCGCTGTCCATTCCGCTGGTGCTGGCCGTGACCTTCCTGTTCATGCGCGTGTTCGACATCGATCTGCAGCGCATCTCGCTGGGGGCGCTCATCATCGGGCTGGGCTTGCTGGTGGATGACGCCATCATCGCCGTGGAGATGATGGCCATCAAGATGGAGCAGGGCTGGGATCGTCTCAAGGCGGGCAGCTACGCGTACACCTCCACCGCGCCCTCCATGCTCACCGGCACGCTGGTGACGGCGGCGGGTTTCCTGCCCGTGGGGCTGGCGAAATCGGCGGCTGGCGAGTACACCTTTTCCATCTTCGCGGTGGTGTGCATCTCGCTGCTGGTGTCGTGGGTGGTGGCGGTGGTGTTCACGCCTTACCTGGGTTTTCACCTGCTACCCGACTTCGCCAGGCAGGGCCACCAGGAGGGGCTGCTATCACGGCTCGCGCGCTTGGCGACCCGGCGCTCCAAGCCCGCGACCCCGCCGGGAGGCCATCACGGCGGCGACGTGTACGACCGGCCCTTCTACCGCGCCTTCCGCGCCGTTGTGACGTGGTGCGTCACGTTCCGCAAGACGGTGATCGTGGTCACGGTAGCGGTGTTCGTGCTCTCTATCGTCGGATTCGGCTTCGTGCAGCAGCAGTTCTTCCCCTCGGCCAACCGGCCCGAGCTGGTGGTGGACCTGTGGCTGCCCAACGGTGCTTCCATCGGCGCGACCGATGCGCAGGCGCGCCGTTTCGAGCAGGTGCTCGCCAAGGACCCGGATGTGGAGAGTTTCGTCGCCTACGTTGGCGGCGGCAGCCCGCGGTTCTATCTGCCCCTGGACCAGCAGTTGTTCAATCAGAACCTGGCGGAGTTCGTGGTCACGGCCCGCGACAACAAGGCGCGCGCCAGACTGCAGCAACGCCTGGAGGAACTGATCGAAACCGACTTCTCGCTGGTGCGCGGCCGGGTGTCGCCGCTGCAAAACGGCCCGCCCGTTCCCTATCCGGTGGCCTTCCGGGTGCGCGGCCCCGACTACGAGCAGATTCGCGTCATCGCCCTGCAGGTGGCCGATGTGCTGCGCGCCAGCCCCGACATGCGTCTGGTGCACCTGGACTGGAACGAGAAGAGCAAGGTGGTGAAGCTCGAGATCGACCAGAACAAGGCCCGCCTGGTGGGCGTCAGCAGCGCCGATCTGGCCAATGTGCTCAATTCCTTGATCACCGGCTATCGCATCACCGAGTTTCGCGAACGCGACAAGCTCATCGAGGTGCTGGCGCGGGCCGAGGGCACGGAACGCCGCTCCCTGGCGGAACTGGGCGACGTGAACATTCCCACCCAGAGCGGGCGCTGGATTCCGCTGTCGCAGGTGGCCCGCATCAGCTATGCCCTGGAGGATGGTGTCATCTGGCGGCGCAACCGCGTGCCCACCATCACCGTGCAGGGCGACATCGTCGGCAGCGTGCAGGCGCCGGTGGTGTCCAAGCGGCTGCAGCCGTTGATCGAACCCATCCGGCAGGCGCTGCCGCCCGGCTATTCCATCGAAATGGGCGGCGCCATCGAGGAAAGCGCCCGCAGCCAGGGCTCGGTGAATGCAGTCATTCCGGTGATGTTGATCACCGTCGTCACGCTGCTCATGATCCATCTGCAGAGCCTGCAGAAAACGCTGTTGGTGCTGCTCACGGCCCCCTTGGGGATCATTGGCGTGTGCCTGTTCCTGCTGGTGGGCAACGTGCCCTTCGGTTTCGTGGCCATGCTGGGCTTCATCGCGTTGAACGGCATGATCATGCGCAACTCCATCATCCTGGTGGACCAGATCGAGCAGGACATCGAGGCGGGCCAGCCGCCATGGAATGCGGTGATCGAGGCCACCGTGCGGCGCTTCCGCCCCATCATGCTCACGGCGGCGGCCGCCATCCTGGCCATGATTCCGCTGTCGCGCTCCAATTTTTGGGGGCCCATGGCAGTGGCAATCATGGGGGGGCTGCTGGTGGCCACGGTGCTCACGCTGTTGTTCCTGCCAGCTCTCTACGCGGCCTGGTTCCGGGTACGCAAGCCCGCCCCGGCTTGAGAAAGGATCAAACATGAATGTCGGTTTCGTCGCCGGGCGGCGCGTGCTGCTGCGGCTGGCGGCCCTTGGCTGGCTGGCGTTGCTGGCGGCCACCGCCCATGGGGGGGGCTCGGCGGTGGCCTCGGCCCACCCGCTGGCCACGCGCGCCGGCGAACAGGTGCTGGCCGCTGGCGGTAATGCCTTCGACGCGGCCGTGGCCGTGGCGGCGGTGCTGGCGGTGGTGGAGCCCTATGCCTCGGGGCTGGGCGGTGGCGGTTTTTTTCTGGTGCACCGCGCGTCGGATGGCTGGCAGGCGGTGGTGGATGCGCGCGAAACCGCACCGCGGGCCGCCGGGCCGGACTTCTACCTCGATGCCACCGGCAAGGCAGAGGGCCGCGCCTCGCTCGATGGCGCGCGAGCAGCGGCCATTCCCGGCCTGCCCGCGGGACTCGCCCATGTGGCGAAGTTCTACGGGACGCGTGCGCTCTCCGAGACGCTCGCCCCGGCCATCCGTTTGGCCGAGGAGGGTTTCTCCACTGACGCGCGCTATGGCACGGCGGCCGCTGGGCGCGAGGCCGCGCTCCGGGCGGATGGTCGCACCGCGGCCGTGTTCCTGGCCGATGGGGCGGCGCCGGCGCCGGGGCATCGGGTGCGGCAGCCGCACTTGGCGCGCACGCTGCGGGCGCTGGCCGACCACGGCGCCGACGGCTTCTATTTTGGCGCCGTGGCCGAGGAACTGGTGCGCTCGGTGCGTGCCGCCGGCGGGGTATGGAGCGCGCACGACCTGGCGGGCTACCGCGTGATCGAGCGGCGCCCGGTGCGTATCCGCCATGGCGGTGCCACGGTGACCACGGCGCCATTGCCGTCCAGCGGCGGATTGGTGCTCGCCCAGGCCCTGCAGATCCTGGAGCGCCTGGAGGCTGCGGCGCAGCCGCAGGGGGAGCGCGACCACCTGGTGGTGGAGGCGCTGCGTCGCGGCTACCAGGACAGGGCGCGCTGGATGGGCGACCCGGGCTTCGTGGCGGTACCAGAGGCGCGGCTTGCGAGTCCGGGCTATGCCGCGCGCCGCGCCGCCGGGGTGGACCGGCTGCGCGCCACGCCCAGCGCCGCGCTGGGTGCCGAGGTCGCGGGGGTGGAGGGCGAGGACACCACCCATTTTTCTATCGTGGACACCCACGGCAACCGCGTGGCCGCCACGCTCAGCATCAATGGGCCCTTCGGCGCCGCGCTGCTTGCGGGCGATACGGGCGTGCTGTTGAACAACGAGATGGACGACTTCGTCCTTGCCCCTGGCACCGCCAACCTGTACGGGCTCACCGGTGGAGAGGCCAACCTGATCGCGCCCGGCAAGCGGCCCTTGTCGTCCATGTCGCCCACCTTCGTGGAGGACGAGCGCGGCGTGCTCGTCCTGGGCACACCGGGCGGCTCGCGGATCATCAGCATGGTGTTGCTGGCCATCCTGGAGCACCTGGGCTCGCCCGTGGTGGACCTGGAGCGGGTGGTGGGCAGGCCGCGCTTTCACCATCAGTTCCTGCCCGACCGCGTGGAGATCGAGCCGGGACAGTTCGCGCCCGAGTGGCGCTCCGCGCTGGAGGCCCTGGGCCACACCGTGCAGGAGGGCCGCCGGCGCTGGGGCAACATGCAGGCGGTGTTCGCGGACCGCCGCACCGGCGAGGCGAGCGCCGCTGGCGATCCGCGGGCGCGGGCGGGGGTGCCGTTCTAGGGCGCGCCCAGCAGCCACTCTCCCAGCCGCGACGGGTCCACGTTGCCGCCGCAGACCGGCACGACCACCCGGGCGCCAGCGTAGTCTGCGCGCGCCGCCAGCACGCCAGCCAGCCCGGCGGCGCCGGCGGGCTCCACCACGAGCCCCGCATGGCGATGAAGCAGGCGCATGGCATCCCGCAGGGCTTCGTCCTCCACCGCGTGAACCACGTCCACTAGGCCGTGCATGTCGGCCACCGCCTCGGGGATGGGTACGCGCACGGCGATGCCGTCGGCGATGGTGCGCGCCGCCGTGGTTTCCACCACCGCGGCGCCCGGGCCGCGCAGCCAGGAATCGCGCATGGCCGGCGCACCACTGGCCACCACCCCGGCCACGCGGATGCCTGGCAGTGCCGCTTTGAGCCAGCGGGCGTTGCCGGTGAGCAGCGCGCCGTTGCCCAGGGGCAGGCAGGCGGCATCCCACTGGCCGCCGGCGGCGGTGAGTTCCAGCGCCATGGTGCCCGCGCCCTCGGCGGCCTCCACGTCCAGGCCGTCCTCCAGGAAGCGCGCGCCGGTGCCTGCCGCCCACGCCCGGGCTGCGGCCTTGGCGGCATCGAAATCCCCACCCTCCAGGCGCACCAGGGCGCCGAGCGCCCGCATGCGCTCCACCTTGAGCCGATTGGCCGTGGTGGCCGCCCACACGCGTACCTGAGCGCCGCGGCGCCGGCACGACCACGCCACCGCCTGGCCCCAGTTGCCCGCGCTGGCGCAGGCCAGCGGGCGCCGCGGTTCGGACTCAAGCGCGGCCGCCACCAGCCGTTCGGCGCCGCGGCCCTTGAAGCTGCGGATCGGATTGACCGTCTCCACCTTGAGCGTCACCGTGCAGCCGAGCGCAGCGGAGAGCGGCTCGCAGTCGTACTGCGGTGATTGCAGGAACTCAGGGGCGATGCGCGCCGGGGCGGCGGCGATGCGTGCCAGGCTCAGACGGTGGGCTGGCAGGGGGTCGGCGGGCAGGGCTTGGGGATGCATGGCGGGGCGCTCAGGGTGCCGTTGGGGCGCTGATCGTGACACAATCCTGACTGCGGTCTGCGCCCTGCGCGGATCCGGGGAGAAAACCAATGGCCGACAGAAGAGCCTTCCTGCGTGCCGCGGCGGCGGCACTCGCCGCGGGTGCATCGCCGCTGCTTTCTGCCCCGCGCATCGGACCCGAGGGGTTGCCCGAGGGCGCGATCGCGGCGGCGGAGTACGACACCCTGCCCGGCAAGCTGCCGCTGATCAAGCGTACCTGGCGGCCGCCCAACTACGAAACGCCCACGCGCTACTTTGCCGAGGCTTTTACACCCAACGATGCGTTCTTCGTACGCTACCACCTGTCCAACATCCCGCGCGTGGACCTGGCGCAGTGGCGGCTGCAGGTGGGTGGCGAGGCCGCCGGGCGTCCCGTGTCCTTCACGCTGGAGGAACTGCAGCGCGATTTCGAGGCAGTGGAGATCAATGCCCTGTGCCTGTGCTCGGGCAACCGCCGCGGCTTGTCCGATCCGCACGTGCCGGGCATCCAGTGGGGGCACGGCGCCATGGGTAATGCCCGCTGGAAGGGTGTGCGGTTGAAGGCGTTGCTGGAGAAGGCGGGCATCAAGGCTGGCGCCACGGAGGTTGCCTTCGAAGGAGCGGATGGCGGCGTGGCCGAGGCCACGCCCGATTTCGTGAAGAGCCTGCCCGCGTGGAAGGCCCTGGACGAGAACGTTCTCGTGGCTTGGGAGATGAACGGCGAGCCGCTGCCCCATTGGAACGGGTTTCCCGCCCGGCTGGTGGTGCCGGGGTGGACGGCCACGTACTGGATCAAGCACCTCACCTCCATTCAGATGCTGGCGCAGCCATTGAGGGGGTTCTGGATGGCCCCGGCCTACCGGATCCCCAAGGGCCGCTTCCCGGTGGTGGACCGCTTCGTGTCCCAGGAAAACGAAACCAACACACCCATCACCGAGATGGTGGTGAACTCGCTCATCACCAATCTGCGCGAGGGACTGCCCTATCGCGCCAATTCGCCTCTGTTCGTGCGCGGCGTGGCCTGGGACGGTGGCTACGGGATCGAGCGCGTGGAGGTCAGCACCGATGGCGGGGCCATCTGGCGGCAGGCCGAGCTCGGGCCCGACCTCGGGCGCTTTTCGTGGCGCCAGTTCACCCACGGCTTCGTGCCCGCGCCCGGCGAGCATGTGGTGTCGGCGCGCGCCTTCAACCGCCTGGGCGCCACGCAAACCACAACCCTGGTGTTCAATCCCGCCGGCTATCACAACAACGTGATCCAGCGCATCCGCATCGCCTGCGCGTGAGGCCCGCCATGACCCGCATCCCGACGTTCGCCGTGCTGCTTGCCTGCGCCGCCCCCGCCGTGTTTGCCGGCGAGGACTCGGTGGAACTGGCCGAGGGCCCCGGGCGTGCCCTGGTGGAGGCCCGCTGCGTGGCCTGCCACAGCCTCGACTACATCCAGATGAACTCGCCGTTCCTGGACCGCAAGGGCTGGGAGGCTTCGGTGGCCAAGATGATCCGTGTGATGGGCGCGGAGGTCCCCGAGGCAGACGTGCGGGAGATCGTCGACTACCTCGCCAGCCGCTACGGGCGACCCTGACCCACTGGAAGAATTGCCACGATGAAGACCACATTCCTGGAGTTCGAGCAGCCCATTGCCGAGCTCGAGCAGAAGATCGAAGAATTGCGCTACGTGCAGGACGATTCGGCGGTGGACATCTCCGACGAAATCATGCGCCTGCAGAAGAAGAGCAATGCGCTGTCGCGGGAGATCTACGGCAAGCTCTCCGCCTGGCAGATCGCCCAGGTGGCGCGGCACCCGCAGCGGCCCTACAGCCTGGATTACCTCCAGACGCTGTTCACCGATTTCGAGGAACTGCACGGCGACCGGTTGTTCGCTGATGACCCGGCCATCGTGGGCGGCCTGGCCCGCTTCCAGGGCCAGTCCTGCGTGGTGATCGGCCACCAGAAGGGTCGCGACACCAGGGAGAGGAGCGCGCGCAACTTCGGCATGCCCAAGCCCGAGGGTTATCGCAAGGCGCTGCGGCTCATGAAGATGGCTGAAAAGTTCGGGCTTCCCGTGATCACCTTCGTGGACACGCCGGGCGCGTATCCAGGCGTGGACGCCGAGGAGCGTGGCCAGTCCGAGGCCATCGGGCGCAACCTCTTCGAGCTGGCGCAGTTGCGTGTGCCGGTGGTGTGCATCGTCATCGGCGAGGGCGGCTCGGGCGGCGCGCTGGCCATCGCCGTGGGCGACGTGGTGATGATGCTGCAGTACGCCATCTACTCGGTGATCTCCCCCGAGGGCTGCGCCTCCATCCTGTGGAAGAGTGCCGAGAAGGCGCCCGAGGCGGCCGAGACCCTAGGCATTACCGCCAACCGGCTCAAGACGCTGGGCCTGGTTGACAAGGTGATCCCCGAGCCGCTGGGAGGCGCCCACCGCGACCAGGCGGCGGTGATGCAATCGGTGCGAAAGGCCATCGCGGAGGCCCTGCGGGAGTTGCGTGACCGTCCGCTGGACGATCTGGTGGAGGCGCGCTTCGAACGGTTGCTCGGTTACGGCAAATACAAGGAACTGGCGCTGCGCTGACCGGCTTCGTTGGAGGGTCGAGCCCCATGTCCGGCGCTGGCCCGTTGCGCGTGATCGTGGCCGCAGCGCTCGCCCCGCTGCAGCCAGCGGGGCGTACCCTGTGCTGCGCGCTGAGCGGCGGGCGCGATTCCACGCTGCTTCTTGTGCTGCTGCACGAGCTCGCTGTCCCCCTGGGCTTTCGCCTCTCGGCGCTGCACGTGCACCACGGGCTCAGCCCCCGCGCCGATGACTGGGCGCGGCACTGCCAGGGTTTGTGCGAGCGCCTGGGTGTGGCCCTCCAAGTGCGCCGCGTGCAGGTGCCGCGCCGCGGCGCCGATGGCCTCGAAGCGGCGGCACGCGCCGAGCGCTACCGCTGCTACCGCGACTGTGGTGCGGAGGTGGTGGTGCTGGCCCACCACGCCGACGATCAGGCCGAGACGGTGCTGTTGCAGCTTCTGCGCGGTGCGGGGCCCGAGGGGCTGGCTGCCATGCCGGCGCTGCGCCGGCTGGGGCCGGACGGGCCGTGGCTTGCACGGCCGCTGCTGGAGGTGCCACGCGCGCGCATCGAGGCTGGGCTGCGCGATCGCGGCCTGTCGTGGGTGGAGGATGAGTCCAACGCCGACACCCGCCGTGCCCGCAACCACCTGCGCCACGCAGTGATGCCGGTGCTCGAGCAGCTGCAGCCCGCCGTGCGCGAGGTGCTTGCGCGCAGCGCGCGCAACATGGCCGACGCGGCCGCGCTGGCGGCCGCCGTGGGCCGGGAGGACGTGGCCCGGGCCGCCGATGGACCCGGGCTGCGGGTGGACGCGCTGCGCGCGCTGCCCGCGGTGCGCGCAGCCAACGCCCTTCGCCAGTGGCTGGCGGACGCCGGCCTCCAGGCCCCCCCGCGCGAGCGCCTCCTGGCCGGGCTGGCGCAGTTGCTCGAGGCGCGCTCCGATGGGGCGCCGCGGCTCATGCTGGGCGAGCAGGCGGTGCTGAGGCACCAGGGCTGCCTGATGGTGGCCAGGCCCGCGGCGGCGGGCAACTGGTGGCTGCCCTGGAACGGCGAGCTCCGCCTGGCGCTGCCCGACGGACGCACGCTGCACCTCGATCCCCGTGAGGGTACGGGGTTGTCGCGGGCGCGGCTGCTGGCGGCGGGTGTGCGGGTGCGCCTGCGCCGCGGCGGCGAGCGCCTGCGCCCCGGGCCCGGCAGGCCGCACCGCACCCTCAAGAACCTGCTGCGGGAGGCCGGCGTGCCGCCCTGGGAGCGCAGCCACGCGGTGGTGCTCGAGGCGGGAGGGCGCACCGCCTGGGCCGAGGGTGCGGGCGGGGACGCGGGTTTCGCCGCGGCGCCCGGCGAGGCCGGCGTGGAGCCCATGGTGTTGCCCGGCCCGGCTGGCACCGGGCGTTAGAATCTGCCCGCTTCCAGAGGATCGTCCATGCCCAGAATCGTGCTCGTGGCGCTGCTTGCAGCCCTTGGCTTCCCGGCCTCTGCCCAGGTCATCACCCTCAAGTTCAGCCACGTGGTGGCGCCCGACACCCCCAAGGGCAAGGCGGCGGATAAGTTCCGCCAGCTCGCCGAAGCCGCCACGAAGGGGCGGGTGAAGGTGGAGGTGTTCCCCAACAGCCAGCTCTACAAGGATGGTGACGAGCTCGAGGCGTTGCAGCGCGGCGCGGTGCAGATGCTGGCGCCCTCGGTGTCGAAGTTCGGGCCGCTCGGGGTGCGCGATTTCGAGGTCTTCGACCTGCCGTATCTGCTGCCCGACACGGAGACCGTCAACCGCGTCACCGACGGTGAGATCGGCCGGCGGCTGTTCTCCCGGCTCGAGCCTCGCGGCATCACCGGGCTCGCCTACTGGGACAACGGCTTCAAGCAGTTCTCGGCCAACCGCGCGCTGCGTACACCTGCGGATTTTCGCGGCCTCAAGATGCGCGTGCAGTCTTCAAAGGTGCTCTCGGCCATGGTGCGGCAGCTCGGCGGCGTGCCGCAGGTGATGGCCTTCAGCGAGGTGTACACGGCGCTGCAGCAGGGCGTGGTGGACGGCACCGAGAACCCGGTGTCCAACCTCTACACCCAGAAACACCACGAGGTGCAGAAGTTCCTCACCCTGTCCAACCACGGGCCGCTGGTGTACGCGGTGATCGTGAACAAGCGCTTCTGGGACGGGTTGCCCGCGGACATCCGCGACGCCCTGGGCGGCGCCATGGCCGAGGCCACGCGATTCGAACGGGCCATCGCCGCCAAGGAAAACGCCGACTCGCTCGCACTGGTGCGCAAGGCTGGCACCACCCAGGTGGTGGAACTCACCGACGCCGAGCGCGGTGCGCTGCGCGCCGCGCTGCAGCCGCTGCAGCGGGAGTTCGAGCCTTCCATCGGCCGGGAACTCATCGGCTCGGTGGCCGCCGTGGCTGCGCAGGTGGAACAGGATCGCCGCAAGCGCTAGGCCGGACGGGGACACGCGCCATGCTGAGCCTCGCTGGACGCCTTCTCGACCGGCTGGAGGAGTGGATCGTCGCCGTCTTCATGGCGGTGGCGACGCTGGTGATCTTCGCCGCCGTCCTGCACCGCGCCAGCGCGAAGGTGGACTGGCTGTGGGACATCACTGGCCGCTGGGACCTGACGTGGGCCCAGGAGCTGTGCATCTTCCTGTTCATCTGGATGGCCAAGTTCGGCGCCGCCTACGGCGTGCGCACGGGCATCCACATCGGCGTGGACGTGCTGGTGAACCTCGCGCCCGAGCCCTGGCGGCGGCGCCTGGTGAGCCTCGCGCTGCTGCTGGGCGCGCTGTTCACGGGGATCATCGCCGTGCTGGGCGCGCGCTGGGTGCTGTTCATGCACGACACCGGCCAGGTGACGCCCGACCTGGAGTGGCCGCGCTGGGCGGTCTACCTGTGCATCCCGCTGGGCTCGGCCCTCATGTGCCTGCGCTTTCTGCAGGTGCTGTGGCGCTGGCGCCGCCAGGGCGTGCTGCCCAGCCACGCACCTCTGGGCGTGGGGGAAAGCGCGGCATGACGGCGCTGCTGATCCTGCTGATCCTCGCGCTGCTGCTGGCCACGGGCACGCCCATCTCCATCGCGCTGGGCCTCACGGTGCTGGTGTACCTGGCGGGCTTCTCCGGCTTCTCCATGGAGATGGTGGATATCGTGTCGCAGCGGCTGTTCACGGGGCTGGAGAGCTTCGCGTTGATGGCCATCCCGTTCTTCATCCTGGCGGGCACCTTCCTGAGCGAGGGCGGCGTGTCGGCGCGCATCATCCGCTTCGCCACCGCCCTGGTGGGCTGGATGCCCGGAGGCATGGCCATGGCGGCGATCCTCGCCTGCGCCTTCTTCGCCACAATTTCGGGATCCAGCCCCGCCACCGTGGCCGCCATCGGCGGGATCATGCTGCCCGCCATGGTGAAGCAGGGTTACCCGAAGCGCTTCGCGGTGGGCGTGATCACCACCTCGGGCTCGCTTGGCATCCTGATTCCGCCCTCCATCGTGATGATCGTCTACGCGGTGAGCACCAGCACCAGCGCGGGCAAGCTGTTCGTCGCCGGGGTGGTGCCCGGCTTCCTGCTGGCCGCGCTGCTCATGGCGGTGACCTTCGTGACGGCGAAGCGACGCGGCTACCCGACCCTGCCGCGGGCTTCCGCGCGCGAGATCTGGACGGCGTTTCGCGAGGCCTTCTGGGGCCTGCTTCTGGTGGCCATCGTCATGGGCGGCATCTACGGGGGCGCCTTCACCCCCACCGAGGCGGCCGCCGTGAGCGCCGTGTACGCGTTCGTGGCGGCGGTGTTCATCTACCGCGACCTGAGGCTGCGCGACGTCTTCCGGGTGCTGCTGTCGGCCGCCAACACCTCGGCCATGCTGCTCTACATCGTCACCAATGCGGTGTTGTTCTCGTACCTGCTCGCCTCGGAACAGATCCCCCAGGCCATGGCCGACTGGGTGACGGCGAAGGAGCTCTCGCCGTGGGCCTTCCTCATGGCAGTGAACCTCGCGCTGCTCCTGGCTGGGCAGTTCATGGAGCCCAGCTCCATCGTGCTGATCCTCGCGCCCCTGGTACTGCCCATCGCCACCCAGCTGGGCATCGATCCCATCCATCTGGGGATCATCATGACCGTGAACATGGAGATCGGCATGCTCCACCCGCCGGTGGGACTGAACCTGTTCGTGGCAAGCCATCTGGCCAGGATGGGGCTCACCGAGGTGTCCATCGCCTGCCTGCCCTGGGTGGGGCTAATGCTGCTCTACCTGGTGCTGGTGACCTACGTGCCGGCGGTCTCGCTGGCACTGCCGCGTGCGCTGGGGATGTGAGCCGCGATCAGCGCGGCGGCACCACCACGCCCTTGACACCCAGCTCCTTGAGGCGTTGCAAAGTGCGCTCGGCCTCTGTCCGGTCCTTGAAGGGACCCACTTGCAGGCGTGTCTCGGTATAGGCGGGAATGCCGGCTTGGTGCAGCTTCTCGCGCAGCGCCTCCGCATTGACCGAAGAGGAAAAAACGCCAACCTGCACGACAAACGGTTTGCCGTCCGCTGCAGGGGTGGCGGCGGCCGTGGCCTCGGCAGGTTTCGCCGACCCGGTGCCCACCGCGGCGGGTGCGGGAGCGGGCGTTGCGGGTGGCGCGGCTCTTACGCTGATTGAGCTTTCGGCTGGTTTTGCCTGTGTGGAAGAAGCGGCGCCAGAGGTGGGTGTCCGCCCTGCCACGGGTTTCGGGGCGGTGTCCTCGGGGACTTCCGTGACCTGGCTGGTGACGGCAGGCTTGGGCGCCGAAGAGAGAGGTTTCGAGGGTTCGTCCGCATCGATGGTTGGCGGAGGCGGAGGCACATCGGGAACGGGCGGTTTGTCTGCCGGTGGCGGCAGTTCGGGGCGCGGCGCGACGGACGCTGCGGACGCGGCGGGCGCGGGCGCGGCGGGAGTGGCCGCGGACTCCAGCTTTGGGTCCTCCTTGGCACGATCGAGCAGCGCAAGCGCAACCACGGCGGCGGCGATCAGGCCGAGGGCCCCCACCAGCCTGCGGGTGGCGCGGGCCTTGATGGCTTGCTGGTCGTCGGCGAGGGGAGGAGTAGCCATGATGTCAGCGCTATGTCGCGGGGATCGCCATGCTACGCCTGCCGCCTGCCGGGCCGCCATTGGCACGTGCGCGCAGCAGCGTCGTTACCGCCGACAGTGGAAACCCTTGGTCTGGGCTGGTGTGCCGTGCTATCCTCATGAATTGCCTTAGATTTTTCAAGGCTTCACCATGAACAAGACGGAGACTCGAATGGCTGTCGAAAGAACCCTGTCCATCATCAAGCCTGACGCGGTTGCCAAGAACGTGATCGGACAGATCTACGCGCGTTTCGAGGGAGCGGGCCTCAAGATCGTGGCTGCGCGCATGACGCAGCTCTCCCGCCCCCAGGCCGAAGGCTTTTACGCCGTACACCGCGCGCGCCCGTTCTTCAAGGATTTGGTGGACTTCATGGTGTCCGGACCGGTGATGATCCAGGTGCTGGAAGGCGACAATGCTGTCCAGCGTAATCGCGATCTCATGGGCGCCACCGACCCCAGCAAGGCCGAAAAAGGCACCATCCGCGCCGACTTCGCCCAGTCCATCGACGCCAATGCCGTGCACGGGTCCGATAGCGCCGAAAATGCTGCTACCGAGATCGCCTACTTCTTCCCTTCCGTGGACGTCCACGGCCGTTGATGCCCGTCAACCTGCTCGATTTCGACCTCGAGAGCCTGCGCGCCTGGTTGGCGGCGCGGGGCGAAAAGCCGTTTCGCGCCCAACAGCTGATGCGCTGGATGCACCGCGGCCTCGCTGCGGATTTTGAGTCCATGACGGATCTGTCCCGCGATTTGCGGGCCAAGCTCGCCGAAGGGAGCGAGATTCGCGCGCCCGGGGTGCTCAGGGATTCCATCGCCCTGGATGGCACGCGCAAGTGGCTGCTCGATGTGGGAGTGGGCAATGGCATCGAAACGGTGTTCATACCGGAAGCCAGCCGGGGCACGTTGTGCGTATCGAGTCAGGTGGGCTGTGCGCTGGAGTGTGCGTTCTGCTCCACGGGGCGGCAGGGTTTCAACCGCAACCTGTCCGCTGGCGAGATCGTCGGGCAACTCTGGCACGCCAGTCGTGCACTCGGTGCCGACGCTGCCGCTGGTCGGCGCCCCATCACCAACGTGGTTTTGATGGGCATGGGTGAACCGCTCGCCAATTTCGACGCTGTCGTAACCGCCCTGCGGGTGATGCTTGACGACCATGGCTACGGTCTGTCGCGCCGACGCGTGACGCTTTCCACGTCGGGCATGGTGCCCTGGATGGATCGCCTTCGCGAAGCTTGCCCGGTTTCGCTGGCAGTGTCGCTTCATGCTCCGAACGACGCGCTCAGAGACAGGCTGGTGCCCATCAACCGCAAGTGGCCGCTTGCGCAGTTGCTGGCGGCTTGCCGCCGCTACGTGGAGTCCGCCGCAGCGGCTGGTGGTGACGAGGACGGCGATGCTCCTGCGGCCGGCGCACCAGCGCTCAAGTGGCAGCGCCGGGGCGCGCCGCGGGATTTCATCACCTTCGAGTACGTCATGCTGCAGGGTGTGAACGACTCTCCGGCCCACGCCCGCCAACTGGTGGATCTCGTGGGCGACCTGTCCTGCAAGTTCAACCTCATTCCCTTCAATCCCTTCCCGGATTCGGGTTTCGAGCGTTCGCGCCCGGAGGCAGTGGCGGCCTTCCAGTCGGTACTCATGGAAGCGGGATTCGTCACCACCGTGCGCCGCACCCGCGGCGACGACATCGACGGTGCCTGCGGCCAGCTTGCTGGCCGGGTGATGGATCGAACGCAGCGCGCCGTGCGCCGAGAGGTCGGGGAGGCGGTACGCCAGTGAAACCGAGCATCGTCACCGCCTTGCTTGCTGTGTTTCTTGCCGCCTGCGGCTTGCGCGAACCGCGCCGGGAGGAACCGGCGCAGTTGCAGCCTCCACCGGTGCAACGTCCCACGCCCGCCAGTGCGCAGGAACGTGCCCGCGCTCACACCGAGTTGGGCTCCGGTTACTTTCAGGTGGGGCAGTACAAGGTCGCCCTGGAGGAGTTTCAAGAGTCGCTCGCCATCGACCCGCGCTACGTACCAGCTCACAGCATGATGGGCTTGGTTTACATGGAATTGAAGGAGGACGACAAGGCTCGCAAGAGTTTCGAGCGGGCGCTCAAGATCGATCCGAATGATCCCGACGCCAACAACAACTACGGGCTTTTCCTGTGCAATCGCCAGCGGGAGAAGGATTCCATACGGTACTTTTTAGTGGCTGCGCGCAACACTCTCTACAGCAAGCCGCACGAAGCCTATGCAAACGCGGGGGTGTGCGCCCGCCGCGGCGGCAATACTGCTGAGGCTATGGAGCACTTCCAGCGGTCGGTACAGCTTGAGCCCAACTATCCCCGGGCGCTTGTTAATCTGGCGCAACTGCAATTCGAAGCCGGACAGCCCGACCGTGCCAAGGCGAATCTGTCGCGCTTCGTTCAGATTTCCAAGACCCCGGATGCCGCGAGCCTATGGCTTGGGGTGCGCATCGAGCGACAGCTCGGTGACCGTGCTGCCATGAGGTCCTATGCTGCTTTACTCGAGCAGCGCTTCCCCAACGCGCAGGAGACCCGGATGCTGCGCGAGGGTCGTTTCGAGTAGGCCGCGGCGTGAGCGCGAGTGCATCTTTTGAATCCGAAGTGCCGGAGTCAGTTCCGGCGCAGGACCTGACCGGGCATGAAGGGCCTGCTGGCGACTCGAGCGCCGACGTGCGGCAGGCCGCTCCCACTGTCGGGCAGCGGCTCCGCGCCGAACGCGAGCAGCGCGGCTTGAGCGTTGCGGAGGTGGCAAGGCAACTGAAACTGGCACCAAGACAGGTTGAGGCGCTGGAGAGTGACGACCACGCCGCCCTGCCTGGCGATTTGTTCGTGCGCGGCTTCCTGCGAAATTATGCTCGCCTGTTCGATTTCGATCCCGGCGCCTTCGGAGTCTCGATGCCCGTGGGTGCACTGACGCAGGCTCCCGGACAGCCCCCGGATGCCTGCAGCGCGGCCGCAGGGCCGTCGCCTTCTCTTGCCATCGCGGTGCGTCGGCGCATGCGGCGCGAGCCGCGCGCCGCACTCACGCGGGTGGTTGCAGCGCTGGTTGTGGTCCTCGCAGTGGCACTGGCAGCGGTCGCGCTGCTCGATCCAAGGCCATCGCAGGTGTCTCCGTTGCAGCCCTCTGGTGCCATGCCTGGGGGAGCGGGTGCGGGGCTCGCCCCCGCCGCCCCGGAAGATTCCCCGGGGGCGCTTGCGGCGGCAAGGTCTGGTGAGCCTGCTGCAGCAACGCTCCCGGCAACTGCCCCGGGTTTTGATGCCCGCTTACAGCTGCGCTTCGCGCGCGATGCGTGGGTCGAGGTTCGCGATGAAGGCGGAAACGTGATCTTCAGCCAGCTCAGCCGCACGGGTAGCACCCAGGAGCTAACGGGCCGGCCGCCTTTTCAACTCGTGGTGGGAAATGCCTCGGGCGTGGAACTCAGCTATCGCGGGAAGCCGGTGGACCTTGCCCCTCATACCCGTTCCGATGTCGCCCGCCTCACCCTGGAATGATCCGATGAGCGAATTTGCCCCCGTGCGACGTTCCAGCCGGCAGGTGCGTGTGGGTCATGTGCGCGTGGGCGGAGATGCCCCCGTGATGGTTCAGTCCATGACCAACACCGACACCGCGGATGTTTCTGCCACCGTACAGCAGGTCTCGGAGCTGGCGCGTGCCGGCTCGGAGGTGGTGCGAATCACCGTGAACACGGTGGAGGCGGCCGCGGCTGTGCCGCACATTCGAGAGCGGCTCGACAGGATGGGCTGCAGCGTTCCCCTGGTGGGAGACTTCCACTTCAACGGCCACCGGCTGCTCACTCAGCACCCCTCGTGCGGGGAAGTGCTGGACAAGTACCGGATCAATCCCGGCAATGTGGGCAAGGGCTCCAAGCGCGACGAACAGTTCGCCACCATGATCGACATCGCCAACCGCAACGCAAAGCCGATCCGCATCGGAGTCAATTGGGGCAGCCTCGACCAGGCCGTTCTGGCGCGGCTCATGGACGAGAACGCCGTGCGCTCTCAGCCCCTTGACGCGGGCGCCGTGATGCGTGAGGCGCTGGTGGTTTCGGCGCTGGAGAGCGCGGCTCAGGCCGAGGCCTTGGGCATGCCCGGTGATCGCATCGTGCTCTCGGCCAAGGTGAGTGGCGTACAGGACCTCATCCGGGTCTACAGGACCCTCGCCGCGCGCTGCGACTACCCGCTGCATTTGGGACTCACCGAGGCGGGCATGGGTTCCAAGGGCATCGTGGCCTCCACCGCCGCGTTGGCGGTGCTGTTGCAAGAGGGGATCGGCGACACCATCCGGGTCTCGCTCACGCCGGAGCCCGGCGGCGACCGCACCAGGGAAGTACTGGTGGCCCAGGAGATTCTGCAAACCATGGGTATCCGCTCCTTCGCTCCGCTTGTCATCGCCTGTCCTGGCTGCGGACGCACCACCAGCACCGTCTTCCAGGAGCTCGCCGCGCGCATCCAGAGCTTCCTACGAGAGCAGATGCCTTCCTGGCGCGGCCGCTACCCGGGCGTGGAGAAAATGCACGTGGCCGTCATGGGCTGCGTGGTGAACGGTCCTGGCGAAAGCAAGCACGCGGACGTGGGCATAAGCCTGCCGGGCACGGGCGAGGTTCCGGTGGCGCCGGTGTTCGTGGACGGACGCAAAACCGTGACGCTGAAAGGTGATCGCATCGCCGAGGAGTTTCAGGCCATCGTCGAGGACTACGTGCGAAGCCGATTCGGGCAGGCTGGTCACGGTGCGCCGGCTGGCGAGGTTTCCATTTCCTGAGCATCCGCCCGCGCGTTCGCGCGGCAGCCATTCAAGAGATCCATGAGCGAATTGATCCAGGCCGTGCGGGGCATGAACGACATGCTTCCCGAAGACGCGCCGCTGTGGGAGTTCTTCGAGGACACGGTCCGTGCCTGGTTGGCGCGCTACGGCTATCGCCAGATTCGCACGCCCATCCTCGAGCGCACGGAACTGTTCGTGCGCTCCATCGGCGAAGTGACGGACATCGTCGAAAAGGAGATGTACACCTTCAACGACAGCCTGAACGGCGAGAGCCTCACGCTGCGCCCGGAGAACACCGCTTCGGTGCTGCGCTCGGTGGTGCAGCACAACCTCCTCTACGGCGGGCCGCAGCGGTTGTGGTACACGGGGCCCATGTTCCGGCACGAGCGTCCGCAGAAGGGCCGCTATCGTCAGTTCCACCAGGTGGGCGCCGAGGCGCTGGGCTTCGAGGGGCCCGACATCGATGCTGAGCTCATCGTCATGGGGGCGCGTCTGTGGCGCGACCTTGGGCTGGAAGATATCTCGCTGGAGATCAATACCCTCGGCGACCAGCAGTCGCGAGCCCGGTATCGAGCCCGGCTGGTGAGTTATCTCGAGTCGCGGATGGACGAACTCGACGAGGATTCGGTCCGGCGTCTGCATGCCAATCCGCTGCGCGTGCTCGACAGCAAGAATCCGCGCATGCAGGAGGTGGTCGAGGCTGCGCCGAGGCTGCTGGATGACCTCGATGAAGAGTCGCTCGGGCACTTCGAAGACTTGCAGCGTCTGCTGCGCCACTGCGGGGTGGAGTTTCGCATCAATACTCGCCTCGTACGCGGTCTCGACTACTACAATCGCTCCGTTTTCGAGTGGGTCACCAACCGGCTTGGCGCCCAGGGCACGGTGTGCGCTGGTGGGCGCTACGACGGTCTGATTGCCCAGATTGGCGGCAAGCCCGCTCCGGGGGCAGGGTTTGCCATGGGCGTGGAGCGGCTGCTTTCGCTGTTGGCGGAAGCAGGGGCGCGGCCACCCGCGGGCGGGCCGGATGTCTATGTCGCATGGAGTGGCGCCTCGGCGGAGGCGCATGCCTGGCGCGTGGCCGAGCGGCTGCGCGCAGCCGGGGCGGCGGTGGTGCTTCACTGCGGCGGCGGCGGATTCAAGTCGCAAATGAAGAAAGCCGATGGCAGCGGCGCGCGTTTCGCCGTGATCGTTGGCGAAGACGAGGCAGCGGCCGGTCAGGCGAGCCTGAAGCCGCTGCGCGAGTTGTCCGAACAGGTGCGAGTCGGCGTTGACGACCTCGTGCCGCTGATAATGCAATTGCGGAAGGTGTGAGCCATGGCAGTCTATGATCTCGAAGAACAGGAAAGCATCGCAGCCCTCAATGCGTGGTGGGCGCAGTACGGGCGGTTGGTGATTGCCGCGGCGGTGGCCTTCGTGCTGGGCGTGGGTGGCATCCAGGGCTGGCGGCATTGGAAATCGAAGCAATCCATGCAGGCAGCCGCTGTCTTCGGGGAGGTGGAGGATGCTGCCAGGGTGGGCGATTCGGCGAAGACCGCCGACATGGCCGGTCGCGTTCGCAAGGATTTCGCCCGCACTGCATACGGCGCCCGTGCTGCCCTGCTGGCGGCCAAGGCGAGCTTCGATGCCGGCAAACCCGACGAAGCGGCCGACTGGCTGGCCTGGGCTGCGGACAACGCGCGTGATCCGCAAACCGCGGCGCTGGCGGCGCTGCGCTTGGCGGGTGTCCGTCTCGATCAGAAGAAGTATCCCGAGGCACTGCAGGCTTTGGAGCGTGCCCATCCGGAGCCGTTCGCGGCGCTGTTCGCCGACGCGCGCGGTGATGTAATGGTTGCCCAGGGCAATCCGGAGGAAGCCCGCAAGGCCTATCAGGTGGCGCTGGACAAGCTTCCGAAGTCAAGCGCCTACAGAAATGTTGTGGAGATCAAGCGCGATGCCCTGGGAGGCGGCTGAGGTGGGCGCGCGCTGCGCGGCGCCGTGGGCGTGGTTATTGGTCACACTGGTTTTGGCCGGGTGTTCCGATCCGGGGCCCAAGCCCGCGGAATTGAAGGCGTTCAAGCCAGTCGCGGCCGCGCGCGTGGCTTGGTCGGTGTCGGCCGGCGCTTCGGGCAACTACGTCTTCACCCCGGCGATCTTCGATGGTGATGTCTTTGCCGCCGGTGGGGGCGGTGTATCCCGCTTCGACGTGGCCAGCGGCAAGCGCAGATGGCGAGCGGAACTGCCTGCCAATACCATCCTCTCGGGCGGCATGACGGTTGGCAGCGGTTTGGTACTGGCAGGCACCGCCAAGGGTGTGGTGCATGCGTGGAGCCTCGACGGCGCGCCCCTGTGGCAGTCGCAGGTTTCCAGCGAGGTTCTGAGCGCGCCCGCCGTCAGCGACGGCGTGGTGGTGGTGCGTAGTGGCGACGGCCGTATTCACGGCCTGGACGCAAAGGATGGCACGCGCCGCTGGGAGTACGTGGCCACGCTGCCGCCGTTGCTGATTCGATCCAGCGCCGGTGTCGCCCTTTCCGGGGGCAGCGTCTTCGCTGGATTGCCCGGTGGCAAGCTGGTCGCCCTCAGCCTTGCGTCGGGTGCGGTGTTGTGGGAGTCGGCCTTGTCGACCCCGCGCGGCGAGACCGAGCTGGAACGCACCACCGACGTGACCACCACGCCGCTGGTGGAGGAGAACGGGGTGTGCGCTGGCGCCTTCCAGGGCCGGGTAGGGTGCTTCGAGCTTCAGCGGGGTGCGCTGCTGTGGGCGCGCAACGCATCTACCGCAAGCGACATGGGTGCGGACGACCGCAACTTCTATTTCGCGGACGAGAGAGGGCACCTCCACGCTGTGGGTCGCGATAGTGGTGCCACATTGTGGAAGCAGACGGTGCTTGCCTATCGCGACCTCGGCGCGCCCGCGGCCACGGGGCGGTTCGTGGTGGTAGGCGATTTCGATGGATACCTGCACTTCTTCGACCGCGAGGATGGTGCTCTGGTGGCGCGCATAGCCCTTGATGGCGGGCGCATCTCCGCGCAGCCGCTGGTGGTTGGCGAGGGTAACCTGCTGGTGCAGACGCGAGAAGGCACGCTCCACGCCGTGACAGTGCGTTGAACCGTCGCCCGCCGTTGTCTGGCGCTGGCGCACTTCTATGAAGCCCACCGTGGCGCTGGTGGGACGGCCCAACGTGGGCAAGTCCACCCTGTTCAACCGTCTGACCCGCAGCCGAGACGCCCTTGTCCACGACCTGCCCGGGCTCACGCGCGACCGCCACTACGGCCAGGGGGCGGTGGGTGGCAAGCCCTACATCGTGGTGGACACCGGTGGGCTCGAGGCGGTGGCGAAGGACGGAATATTGCGCGAAATGGCCCGTCAGACGCTGCAGGCCGTGGACGAGGCCGACGCAGTGGTCATGCTGGTGGATGCCCGCCAGGGCCTCACTGCCCAGGATGAGGCCGTTGCCCGGCAGCTCAGGCGAACCGGGCGGCGACTGTGGCTCGCGGTCAACAAATCCGAAGGCATCCCCGCGGCAAACGCCGCGGCTGAATTCCACTCGCTTGGCCTTGGCGACCCGCTGCCTGTCTCCGCTGCCCACGGCGAGGGGGTACGCGAACTCATGGAACTGGTGCTGGCCGCGTTGCCGGATGCCGCCGAGGAACCTCTGGAGGACACTTCTGCGCACCCGCGCATCGCGGTGGTGGGGCGGCCCAATGTGGGCAAGTCGACCCTGGTCAACGCGCTGGTGGGCGAGGAGCGTGTGATCGCCTTTGACGAACCGGGAACCACTCGCGACAGCATCGATGTGGAGTTCCAGCGCGATGGGCGCACGTACACGTTGGTGGACACGGCGGGAGTGCGGCGCCGGGGCAGGGTGCAGGAGGCGGTGGAAAAGTTCTCGGTGCTCAAGACCCTTCAATCCATCGAAGACTCCAATGTAGTCATTCTGGTTCTCGACGCGAGACAGGACATTTCCGAGCAGGATGCCCACTTGGCGGGATTCGTCCTCGAGGCTGGACGCGCCCTTGTGGTGGCAGTGAACAAGTGGGACGGGTTGGACGCCGATGCGCGCGAGCGAATCAAGCGCGACTACGCCCGCAAACTGGGTTTCCTGGATTTCGCTCGCGTGCACCACATCTCCGCGCTGCGTGGCAGCGGCCTGGGCGCATTGCTGCGGTCGGCCGACGCCGCGTACGCCGCGGCCATGGTCAAGCTGTCGACGCCGAAGCTTACGCGGGTGCTGCTGGATGCCGTGGCCAGCCAACCGCCGCCGCGAGCGGGGCTGTCGCGGCCCAAGCTTCGCTATGCGCACCAGGGAGGGTCCAACCCGCCCGTGATCGTGATTCATGGCAATGCCCTGGAGCAGTTGCCCGACAGCTATCGACGGTTTCTGGAGCGGCGTTTTATCGACGCCTTTGCGTTGCAGGGCACGCCGCTGCGTATCCGTTTTCGCACCACGCGAAACCCTTTCGCCGAAAAGGGTTCCTGAGCGTCGTTCTCCGCACTGCGGTTCCACGCGCCGTGGTTCCGTTGTGGTCGACGAATGCGATTTACGGTATTGTCTTTTCCGGAATCACAACAACGGCGAGCCGGTGCGTTTCTCAGGTACCGGTCAAACCGACAGCGACCAGGAGTCATCCATGAGCGGTAAGGGACAGCTGTTGCAGGACCCGTTCCTGAACACGCTTCGCAAGGAGCATGTGCCAGTTTCCATATATCTGGTGAACGGCATCAAGCTGCAGGGCCAGATCGAGTCCTTCGATCAGTACGTGGTGCTGCTGAAAAACACAGTTACTCAAATGGTCTACAAGCACGCCATCTCCACCGTGGTGCCTGGGCGCCCAGTCAATTTTTCCGCCGACAACAGCCCTGAAAACTGATCGCGTCCTGGTGCGTATGTGCGCACCGGGTCCATGCTCCAGATGGCTGGCGTAGCGTTAGAGCGTCACCGCGGCGGTGATCGTGCGGTGTTGGTGAGCCTCATGAACGGCGAGCCCGAGGCCGCCGAGTGTGCCGCCGAACTCCGCGAACTCGCCCGCAGTGCAGGTGTGCGGACGGTCGCCGAGATCTTTGGCCGCTCCCAGCGGCCTGACCCAGCCACGTTCGCTGGCAGCGGCAAGGTGCGTGAGGTGGCCGATGCAGTCGCCGCCACTGAAGCTGAGGTTGCTATCTTCAACCATGAGCTGTCACCCGCCCAGCAGCGCAACCTCGAGCAGGCCCTGCAATGCCGGGTGGTCGATCGCACCATCCTGATCCTGGACATCTTTGCGCAACGTGCCCGCAGCCATGAAGGCAAGCTGCAGGTGGAACTTGCCCAACTCGAGCATCTGGCCACTCGCTTGGTCCGCGGCTGGACCCACCTGGAGCGTCAGAAGGGCGGCATCGGCCTGCGGGGGCCGGGCGAAACACAGCTTGAAACGGACCGCCGTCTCTTGGGCAAGCGCGTCAAGGTTCTCAAGGACAAGCTCTCGCGGCTGCAGGGACAGCGGCAGACACAGCGCCGCGCGCGAGGGCGAAACCGCGTGTCCGGTGTGTCGTTGGTGGGCTACACCAACGCCGGGAAGTCGACGTTGTTCAACGCGCTGACAAAGGCCGGCACCTATGCCGCGGACCAGTTGTTCGCGACCCTTGACACCACCTCGCGCCGGCTCTTCACGCCCTCCGGGCCCGTCATCCTGTCGGATACCGTGGGGTTCATTCGCCATTTGCCGCATACGCTGGTGGCTGCATTTCGCGCCACCCTCGATGAGACGGCCGCGGCGGACCTGCTGTTGCACGTGGTGGATGCCTCAAGTCCCGACCGCGACGCGCAAGTGCGCGAGGTGGACAAGGTTCTTGAAGAGATCGGCGCTGGTGCCGTGCCTCGAATCCTGGTGCTAAACAAGATCGATTTATGCGGCATCTCTCCGGGGGAAGAGCGCGACGAGCGTGGTAGTATCCACCGAATTCGCCTGAGCGCCGTTACCGGCGCCGGCGTGGATGCCCTCAGGGGCGCGCTCGAGCACCTCGCGGCGCCCGAGGACGTCGTTGCAGCTACCGGCGGGCGTCAAGAAGCCGCCTGAACGCATCGGCTCCTCCGCGATCCAAGCGAGTCTTGATCCAGCGACCCAAACAGGAAACCGACTTCATATGGCACTGAACGATCCCCAGTGGGGGCGTGGGCGTGGCGATGGCCCCCCCGATCTCGACGAACTCTGGGCGCGCCTCAACCGCAGGCTCGCCGGCGTGTTCGGCGGGCGTCGCGGCGGCTCGCCGGGCAGCCCGGGACAGGGCACCGGTGGCGGGGCGGGCCTTGGTGGGGCCGGCATTCTTGCAGCCTTGGTGGTGGTGGTTTGGTTGGCGAGTGGCTTCTACATCGTTCCCGAAGGGCAAGCCGGCGTGGTGTTGCGTTTCGGCAAGCACGTGGAGACCACCCGGCCTGGACCTCGCTGGCACCTCCCGTATCCCATCGAATCGGCAGAGGTTGTGAACGTGGCTGGTGTGCGGACCATCGAGGTGGGCTACCGGGGCGACGTGCGTTCCAAGAGTCCCACCGAATCGCTCATGCTCACCGAGGACGAGAACATCGTCGACGTGCAGTTCGCCGTGCAGTACCTCCTCAAGTCGCCCGAGGATTTCCTGTTCCGGAACCGCGACCCCGAGCCGGCCGTAAGGCAGGTGGCGGAGTCAGCCATCCGCGAGATCGTGGGCCGCAGCCGAATGGACTCGGTTCTGTACGAAGACCGCGCCAAGATCACCGCCGACGCCCGCCGCCTCATGCAACAGGTGCTCGATCGCTACGAGACGGGCATCCAGATCAACCAGGTCACTATGCAGAACGCCCAACCGCCCGAGCAGGTGCAGGCCGCTTTTGCCGATGCCGTGAAGGCCAACCAGGACTTGGAGCGGCAGAAGAATGAGGGCGAGGCCTACCGCAACGACGTGGTGCCCAAGGCCGAGGGCACGGCCTCGCGTCTCGTTCAGGAAGCCGAGGCCTACCGGCAGCGCGTGATTGTCACGGCCGAGGGTGAGGCCGATCGCTTCAAGCGCATTCTCGCCGAGTACAGCCGCGCTCCTGGCGTCACCCGCGACCGTCTCTACCTGGACATGATGCAGACGGTGCTGAGCAACACCACCAAGATCGTGGTGGACAGCAAGTCTGGCGGCAACATGCTGTTCCTTCCTCTCGAAAAGATCATGCAGATGAGCGGTGCCGCCGCGGCGGGTGCTGTTGAACAGGGGGCTGCCCGTGCGCCTGCGGCTGCGGAGCCTGTGCCGCAGGCGCCAGCGGCGGCGGCGGCGGCGCCCGAGTCTCAAGCGCGCTCGCGTGAGGCTTTCCGGACCCGTGAGAGGGAGGGGCGGCCATGATGAAGAATCTTGGAGCGGTGCTGATTGGCGCCATCGTGCTGCTGGTGCTGACAAGCCTGTCCATGTACACCGTGGACCAGCGCCAGAAGGCGATCGTCTTCCGCCTCGGAGAAATCGTCGCGGCCCGCGAGGAGCCTGGGCTGTACTTCAAGCTCCCGTTGGTGGACAACGTCTCCTACTACGAGACGCGCATCATGACCATCGACTCCGATTCGCCCGATCTGTTCATCACGCGCGAGAAGAAGAACGTGCTGGTGGATTCGTTCGTGAAGTGGCGTATCGAGGATGTGCGCAAGTATTACGTTTCGGTACAGGGCAACGAGGAGCGTGCCCGGGTACGCCTCACGCAAAAGGTCAACGACAGCCTTCGCGACGAATTCGGCAAGCGCACCATCAGCGAAGTGGTATCGGGTGAGCGAGATCGCATCATGGAGGTGATGCGCGAGCGTGCCGATGCCGATGCCCGCGAGATTGGCGTGCGGGTGCTGGACGTGCGGCTCAAGCGCGTAGACCTGCCCGCCGAGGTGAGTGAATCGGTGTACCGCCGCATGGAGGCAGAGCGGCAACGCGTGGCGAAGGACTTGCGCTCGCGGGGTTTCGCCGAGTCCGAGAAGATTCGCGCCGATGCAGACAAGCAGCGCGAGGTGACCATCGCCAAGGCCTTCGCCGAGGCGCAGCGCATCAAGGGCGAGGGCGATGCAAAGGCCGCCGCCATTTATGCCCGCGCCTTCCAGGGCAACCCCGAGTTCTATGCCTTCTATCGCAGCCTCGAGGCATACCGGCAGAGCTTTCGCAACAAGAGCGACGTGCTGGTGCTCGAACCAGGCTCTGATTTCTTCAAATACATGAAAGGCCCCGGCCGGCGCTGAAGCCGCCGGTACGGCGCCGCGCGCGGAGGGGGCAGTGAAGGCGACGCTGCTGTCTGCCCTTGCGCTCGTGCTGGTGCTGGAAGGGGTGCTCCCTTTCTTGATTCCGGGCCTTTGGCGAGAGACATTTCGGAAATTGACCGAGATGTCTGACGGGCAGTTGCGCTTCATCGGATTGAGTTCCATGTTGGCGGGATTGCTGCTGCTGCTGCTGGTGGGCGGCAACTGATTCGGTCACCACACATCCCCGCGCCATTGCACAACCACCCATGAACGCACGCCGCTGGCTGTTGCCGGAATACGTAGAGGACATCCTTCCGCCCGAGGCCCAGCGCCTGGAGGGCTTGCGTGCGCGCCTGCTGGATCTGTTTGCCAGCCATGGCTACCAACTCGTGGCCCCGCCGCTGCTCGAATATCTGGAATCGCTACTCACTGGCACCGGGCACGATCTCGACTTGCGCACCTTCAAGCTGGTGGACCAGCTCTCCGGGCGCACCCTGGGCGTGCGGGCCGATATCACGCCTCAGGTGGCGCGCATCGACGCCCACTTGCTCAACCGTGAGGGGGTGACGAGGCTGTGTTATTGCGGCAGCGTGTTACACGCCGTGCCCGCTGGCACGGCCCGCACCCGTGAGCCGTTGCAGCTTGGCGCTGAGCTCTACGGCCACGCCGGCCCTGAGAGCGACGTGGAAATCCAGCGCTTGATGCTGGAGGCCCTGGAGGCCGCGGGCCTGTCGGGCGTGCATCTTGACCTGGGTCACGTGGGCCTGTTCCGGGCGCTGGCCCTGGCCGCGAAGCTCGACGAGGGGCTCGAAGCAGCGCTGTTTCAGTCCCTGCAGCGCAAGGATGTTCCCGAGTTGCGCGAACTCACCACGGGTTTGCCCGCGGCGCTGCGTGACGCGGTGCGCCTTCTGCCGTCGCTCTATGGCGGGCCGGAGGTCCTTGAAGCAGCCGCCGAGCGTTTGCCGCCGCTGCCCGAGGTGCTGCGCAGCCTTGCCGAATTGCGCGTCCTGGTCAAAGCTCTGGAGGGGCAGGTGAGCGAATTGCTGGTGGACCTGGCCGAACTGCGTGGCTACCACTACCATTCCGGTGCCGTTTTCGCCGCCTATGCGCCGGGCGGCGCCAACGCCGTGGCGCTGGGCGGCCGCTACGACGAGGTGGGCCGAGCGTTCGGCCGTGCCCGTCCCGCCACCGGCTTCAGCATCGACCTGCGAGAGCTGGCGGCGCTGTCACCGGCGCAGCATCGCCGGCGCGGCATTCTGGCGCCGTGGGGTGACGAGGCGGCGTTGGCGAAGGAAGTGGCGAGGTTGCGCGCGGCGGGTGAGGTGGTGGTGGCCGACCTTCCTGGTCATCACGATTCCCGGCACGAACTGGACTGTGACCGCGAGCTGGTACGCCACGGCGACGGCTGGCGGGTGGTAGCGCTTGGCGGCGCCTGAGCAGCGGCGCGAACAAAGGATCGAGGCGAATCATGGCAGGCAACGTGGTGGTGATCGGCACCCAATGGGGCGACGAGGGCAAGGGCAAGGTAGTGGATCTGCTCACCGACCAGGCCCAGGGCGTGGTGCGCTTCCAGGGCGGCCACAATGCCGGTCATACGCTGGTGATCGGTGGGCGCAAGACCGTGTTGCACCTCATTCCCTCGGGGATCCTGCGCGCTGGCGTGCGGTGCTACATCGGCAACGGCGTGGTGGTATCCCCCAAGGCGCTGCTCGAGGAAATCGACATGCTCGAGGCGGCGGGTGTGGATGTGACCTCAAGGCTCACCATCAGCGAGGCCTGTCCGCTCATTCTGCCCCACCACGCCGCGCTGGATCAGGCCCGTGAGCGCGCCAAGGGCGAGGGCAAGATCGGCACCACCGGCCGGGGCATCGGCCCGGCCTACGAGGACAAGGTGGGGAGGCGCGCCATCCGCCTGCAGGACCTGTTTCACCGCGAGCGCTTCGCAGCCAAGCTGGGCGAGGTGCTGGATTTCTACAACTTCGTGCTCAAGCACTACTTTCACGCTGACCCGGTGGATTTCCAGCAGGTGCTGGATGACACCCTGCCCCTGGCTGCCCGCATCCGGCCCATGGTGGGCGACGTGCCGCGGCTGCTCTACGAGGCCCATGGCAGCGGTGACCGCCTGCTCTTCGAAGGTGCCCAGGGCACGCTGCTGGATGTGGACCACGGCACCTACCCCTACGTCACCTCCAGCAACTGCGTCGCTGGCGCTGCCGCGGCCGGTGCCGGAGTGGGACCGCGCATGCTGGGCTACGTGCTGGGCATTACCAAGGCCTACACGACCCGTGTGGGCTCGGGGCCTTTCCCCACCGAACTGTACGACGAGCTGGGCAAACGTATCGCCAGCCGCGGCAATGAATTCGGTGCCACCACCGGCCGGCCGCGCCGTTGCGGCTGGTTCGATGCCGCCGCCTTGCGTCGTTCGGTGCAGATCAACGGGGTGTCCGGATTATGCGTCACCAAGCTCGACGTGCTCGACGGCATGGAGAGTCTGCGCGTGGGCGTGGGGTACCGCATGGACGGCTTAGACCACCACATCCTGCCCGTGGGTGCCGAAGAACTGGCTGCCTGCGAGCCCGTGTACGAGGAAGTGCCGGGTTGGAGCGAGAGCACCGTGGGCGTGAAGCGCCTCGAAGACCTGCCCGCCGCTGCCCGCAGCTACCTGGAAGTCATCGAACGCGTAACCGGCGTGCCCATCGACATGATCTCCACCGGCCCCGATCGAGAGGAGACCATCGTGCTTCGCAACCCCTTCGAGGCTTGAACTTCGGCCCCACGCAAAACGCAACGGGCGCATCCCCAGGGAATACGCCCGTCAGTTTCGATGCGTTCGGTGGTGCCGAGAAGAGGACTCGAACCTCCACAGGGTTGCCCCCGCCAGGACCTGAACCTGGTGCGTCTACCAATTCCGCCATCTCGGCATCGAGGGCAAGCAATGTAGCCGCCCGCACCTGCCTTGTCAAACCAGCCGGCGCGCCCCTCGGAGCATGGGCGCGCGACCGTCATAGAAGGAAGCCATGAGCAAGAAATCCTCTGCAGCGTCTCGGCGGGCAGCCCGGGCGCTGCGCCTGTCCGATCCGCAACTGGCGCGCGAGCGCGGCCGCTACGAGCAGCCGTTGCCCTCGCGCGAGTTCATTCTCGAACTGATGGCCGAGGCAGGCGCTCCGTTGCACGCGGCGCACCTGGTGGAGCAACTTTCCATCGAGCCCCACGAAACCGAGGCATTCCAGCGCCGCCTGCAGGCCATGGCCCGCGATGGCCAAATCATGGTGAACCGGCGCGGCGCGCTGTGTGTGGCCGAAAAACTTGATCTCGTTCCGGGCCGCGTCATCGGACATGCCGATGGCTTCGGATTCCTGGCGCGCGATGACGGCGGCACGGACATGTTCCTGCCGCCGGGAGAGATGGCGAAGGTGATGCACGGCGACCGTGTCATGGTGCGTCCGGGCGGCACGGACCGGCGCGGCCGTCTGGAGGGCGCCATCGTGGAAGTGCTTGAGCGTGCCAATGCCACGCTGGTGGGCCGCTTCGCCCTGGAGCACGGCATTGCCCGGGTCGTGCCCTCGGACAGGCGCATCGCGCTGGACGTGCTGGTACCGGCTGATGGCCGCGGCGGGGCCGAGGCCGACCAGGTGGTGGTGGTGGAAATCCTGCGGGCGCCTGCGCCCCACAGCCCGCCCCTGGGCCGCGTCATCGAGGTATTGGGCAACGCCGCCGATCCCGGCATGGAGATCGAAATCGCCGTGCGCAAGCACCGCTTGCCGCACCTGTTTTCGCCAGAGGCGCTGGCCGAGGCAACGCGGGTGGCCCGGCCGGTGCGCGATGAAGACTTCAAAGGGCGCGAAGACCTGCGCGCGCTGCCGCTGGTCACCATCGACGGTGAAAGCGCGCGGGATTTCGACGATGCCGTCCTGTGCGTTCCCAAGGGCCGGGGATTCAAGCTGTACGTGGCCATCGCCGACGTGAGCCACTATGTGGTGCCAGGTGGTGTTCTTGACCGGGAGGCGCGCGATCGCGGTAACTCCGCCTACTTTCCGCGCCGCGTCATCCCCATGCTGCCCGAGGCTCTTTCCAACGATGTCTGCTCCCTGAACCCGCGGGTGGAGCGGTTGTGCATGGTCTGCGAAATGGACGTGGGTGCGCGCGGCGATGTGGCGCGCTACCGCTTCTATCCCGCAGTGATGTTCTCCCACGCCCGTCTCACCTACGACGAGGTGTGGTCGGCCCTGTCCGATCCGGCGGGTGAGCCGGCCCGGAGGCTCGCCGGCCTGCTGCCGCAGTTGCAGGCCCTGGACAAGCTCTACCGTGTTCTGGCCGCGGCCCGTGCGCGGCGCGGCGCCATCGATTTCGAGACGGTGGAGACGCGCATGATTTTCGGCGAATACGGCAAGATTGCCGCCATCGAGCGCACCGAGCGCAACGATGCCCATCGCATCATCGAGGAGTGCATGCTGGCGGCCAATGTGTGCGCCTCGGACTTTCTGCAATCCCGCGAGCAGCCCGCCCTGTACCGCGTGCACGAGGGCCCAACCGACGAAAAGCTCGAACGGCTGCGCGGCTTCCTGGCGGAGTTCGGCCTGGTGCTGGGCGGCGGCGACGAGCCCCACGCTTCGGATTACGCCAAGCTGCTTTCGCGGGTGAAGGGCCGGCCGGACGCGGAGCTGCTGCAAACGGTCATGCTGCGCTCCCTGCAACAGGCCCAGTACGCCCCCGAGCCCCTTGGCCACTTCGGGCTGGCCTATGAGTCCTACACCCACTTCACCTCGCCCATCCGGCGCTATCCCGATCTGCTGATTCATCGCGCCATCCGCGCCGCCCTGGCCGGTCAGTCGATGGCGGCGCGCGATCTCGCCGAGCTGGGCCGGCACTGTTCCATGACCGAGCGTCGTGCCGACGAGGCGAGCCGCGAGGTGGAGGCATGGCTGAAGTGCTTCTATATGCAAGACCGCGTGGGCGAGGTGTTCGACAGCACGGTGAGCGGTGTGGCCGGCTTCGGCCTGTTCGTGGCGCTGGATTCGGTGTACGTAGAGGGAATGGTGCACATCTCCGAGTTGGGCAATGACTACTTCCACTTCGATCCGGCGCGCCACCAGCTGCTTGGCGAGCGCAGCGGACGGCGCTACCGCCTCGGGGACCGGCTTCAGGTGAAGCTGGTTCGCGTGGACATGGACTCGTCGCGACTCGAGTTCGTGCTGGCCGAAGGCGGCAGAGCATGAGCGCGCGGCGCTTGCCGGGGCGGCATCGCGAGCTGCCGTCCGATGGCGCTTCTCCCGATGAGCGCCCATCCGCGCGTGTCGAGGGCGGGCGGCTGGTGTACGGGTTCCACGCAGTGGCGGCGCGCCTCAAGCAGCGTCCCGAATCGATTCGCGAGTTTTGGGTCGATCGCGGTCGTGAAGATCCGCGTATGCGCGCGCTGTTGCTGCTGGCAAAGGACAAGGGGGTTCGAGCCCAGCAGGTGCCCGCCCAGCGGCTTGACGGGCTCGTTCCGGGTGCGCGCCACCAGGGCGTGGTGTGCACCGTGCCAGCCCAGGAGCGTTCCCCGGATCTCGACGAGGTGCTGGATGCCCTGACGCAACGGGGCGTGGTGCCGCTGGTGTTGTTGCTGGATGGCGTGACCGATCCACACAATCTGGGCGCCTGCCTGCGGTCTGCCGACGCCCTTGGAGCCCACGTCGTGGTGGCGCCCAAGGACCGCGCCGTGGGCCTCACTTCCGTGGTGGAGAAAGTTGCCAGCGGCGCCACCGAGACCTTGCCCTACGTCATGGTGACCAACCTGGCGCGCACCATCGAGGCCTTGCAGGAGCGCGGGCTGATGGTGGTGGGTCTCGCTGAGGAGGCCGACCCCGCGCTGTGGGACCTGGATCTCGCCGGACCCCTTGCGCTGGTGCTGGGTGCCGAGGGGCCTGGCCTGCGCCGACTCACGCGGGAGCGCTGCGACAGGCTCGCCTGCATCCCCATGGGGGGGGCGGTGGAAAGCCTCAACGTAGCGGTGGCCGCGGGAGTGTGCCTCTACGAGGTGGCACGTCAGCGCCGCGGCCCGGCCTGATGCTGTGATTCGCGACGAGTTTCGAGTAGTATCGCTGGCTTTTCCTGGCGGGCCTTTCGCTCGTTCCGGGTGCCCAGGGGGATTTGCCGGGTGAGCCTGTGTCGTCAGGTTCGCCTGTGAAGCCCCGCGTCCTTGCCCCATTGGTTTCGCATGCCGAGGGGCTCAATCCACGAGGAGAATCCATGCGGCATTACGAAATTGTATTCATCGTCCATCCGGACCAGAGCGAGCAGGTGCCGGCCATGGTGGAGCGTTACCGGGGAATGGTAAGTTCCCGCGGCGGCGTGGTTCACCGGCTCGAAGACTGGGGGCGCAGGCAACTTGCCTTCCCCATTCAGAAAATGCACAAGGCGCACTACGTTCTCATGAACGTGGAGTGCGATCAGGCCACGCTCGGCGAGATCGAAACCGCCTTCCGGTTCAATGACGCCGTGCTTCGTCACCTCACCATCCAGAAGAGCGCTGCGGAGACCTCGGCCTCGCCCATGATGCGCGAGGAGAAATCCAAGGCTCTCACCGCACCGCCCCAGGCGGACTCCGGCGAGGCTAGGTCCGAAGAGCCGGCGCCTGCCCCGCAGGCGGCTGGTTGACGGAGCGGCCGGACCGGGCGTGGCGGCCAACAGTGTCGTGCTGGACGGCCACGTGGTCACCGTGGACCCGGTTCGGTTTTCCCCGGCAGGCGTTCCCTCTGTGCGGTTGACGGTCCGCCACGGCTCGCGCCAGGTGGAATCGGGTCATCCGCGCGACGTGCAGGTCTGCCTGCGCGTGGTCGCGCTGGGCGAAACCGCCGCCGCCGCGAGCCTCCTGAGAGAGGGCGACGCGGTGTCGGTCAAGGGGTTTCTGGCGCGGGCCAGTCATCGCAGCGAATGGCCCGTGCTGCATGCAACTGAACTCGAGGCTGCCTCCGGCTGAATCGCCGCGGCACTCGGAGCGAAAAAAGGAATACGAAATGGCATTTTCCCGAGGTAAAGGCAAAGGCAAGGGCAAGGGCACCAAGCGCGGCGATGGATCGCGCCCGCTGTTCAAGCGTCGCAAGTTCTGCCGCTTCACCGTCGAAAAGATCAAGGAAGTGGATTACAAGGACGTGGAGATCCTCAAGGACTTCATCAACGAGAACGGCAAGATCATCCCGGCGCGCATTACCGGCACAAAAGCCCACTACCAGCGGCAGCTGTCCACGGCCATCAAGCGTGCGCGCTTCCTTGCCCTGCTGCCCTACACCGACCTGCACTGAGGAGCACCGTCATGCAGATCATTCTTCTCGAACGGGTCGTGAATCTCGGCAACCTCGGCGATGTGGTCAAGGTCAAGGACGGCTACGCCCGGAACTATCTCATCCCCCAAGGCAAGGCCAAGCGCGCCACCGATTCCAATCTCGCCGAGTTCGAAAAGCGCCGCGCCGATCTTGAAAAGGCCCAGGCGGACGCCATGGCCGCGGCCCAGGCGCTCGCCGCGCGGCTGGAGGGCCTGACGCTGCAGATCACCGCCAAGGCGGGCGTGGACGGGCGGCTGTTCGGTTCGGTCACCAACCATGACATCGTCGAAGCGCTGGCGGCCCAGGGTCACCAGCTGGAAAAGGGCGCCGTGCGCATGCCCGAGGGGCCGCTCAAGCAGGTGGGCGAGCACCCGCTGGTGGTGGCCCTGAACAGCGATGTGCACGCCACCATCACGGTGTCGGTTCTGGGGGACGCGGCCTAAGCTCTGTGGTTCTCTTCCGGCCAGGGAGCCGCCTTAGGGCGGCTCTTTTGTTTACGGGGTTGGCAGCCGGGCTGATCCTTGACGGGCGCGCCCCATTTGCTTGTTTTGAAGCAGCCGCGCGCAGCCGCTATGCTCACCTGCAGCGCATCCGACCCGGGCGTCTGCCGGCGGGCCTCTGGCGCTGAACGCGGCACGCGCGCAGACAGGAGGAGGCCAATGACGAAACGCCTTTGTGCACTGGTCAGCCGCGCGGCGACGCGCGTGGCCCTGGTCCTTCTGGCGGCCCTCGCGGCGTGCGCGCCCGCGGGCGCGGCCGATCCGCTGCCTTCCAGGAACGACCACCAGGCCAAGGCGTCGATCCTCTCCTTCGTTCAAGCCGCCACCACCGAGGGCGGGCCAGGATTCGTCCCGCCGGAACAGCGTGTGGCCGTGTTCGACAACGACGGTTCCCTGTGGTCCGAGCAGCCGGTGTACTTCCAGCTCATGTTCGCCATCGACGAGGTGGGGCGGATGGCGCCCGGCCGCTCGCAGTGGAAGCAGCGCGAGCCCTTCGCCTCCCTGCTGCGCGGCGACCTGCGCAAGGCGCTCGCCGGCGGCGAGAAGGCCGTGGGCGAGACTCTGATGGCCACCCACGCCGGTATCACCACCGCCCAGTTCGAGCAACGGGTGCGTGCCTGGATCGCCAGCGCGCGCCACCCTTCCACCGGGCGCCGCTATGTGGACATGGTGTTCCAGCCCATGCTGGAACTGCTGGCACACCTGCGCGCAAATGGCTTCAAGACCTACATCGTGTCAGGCGGCGGCATCGAGTTCGTGCGCGCTTGGTCGGAGGCCGTGTACGGTATTCCGCCCGAGCAGGTGGTGGGCAGCAGCGTGCGCGCGCGCTTCGAGCTGCGCGATGGCGTGCCGTTGCTGGTGCGTCTGCCCGAGATCGATTTCGTCAACGACAAGGGCGGCAAGCCCGTGGGAATCCACCGCCACATCGGTCGCCGGCCGGTGGCGGCCTTCGGCAACTCCGACGGCGATCTGCAGATGCTGCAGTGGACGGCGGCGGGAGAGGGGCGGCGGCTGTGCGTGCTGGTGCGCCACGACGACGCTGCGCGTGAGTGGGCCTACGACCGCGACTCCAGGGTGTGCAGGCTGCGCGAGGCCCTCGAAGAGGCTGCCACCCGCGGCTGGACCGTGGTGAGCATGGCGCGCGACGGGGCCACGGTGTTCCCCGGGCAAGCCGTCCGAACGGCTCCCTAGCCAACCCGGTGCGTCGTAGGATTGGGCGGGTGACCAGCCCGATCCTGTTCCCGTGAGCCAGCGCAAGCGGCAGCGCGCGGCCGCGCCTGCCCCGGCGTCGCGAACCGCAGCACCGCAAGCGTCCGGCCAAGGCCTCGCTGCCGCGCGCACGTCTTCGCTCTGGCCCTGGGCGGTGGGTGCGGCGGCCGTGGTGTTACTGGGAGCCGGTTGGCTGGTGACACAGCATGGCAAGGGGGCCCCGGCCACCCGCCAGGTGGCGGCGGCTTCGCTGCCCGGCTACGCGGACAATGCCCGCTGCCTTGAGTGCCACGCCCCCGAGGCCGCGGCGTGGCGTGCGTCCCACCACGCCCGTGCCATGGCGGCGCCCGCCGACCCCGCGGTGGCGGGGGACTTCGGCAACAGGCGCTTCTCCCACGCGGGCGTCACCACGCGGTTGTTCCGCGAGGACGGGCGCTGGCGGGTCAACACCGATGGCCCGGACGGCCGCGCCACCGACTTCGACGTGCGCTACGCCTTCGGCGTGGCGCCGGTGCAGCAATACCTGCTTGGCCTGCCGGGCGGCCGCCTGCAGGCGCTGCAGGTGGCGTGGGACGTGCTGGGCGGACGCTGGTTTCACCTGTTGCCGCACGAGAAAGCGCCGCCGGGCGACGTGCTGCACTGGACCGGGCGCTACCAGACGGCGAACACCATGTGCCTGTCCTGCCACGTGACGGGCTACGAGAAGCGCTACGACCTGCGCACCGACAGCTTCGACTCGCGCTGGCGCGAGGCGGGCGTTTCCTGCCAGGCCTGTCACGGCCCTGGGGAGGCACACGTGCAGTGGGCCGCGGGGCACGCGGCCGGGCGTCCGCCGGCAGACCCGGCCGGGCTGCGCAAGGGCCTGCTCGCCGGCACCCGCGCCAGCTCCGGCGCGCGGCAGGTGGAACTGTGCGCGCCCTGCCACTCGCGGCGCGCGGAACTCACCAGCACGCCCGTTCCCGGCGAGCCGTTGCTCGACCACTACCTGCCCAGCCTGCTCACGGAGGGCCTCTACCACGCCGACGGGCAGCAGGATGACGAAGTGTTCGTGTACGGCTCGTACCGGCAGAGCCGGATGTATGCGAGGGGGGTGAGCTGCAACCACTGCCACGAGCCCCACGGCGGCGAGCTGCGCGCGCCGGGCAACGGCACCTGCCTGCAGTGCCACGGCGCCCAGCCCAACGCCGATCCCGCGTTCTCCGCGGCGGCTGGGCACTACGACTCGCCCGAGCACCATCACCACCCGCCCGGTTCCGAGGGAGCTCAGTGCGTGGCCTGCCACATGCCGCCCAAGACCTACATGCGCATCCAGTCCCGGCCCGACCACAGCCTGCGCGTGCCGCGCCCCGACCTGTCGGTGAAGCTGGGCACGCCCAACGCCTGTAACGGCTGCCACCGCGACCGCAATGCCGCCTGGGCGGCGCAGCAGGTGGCCCACTGGTACGGTCTGGGGCGCCGGCAGGAGCCGCACTACGGCGAGGCCTTCGCCGCCGCGCGGGCCGGACGGCGCGAGGCGCCCGAGGCGCTGGCGCGCGTGGCTGGCGATGCTGCGCAGCCGGCCGTGGTGCGGGCCACGGCGCTCGCCCTGCTGCGCGGCGATCCGTCCGCGGGCCTGGAGGCGCGCCTGGCCGCGACCCGCGATCCTGACCCCGAGGTGCGCGCGGCCGCCGCTGACAGTCTCGAATCCGCGGAGGCGCGGCGCCGCAGCTACGCGCTGGCGCCGCTGCTGACCGACCCGGTGCTCGCGGTGCGCGTGGCTGCCGCACGCGCGCTCGCCTCCCTTGCACCTGCCCAGCGGGCCGCCCACGAACCCGCCTTCAGTGCCGCGCTGGCCCAGTACGAGGCGGCGCAGGCGGTCTCTCTGGACATGCCCGGCGCGCATCTGAACCTGGCGGTGGTGCAGGCCGCCACCGGACGCGCCGCCGAGGCCGAGGCCAGCTACGGCGTTGCGCTGCGCATGGATCCCGACTTCACGCCGGCGCGCGCCAACCTCGCCACGCTGCTCAACGCCCAGGGCCGCAATGCCGACGCGGAGCGCGTGCTGCGAGAGGGCCTCGCCCGCCAGCCACGCATCGGTGAACTACAGTACTCCCTGGGTTTGCTGCTGGCCGAGGACCAGCGCCTGCCCGAGGCGGCCGAAGCACTGTCACGCGCCGCAAAACTGCTACCCGGTCGCGCCCGGGTGCGCTACAACCTGGGCCTTGCCCTGCAGCATCTGGGGCGCCGCCCGGCCGCGCGCGAGGCGCTGCTGGAGGCCTGGCGTCTCGACCCCGAGGATCAGGCGGCGGTGGAAGCCCTGGTCATCTTCCACGCCCAGGGCGGCGAGCGCCGCGAGGCGCTGGTGTGGGCGCAACGGCTGCAGCAAGCGCGCCCCGGTGACGCCAGCGTGCGACGGTTCGTGGAGCAGTTGCGCGCGGGGCGCTGAGCGGCCGGTTCTCGCGGGCCCCCAATCCAGCGTGCAGGTGCTACGCGCGGACTCGCCCTGCCGGTGAGACGCGCGTTGCTGCGAGGGCTGCGGAGGGCGCAGCCCCAGCCCCTTGCATAGTTACTTCAAGGACAGGATCAGGTCCGCCATGGCTCGCGCATCGGCATCGGAGACCTGCGGCTGGGGCGGCATCATGTCCTCGCCCCACACGCCGGCGCCGCCCGCCTTGATCTTGGCCACCAGCGTCTCCACGGCCCCGGGTTCGCCGGCGTACTTCTGCGCCACTTCCTTGAACTTGGGGCCGTACTTCCGTTTCTCGATCAGGTGACAGGCCGTGCAGTTGTTCTTCTGCATAAGGCCTTGCAGCGCTTCGGTGTCGGCACCCACGGCCTGGCTGGATACCGCCGCACAAGCGACGAGAAATACCCCGGTAAGAATTCGCATCGATTGCCTCCTGCAATGAACAGCATTCTGGTGCATGGCTTGACCGCCATCTCGCGACCGCGGGGTTGAGCGGAACCGTTGCCGCGCCATGCGGCGTCCGGCCGCGCCCCTCGCACGCATCCCCGCATGGGACAGTGAATAACCCGCCGCCTGCGCTCCCGCAACCGGGTGGGCAGCCTTTTTGCGCCTCGTGATCGGGCGAACCGTGCGCGCTTGAAGCAGAAACAAAAAACGCGCTGCCCGAAGGCAGCGCGTTTCAGGGTGCAACTTAGTTGGGGGTCACACGCCAGATGACGTTGTTGCCCTCGTCAGCCACGTACAGGTTGCCGTCCGGACCTTGAACGAGAGAGCGGAAGCGGCCCGCGAAGGTGGGCCACTGCAGCACTTCCTGCTTGGCGGACTTGCCATCCTTGGAGACGTCGAGGATGTCGATCCGGTTGCCCACGGGGGTGCCGTGAATGCCGATACCGGCGTAGCCCACCGCAAGACGGCCATTCCAGTCGCCCCACTGCGATCCGACCAGCCAGGTGGATCCGAACATGCCTTGCGACAGGCCGTTGTTGTTCCAGGCCGGCTTCAGGGCGTTCGGGTAGGTCTTGGTGTCCGTCATGGGCATGAAGGCTGCGCGCTCCTTCGGATCCATGGCGCCCATCTGGTTGGGGGAGTAGCCGCAGTAGTCGTCCGGGCAATCCTTGCGCACACCCACGTTGGGACGCGGGTCCCAGCCGGCGTTACCACCGTTTTCCAGCTTGGTGACTTCGTCGCTGTGCCACGGGCCATTCTCCGAGGTAAACGCCTCGCCGGTGCCGGGGCGGAAGGAGATGCCCTGCGGATTGCGGTGCCCGTAGGTGTACACGCGGGCATCGAAGCCGGCAGGCGGCTTGTTGCCCGGGGCGGCCTTGCCGTCGCGGTCCACGCGCAGCACCTTGCCACCCAGTTCGGTCGGGTGGGTCGGGCGAGCGCCGCTGTGGTTGTCGCCGGTGGTCACGTACAGGAAGCCGTCGACCGGATTGAAGCGGATGCGGCCGCCGTTGTGCGCGCCGGGGCCACCGAAGGGGTGCTTGGAGGCCTTGGGCTTGTAGCCGATGTCGGAGATGATGTCCGTGCGATTGGAAGCGCTGGACAGCGAGCCGTCCACCTTGAGACGCATCACCACGTTGCTGAAGCCGCCGTAGATCCGGTTGGGACCCTGGGAGCTCGAATACAGGTAGACATAGCGGTTCGAGGCAAAGTCCGGATCCACGGCCACGCCCATGACGCCGGCCTGGCCGTCGCAGAACAGGTCATCGCCCACGAGGGAGTAACCGCTGGAGCCCTTGATGCCCACCAGCTTGTTGACTTGGCCAGAGGGAAGCCTCACGGACAGGCCCTTGCACTTCTCGGTGTAGAACATGGTGCCATCGGGAAGGAAGGCCATGTCCCAGGGCAGCTCGAGGCCCTTTACGAGGGGCTCGGCCGACACGGTGGGCGATGCCGCCACGGCGCTGCCTGAAGCGAGCAGCCCAGCAGCTGCCAGAAGCGCCACAGGCACCAGTCGCGCCGGCTTGCGCGCCCGGGGTGCTTCACCTTTTGGAATCACAAATACCTGAACTGCGGTCATGGTCTTTTCTCCTGCCTAATCGAATGGTTATTGACCTTCGAAGAATTTATCAAAGGTGTCGTCAAGCTACCACGCGCCTTTGTGTGCAACAAGACGAAAAAGTGTCGTTTGTTTCATCAACGGGAAGAATGAGAACAGGGTCTCGGGAAGTCGTGCGGATTTGCACTGTATGCCACCCGTCTTACGAAAAAACCTTCAAACCAAAAAGCCTGCAAACCAAAAAGCCTACGGTCGAAGTGGATATATGGTGCTCTCTTGAAACAGTCCGCAGTGAAAAGTCCGTGTCGTGCAAGAGGGAATTTGTCGGTTTCGAATACCCCAAGGCGCGCCCGGATACGGGCTTTGCCCTCGGTGCAAACAGAGCAGGCCAAGGCAACGCGGCGTGAAAAACAAACAAGGCGGGAAATGCGCGCATCACCGGCGCTTGCGAAATCGAAAAACGCCTATGCTCGTTCGCCGCGGTGACGCTCGCCAGCCTGTCGCAAGTCCGGGCGGTGCGCTGGCGGTCAACGCCGCGGGCGAAGGGGCTTCACCGGCGCCGCTGCGTTGCCAGGGCGCCCGGCGTATCGCCTGGGGCTATGATCCGATGGATCGTCACTCCAACCCGCGCCTCCGCCCGTCATGTCCCAGGCCGTCTCGCCCTCTCTCGCCGACCTCCAGCTCGAGGGGATCCGCACGCCGCCCCATTCGCTGGAGGGCGAGCAGTCGGTGCTGGGCGGCCTGCTGCTGGATAACGGTGCCTGGGACCGTATCGCGGACGTGGTGTTCGAGGAGGATTTCTATCGAAGCGACCACCGGCTGATCTGGCGGCACGTTTCGCGGCTCATCGAGCATGGCCGTCCGGCCGACGTGCTGACCGTGGCCGAAAGCCTCGAGCGCAGCGGCGAATTGGTGGAGGCTGGTGGCATGGCCTATCTGGCCTCGCTTTCCCAGAACACGCCTTCGGCCGCCAACATCCGCCGCTACGCGGAAATCGTGCGCGAGCGCAGCATCATGCGCAAGCTGGCCGAGGTGGGCACCGCCATCGCCGATTCGGCCTACAGCCCGCGTGGGCGCGAGGCGCCCCAGTTGCTCGACGAGGCCGAGTCGAAGGTCTTCGAGATCGCGGAGCAGGGCGCGCGGGGCCGCCAGGGATTCCAGGCCATGCCGCCGTTGCTCACCCAGGTTGTGGAGCGCATCGACATGCTCTACAACCGCGACAACCCGAGCGATGTGACTGGCGTGCCCACCGGCTACGCCGACCTGGACGAGAAGACCTCCGGCCTGCAGCCGGGCGATCTGGTGATCGTGGCTGGCCGCCCGTCCATGGGCAAGACGGCGTTGGCCATCAACATGGCCGAGAACGTGGCGCTGGAGGCGGGCTTGCCCGTGGCGGTGTTTTCCATGGAAATGGCCGCCACCCAGTTGGTGATGCGCCTGCTCGGCTCTCTTGGACGGCTTGACCAGCACCGCCTGCGCACGGGCCGGCTGCAGGACGACGACTGGCAGCGGCTCACTGCCGCCGTGGGGCGCCTCAACGAGGCCCCCATTCACATCGACGAGACCCCGGCCCTCAACGCCCTGGAAGTGCGCGCGCGGTCGCGCCGCCTGCACCGCCAGTACGGCAAGCTCGGCCTGATCGTGGTGGACTACTTGCAGCTCATGTCCGCTTCCTCCGAAGGCGAGAACCGCGCCACCGAGATCTCCGAGATCTCTCGCTCCCTCAAAGCGCTGGCCAAGGAACTCAACGTGCCCGTCATCGCCCTGTCGCAGCTCAACCGCAGCCTGGAACAGCGGCCTAACAAACGGCCAGTGATGTCGGACCTTCGCGAGTCGGGCGCCATCGAGCAGGATGCCGACCTTATCCTGTTCATCTACCGCGACGAGGTCTACAACCCCGACAGCCAGGAAAAGGGCATCGCCGAGATCATCATCGGCAAGCAGCGCAACGGGCCCATCGGTACGGTGAGGCTCACCTTCCGTGGCGAGAACACGCGCTTCGAAAACTACGCCGATCCCCGCCGCTACTAGCCCCGCGGCCGCCATCGAGCAAGGAGCACACTGCACCATGGACAAGGGTTTTCGTGTCAGCCATGGCGGCGATGCCGTCTTCGAGCGCGGCCTGCGCGCATTCTTCGAGTATCGGGACCTGGGCATCCGCGAGGCCACCCGTGGTGCGGTGGTGGCCCACGTGATCCGCGCCGTGCCCGGCGCCGAATTCGTGGGCAGGCCGCACGTGCACCAGGTGAATTTTCAGATGGTTTACGTGCTGAAGGGCTGGATAGAGTTCGAGTACGAGGGGCAGGGCGTGGTGCGGCTGTCGGCCGGCTCCTGCGTGCACCAGCCGCCGGGTATCCGCCATCGCGAGCTCGGCCACAGCGACGACGTGGAGATGATCGAGATCGTCATGCCCGCGGATTTCACCACCGAGGAAGTGGACCGTGTCTGAGGCGCTGCGCCGCCTGGCGGGGGGGCTGCTCGCCCTGCTCATCGCTGGCCTTTCGACGGCGGCGGCCGCCCAGGCCTGGCCGGCCCGGCCTGTGCGCATCATCGTGCCCAATTCCGCTGGCGGCATCACCGATGTCAACGCGCGCCGGCTCGCCGAAAAGCTCTCCGCGGCGTTGGGCCAGCAGGTGGTGGTGGAGAACAAGCCTGGCGCCAGCGGCACCATCGGCGCCTCTGCCGCCGCCAAGGCAAAGCCGGATGGCTACACGGTGTTTTTCGGCTCCACCAGCAGCCTGGCGCTGTCGCCCGCGCTTGGTGTGCCCACGGACTATGACCCCCTCAAGAGCTTCGACCCCGTGATCCTGTTCGGATCCACGCCCATGCTTGTTATTGCCCATCCTGCGCTCGGCGTCTCCACCGTGGGTGATCTCGTGACGCTGTCCCGGCGTCGGCCCGGTACCCTGAACTACGGTACCGGCGGCAGCACCAGCACCAATCACTTCGTGGGCGAGGTGTTTCGCCGCGTGGCTGGTGTGGACATGACCCATGTGCCCTACAAGAGCATCACCCAGGCGCTAATGGCGGTGGTGAGCAACGAAGTGCCCCTGGGTGTGGACTACCCCGACACTTCGGCGGAGTTCGTGCGCGCCGGCAAGCTCAAGGCCCTGGTGGTCACCGGCTCCCGGCGCGTGGACCTGTTGCCCGGCGTGCCCCACGCCCTCGAAGCGGGCATTCCGCAGCTTGATTTGCTGGGCTGGGTGGGCATCGTGGTGCCGGCGGGTACGCCGCGCGCCATTGTGGAGCGCCTAAACCTGGAGATCGGCAAGGCGCTGCGTGCTCCCGACCTGCGCGAGGCCATGAACCGCGCGGGGTGGGAAGTGGGCGGCGGCAGCCCGGGCGATTTCGGTGGCTTGATGCGTTCGGAGCAGGGCCGCTGGGCGAAACTCGTGCAAATGACGGGTATCGCCCGGGAGTAGCGACAAGGCAGCGCCGCGGTTTTGCGGCGGGATAGACCGGCATCGTCACCCTTGATCGGGAACGAGCTTGTTTTCTCCGGTCGGTTTGTCCCGTTGTTGGCACCGCCTGCTATCCGCAGGACAAAACATCCCCGCTGGCGACGGCGCGGTTTTCAACGGGAGACAGCCTTGAGAGTTACGAACAAGATCACCCTCATCACGGGAGGCGCCCATGGCATGGGGGCGGCCATGGCGCTGCTGTTCGCGCGTGAGGGCGCCACGGTGGTGGTGGCCGACATCCTGGAAAAGGCGGGCCGGGAACTGGCCGCGGCTATCGCCCAGTCCGGCGCCCGGTCGGAGTTCCTGCCCCTGGATGTGAGCCGCGAGGCGGATTGGCGCGAGGCCATGACCGCCCTCATGGCCCGTCACGGCCGGCTCGACATTCTCGTGAACAACGCCGGGGTGAGCGGCGCGCTGCCCGACCGTCTCGGCGTGGAGGACTTCGACCGCCTCATGGCCGTGAACGCGCGCGGCACCTTCCTCGGGCTCAAGTACGGCATTGAGGCCATGCGCCAGGGCGGCGGCGGGTCCATCGTGAACATCTCTTCCATTTCCGGACTGGTGGGGCAGGCCTTCGTGCACATGGGCTACAACGGCGCGAAAGCGGCCATCCACGTGATGACCAAGGCGGCCGCGGTGCAATTCGGCCGGGACGGCATCCGCGTGAACTCCGTGCACCCGGGCTACATGCCGCCCATGCGCACTTCGGTCACCTCCGCCGACCCGGCGTTGCGCGAGCGGCTCATGGCCACCATTCCCCTGGGCCGCTCCGGGCGCCCCGAGGAGGTGGCGAGTGCGGTGCTGTTCCTGGCCTCCGATGAGGCCTCCTACATCACCGGCGCCGAACTGGTGGTGGACGGGGGATTCCTGGCGGGCTGATCAGCGCCCGGAGGGTGCCGGCTGCCATGGCCCCTGCTGCGGCGCTGGGGCGCATCTGTTACCGTGGCTGGGGCCGGAAGGCAGGAAGGGTCGCATGATCGCGTCCGCAAGCCTTGCCAGGGCGGGGCGGGCCGGGGTGGCGATGGACGCCTCCACCCGATGCCTAGCTGAAACCGCCACGGTGGCTCCATCCAGCGCCGTGACGATGCTGAGTCCCTTGTGGTCGATGGTTACCCACTGCCCGGGAAACAGCACGTGATCGATACCGTCGCTTTCCTGCGTGACCCAGAGCGAACCCCGCACGCACTTGACCTGAACGCCGCAGGCATCGCGCAGCGCCAGCAGTCCTTCCTTGGGCAGCGTGATGCGCCCCCCCTGCATCGAAACGTCCATGATTCACACCCCCTTGACTTGACTGGACCGACATTCCTCAGAATCATGCCGGTGCCGCATGATCACGGACCTCCTTTTGCTGTGCAAACGAGTTTTTCGCATGCCATACATTCTCTAAACGCATATCTGGAAGCTGCTTGAATGAGTGCTGTGCGCCATCTTCCTTCGCTCGATCTTCTGCGCGGCTTCGAGGCCGCGGCGCGACATCTCAGCATTACCCGCGCCGCCGATGAGTTGCACGTCACACAGTCGGCGGTGAGCCGGCAGGTGGCGGCCCTGGAGGAGAGCGTAGGGACACGGCTGTTCGTGCGGGGCAACCGCGGGCTCGTGCTCACCGAGGCGGGCCAGACGCTGTTCCGCGCCGCGGGGGCAGCGCTTGGCGACATTGCGCGCGCACTGGCCCACATCTCCGCCCCGGGGCGCGAGAGTCTGAATGTCACCGCGTCGGTCTCTTTTTGTGCCCTGTGGCTGGTTCCGCGCCTGCCGCGATTTGTCGCCGACCATCCGGATGTGGACGTTCGGCTGTCGGCGACGAGCCGCCTTCTCGATCTCGAACGAGATCGCGTTCAAGTGGCCATCCGGTTCTGCGCGCCGCGGGCGGTTCCGCCGGGCACGCCGTTGCTGATGCGGGCTGAAGTAGTGCCCGTGTGTGCGCCGCGCCTGCTGCGCGAACGGACTCGTCCTCTGCGCCGGGTTGCGGATCTCGCCCGCCACGTCTTGTTGCACTACGACGACAAGGACCGGATGCTGCCGCAGCTTGCGTGGTCAAGCTGGCTAGAATCTGCCGGGCTCGCGGACTTGCAGAGTGCCGGAGCCCTGCACTTCAGCCATCTGGACCACAGCATCCGCGCAGCGCTGGACGGGCAGGGTGTGGCGCTTGCGATTCGTCCCGTGGTGCGGGAGTTGATCGATTCTGGGCGCCTCGCGGTGCCATTTCCCACGGCCGTGGAATCAGACCGCGGCTACTACTTGCTGGTGGACCCGTCCGCCGCCGCGCGGCCGGATGTGGCGGCATTCGCGGCGTGGCTTCAGGCGGAAGCTGCCGCCAGTAAGTAGACCTGATACGTACCCGCCGCCTCGTCATCGAACAGTACTTTTTGCCGCCACACCCGGCTGGCGGGCATGCAAGGACGGGCTGCCCGTAACAGGGCCAATCATGATGTTGGTGTCGGGCGGTTCTTGATGCTGTCTTGGAGGCGTTGCCGTGCGTGACATCCATGTCCTGGGGTTGTTGCTTCTGTACCTCGCCGGCAATCCGGTGTTCGCCGGTCGGCCGGGTTTCAGCGAGTTGTCCGTGCAGGAGGTTGCCGGGAGGGCCCAGGTGATCGTGCAGGGTGTGCTTGTCTTTGCAGTACCACGTAGAACGACTGCGCACCGTTGAACGGTGGATTCAAAGTCACCTTCACCAACGGCTCGGCGCAGTTACGGGAGGTGGCCTTGAGCCAGCCCGACGGATTGACGTTTGTCGAAAGAAGCCTGCGCCTGCGCCATGTGCCCGATCGACCGCTGTGCGGCGGATGACGCCCCTCGTGACCCGGGTACGCGCGAGCCTGGCGGGAGAACCCGCGGGCGTTGGATACGTGCGCGCGCCAGGGCGGCTACAGCACCTCCGCGGCGTGATCGGCGAGCCGCGAACGCTCGCCGCGCTGCAGGGTCACGTGGCCGCCGTGGCTCCAGCCCTTGAAGCGGTCCACCACGTAGGTGAGCCCCGAGCTGCCCTCGGTGAGGTAGGGGGTGTCGATCTGCGCGATGTTGCCCAGGCACACCACCTTGGTGCCGGGGCCGGCGCGGGTGATGAGCGTCTTCATCTGTTTGGGCGTGAGGTTCTGGGCCTCGTCGATGATGAGGAACTTGTTGATGAAGGTGCGCCCGCGCATGAAGTTGAGGGACTTCACCTTGATGCGGGTGCGGATCAGGTCGCGGGTGGCGGCGCGGCCCCACTCGCCGGCGTCCTCGTCGGTGTGCATGAGCACTTCGAGGTTGTCCTCCAGCGCGCCCATCCAGGGGGTCATCTTCTCCTCCTCGGTGCCGGGCAGGAAACCGATGTCCTCGCCCACGGGCACGGTGACGCGCGTCATGATGATTTCGCTGTAGCGCGACTCGTCCAGCACCTGGGTGAGACCGGCGGCGAGCGTGAGCAGCGTCTTGCCCGTGCCGGCCTGGCCCAGCAGGGTGACGAAATCCACCTCGGGGTTCATGAGCAGGTTTAGGGCGAAGTTCTGCTCGCGGTTGCGGGCCGTGATGCCCCACACCGAGTACTTGGCGTGGCTGTAGTCCCGCACCAGGGTTAGCACTGCGGTCTTGCCGCTCACCGATTTCACCTGGGCGTAGAAGGGCCGCTCGCCCTCCTGGTAGATGAACTCGTTCACCAGCAGGCCTGGTACCAGCGGGCCATGCACGCGGTAGTACGTAAGGCCCGCCTGCTGCCAGGTTTCCATGTCCTTGCCGTGCTGATCCCAGAAATCCTCTGGCAGCGCGGTGACCCCGGTGTAGAGCAGGTCGGTGTCCTCGAGCACTTTGTCGTTGAAGTAGTCCTCCGCCGCCAGGCCCAGCGCACGGGCCTTGATGCGCATATTGATGTCCTTGGACACCAGGATCACCTGGCGGGGCGCGTGGCGCTCCTGCAGGAACATCACCACCCCGATGATCTGGTTGTCCGTCTTGCCGGCGGCCAGCCGCGCCGGAAGTTCGGCGGGAATGGCCTCGGTCTGCAGGAACAGCCGGCCCGTGGCCTCGCGGCTGGCGCTGTGGATGGGAATGCCCGACTCGATGTCGTCCGGTGCCTGGTTGACGATTTCGTCCAGGGTGCGGCTCACCTGGCGGGCATTGCGCGCCACCTCCGACATTCCCTTCTTGTGGGCGTCCAGTTCCTCCAGCGTGGCCATGGGGAGGTAGATATCGTGCTCCTCGAACCGGAACAGGCTGGTGGGGTCGTGCATGAGCACGTTGGTGTCCAGCACGAACAGCTTGGTGGCGGCAGCCTTGAGGGGGGTGACGTTAGCCGGTTGAGCCTTCTTCTGGATCATGGTGGTGGTGGTCCTGTGAAGAACAACGGGGGCTGAAAACACAGACGCCGCCGGGGTTCGGAACCCCGGCGGCGTCTGTGGTTGAAAAAGCGGCGATGACTGCGAGGCCTGGAGGCAGCGACCGCAAGCGGCGGCGCGGGTGGCGCCGCGAGCGGCCGGGCGCGGCGCCCGGCCAGGGTGGCGATGGATGCGGCGGGTGCCGGCTCAAGCGGCTGGCGCGCCCAGTGCTTTCACGGCGGCAAGCACTTCCTCGGCGTGGCCAGGGACCTTCACGCCGCGCCACTCGCGGCGCACCACGCCCTTGCCATCGATGAGGAAGGTGCTGCGCTCCACGCCGCGCACCTGTTTGCCGTACATGTTCTTGTTCTTCATCACCCCGAACATGTTGCACACCGACTCGTCGGGGTCGGACAACAGCGCGAAGGGAAAGCTCATCTTGGCTTTGAATTTCTCGTGGGAGGCAATGGAATCGCGGGACACGCCGAAGATGCTGCAGCCCAGGGCCTGGAACTCGCCGTGCAGGTCTCGGAACGCCGCGCCCTCGGTGGTGCAGCCGGGCGTGTCGTCCTTGGGATAGAAGTAGATCACCAGCAGCTTGCCAGCGTGGCCGGAGAGCTTGAAGGTGCTGCCGCCGGTGGCAGCAGCCGAGAAATCGGGGACAGGCAGGTTTTCGAGCATGGGTGGTTCCAGGTGGCTAGGTAACGAAACGTCGCGCAATCGTGCCCAATCGCCTGTGACGAATCAAGCACGCCCATCGCCCGCGCGGTCAGGCGAACTGCGCCAGGAATTCGCCGCCCTGCAACGCCAGGGTGCCGCTGCGGCCCGGAACGGCAGCCATGGCTACTTCGTGGCGCGGCAGGTCGCGGGCGGACAGGGTATCGAAGTAGTCGCGCAGGCTCACCAGTGTCCAGCCCTGCGCCTTCCAGCCCGCCAGCAGCGCGTCGAACACCGGGGCCAGGCGGCCGCCCTCCAGTTCGGCGTGAAGCGTGTACACATGGCCCGTGGGCGGCGCGCGCGCCGTGAGACGCAGCAGATGATCGGCTACGTTCTCCGGTCCTAGCCCGTCTAGTCCGATCAACTCATCCAGCGTGGGAAGGGTGGTGGGCAGTTGCGGGCAGCCCATGATCTCGGCTTCGTACAGCGGCACGAAGGGGTGTGTGCCGCGGGTGTCCGAGCAGTAGTCAAAGCCCAACCGCTGGGTGAGCCGCCAGGCGTGGCGGTTCATTTGCCAGCCGGCCGCGCCATGCACACGCGGCGCTTCCTTGAAGATGTCGGCGAAGCGGTTGCAGGCGGCCTCCATCTCGTGCCGTGTCCACGCCTCGCTGGCTCCGGCCACGCCGTCCTGCCAGCGCACATGGTCCCAGGTGTGCACACCCACCTCGAAACCGGCGTCGCGCACCGCCCGCAACTGCGCCTCGCAGCGCCGGCCGATGTCGGGGCCCGGCAGCAGCGTGCCGTAGAGCAGCGTGGTGAGGCCGTAGTGGGACAGTACCGAGGAGCGCTGCACCTTGCGCGCAAACCCCGGGCGAAAGGCGCGCCGGATGGCGCGGCCGGTATGGTCGGGTCCGAGACTGAAGAGGAACGTGGCACCGGCGCCGTGGCGCTGCAGCGCTTCCATCAGCCGTGGCACGCCATCGCGGGTGCCGCGATAGGTGTCCACGTCCACCTTCAGGGCGAGCCTGGGGCCCTCCGGCCCCGAGACGGGCTGCGTGGCCAGCGCGGCGGCGAGGGTGTCGTCGTCCTGCGACCCGGGCGGCGGCGAGGGCGAGTTGCTCATTCCACCAGCCCGCGGGCCTCGCCCACGTGGGCGCGGTAGGCGTCGAAGATGTGGCGCAGCGCCGTGGCCATGTCCACCCGCGGCGTCCAGCCCAGGTCGGCCGTGGTGTTGGCGATGGCCGGCACGCGGTTCTGCACGTCCTGGTAGCCCTTGCCGTAGTAGGCGTCGGCGGTGGTTTCCACCAGGCGCACCCGGGCGGCCTGGTCGCGGTACTCGGAGTAGGCCCCGGCCAGCTCCAGCATCATGGTGGCCAGTTCGCGCACCGAGTAGTTGTTGTCCGGATTGCCGATGTTGTAGATGCGTCCGGTGGCGCAGTTGTTCTCGTTGGCAATGATGCGCATGAGAGCATCGATGCCGTCGTCGATGTAGGTGAAGGCGCGTTTCTGGTGCCCGCCGTCCACCAGCTTGATGTCCTCGCCGCGCACGATGTGGCCGAGGAACTGGGTGATCACGCGCGAGCTGCCCTCCTTGGCGGTGTGGATGCTGTCCAGCCCCGCGCCGATCCAGTTGAAGGGCCGGAACAGGGTGAAGTCCAGCCCCTCCTGCGCGCCGTAGGCCCAGATCACGCGGTCCATGAGTTGCTTGCTGGCCGAGTAGATCCAGCGCTGGCGGGCGATGGGCCCGAGCACCAGCTCGGAGGTGTCGGGGTCGAAGCGGGCGTCGCGGCACATGCCGTACACCTCGGAGGTGGACGGGAAGACGATGCGCCGGCCGTGCTTCACGCACTGGCGCACGATGGGCAGGTTGGCCTCGAAGTCCAGCTCGAACACCCGCAGCGGCTCCTTCACGTACAGCGCAGGCGTGGCAATGGCCACCAGCGGCAGCACCGTGTCGCACTTGCGCACGTGATATTCGATCCACTCCTTGTTGATGGTGATGTCGCCCTCGAAGAAGTGGAAGCGCTTCTCGTCCACCAGGCTGCCCAGCCGGTCGGCCTGCATGTCCATGCCGTAGACCTCCCAGCCGGTGGTCTCGATGATGCGGCGCGAGAGGTGGTGGCCGATGAAGCCGTTGACGCCGAGGATCAGGATCTTCTTCAAGGGATGGCCTTTGGGAGGAATGGGTCAGGCGGCGGCGCGCAGACGGCCGCCGGGGAGGTCGGTGGGCATCACGCGCTGTCCCGCGATTTCGAGATGCAGCACGGGCAACGCGCGGCCGTCGCCACAGGCGGCCAGCAGGCGGTCGCCGTCGCGATAGACGGTGCCCGGTGGCTCAGTGGTGGGCAGGCTCCTGTGCAGGGTTCGCAGCACGCGGGCTGGACGGCCCTCGAGCGTGGTGAAGGCTCCGGGGTAGGGCGGGGCGACGCCGCGAACCAGATCGTGCACCTCGCGGGCCGGGCGGGTCCAGTGAATGCGCCCGTCCTCGGGCTTGCGGCCGCCGAAGTACGAGCCGCTGGTCAGGTCGAGGGGACGGCGCGGCGCCGTGCCCGCGGCGAGCGCGTCGGCCTGGCGGTCGAGCACCATCTCGGCGGCCACGGTGACCTTGTCGAACACCTGCCGGGCGGTGTCGTCGGGCAGGATGGGTACGGCCTGCTGGTCCACCAGGTCGCCCGCGTCGGGCCTGGCCACCATGTGGTGCAGCGAGGCGCCGGTTTCGCGCTCGCCGCGGATCACCGCCCAGTTCACCGGCACCCGCCCGCGATAGTGCGGCAGCAGCGAGCCGTGCATGTTGAAGGCGCCCAGGCGCGGCACGCCGAGCAGCGCCTCGCCCAGCATGTGTCGGTAGTATAAGGAGAACAGCAGGTCGGGCGCGGCGTCGCGCACGCCGGCGAGCAGTGCCGGATCGGCTGGCGACTCGGGCGCCATCACCGGCAGGCCGTGCTCCGCGGCCAGGGCGGCCACGCTGTCGAACCAGATGTTCTCGCCGGGGGCGTCGCGGTGGGTCACCACCAGGCGCACCTCGATGCCGCGGGCCAGCAGCACCGCCAGGCAGCGGCAGCCCACGTTGTGGTAGGCGAACACCACCGCGGCGCTCACTTGAGCAGCACCGCCGTTTCCTCGGCCGCCCCGGGAGAGCGCGCCTGTTCCAGCACCGCCTGCACCACGTAGCGCGGCCGCTGGCGTACCTGCTGGTAGATGCGGCCCACGTATTCGCCCAGCAGTCCGATGCCGAACAGGGTCATGCCGATCAGGAAGAAGGCGATGCCGAACAGGGTGAACAGGCCCTCCGCCTCGGGGCCCACCACCAGCCGGCGGATGGCGAGGAACACCACGAAGGCGAGTGAGGCCAGCGAGATGGCGAAACCCGCCAGCGAAAAAACCTCCAGGGGCACCACCGAGAACCCGGTCACCAGGTCGAAGTTGAGCCGGATCAGCTTGTAGAGCGGGTACTTGGTCTCGCCCGCGGCGCGCGCCTCGTGGCGTACCTCGATCTCCACCGGGTTCGAGGCAAAGGTGTAGGCAAGCGCCGGGATGAAGGTCTTCACCTCCCGGCAGGCGTTGATGGCATCCACGATGCCGCGGCTGTAGGCGCGCAGCATGCAGCCCTGGTCGGTGATGCGGATGCGGGTGATGCGGTGGCGCAGCCGGTTCATGGCGCGCGAGGCGTGGCGGCGGAACCAGGAATCGCGCCGCGCCTGGCGGATGGTGCCCACGTAGTCGTGTCCGAGGTCCATGGCGGCCAGCAGCCGGGCAATCTCCTCGGGGGGGTTCTGCAGGTCGGCATCCAGGGTGACGATGCGCTGCCCGCGCGAGACCTCGAAGCCCGCCATGATGGCCATGTGCTGGCCGAAGTTGCCGTTGAACAGCACCACGCGAGTGACCTCGGGGCGGCGCAGGAACTGCTCGCGCAGCAGGGCCGCCGAGCGGTCGCGGCTACCGTCGTTGACGAACACCACCTCGAAGGAAACGCCCAGCGCGTCGAGGGCCGGGTAGAGGCGCGCGAACAGGGCAGCGAGGCCGGCCTCCTCGTTGTAGACCGGAATGACGACCGAGACGTCGGGCGCGCTCATCGGTGGACGCTCAGCGGTGGGCGGGTCGGAAACTGGCCGCGAGAATATCACGCAGGGCAGTGCACACCCGGTCAACGTCCGAGTCCTCCATGGCGGGGAACAGCGGCAGCGTGAGCGTGGCGGCGCCCACGGCCTCGGCATGGGGGAAGTTGCCCGGGGCGTAGCCTAGCCGGCGGTACAACCCGAACAGGTGCATGGCCGGATAGTGAACCCCGGAGCCGATGCCGCGGGCGTGCAGTTGCGCCATCACCTCGCCGCGGCCGATGGTCAGCCGCTCCAGTGGCAAGAGCACCTGGAACATGTGCCAGTTGCCTTGCTCGTACTCCTCCACGGGCATGCCCAGCCCCAGCGCCGGGTCGAGCCGCTCGAAGTAGCGGCGCGCCAGCTGCGCCCGGCGGGTGGTGAATTCGTCCAGCTGGTCGAGTTGCCCCACGCCGATGCGCGCCAGCACGTCGGTGAGGTTGAGCTTGGCGCCGGCCTCCTCCACTTCCTGGTTGCCATCGGGCAGCCGCACCACGCCCTGCAGCCGCAGGCGCTCGCAACGCGCCGCCTCGGCCTCGTCGTTCATCACCAGCGCGCCGCCCTCGGCGGTGGTGATGTTCTTGTTTGCGTGGAAGGAGAAGCACACCAGATCGCCAAAGCTGCCCACCGGGCGGCCGCGCCAGCGCGCCCCCAGGCTCTGGGCGGCGTCCTCGATCACGCGCAGGCCGTGGCGGCGGGCGAGGGCATAGAGGCAGTCGCGGTCCACGGGCACTCCCGCCAGATCCACCGGAATGATGGCCCGGGAGCGCGGCGTGATGGCCGCCTCGGCGCGCTCCACGTCCATGAGCCGGGTGCGCGGGTCGATGTCCACGAACACCGGCCGCGCGCCGTGGCGTACGATCACGTTGGCGGTGGCCACCCACGACAGGGGCGTGGTGATGACCTCGTCGCCAGGCTGTACCCCGGCGATGTGCAGGGCGAGCTCCAGCGCGCCGGTGCCCGTGGCCAGCGCGCGCACGGGACGGCCCGCCATGCGCGCCGAGAGCTTCGCTTCCAGGGTCTTGACCTGCGGGCCGCTGGTGATCCAGCCCGAACGCAGCACCTCCACCACGCCGGCGATGGTGGCCTCGTCGATATGGGGCCGCGTGAAGGGCAGGAAGGGCTGCGTCATGGTCAGCCCCGTGCCACCAGCACCACGCCGGCGATGATCACGAAAATGCCCGTGACGCGCAGCAGGTTCACGTCCTCGCCGAACAGCAGCCACGCGGCGGCCGCATTAATCACGTAGCCCAGGGACAGCATGGGGTAGGCCACGCTCACCTGTACCCGCGACAGCGCCAGGATCCACACCACCACGCTCACTGCGTAGCACGCCAGCCCGCCCAGGATGTGGGGCTCGCGGGCCACCGCCAGCCCCACGGGCAGGGCGTTGGCGAAGGTGAAGTCGAAGCGGCCGATGGCGTTGGTGCCGGCCTTGAGCAGCAGTTGGGCGGCGGCGTTGAGCAACACCCCCGCGAGCACCAGTGAGAAGGACAGGGCGGTCATGGCAGGATCCGGTTGGCCATTTCTAGGGCACGGGTGCGCCGTCGAGGGCCGGGTGGGCGAAGATCACGCGCCGGGTGTCGCGGGCCAGCACCCGCAGCGGCACACCGGCATCGCGCAGCGTTTCGAACAGCTCGGGCTCGGCAAAGCCGTAGGCGCAGGACGCCCCCGTCCAGCGGGCCTGCCACTCGCCCAGCGAGCCGATGGCTAGGGCAGGCTCCTGGCGTAGGCCGAAGGCCATTTCGTCCTCGAACTCCACCAGTGTGACGGTGCGGCCCAGGTAGAAGGGCAGCGTCTGGTCGTAGGCGCGCACGCTGTAGAAGGGGCAGTCCGGGCGCAGCCGGGGCCGCACCTCCGCGGCGATGGCGGCGGCAGAGAAGGAGGGTGAGAGCGCGTCGTGGCCGGTAAAGGCGCACTGCCACGCCGCCAGGGAACCCAGGGAGAGCACGGTGGCCGCCGCCAGCCGCCGTTCCCGCCGCGCCAGCACGAAGGCCGCGGCGCTGGCCAGCAGCGCAATGATCGCCGCCGCCACCACCCAGTGCTCGAATTGCCGGTACATCTCCACCGTGGTGCGGGCGTTGGCGTAGCCCTCCAGGCGCAGGCCCAGGGCCAGCGCGCCCGCCGCCAGCGGTGCCAGCAGCAGCGCGTCCCAACGCAGGCTCGCCGCCGGCAGGCGCGGCAGCCGCTCGCCGGCCAGCCAGGCCAGCGCCGGGAACACCGGCAGGATGTAGGAGGGCAGTTTGGAGCTGGAGGCGCTGAAGAACAGCACGGGAAAGGCAATCCAGCACAGCAGGAACAGCCGCGGCCGAAAGTTCGTGTCCTCGGGCCGCCAGGCGTCCCAGGCGGCGCGCATCGCCAGGCGCGTCCAGGGCAACGCGCCCGCCAGCAACAGCGGCAGGAAGTACCACCACGGCGCCTCGCGTCGATGCACTGGTGTGAGGAAGCGCTCGAAGTGCTCGTGCACGAAAAAGAAACGGGCAAACTCCGGATTGGCGCGCGACACCGCCACGAACCACGGTGCGCACAGCGCCGCCACCAGCAGCACGCCGGCGAGCGGCCGCAGGCGGGTGAGCAGCGCCCACTGCCGGCTTGCCAGCAGGTACAGCGCCACGGCGCCGCCCGGCAGCACCAGCCCGACCAGGCCCTTGGAGAGCACCGCCAGGGCGCAGCCGGTCCACGCCACTGTCATGCCGGCGCGCCGCTCGCTGGCCAGGGCCGCGTCGCGCTGCGCCCAAAGGAAGCCCGCCAGCGCCATCGTGAGCCAGGCGGTGAGCCCCATGTCCAGGGTGTTGAGGTGGCCGTTGGCGGCGATCCACAGCATGCCGGCGGCCAGCGCGCCGGACAGATCGCCCGCCTCGGCGCCGAACACGCGCCGCCCAGCGCGCCACACCACCAGCACCGCAAGTGCGCCCATGAGCGCGGGCCACAGGCGGGCGGTCCACTCATCTTGCCCGAAGGCGCGGAAGGACCAGGCCGTGGCCCAGTATTGCAGCGGAGGCTTCTCGAAATACTTGAGGCCGTTCAGGCGCGGGGTGATCCAGTCGCCGCTGACGGCCATCTCCCGGGCGATCTCGGCATAGCGCCCTTCGTCGGGGCGGATTAGGCGGCGGGCGTCGAGGTTGCCGAACCACAGCACCAGGAAGGCCAGCACGGCGGCGGCCACGGTCAGGCGCGAACGGCGGCGCAAGCGCGGCGGTGTCACGCCGCGGCCGGCAGCGCCGCGGCCGCCAGGGCGCGCGCCAGCGCGCTCCAGGATTCGTCGGTGTCGGCCGTCACCGGTACCGGCAGCGCCCGGTCCCAGGCCGCGAAGTGGCGGCCGATGGAGCGCAGGTAGGCAGGGTCGTAGTGGCGCTCCAGCAGGTCGGCCACCAGCGCATCCCACTGGCCATGTGCGGCCAGATCGAGCCATGCGCGCACTCGCCCGTGGCCGTGCTGCACGGCCAGCACCCGCAGGCGCGGCTCCAGCAGGTGGGGCTGATCGAGATAGTGGTTGTACTCGCGCCGCAACAGCGCCACCCGCAGCGCCATGGGGGCTTCCAGCCGCAGGCATGCGCTGGCGCGCAAACGCTGTACCACGGCCTCGGGCACGCGCACCGCGCCCACGCGAGGGCTTTCCGACTCGGCGTACACCGGGCGCGATGCATCCAGGCGGCGCAACCAATCCCACAGCCGGCTCTCGAACCGCTTCTGCGAGGGCTGTGGCTCGCCGGGCAGATCGCCCAGGATGGAGCCGCGATGGGCGGCGAGCGACTCCAGGTCGAGCACCTGTTCGCCGCACTGCGCCAGCGCCCGCAGCAGGCGGCTCTTGCCGGTGCCCGTGAGGCCGCACAGCACCCGAATCTCGAAGCGCGCCGGCCAGGCTTCCAGGTCGGCCACCACCTGACGGCGCCAGGCGCGATAGCCGCCTTCCAGTTGCCGCGCGTCCCACCCGATGGCGCGCAGCACCGTGGTGAGGGCACCGCTGCGCTGGCCGCCGCGCCAGCAGTACACCAGCGGCTTCCAGTGGCGGTCGTGGTGCCGGAAGCGCGTTTCCACATGGCGCGCGATGTTGCCCGCCACCAGCGCGGCACCCAGCTTGCGCGCGGCGAAGGGCGAGTCGTGCACGTACACCGTGCCCACGCGGGCCCGTTCCAGATCATCGAGCACCGGCACGTTGAGCGCGCCGGGCACGTGGTCGAGGGCAAACTCCGACGGCGATCGCACGTCGAGGATGTGGCCAAACTGAGGAAGCTCCGCCGGGGCGGCGCTATCGGGACGGGCGTTCATGCTGTACTCGAAGGGCCCAGCCCGGGCCCGCATGCGGGCGTCCGGCGTGACCGGTCGCGAGGCCCCGGATTCTCTCACGCGCCCGGCACGGGGAGAAGCAAACCGGCCCGCGCCCTGGCCTTGCGAAGGAGCGGTTCAAGTGCCGGCCACACCGTGTCGAGCATGCGCGGCTGGGCGCTGGCCACGGGGTGGATGCCGTCGTCCTGGAACAAGTCGCGCCGATCGCCGAAACCCTCGAACAGGAAAGGCACCCAGGCGGCGCGCTGGGTGTGTGCCACTTCGCCGAACAGCGCATGGAAACGGCGCCCGTACTCGGCGCCGTAATTGGGCGGCAGGCGCATGCCCAGGATGAGCACCTGCGCGCCGGCGGTGCGCGACGCGGCTGTCATGGCAGACAGGTTGTCGCGCACGCCGTCCAGCGCCGCGCCGCGCATTCCGTCATTGGCGCCCAGTTCCAGGATCACCACCGCCGGACGGTGCTGCGCCAGCAGTGCCGCCAGCCGGTTGCGGCCGCCGAGGGTGGTTTCTCCGGAGATGCTGGCGTTCACCACCTTGAATCCGGGCGCCTCGCGCATCATCTTCTCCCGCAGCAGGTCCACCCAGCCGCGGCCAGCCGGCAGCCCATAGGCGGCGGAGAGGCTGTCGCCGTGCACCAGCACCACCGGCGCCGTGGCATTCTGGGCGAAGGCCTGGTTGAACCCTGCGCCCGCCACCACGGTCAGCATCACCAGCACGCTGCGCACCCTTGACCAACCCTTCGAGTTCACGATCATGTCTTCCATCATTACCGCCGACGCATTGACCAAGGAAGTCTCCACCGGTTCGGACCGGCTGGTGATTCTCGATCACGTGAGCTTTGCCATCTCGGCCGGCGAAAGCGTGGCTGTGGTGGGCGCCTCGGGCTCCGGCAAGACCACGTTGCTGGGGTTGCTTGCCGGACTGGACACGCCCACCCGCGGGCGGGTGATGCTGGCGGGGCGTGACCTGGGCGCCATGGACGAGGACGGCCGCGCGCGCCTGCGCCGCGAGGCCGTGGGCTTCGTGTTCCAGTCCTTTCAGTTGCTGCCGGCCCTCACCGCGCTCGAGAACGTGATGCTGCCTCTGGAACTGGGCGGCGTGGCGGCGGCGCGCGAGACGGCGGCGGCTCTGCTGGGGCGCGTGGGCCTGGCGGCGCGGCTGCGCCACTACCCGCGCCAGCTCTCCGGCGGCGAGCAACAGCGGGTGGCCATCGCCCGTGCCTTCGCCGGGCCACCCCAGGTGCTGTTTGCCGACGAGCCCACGGGTAACCTGGACGCCGCCACGGGCTGCGAGATCGTGGACCTGATGTTCGAGCTCAACCGCGACCGCCACACCACGCTGGTGCTGGTGACCCACGATGAGGCGTTGTCGCGGCGCTGCGCGCGCCGCCTGCGGCTGTCGGCCGGCCGCCTGGAAGCCGACGAGCGCGGCGCCCCGGTCCGGCTTGCGGCCGTGGCGCCGTGAGCATGGGTGCGGGCCTGGGGCCCGCCGGCGTTCTGCGCCTGGCGTTGCGGCTGCTGGGGCGCGATTTCCGCGCCGGCGAGCTTCGGCTCATGGCGCTGTCCCTGGTGCTGGCCGTGGCCAGCTTCACCACCGTGGCGTTCTTCGCCGACCGGGTGCGCCAGGCCCTGAGCCGCGAGGCAAGCCAGCTGCTGGGCGCCGACCTGGTGGTGGTGTCCGACCGTCCTATCGAGGCCCTGCTGGCTGAGGAAGCCAGCCGCCTGGGCCTGTCTCGCACCGCCACCACGCGCTTCCCCAGCATGATCTCGGGCGCCCAGGAAAGCCTGCTCACGGAGATCAAGGCCGTGGGCGAGGGTTACCCGCTGCGGGGCCGCCTGCGCATCGCCGGCCCTGACGGCGTGCCGCGCCCCATGGTGGGCGCGCCCGCGCCGGGTGAGGCCTGGGTGGACGAGCGCGCCTTCACGCGCCTGGGCTTGCGGTTCGGCGGCCCGGTGAACGTGGGCGACCGCGCCCTCAAGGTGGCTGCCCGGGTGGTGGACGATCCCGACACCAGCATCGGGTTCCTCAACGTGATGCCGCGGCTGATGCTCAACGCCGCCGACCTGCCCGCCACCGGGCTCATCCAGACGGGAAGCCGCGTCACCTATCGGCTGATGGTGTCTGGCAGCCGCGAGGCGGTGGACGCCTTTCGCGCCTTCGCCGCGCCGCGTGCCGGTCCCGGCCAGCGCGTGGAGGATGTGCGCGATGCGCGCCCCGAGATCCGCAGCGCCCTGGAGCGCGCCGAACGCTTCCTGGGGCTGGCCTCGCTGCTGTCGGTGATCCTGGCCGCGGTGGCCGTGGCACTGGCGGCGCGGCGCTACCTGCAGCGCCATCTGGACGCCTGCGCGGTGATGCGCTGCCTGGGCGCGAGCCGTGCCCAGACGGTGTGGATACACGCCCTGCAACTGGCCGTGTTGGGGCTGGCCGCCGGGTTGGCGGGCTGTGGGGCCGGCTTCGCCGCCCATTGGGGGTTGTCCGCGCTGCTCGCTCCCGTGGTGCAGGTGAGCCTGCCGCCGCCCTCGGTGGCGCCGGCCCTGCAGGGAATTGCTGCGGGCTTCGTGCTGCTGCTGGGCTTCGCGCTGCCGCCGCTGGCGGCCCTGGGCCGCGTGCCCACGTTGCGGGTGCTGCGCCGCGACCTCGGTCCGCCCCGGGGAACGGCGTGGCTCGGCCACGCCGCCGGGTTGGCGGCCGTGGTGGCGCTGATCCTCTGGCACACCCGCGACCTGAAGCTGGCCGCCTGGGTGCTGGGAGGGCTGGCGATGGCGGCGGTTGTGTCGGCGGCGGTGGCGCTGGGCCTCGTGCGCGCCGCGGCGAGCGTCGGGCGCGAGGCCGGTTTTGCCTGGCGCTTCGGGCTGGCCAACCTGTCGCGCCGCGCGCTGGGCAGCGTGGTGCAGGTGGTGGCGCTGGGGGCGGGGCTGCTGGCGCTCATCCTGATGTCCATCACCCGCGCCGACCTGCTGGACAGCTGGCAGCGCTCCTTGCCGCCGGAGGCGCCCAACCGCTTCCTGGTGAACATCCAGCCCGACCAGAGGCAGGCGCTGGCGGAGTTCTTCGCCGCCGAGGGCCGCCCCGCGCCGCAACTGTTTCCCATGGTGCGCGGGCGTCTCGCGGCCATCAACGATCAGCCCGTAAATGCATCGAGCTTCGGCGACGAGCGTGCGCGCCGGCTGGTGGATCGCGAGTTCAATCTCTCCTGGGCGCAACGTCCCCAGCTGGACAACGTGATTGTCGCGGGCCAATGGTGGAGCCGGCAGCCGCCCGCGCCGTTGCAGTTTTCCGTGGAGCAGGGCATCGCCGACACGCTGGGCCTCAAGCTGGGCGACCGGCTGCGCTACGACGTGGCGGGCACGCCCCTGGAGGGCGCCATCACCAGTCTGCGCAAGGTGCAATGGGACAGCTTCCGGGTGAACTTCTTCGTGGTGGCGCCGCCCGGCACGCTGGACGACTACCCGGTGAGCTGGGTCACCAGCTTCCACCTGCCGGCCGGCGAGGCCGCCCTCATGGACCGCTTGGTGAAGCGCTTTCCCAACCTGCTGGTGGTGGACGTGGCAGCGGTGCTGGCCCAGGTGCAAACCATGATGGACCAGGTGATCCGCGCCGTGGAGTATGTGTTCCTGTTCAGCGTGGCGGCGGGGCTGCTGGTGCTGTTCGCAGCCATCCAGAGCACCCACGACGAGCGCGTGCGCGAGGCCGCCATCCTGCGCACCCTGGGCGGCGACAGCCGGCAGTTGCGGCAGGCCCAGGCGGCGGAGTTCGTGGCCGTGGGCGCGCTGTCGGGCCTGCTGGCCGCGGTGGGCGCCACGGCCCTGGGCTGGGTGCTGGCCGAGCGGGTGCTGAATGTGCCGTACACCCTCGACCCCTGGGTGTGGGCCGTGGGGCTGGTGGCGGGCGGCGCGGGCGTGCTGGCCGCGGGTCTGCTGGGCACCCGCCAGGTGGTACGCGCCTCGCCCATGGACACCCTGCGCCGGGCCTGAACGGCGGCCTGCCAGAGGGGCTCCCTGCGCGTCCGGCAGGAAAACGCGAGCGGCGAATCGTCAGGTTGGCGCGGCTGAAACCCGAATTCCAGACTTCAACCGCATATTGCAACGCTGCAGAGTTATACTCGCAGGCTTTTTTCCCGCTTCCAGGAGGCCTTCGTGCCCCGCCTCATTCGCAACATCGCCATCATCGCCCACGTGGACCACGGCAAGACCACGCTGGTGGACCAGTTGCTGCGCCAGTCCGGCACCTTCGCCGCCCACCAGCAGGTGGCCGAGCGGGTGATGGATTCCAACGACCTGGAGCGTGAGCGCGGCATCACCATCCTGGCGAAGAACTGCGCCATCGACTATCAGGGGGTGCACATCAACCTGGTGGACACCCCCGGCCACGCCGACTTCGGCGGCGAGGTGGAGCGGGTGCTGGGCATGGTGGACGGCGTGTTGTTGTTGGTGGACGCGGTGGAGGGGCCCATGCCCCAGACGCGCTTCGTCACCCGCAAGGCGCTGGCCCTTGGCCTACGCCCCATCGTGGTGGTGAACAAGATCGACCGCGACGGCGCCCGCCCCGACTGGGTGATTAACCACACCTTCGAACTGTTCGACAAGCTCGGCGCCACCGAGGATCAGCTCGATTTCCCCGTGGTGTATGCCTCGGCGCTGCAGGGCTGGGCCACGCTGGATGCCAGCCAGAAGGGCACCGACATGCGCCCGCTGTTCGATAAGGTGCTTGAGCACGTGCCCGCCCCGGTGGAGGACGATGTGGAGGGCGCCGCGCAACTGCGCATCCACGCCCTGGACTACTCCAGTTATGTGGGCCGTATCGGCATCGGCAAGGTGCACCGCGGCCGGCTGCGCCCCGGGCAGGAGGTGGCGGTGCTGCAGGGCGACGAATTCGTCACCAAGGCAAAGGTCAGCCAGGTAATGGGCTTCAAGGGCCTGGAGCGCGTGCCAATGGACGAGGCCCAGGCGGGCGACATCGTCATGGTCACCGGCATCGACGAACTCGCCATCGGCTGCACCGTGGCCGACCGCGACGCCCCCGAGGGCCTTCCCACCCTGAAGGTGGACGAGCCCACCCTTACCATGCATTTCATGGTTAACACCTCGCCCCTGGCCGGCCAGGAGGGCAAGTACGTCACCAGCCGCCAGATCCGCGACCGGCTGCAGAAAGAGCTGCTCACCAACATGGCGCTGCGGGTGGAAGACACCGAGGACGCAGACGTGTTCCTGGTGTCGGGCCGCGGCGAGCTTCACCTCACCATCCTCATCGAGAACATGCGCCGCGAAGGCTACGAGCTGGCCGTGGGCCGGCCCATGGTGATTCGCAAGGTCATCGATGGCGAGGTGTGCGAGCCCTACGAGCTGCTCACCATGGACGTGGAAGAGGCCCACCAGGGCGCCGTCATGGAGGCGCTGGGGTATCGCAAGGGCGAACTGGCCGACATGGTGCCCGACGGGCGCGGGCGCGTACGGCTCGATTACCGCGTGCCGGCTCGCGGCCTGATCGGCTTCCAGGGCGAGTTCATGAACCTCACCCGCGGAACGGGCCTGATGAGCCACGTGTTCGACGACTACGGCACGGTAAAGGGCGACATCCCCGGCCGCCGCAACGGCGTGCTGGTGTCCCAGGAAGACGGCGAGGCCGTGGCCTACTCGCTGTTCAGCCTTCAGGAGCGCGGCCGGCTGTTCGTGGCGCCGGGCGAGAAACTCTACGAGGGCATGATCGTCGGTATCCACTCGCGCGACAACGACCTGGTGGTGAACCCCATCAAGACCAAGAAGCTCACCAACGTGCGTGCCGCGGGCAAGGACGAGAACATCCTGCTTACGCCGCCCGTGCAGCTCACGCTGGAGTATGCGGTGGAGTTCATCGATGACGACGAGCTGGCCGAGATCACGCCGAAGTCCATCCGCATCCGCAAGCGTTTCCTCAAGGAGCACGAGCGCAAGCGCGCCTCGCGCACCGCCGAGGTGGCGTAAGGGGTTCGCAGCTGCCGTGAGCGCGCGCGCACCCGCCCGCTTCGCCACCGAAGCGCAGGCGCGCGCCGCGGCGGCGGCCTTCGACATGCGGGCGCTGCCGGAGGGGTTCACGGACAACCCCTTCCCCTGGTACCACGCCCTGCGCGAGCATGCGCCGGTGCGGCGCATGCCCGACGGCGCGGTGTTTCTCACCCGCCACGCCGATTTGGTGGCTGTGTACAAGGACACCCGCACCTTCAGCTCGGACAAGAAGCAGGAGTTCTCGCCCAAGTACGGCGACTCACCGCTCTACGAGCACCACACCACCAGCCTGGTTTTCAACGATCCGCCCTATCACACACGGGTGCGCCGGCTGATCGCCGGGGCGCTTACTCCGCGCCACATCTCCGCCATGGAGCCGCTGCTGGTGGCGCTCGTGGACCGGCTGCTGGACGAACTGGCGGAGCGCGGCGAGGCCGACCTCATCGACCACTACGCCGGTGCCATTCCGGTGGAGATCATCGGCAACCTGCTGGGCGTGCCACGCGAGGAACGCGGGCCGCTGCGGGCGTGGTCGCTGGCCATCCTGGGGGCGCTGGAACCGGTGCTCACACCCGAGCAGGCCAGCAGCGGCAATGCCGCCGTGCGCGAGATGCTGGGCTACCTGGAAGGGCTGGTGGCCGAGCGGCGAAGGCAACCGGGCGACCCGGACAGCGATGTGCTTACGCGCCTGATTCAGGGCGAGCAGGACGGCGAGCGGCTGTCGGAGGCCGAACTGCTGCACAACTGCATCTTCCTGCTCAACGCCGGGCACGAAACCACCACCAACCTCATCGGCAACAGCCTGAACGCGCTGCTGGAGTGGCCGCAGGAAAAGGCGCGGCTGCTGGACAACCCCGGGCTGATCCGCACCGCGGTGGAGGAGTTCCTGCGCTTCGAGAGTTCGAACCAGCTGGGCAACCGCATCACCACGGAGCCTGCCCGGGTGGGGGATGTGGAGCTGGAAAAGGGCACGCGCATCACCTTGTGCATCGGCGCGGCCAACCGCGACCCGGCGGTGTTCGCGCAGCCCGACCAGCTGGACATCACCCGCCAGCCCAATCGTCACCTGGCTTTCGGCTCGGGGCCCCACCAGTGCGTGGGCATGCAGCTGGGGCGGCTGGAGGGTGTGGTGGCCGTGTCCCGCTTCCTGGCGCGGTTTCCGCGCTACGCGCTGGCGGGCGCCCCGGTGCGCGGGGGCAGGGCGCGGTTCAGGGGCTTCCTGCACCTGCCGGTGCGGCTGGAGGGGTAGGCGGCGCGGCGGTTGGCAGGAATCGCCGTGGTGTTGACCATCGATTCACGCCCTCAAGCCTTTCTGAAGTTCATCCAGGCACAGCGAGCCAGTCATGGCGCGCTCAAGAAGCGTCAGGGGATGGCTGCCGCGGCGGTTGCCCCTTGCGCCAGATTCCCGCCCCGGTTGAGCATTGCCTCACCCAACCCCGGAGGCATCCCCCATGCGTTTCCTGTCCGCCGCCGTGCTGCTCGCTCTCACACTGGTCTGCGGCCCCGCCGCGGCCCAGCAGCCCATCCGCATCGGCTCGTTTCTCTCCACCACCGGGCCGGCCGCCTTCCTGGGCGACCCGGAGATCAAGACTCTCAAGCTGTACGTGGACAAGCTCAACGCCCAGGGCGGCGTGCTGGGCCGCAAGCTCGAGCTGGTGGTGTACGACGACGGCGGCGACGCCGCCAAGGCAAACGCCTTCGCCAAGCGACTGATCGAATCGGACAAGGTGGATCTCATCATCGGCGGCACCACAACGGGCACCACCATGTCTGTCGTGCCCGTGGTGGAGGCTGCGGGTATCCCCTTCATCTCGCTGGCCGGCGGCATCGTGGTGATCGAGCCAGTGCGTAAGTGGGTGTTCAAGACCCCGGGCACCGATCGCCAGAGCGTGGAGCGGATCTTCGGCGACATGAGGGCGCGCGGGTTCGCCAAGGTGGGCCTGCTCTCCGAGACCTCGGGCCTGGGCCAGTCCAGCCGCCAGGAGGCGTTGAAGCTGGCTCCCAAATACGGCCTCACCCTGGTGGGCGACGAGACCTACGCCCAGAAGGACACCGACATGACCCCGCAGCTCACCCGCCTGCGCAATGCCCCGGGCGTGCAGGCGCTGCTGGTGGTGGGCGTGGGACAGGGCCCGGCCATGGCCACGCGCAACGTCGACCAGCTGGCAATCAAGCTGCCGCTCTACCACACCCACGGCGTGGCAGCGCTGGACTTCATCGAACTCACCGGCAAGGCCTCCGAGGGCGTGCGCATGGCCGCTCCGGCGCTGATCGTGGTGGACGACCTGCCTGCGAACGATCCGCAGAAGGCGGTGCTGTCGGCCTACCGCAAGGCGTTCAAGGACCAGTGGCAGGAAGAGCCGGCCACCTTTGGCGGCTACGCCTACGACGCACTGACGATTGCCACGGACGCCATCAAGCGCGCGGGCGGCACGGAGCGGGAGAAGGTGAGGGCGGCCATCGAGGCCACACGCGGGCATGTGGGTACCGCCGGCGTCTTCAGCCTCTCGCCGGAGGATCATATGGGGCTGGAGATGGGGAGTTTCAGGATGGTGGAGGTGCGCGGCGGTACGTTCAGGCTGGTGAAGTAACCGGGCGGCGGGGGTCTCAAACCACAGCGAGTTCAACTCGCTTTCCCAGCACACGCAAGGCACGTTCCAGGGCGGGGATGTTGGTGGAGAGGTTGGGGTCCGGGATTCGTCTGGCTTACTTCTCATCAAGGTCCACACGCGACGGGCTTTCGAGCAAGCCGGCGCATACGGAGCCAAGCCACTGGCCGTCAGCAGCAGCACGTGGTCCGGTCGCCTGAGAGAAGGTAGCCCGCGTGCGGCTTGACCACCGCCACCAGCAACAACCGCCACCAGTGACAACCGCACCCTGCCCGGTCGTGCCCGGCCGGGCGACTGACCCGAAGGGCGTGGCCGGGGGCCGGATGTAGCGATCCCCGGGGCTTGTTCAGCCGCGCTTTGTATCCATGAGCGGCTTCACTGCACCGCCGAAGTCGAGCCGTGCGCGCCCGGGTTCGGGCGCGGCCAGTGGTTGGCACTCCCGCAGGGTGGTGCGGCTGCGAAGCGCCAGTTCGTGGTACTGGCGCGTGCCGGCCACCTTCCAGGCGCGCTCGGCCTCGGTGAGTTCGCGCACCACCTTGCCGGGTACGCCCGCCACCAGCACGCCGGGCGGGATTTCCATGCCCGCCTTAACGAAGGCGCAGGCGGCTACGATGGCCGAGTCGCCCACTACCGCCTTGTCCATGACCACGGCGTTCATGCCCACCATGCCATTGCGGCGCACGATGCAGCCGTGCAGCACGGCGCCGTGGCCGATGTGCCCGTCCTGTTCCACCACCGTGTCGGTGTCCGGGAAACCGTGCATCACGCAGGTGTCCTGGAAGTTGGCGCCGGCCTCCAGCACCAGGCGCCCGAAGTCGCCCCGAAGGCTGCACACGGGGCCCACGTAGCAGCCGGGCCCCACCAGCACGTCGCCGATCAGCACCGCGGTGGGGTGAATCCACGCCTCCGGGTGAACCACGGGGCGCAGGCCGTCAATTTCGTAGCAGGGCATGGGGAGTCATCAGGGAATGGGTGTGCCCTCAGGCGTGCCAGCGGCGCTGCACCACCCGGAAGCGGTCGGCCACGAAGGCCAGGTCGGTGTAGGCGGCGTTGGCGGCGGGATTCAGGCCCGTGGCGTGAAAGTCGGAGAAGCTTGCGGACTGGTTCACGTACACGTTCTGGGTAAGGTTCAGCGACAGCGACACGCCCGAGCGCAGGCTCTCTTCCACGGCGGCGTCCTGAAGGGCGTTGTCGTTGCTCCACAGGCCCATGGTGATAGCGCCCTTCTCGCGAACCACCCGCCCCGCCAAAGCCAGGGCGGCGGGCCCATCGGCGGCGCGCACCACGAAGCTGATGGGGCCGAAGCGCTCCTCCATCCAGGCGGTCTCGTTGGCGGCGTCGACTTTGAGCAGCACGGGCGTGCGCACCTGGGCGCCGGGATGATCGGGGTTCTGCAGCGCCTTGGAGGCGAGCACCACCTCGCCCCAGCGCGGCGCCTCCTCGATGCGTTGCAGGGTGGCCTCGGAGTTGATGCAGCCCAGCACCGCCAGCGCCGTGGCGGGGTCGGACAGGAAGCGCTCGATGGCCGCGCCCAGGTCGGCGGCGAAGAGGTCGAAGGGCACCGGTCCCTCGGGTGTGCCCACACCGGCGGCGGGCACCAGGATGGCCTTGGTGGTGGTGCACATCTGGCCGGAGTAGAGCGACAGGGTGAAGGCCAGGTTGCGCAGCAGGCCCTTGTAGTCGGGGGTGGACTCCACCACCGCCACGTTCACACCGGCCATCTCCGCGTACACGCGGGCCTGGCGGCAGTTGTCCATGAGCCACCGGCCGAAGGCATTGCCGCCTGTGAAGTCGATGGACTTAACCGCCGGGTTGCGGGCCAGTTGCTGAGTCACCGCCGGATCGGGGCTGGCCGCCAGGGTCACCAGGTCCTTCGGCAGACCGGCCTCGGCCAGCACCTCGCGGGCGATGCGCACCGACAGCGCCGCGGGCAGCACGGCGTTTTGGTGCGGCTTGACGATCACCGGGTTGCCCGTGGCAAGCGCAGCGAACAGGCCCGGGTAGGTGTTCCAGGTGGGGAAGGTGCTGCAGCCGATCACCAGCGACACGCCGGTGCCCACCACCTCGAAGCGCTTGTCCAGCACCATGGGCGGGTTCTTGCCCTGGGGCTTTTCCCAGCGCGCCTGGGCGGGGGTGAACTGCTGGGCGCTCCAGGCGGTGGCCACGGCTTCGAGGCCGCGGTCCTGGGCGTGGGGGCCGCCGGCCTGGAAGGCCATCATGAACCCCTGGCCGGTGGTCATGGACACGGCGTGGGCTATCTCGAAGCTGCGCTGGTGGATGCGCGCGAGGATCTCCAGGCACACGCCGGCGCGGCCGTCGGGGCCGATGCGCTGCCAGGCGGGCGCGGCCGCCCGGGCCGCGTCCACCAGGGCCTGGGGGTCGCTCACCGGATAGCGCACGGCCAAGTCCACGCCCCAGGGGGAGCGCTCGGTGGCCTGCCAGCCGCCGATGCCGGGCTGGTCGATGACGAAGTCGCACCCCAGCAGCGCCTCGTAGGCCGCGCGCCCTGCCTCGGCGGCGCCCTCGCCCCAGATCTTCGGGCTCGCAAGCTCGGGGTAGGGCGACCAGAAGCCGCGGGTGCGCAGCGCGGAAAGCGCCTGGTCGAGGGTGGCGCGATGCTTTTCGAAGAGGGGGTGGCTCACGGCAGTCTCCGGCAGGAAAGGCGCGTTGGCGCGGCGGGAAGGCTTGTCAATCAGGTCGGCGAAGGTTACTCTTTGATTGACCGGTCGGTCAATCAATCGCCGGCCCGGGCGGCCGCGCCTCGCGGCGCCGGCGCGCGATGGTTCATTGGATCTTCATGAGCGATTACCAGCACATCCTCTTTTCGGTGCAGGGCGGCGTTGCCACCCTCACACTGAACCGCCCCGAGCGGCTCAACGCCTTCAACGTGGCCATGCACGGCGAGGCGCGCCAGGCGCTCTCCCGCGCCCGCGACGACCACGCGGTGCGCGCCGTGGTCCTCACCGGCGCTGGCCGCGGCTTCTGCGCCGGGCAGGACCTCAACGACCGCGCGGTGGCGCCGGGCGCGGCCCGGCCCGACCTGGGCGAATCCATCGAGCTCTACTACAAGCCGCTGGTGCTGGCGCTGCGCGCCATACCTAAGCCGGTGATCGCGGCGGTCAACGGCGTTGCCGCGGGCGCCGGCGCCAACCTGGCGCTCGCCTGCGATGTGGTGGTGGCCGCGCGCGCGGCGAGCTTCGTGCAGGCCTTCTGCAAGCTCGGCTTGGTACCCGACTCCGGCGGCACCTGGTGGCTGCCGCGCATGATCGGCGCACCACGCGCCCTGGGGCTGGCGCTTTTTGGCGACAAGCTGCCCGCCGCCCAGGCCGAGGCCTGGGGCCTCATCTGGAAGTGCGTGGACGACGACCAGCTCATGCCTTGCGTGAGCGCCATGGCTGCCACCCTGGCGGCCGGGCCCACCCTGGGCTTCGCGCGCATCAAGCAGGCCGTGCAGGCGGCGGCCGGCAACAGCCTCGAGGCCCAGCTCGACCTGGAGCGCGACTTCCAGCGCGAGCTGGGTAACAGCGCCGACTACGCCGAGGGCGTGGCCGCCTTCATGGAAAAGCGCGCACCGCGCTTCTCGGGCCGGTGAGCGCGCCCGCCCTGCCGTCGGGTGCCACGGTGGCCGTGATTGGCGCCGGCACCATGGGTGCGGGCATCGCCCACGTGGCGGCGCGCGCCGGTCATCCGGTGTTGCTGCTCGATTCGCAGCCGGGCGCCACCGCGCGCGGCCTGGCCGCCATCCGCAAGGACCTGGACGCGCTGGTGTCCCGCGGCCGGCTCGAGGCGGCCGAGGCCGACGCCATTCACGCCCGCGTCCAGCCGGTAGAGGCGGTGGCGGCGCTGGCGCCGGCGGCGCTGGTGGTCGAGGCAGTGGTGGAAGATCTCGCCGTGAAGACCGCGCTGCTGCAATCGGTGGAAGCGGTTGTTGGCGAGGACGCCCTCATCGCCACGAACACATCCTCGCTGTCGGTCACCGCCATTGCCCGCGCCCTGCGCAGGCCGGGGCGCTGCCTGGGGTTGCACTTCTTCAACCCCGCCCCGCGCATGGCGCTGGTGGAGGTGGTCACGGGGTTGGTTACCGACGCGGCAGTTGCCGCCGCGGGTGAGGCCACCATGCGGGCTTGGGGCAAGACGCCCGTGCAGGCGCGCTCCACCCCGGGCTTCATCGTCAACCGGGTGGCGCGGCCCTACTACGGCGAGGCGCTGCGCCTGCTGCTGGAGCGCGCCGCCGGGCCCGCCGCCATCGACGCGCTGCTGCGCGACTGCGGCGGCTTTCCCATGGGGCCCTTCGAGCTGATGGACCTCATCGGCATAGACGTGAACCTCATGGTTTCGCGCTCGGTGTTCGAGCAGATGGGCCACGACCGGCGCTACGCCCCGTCGGTGATCCAGCAGGAACTGGTGGACGCCGGGCGTCTGGGCCGCAAAAGCGGCCGCGGTTTCCACGACTACGCCCCCGGCGCGGCTCGCCAGGGCGTGGACCTGCCCCCCGCCGGCGAGGCCGCCGCGCGGGTCAAGGCGGTGGGCGGGCTGCGCACGGCCGAGCCGCTGGTGGCGCGGCTTCAGGCGGCCGGCATTGCCGTGATGCGCGCCCCGGCGGACATCTCGCGGCACCTGGAGATTGGCACCGCGCGCCTCTCCAAGACCGACGGCCGCACCGCCACCCGGCGCGCGGCCGAGGATCGCCACGCCGACACGGTGTTGTTCGACCTGGCGCTGGACTACGCCGCCGCCCCGCGGCTGGGGCTGGCGCGGGCCGATTCCTGCAGCCAGGCCGCCTGGGACGGCGTGGTGGCCACGCTTCAAAAGGCGGGCTTTCGCATCACCGCCCTTGACGACGTGGCGGGCATGGCGGTGATGCGCGCGGTGGTCACGCTCGCCAACGAAGCCTCCGACGCGCTGGTGCAGGGCGTGGCCAGCGCCGCCGACATCGAAACCGCCATGAAGCTCGGCACCGGCTATCCGCTGGGCCCGCTGGGGTGGGCCGACCGCCTCGGCGCGGAGCACGTGGCGGGCGTGCTGGACAACCTGCGCACCCACTACGGCGAAGAACGCTATCGCCTCTCGCCCGGCCTGGCGCGCCGCCGCATCAACGGAGAACGCTTCCTTGACTGAACTCGACCCCCAGGCCCTGGCCGAGGCCGTGGGCGAGCGCATGCTGGCCCACGATCCCGCCTCCCGCGAACTGGGCATGCGCATCGTGAGCATCGGCCCCGGCCGGTGCACCATGACCATGGTGGTGGAGCCGCGCATGCTCAACGGGTTCTCCATCTGCCATGGCGGCTACCTCACGTTGCTGGCCGACTCGGCCTTCGCCTTCGCCTGCAACAGCTACAACGAGCTCACCGTGGCCGCCGGGGTGACGGTGGACTTCCTCGCGCCCGCCCACCTGGCCGAGGAGCTCACCGCCGCGGCCGTGGAGGTGTCGCGTTCGGGCCGCACCGGCCTGTACGACGTGACCGTGACCAACCCGCGCGGGGAAACCGTGGCCGTGCTGCGCGGCCGCTCCCACGCGCTCAAGGGCAGGCAGACCGTGCCCCTGTGAGGGCGCGGCGCCACCAGGAGAACCCGCCATGCCGGTGAAGCGGCCAGCCCCGGGCGAGCTCGAATCCATCGAAACCGCCAGCACCGACCAACTGCGCGCCCTGCAGCTACAGCGGCTGCGGTGGAGCGTGCGTCACGCCTACGACAACGTGGCCCACTACCGCGACAAGTGCCGCGCGGCGGGTGTGCATCCCGACGACCTGAAGCGCCTCGAGGACCTGGCGAAGTTCCCCTTCACCGCCAAGCAGGATTTGCGCGAGACCTATCCCTTCGGCATGTTCGCCGTGCCCCGCGAGCAGGTGGTGCGCATCCACGCCTCCAGCGGCACCACGGGCAAGCCCACGGTGGTGGGCTACACGCGCCGCGACATCGACACCTGGGCCGGCCTTGTGGCGCGCTCCATCCGCGCCGCCGGCGGGCGCGCCGGCGACGTGGTGCACGTGGCCTACGGCTATGGCCTGTTCACCGGCGGCCTGGGTGCCCACTACGGCGCCGAGCGACTCGGATGCACCGTGGTGCCCATGTCCGGCGGCCAGACCGAAAAGCAGGTGCAGCTCATCGCCGATTTCCAGCCCCACATCATCATGGTCACGCCCTCGTACATGCTGGCGCTGATCGACGAAATGGAGCGGCAGGGCATGGACCCGCGCCAGTCGTCGCTGCGCGTGGGCATCTTCGGCGCCGAGCCCTGGACCGAGGGCATGCGCGCGCAGATCGAGCAGCGCGGCGGGCTCGACGCGGTGGACATCTACGGGCTCTCCGAGGTGATGGGCCCGGGCGTGGCCAACGAGTGCATCGAGACCAAGGACGGCCCGGTGATCTGGGAAGACCACTTCTACCCCGAGATCATCGATCCGGTGACTGGAGCGGTGCTGCCCGACGGCGAGAAGGGCGAACTGGTGTTCACCACGCTCACCAAGGAGGCGCTGCCGGTCATCCGCTACCGCACCCGCGATCTCACCGCGCTGCTGCCGCCCACGGCGCGCAGCATGCGGCGCATGGGCAAGATCACCGGCCGCTCCGACGACATGCTCATCATCCGCGGCGTGAACGTGTTCCCCTCCCAGGTGGAGGAGCTCATCTGCCGCACCGCTGGCCTGGCGCCCCACTACCTGCTGGTGCTTGACAAGGACGGTCACCTGGACACTCTCACCGTCCGGGTGGAGCTGGAGGCCGGCGCCGATGGCTCCGCGGACACCCGCGCGCGGCTCGGGCGGGAACTCTCGCACCACATCAAGAGCCTCATCGGCGTCTCCGCGAACGTGGAGGTGACCGACCCCTTCGCCATCGAGCGGGTGGTGGTGGGCAAGGCGAAGCGGGTGCTCGACCGGCGCGCGCAAGCCTGACCGGGCCCGCATCCACGCGCATCAACAGGAGAACATTCATGTACACCCAGGCCATGGACATCGCGGCGGCGAAGGGCGAGAAGCCCGGCAAGCCCACGCGGCTGGAAAACCCCGAGTACCAGGCGCAGTTCGACGAGAAAGTGGATCGCGGCGATTTCATCGAGGCCAAGGACTGGATGCCCGAGGCCTACCGCCGCACGCTGGTGCGCCAGATCTCCCAGCACGCCCACTCCGAGATCGTGGGCATGCTGCCCGAGGGCAACTGGATCACCCGCGCGCCCTCGCTCAAGCGCAAGTCCATCCTACTGGCCAAGGTGCAGGACGAAGGCGGCCACGGCCTGTACCTGTACGCCGCCGCCGAGACACTGGGGGTATCGCGCGATGAACTGGTGGAGGCGCTGCACTCGGGCAAGGCCAAGTACTCGTCCATCTTCAACTATCCCACCCTCACCTGGGCGGACATCGGCGTGATCGGGTGGCTGGTGGACGGCGCGGCCATCATGAACCAGATTCCCCTGTGCCGCTGCTCCTACGGGCCCTACGCCCGCGCCATGCTGCGCATCTGCAAGGAAGAATCCTTCCACCAGCGTCAGGGCTACGACCTGCTGCTCACCATGATGCAGGGCACCCCCGCCCAGCGCGACATGGTGCAGGACGCGGTGAATCGCTGGTGGTGGCCCTCGCTCATGATGTTCGGGCCCCACGATGCCCAGTCGCAGAACTCCGCCGACAGCATGCGCTGGGGCATCAAGCGCATCTCCAACGACGAACTGCGCCAGAAGTTCGTGGACGCCACCGTCCCCCAGGCGCAGGTGCTGGGGGTCGGCCTGCCCGACCCCCACCTCAAGTGGAACGAGCAGCGCGGCCACTGGGACTTCGGCGCTATCGACTGGGATGAATTCTGGAACGTGGTGGCCGGCCACGGCCCCTGCAACCGCGAGCGCCTGCAAGCGCGCGTGAGCGCCTGGGAAGAGGGCGCCTGGGTGCGCGAGGCCGCGCTCGCCCACGCCGACAAGCGCGCGGCCCGAGCGCGCGCCGCCTGAGCACGGGAGAAGACCATGGAACGCAGGCAATGGCCCCTCTGGGAAGTCTTCATCCGCAGCCGCAACGGGCTGGACCACAAGCACTGCGGCAGCGTGCATGCGCCCGATGCGAAGCTCGCGCTGCAGATGGCGCGCGACGTGTATACCCGCCGCCAGGAGGGCGTCAGCCTGTGGGTGGTGCGCTCCGACCAGATCGTGGCCTCCGATCCGCAGGCCAAGCCCGAACTGTTCGACCCGGCCGCCGACAAGATCTACCGCCACCCCACCTTCTACCAGTTGCCCGACGCCGTGGACCACATGTAGGGCAGCCATGGCCGAGACCCGCGAACCCCGCCTGGAATACGTGCTGCGCTTGGGCGACAGCGCGCTGGTGCTCGGCCAGCGCCTGTCGGAGTGGTGCGGCCACGCGCCGGTGCTCGAAGAAGAATTGGCGCTGGCCAACACCGCGCTCGACCTGCTCGGCCAGGCGCGGCTGCTGCTCACCCGCGCCGGGCAGATGGAGGGCGCCGGCCGCGACGAAGACGCGCTCGCCTTCCTGCGCGACCCGCAGGCCTTCCGCAACGTGACGCTGGTGGAGCTGCCCAACGGCGACTTCGCCCGCACGGTGCTGCGCAACCTGCTGTTCTGCGCTTTCCAGGAGCAGCTCTGGGCGGGGTTGCGGGCGTCCTCCGATGCCGAGCTCGCCGCCATCGCCGCCAAGAGCGCCAAGGAAACGCGCTACCACGTGGAGCATGCCGCCGACTGGTGCGTGCGGCTGGGCGATGGCACCGACGAATCGCACCAGCGCATGCAGGAAGCGCTGGACACGCTGTGGCCCTACACCGCCGAGCTGTTCACCGCCGACGCGGTGGACGAGGCGGCGGCCGCGACGGGCTTCGGGCCCGCCTGGGCTTCGCTCGAAGCGGGCTGGCAGAAGTTGGTGCGGCCGGTGCTGGAAGAGGCCACCCTGGCGGTGCCCGCGCCCACGGCCTTCCGCTCCACCGGCAAGGGCGGGGTGCACAGCGAACACCTGGGGCACCTTCTGGCGCTGATGCAAACGCTGCCGCGCAGCCATCCGGGCGCGCGGTGGTGAGCTCCCCGTGCTGAGCAGCGCGCGCGCCTGGGAGGTGCTGGCCACGGTGCCGGACCCCGAGATACCCGTGCTGTCAGTGTGCGACCTGGGCATCGTGCGCCACGTGCAGGCCGACGACGAGGGCGTGGCGGTGACGCTCACGCCCACCTACTCGGGATGCCCGGCCACCGAGGCCATCGCCGCCGACGTGCGCGCTGCGCTGGTCGAGGCTGGCGCAGGCAGTGTGGAGGTGCAGACGCGGCTGGATCCGCCCTGGACCACCGACTGGATCAGCGAGGCGGGGCAAGAGAAGTTGCGCCGCTATGGCATCGCGCCGCCCCACACCCTACAGCCCGGCGCACCGCGCCCGGTGCGCCTGGTGCCCCGGGCCGTGGCCTGCCCGCGCTGCGCCTCGAAGCGCACCACGCGCCTGTCCGCCTTCGGCTCCACCGCCTGCAAGGCCCTGTACCGCTGCGAAGACTGCCGCGAACCCTTCGACTACTTCAAGCCCCTCTGAGCTGAGCCCATGACCCCGCAATTCCACCGCCTGGCCATCGCCGAGGTGCGCCGCGAGACCGCCGATGCGGTGAGCCTGCGCTTCGAGGTGCCCGGCGAGCTGCGCGAGGCTTTCCGCTTCGTGCAGGGCCAGCACGTGGCGCTGCGCACCGTGCTCGACGGCGTGGAGGTGCGGCGCAACTACTCCATCTGCGCCGGCGTGGACGACGGCGAGCTGCGCGTGGCGGTGAAGGCCGTGCCCGGCGGCCTTTTCTCCACCTGGGCCAACCGCCACCTGGCCGCCGGCGACCGCATGGACGTGATGACGCCCGAGGGCCGCTTCCACGCGCCCCTCGAGCCCGAGCGGGCCCGGCACCACGCGGCCTTCGCCGCGGGCAGCGGCATCACGCCCATCCTGTCCCTGGCGCGTACCACGCTCGCACGGGAGCCACTCAGCCGCTTCACGCTGGTGTACGGCAACCGGTCCCTGGCGGACACGCTGTTCCAGGAGGCGCTGGAAGACCTCAAGGACCGCCATCTGGGCCGCTTCATGCTGATCAACGTGTTCAGCCGCGAAGTGCAGGACGTGGAGCTGTTCAACGGCCGCCTGGACGCCGCGAAGGTGGCTGCGCTTGCCGGGTCGCTGCTGCCGCTGGACACCGTGGACGAGGCCTACGTGTGCGGGCCGGGCGCCATGATCGACGAGGTGGAGGCGGCCCTGCTCGCGGGTGGCGTACCCGTCGGCCACGTGCACGTGGAGCGCTTCGGCGTACCCGCCGCGGCGCCCGCGCACCGCACGGAGCCCGGCGATGCCGCCCAGGCGCGCATCACCGTCATCGCCGACGGCGCCCGCCGCGACCTGCCCTTCCGCGAGGGCGACCCCTCCATCCTCGATGCCGCGCTGCGCGCCGGGGTCAACCTGCCCTACTCCTGCAAGGGCGGCATGTGCTGCACCTGCCGGGCGCGCGTGCTGGAGGGCCGGGTGCGCATGGACCGCAACTACAGCCTGGAGCCGGAGGACGTGGCCAGGGGGTTCGTGCTTACCTGCCAGTCGCACCCGCTCACCGAGGCCGTGGTGCTGAGCTTCGACGAGCGCTGAGCTGCCCATGGCGCGCACCCGCGGGGCCTCCTTCGACCAGCAGCGCGCGGCCATCATCGAGGCGGCGGCCCGGCTGTTTGCCGCGCGCAGCTTCGCGGGCACGTCCACCGCGCAGATCGCGGCCGCGGCGGGAGTCTCCAAGCCGCTGCTCTATCACTACTACCGCGACAAGGAAGCGCTGCTGTTCGACATCGCTGACGGCTACATGGACCGGCTGCTCGCGCTAGTGGCCGCCGCCAGCAGCCAGGGGCTTGCCCCCGAGGCGCACTTCCGCGCGCTGCTGCGGGCGTTCATGGCAGAGTACCGCACGTCCCAGGACAAGCACATGGTGCTGGTGCAGGACGTGAAATTCCTCTCCAGCGAGCGCCATGCAGCCGTGGTGGCCAAGCAGCGCGCCGTGGTGGATGCCGTTGCCGCGGCCATCGGGCGGCTCAAGCCGCGCTTTACCCGCCGCGCCCTGCGCGTGCCGCTGGCCATGATCCTGTTCGGGATGATCAACTGGACCTTCACTTGGCTGCGCCCGGACGGGCCGCTGGCCTACGAGGACATGGCCGAGGTGGTGACCGAACTTTTCCTCAACGGCGTGCTGCCCGCGCCGCTCGTTCAGGCGGCGCCGCGGCCCCGCGCGAAGGCGGCCGCGCCCGCGCCCGCTGGCCGGAGCGCGGAGCGGCGGCTCGCGAAATGACCCATAGGAGGACGCATTGAAACTCGCAACCCTGAAACAAGGCGGGCGTGACGGCACGCTGGTGGTGGTGTCCCGGGACCTGTCACGCGCGGTGAAGGTGCACGCCTTCTCCCCGACGCTGCAGGCGGCGCTCGACGACTGGGCCGCGGCGGCGCCCATGCTGGAGGCCGTCTATGCGCGCCTGAACGACGGCGTGCTGGAAGAGGCCTTCGCCTTCGACCCGGCGGCCTGCGCCGCGCCGCTGCCACGCGCCTACCAGTGGGCCGACGGTTCGGCCTATGTGAACCACGTGGAACTGGTGCGCAAGGCGCGCGGCGCCGAGATGCCGACTTCGTTCTGGACCGATCCGCTCATGTACCAGGGCGGCTCGGACAGCCTGATCGGTGCGCGCGCCCCGGTGCTGGCCGCTTCGGAGGAGTGGGGCATCGACTTCGAGGGCGAGGTGGCGGTGATCACCGGCGACGTGCCCATGGGCGTGTCGCCGGAGCAGGCGGCCGGACACGTGGCGCTGCTGATGCTGGTGAACGACGTGAGCCTGCGCAACCTCATCCCCAACGAGCTGGCCAAGGGCTTCGGGTTTTTCCAGTCCAAGCCTGCCACGGCCTTCTCGCCCGTGGCGGTGACGCCCGATGAACTGGGCGACGCCTGGGACGGCCGCAAGGTAAGCCGGCCGCTCACCGTGCACCTGAACGGCGCGCTGTTCGGCGAGCCGGACGCGGGCACGGACATGACCTTCGACTTCCCGCAACTCATCGCCCACGCGGCCAGGACGCGCTTCCTGGCCGCGGGCAGCATCGTGGGTTCGGGCACGGTGTCCAATGTGGACCGATCCCGCGGCTCGGCCTGCATCGCGGAGCGGCGCATGCTGGAGCAGATCGCCGCCGGCAAGCCCGCCACGCCCTTCCTGCGCTTTGGTGACCGCGTGCGCATGGAGATGTTCGACGCCGCCGGCCGCAGCATCTTCGGCGCCATCGACCAGGTGGTGCAGCAGTACCATCCGCCGCGCTGACGCCGCGGTCATCCCCCTCACAGGAGAGTTACCCCATGATCCGACACCTGTTCCGCGCGGCGCTCGCCGCGGTGCTGCTGGCCGCGGGCGCGGCCGGTGCCCAGGAGCCCATCCGCATCGGCTCGGTGCTGTCGCTCACCGGCCCGGCCGCCTTCCTGGGAGACCCCGAGCTCAAGACCCTGCAGATGCTGGTAGAGAAGCTCAACGCCGAGGGCGGGGTTCTGGGGCGCAAGTACCAGCTGGTGCACTACGACGATGGCAGCGACGCCTCCAAGGCCAATGCCTTCGCCAAGCGCCTCATCGAGCAGGACCGCGTGGACTTCATGGTGGGGGGCACCACCACCGGCGCCACCATGGCCATGGTGCCGCTGGTGGAGAAGGCCGGCGTACCGTTCATCTCCATGGCGGGCGGCGTGGCCATCGTGGAGCCGGTGAAGAAGTGGGTGTTCAAGACGCCCCACACCGACCGCATGGCCGCCGAGAAGGTGTTCGAGGACATGAAGAAGCGCGGCATCACCCGCGTGGGGCTGCTCTCCGAGACCAGCGGTTTCGGCCAGTCGGGCCGCAAGGAAACCCAGGCCGCCGCCCAGCGCCTGGGCATCACCCTGGCGGGCGACGAAACCTACGGCCCCAAGGACACCGACATGACCGCCCAGCTCACCAAGCTGCGCGCCGCACCGGGCATTCAGGCGCTGTTCGTGTTCGGCCTGGGGCAGGGGCCGGCCATCGTCACCAAGAACGTGCAGCAACTGGCCATCAAGCTGCCGCTCTACCACGCCCACGGCGTGGCCTCGGACGAATTCATCCGCCTGGCCGGCGCCGCCGCCGAGGGCGTGCGCCTGCCCGCCGCGGCGCTGATCGTGGCCAAGCAACTGCCCGCCGCCGACCCGCAGAAACCGGTAGTGATGGCCTACGACAAGGCCTACCGCGAGCGCTTCAAGGAGGACGTGTCCACCTTTGGCGGCCACGCCTGGGACGGCCTCATGATCCTGCACGAGGCCATCCGCCGCGCCGGCAGCGCCGATCGCGAGAAAGTGCGCGACGCCATCGAGGCCACCCGCAACCACATGGGCACGGGCGGGCTGGTGAACTTCTCCGCCACCGACCACCTGGGACTGGACCTGTCGGCCTTCCGCATGGTGGAGATCCGCAACGGAGATTGGGTGCTGGCGAACTGAGTGAGGCGGCGGGGCAGGGCGGGGAGCCTCGTGGCCTCGCGGTAGCGCGTCGCGCCTGCCGCTAAGGGCCGGTCAATCCCAGCGCTCGCCGGTAGAACGCGCCGCTCGCATCGCCCAGTGCTTCCAGCAGGGCGCGGGTGTCGTGCCCGACGCCGGGCACCTCCACGTAGTCGTGCGGGATGTTCAGGGCCGTCATCCGCTCGTGAAACTCGCGGTTGAGATCACGCGTGCTGTCCGCGGTGCCCACTGCCTGCCGGACCACCGTGCGCCTTGCCCGCAGAACTGTCGCTGCCGTCTGCACGATGGTGAGCGGGCTGATGGCCTTGAAGTAATCCCAGTCGTCGCCGCACACCTCGCGCAGCAGTTGGGCACGCAGTTGAGGATTGTGCAGTGCCCGCGGTCCGCGCAGTTCCAGGTCGAAGGGGCCGCCTGCCAGGATCGAGACGCCAGCGAACAGGTCGGGGTGCCTGAAGCCAAGGCGGGCCGCGCCGTAGCCGCCCATGCTGAAGCCTTCCAGAACGCGTCCCTCCCGCGAGGCGATGGTGGGAAACGACCGGTCCACATCAGGGATGACTTCCGTGATGAAGACCGTCTCCACCGGAGATGCGCCATCGCTCGAATCAGCCCACAGGCGCCGGGGCAGGCCATTGACGAACACCACGATCATGGGCGGGATCTTCCCCGACCCCACTGCATCCCCGAAGAACCGGGCCAGCGGACGAACGCCGGAAATGCCGCCCTGCGTGCCGTGCAGCCAATAGAGCACCGGCAGGCGGCTTGCTGCCTGGCCGGGCAACTGTGGGACATAGGCGTGGTAGCTCACCTTGGCACCCACCACCTTGCTGTTGAAGGTCTGGAACACCACGCCCGGTGCGGTCACCTCGGCCGTCACCCACGGCAACGTCGGGTCGGGCGCGCCTGCTGGCGGCTGCGCCGCAAGGGCGGCCGGAAGACAAAGCGCCGCCAAGCAGAAGAGCGAAAGGGCGTGCATCACAAACGTCCGAAAGCGCAACCACAGCGCGGGGTCGCGAGGATACGCCAGGGCGCTGGCACCGCCTGCCCGCCAGGCCGTGCTTGCAGTGCTATTCCAGCTTCCCATGGTGCAAACGCACAGGCGGTGGGGCCGGGCCCGCGGATGCCATCACCGCCGCTCCTCGAACCACCGGTACAGCGCCGGCACCACCACCAGCGTGAGCAGGGTGGAGGAGATCAGCCCGCCGATCACCACCACGGCCAGGGGCCGCTGCACTTCGCTGCCAGGCCCGGTGGCAAACAGGAAGGGAATCAGCCCCAGCATGGCCACCGTGGCGGTCATGAGCACGGGGCGGAAGCGCTGGGCGCAGCCCTGGGCGATGGCCTCCGCCTGGGGCAGGCCCTCCTCGCGCAGGCCGCGGATGTACGAAACCAGCACCACGCCGTTGAGCACGGCGATGCCCCACAGGGTGATGAAGCCCACCGAGGCGGGCACCGAGAGGTACTCGCCCGTGACAAACAGCGAGAACACCCCGCCGATGGAGGCAAAGGGCAGCACGGTGATGATGAGCGAGGCGAAGCGCAGCGAGTTGAACATCACGAACAGCAGGAAAAAGATGGCTGCCACGGTGACCGGCACGATCACCATGAGCCGCGCCATGGCGCGCTCCATGTTCTCGAACTGGCCGCCCCACACCAGGTAGTAGCCCTCGGGCAGCTTCACCTCCCGGGCGATGGCTGCCTGGGCCTCGGCCACGTAGCCGCCGATGTCGCGCCCGGCCACGTTCGAGCCCACCACGATGCGCCGCCGGCCCGATTCGCGGTTGATCTGCGCGGGACCGTCGAGGATCTCTACGGTGGCCACGTCGCGCATGGGCACCAGGGCGCCCGCCGGGCCGGTGAGCAGCGCGTCGGCGATCACGTCGGGCCGCTCGCGGAACTCCGCCGGGTAGCGCACCACCGCGGGGAAGCGCCGCTCGCCTTCGTAGATTTCGGTGGCGGCGCGCCCGCCCACGGCGGTTTCGATGAGGTCGTGCACGTCGGCGGCGTTCAGGCCGTAGCGCGCCATGGTGCGGCGGCGGATGTCCACGGTGAGGTACTGCTGCCCGGTGAGGCGCTCAACTCGCAGGTCCTGGGTGCCGCGCACCTTGGTGAGCACGCGGGCGATGTCGTCGCCCAGGCCCTTCAGGGTCTGGAGGTCGTCGCCGAAGATCTTGATGGCCACCTGGGAGCGCACGCCCGTCACCATCTCATCCACGCGCTGGGCGATGGGCTGGTGCATGATCAGGCTGATGCCCGGCAGGTCCTTGAGCTTTTCGCGGATCACGTTTTCGAAGTCTTCCTGGCTGCGGAATCCCTCGGGCCACTGGTCGCGGGGCAGCAGCGACACCACCGGATCCGAGTCGGTGTGGGGCTGGGGGTCGGCGGGGCTCTCGCCGCGGCCCACCTTGTTCACGGTCATGCGGATGCCCGGAATCTGCGCGATGCGCCGCGAGGCCTCCATCTCGATCTTCATTACCTCGTCGAAGGCCATGTTGGGCATGCGCGAGATGGCCGGGGTGATGGTGTTTTCCTTCAGCGTGGGGATGAACGATTTGCCCAGGAAGGGGAACAGCGCCACGCTCGCCAGCAGCAGCCCCAGGGCGCAGCCCACGGTGGTGCGCGGGTGGGCCAGGGCGCGCTGCAGCAGCGCAAGGTAGTGGCGCTTCAGGAAGCGGATGGGACGTGTGTCTTCCTCGTTGCCGGGGCGCAGGAAGTAGGAGCACAGCGCTGGCGTCAGGGTCAGGGCAAGCACCAGCGACACGGTCAGCGCGATGGCGATGGTGTAGGCCAGGGGCGCGAACATCTTGCCCTCCATGCCCTCCAGGGTCATTAGGGGCAGGAACACCAGGATGATGATGCCCACCCCGAAGATCACCGGCTTGGACACCTGCGACACCGCTTCGAGCACGATGCGGGTGCGCGGCTCGCCGCGGCGGTGCGAGAGCTGCGCGAAGGTGTTCTCCACCACCACCACCGCGCCGTCCACGATCAGGCCGATGGCGATGGCCAGGCCGCCCAGGGACATGAGGTTGGCCGAGATGCCGTAGCGGTTCATCACCATGAAGGTGATGAGCGGCGCCAGGCACAGCGAGGCCACCACGATCAGGCTGGAGCGGATGTCGCCCAGGAACACGAACAGCACCACGATCACCAGCGCGATGCCCTCCATGAGTACCTTGGTGACGGTCCACAGGGCGGAGTCCACCAGCTCGGTGCGGTCGTAGAAGGGGACGATCCTCAGCCCGCCGGGCAGCATGCCCTTGGCGTTGATCTCCGCCACGCGCTTCTGCACCCGGCCCACCACCTCCTTGGCGTTGCCGCCGCGCAGCATCATTACGATGCCGCCTACCGACTCGGTGTGGCCGTTCTTCACCAGCGCGCCCACGCGCACCGCGGGCCCGATGCGCACCTCGGCCACGTCGCGGATGAACACCGGCGTCCCGCCTTCTTCCTTGAGCACGATGTTGCCGATGTCCTCGACGCCGCGGATCAGGCCCAGGCCGCGCACGAGCAACTGCTCGTCGCCGGTGGCCACCACGCCGCCGCCGGAGTTGGCGTTGTTGCGCTCCAGGGCCTCCACCACTTGCTGCAGGCCGATGCGGTAGTGGCGCATGCGCTCGGGGTTCACCAGCACCTGGTACTGGCGCTCGAAGCCGCCCTGGGAGTTGATCTCGGCCACGCCGGGAATGGAGCGCAGCAGCGGCCGTACCACCCAGTCCTGGGCCACCCGCCGCTCCATGAGCTCGGCCTCGGTGAGGGCGCGGTTGCCGTCGTCCTCGCGCTCCAGGGTGTACTGGTAGACCTCTCCCAGGCCGGTGCTCACGGGGCCCAGGATGGGGGTCACGTCCTGCGGCAGGCGGCTGCGCACCTCGAAGATGCGCTCCATCACGAGCTGGCGGGCGAAGAACACGTTCACGTCGTCGCGGAACACCAGCGTCACCAGCGACAGGCCGTTGCGGTTGATGGAGCGCATCTCCGTGAGCCCCGGCAGGCCGGTCATGCCGATCTCGATGGGCACGGTGATGAAGCGCTCCACCTCCTCGGGCGAGCGGCCCGGCGCCTCGGTGGCCACCTGCACCTGCACGTTGGTGACGTCGGGGAAGGCATCCACCGACAGGCTCTGCACGGCGCGCAGGCCGAAGGCGGCCAGGGCGAGCGCCACCACCACGAGGATGACGCGCTGGTGCAGGCAGAAGCGGACTAGGCGGTCCATGGGGTGGTGAGAAAGGAGGGGCTTGAACGAACGAAAGGCACTCCGATTGTAGGGGCCCCGCGCCGTGTTCCCTAGCGTAATCGGCGCGGGCGGGTCAGCCCGCGGGCGTGGCCGCGTCCGGCAGCGGCGCCACCTCCGGTGCGGCCTCGCGGCGGGCGCCCGTGCCGGCCTCGAACAGTTTGTAGAGGGCCGGCACGAACAGCATGGTGAGGAAGGTGGCGGTGATCACCCCGAACACCACCACCGTGGCCAGGGGGCGCTGCACCTCGGAGCCCAGCCCGGTGGTCAGCAGCATGGGCACCAGGCCGATGTTGGTGAGCGCCGCGGTCATGAGCACCGGGCGCAGGCGGTGCTGGGAGCCCTCGTAGATGGCCCGGTCCAGCGGGAAGCCCTCTTCCTTGAGGTGCAGGAAGTGGGCCACCAGCACCACGCCGTTGATCACCGAGATGCCCCACAGCACGATGAAGCCTATGGAGGCGGGCACGGAGAGATACTCGCCGGTCAAGAACAGCCCGAGAATCCCGCCGATGGAGGCCTGGGGCAGCACGCTGATCACGAGAATGGCGTACTTGAGCGAGCCGTAGAGCATGAACAGCAGGAACAGGATGGCCACGATCACGATGGGGATGATCACCGCCAGGGTGCCCATGGCGCGCTGCATGTTCTCGTACTGCCCGCCCCAAACGATGCTGTAGCCCTCGGGCAGGTCCACCTTGGAGGCGATCTTGTCCTGGGCCTCCTTCACGAAGCTGCCCAGGTCGCGGTTGGCGATGTTCACGCCGATGAACATGCGCCGCTGGCGGTTCTCGCGCGAGATCTGCGTGGGCCCGTCGATTACGCGGATGTCGGCGATGCTCTTCAGCGGCACCGTGGCGCCGTTCAGGGTGGGCACCAGGATGCTGCCGATGGCGTCTTCCGACTCGCGGAACTCCGCCGGGAAGCGCACCACGGCGGCGAAGCGGCGCTGGCCCTCGAACACGAAGGTGGCCACCTTGCCGGCCAGGGCGGTCTCGATGATGGTGTTCACGTCCGAGACGTTGATGCCCTGGCGGGCGATGGCCTGGCGGTCGATGGTGATGGTGTAGTACTGCTGGCCGCCCACCAGTTCCACGCGCAGGTCCTTGATGCCCTGCACGGTGCGCAGCACCGCGGCGATGCGGTCGGCCTTGTCGCGCAGCACGTCCATGTCCTCGCCGAAGATCTTCACCACGATCTGGGCGCGCACCCCCGAGAGCAACTCGTCCACGCGCTGCTGCACGGGCTGGGAGATCATCAGGTCCACGCCGGGCAGGTCCTTGAGCTTTTCGCGGATGGCGTTCTCGAAATCCGCCTGCTTCCAGCCCTTGGGCCACTGGTCGCGGTCCACCATGTTGACAATGGGGTCGGACTCGTTGGGCATCTGCGGGTCGGCGGGGGAGTCGCCGCGGCCCACGCGGCCCATGGCGCCAGAAATGCCGGGCACGCTCATGATGCGCTGCATGGCCTCGCGCTCCACCTTCACCGTCTCGTCGAAGGAGATGTTGGCGAAGCGGATAAGGCCGGGCACGATGGCCCCCTCCTGCATGATGGGGATGAAGGCCTTGCCCAGGAAAGGGATGAGCAGCAGCGAGCCGAAGAACGAGGCCACGGTGATGCCCACCACCTTCTTCGGGTGGGCGATGGCCCACCTGAGCATGGGCGTGTAGGGCCGGCGGATCCAGCGCATCAGGCGCGTGTCCTCCTCGGCGCCGCCCTTCAGGAAATAGGCGCACAGGGCGGGCGTGATGGTAAGGGCCAGGAACAGCGAGGCCACCAGGCCCAGCGCCAGGGTGACGGCCAGCGGCTTGAACAGCTTGCCCTCCATGCCCTCCAGGGCCAACAGCGGAACGAGCACCAGGATCATCACCGCGATGCCGAACATCACCGGCACGCCCACCTCGCCCGAGGCCGCCACCACCATGCGCAGCCGGTCCTGGATGGTCTGGGGGCGTTCGTGGCCCAGCCGGGAGTAGACGTTTTCCACCACGCAGATGGCCCCGTCGGTGATCAGGCCGATGGCGATGGTGAGCCCGGTGAGCGACATGAGGTTGGCCGACATGCCCATGTACTTCATGGCGATGAAGGTCATGAGCGGCGCCACGATGAGCGTGTTGCTGATGATCAGGCAGGAGCGGATCTCGCCCATCAGCAGGAACAGAACCAGCGTCTTGAGGATGAGCGCCTTGGTGATGACGCCCACCATGGTGGCGATGGAGCCGTCGACGATGAAGGAGCGGTCGTAGAAGGGCTTGATCCGCAGCCCGCCCGGCAGCAGGTTCTGGGCGTTGATCTGCTCCACCTTCTTCTTGATCTCGCTGGTGATCCGCTTGGCGTTGCCGCCCTTGAGCATCATCACGATGCCCCCTACGGCCTCGGTCTTGCCGTCCTTAATGAGTGCCCCGTAACGGACCTCGTTGCCGATGCGCACCTCGGCCACGTCGCGCATGTAGATGGGCGTGCCCGAGATCTCCTTGACGATAATGCTGGAGATGTCGGAGATGTCGTCGATCAGGCCCACGCCGCGGATCAGGTACTGGTCGCTGCCGTGGGGCAGGATGCCGCCGCCGGTGTTGCCGTTGTTCTGCTCGAGGCGCTGGACCAGATCGTTGACGCTGATGCGGTAGTGGCGCAAGCGGTCGGGGTTTGGCACCACCTGGTACTGGCGCACCAGCCCACCCAGCGAGTTCACGTCGGCGATGCCCGGGATGGAGCGCAGCAGGGGACGCACCACCCACTCCTGCACAGTACGCCGCTCCATGAGCTCGGCCTCGGTGAGTTCGCGGTCGCCGTCGTCGGGCTTCTCCAGCGTGTACTGATAGATTTCGCCCAGTCCCGTGGACACGGGGCCCAGCACTGGCACCACGCCAGCGGGCAGGTTGCCGCGCACCTCGATGATGCGCTCCAGCACCAGCTGGCGGGCGAAATAGGTGTCCACGTCGTCCCGGAACACCACGGTGATGAGCGACAGGCCGTTGCGGTTGAGCGAGCGCATCTCGGTCACGCCGGGAATCCCCGTGAGGCCCAGCTCCAGGGGCACGGTGACGAAGCGCTCCACTTCCTCGGGGGCCAGCCCCGGGGCTTCGGAGGCCACCTGCACCTGCACGTTGGTGACGTCGGGGAAGGCGTCCAGGGTGACCGTGGGCAGGGTCTTGATGCCGAAAGCGACGATGGCGAGGGTGATGACCACCATCACCAGCCGCTGGGCGGTGGAGGCGCGGATGACTGCGTTGATCATGGGTGCACCGTGGCGTTGTGGCGGGCTCGGGCGCGGGCGTGCGGACCGGCGGCCCGCCCCCGGCTCACTGCAGGTTCTGCTTGCGTTCGTTGTTGAGGTGGAAGGCGCCGTCGGTCACCACCACGTCGCCGGCCTTGACGCCGTCCACCACCGGGCGCAGGCCGCCCACGTCGGGGGCGAGGTTGACGGGCACGAGCTTGAAGCGCTCATCAGCCTGCTTCACGAACACGTGATCGCGGTTGTTCTCTCGCACCACCGCGTCGGCGGGCACCACCAGGCGCTTGACCGGCCTGTCCTCGATCAGCATCACCGAGAGCATGGCCGGGCGGATGTCGCGCTCGATGTTGGCCACCTCGGTGCGCGCGGTGACGGTGCGGGTCTCCACGTTCACTGTGTTGCTCACGTACACCAGCTTGCCGTCGATGGTGCGGTTGCTGAGGGCCGGGATCTGCACCTTCACCACGTCGCCCACCTTCACCAGCTCGGACTGCTTCTCGGGCACCTCCGCCTGCACCCAGACCCGCGACAGGTCTGCCACCGTGTACACCGCGTCGGCCGGCTGCACCACCTGGCCGGTGGTCACGCGCCGCTCGATCACCGTGCCGGAGAGCGATGCCACGATGTAGGAGATGGAGTTCACCTGGCGGTTCTGCTCGAGCCGGGCGATGTTGGGCTCCGACATGCCCAGAACCTTGAGCTGGTCGTGGGCAGCGGAGAGGTCGGCGTCGGCCTGCAGCAACTCGGTTTCGCGGCGCTGCAGTTCGGCAGCGCCGATGACGTCGGCCTCGAAGAGCTGCTTGGCGCGCTCCGCGGCACGCTCGGCCAGCATGCGCGAGGAGAGCGCCTTGAGGAACGTGGACTGGGCTGTGGACAGCTCTGTGGAGTTGAGGATACCAAGCACTTCGCCGCGCCTGACGTTTTGCCCGAGCACCGCGCGCAGGTCGGAGATGCGCCCGGTGACGCTGGAGCCGATGCGGGCCACGCGCGTTTCGTCGGCGAACACCTGGGCCGGCACGCGCAGGGTTTCGCGTACCTCGGTCTCGGCCACGGTCCCGGTCTTGAGCCACTTGGCGGTCTCGGCATCGGGCTTGACCACGAAGGGGTCGGCGGGCGCGGCGGCAGGCTTTGCGGTCGCGGCCTTCGAGTCGGCCTTGGGCGGTTCGGCCGTGTTCTTGTCGCCGCAGGCGCCCAGGGCGGCGGTGAGGGCGAGCAGGGCGAGCAGGGGGGGACGGTTCATCGCGAATCTCCGGGCAGGTCCTTGGCGGTGAGGCGGTCGATCTCGATCAGGGCGGATTGTTTTTCGAAGCGGGCGTTGAGGAAGTCGGCGCGCACCGAGCGCAGCACGCGCTGGGCGTCCAGCACTTCGATGAAGCCGCGCTCGCCGAAGCGGAAGGCGTTCTCCGCCACCTTGAGGGCGTTTTCCGCCTGCTTGAGCAGGCCGCCTTCGAAGGCCTGGATCTGCTGGCGCGCCACCAGCAGGCGGCTGTGGTTCACCTCCAGGTCGCCGTTCAGTTCCAGGCGGCGCAGCTCTGAGGCGGACACGGCCTGCTGGAACTGGGCGGCGGCCTCGCCGATAGGGCCCTGGCGCTGGTCCCACAGGGGGATGGGCACCGCAACGCCGAAGATGCTGCGGCGCTGCTCCGGATCCTGGTCGACCCCCGCGAACAGGGTGGGGCGCGGCACCCGCAAGGAGCGCTCGGCCTCCACCCGCGCCTGCAGGCGGCGCACGTCGGCCTGGGCCTGGCGCAGCGCCGGGTAGCGGTCGAGCATCTGCTGGCGCAGCTCTTCAAGGGAGGCCACCGGCACCACGCCGGGCAGGTCGCCCGCCACGTCGGTGTCCACGGGCAGGGGCGCGCCCACCAGTACCCGCAGGGTGGCCAGCGCCTGGGTGACCCGCAGCCGGGCGCTCTGCGTCTGGTTGGCGGCCACCTGCAGTTCCGCCTCGGAGCGGGTCAGTTCGAATTTGGGGCCTTCGCCCACTTTCACGCGCAACTCGATGCGGTTGCGGATCTGTTCGAGCAGGCGCTGGTTGTCCAACGCCAACTCGTATTCGGCCTTGCGGCGCAGGACGGTGGAAAAGGCCTGGCGCACATCGGCTCGCACCATAAGGCGCGCTTCGTCCAGAGCGAAACGACTGCCGGCCAAGCCTTCCTCGGCGGCGCGGATCCGGGGTGCGCGCTGGCTGGGCAGGTCGATGGGCTGGCCGATGCTGATGCTGGTCCCCTGACCGGAGGAGATTCCAGGCACGCGCGCCCGCACGCCGCCCGAAAGCACCTCCAGTTCCGGGTTGGGGAAGGCGCGCGCGGTGCGGATGCTGCTGTTGGCACGCTCCACCTCCGCCAGGGCGGTCTGCAGGCGAGGGCTGTAGCGCTCGGCCAGCTCGAGCGCCCGATCAAGGGTGAGGGTCTCGGCGGCCGGCGCCAAGGGGGCGCAGGCGACCAGCAGCAGCGCGGCGCCCATGCGGGCGCGAAGCATCATCGTTGAAGGCGGCATCAGGCTGGCTCGTCCATGAGTTACTGGGTTGGTGATCGACGTGCACGCGTGAACGCGCATCGCGAAATCTGCGTGCCCGGGGCCCACCCTACCGCGCTCGTGGACACCCCGGCGAACGATTGAACGCGCACACGGAGGGGGTGAAGCACCCCGTCAGGCGCGGGGTGGCCGAAACGGCGGTGCCGCGGCTGGCGACTCGCGCCCGTCCGGCAAGCCCTGCGCCCCGCCAACAGCACAATACAGCGGAAGAGCGCTGTTCCCTTGGCACACCGGGCCTGGTTGCGTCAGTTCGGGTTGCGCAGACTCCATCTCCGCGACGGCCATCACCGAACTGCGTTCGTGTGACGGAAAGTCTGTCTGGGCCGCGGGCGCTGCGGTGCACATGACCAGCAGCACCGCAACCAGTCCGGCGCGCAAGACGCGCAGTGTCCACGCCAATAGATGCGGCGGCGATGCCGGCGTCATGGGCGCCGGGCGTTGTGTTGTTTCCACGAACCTCATGACCGCACTTTGTCCGGATGGGCTGCGTTAAGTTCCGACCGGCCGGTGCGGCGGGCCATGGCGGCTGCCCGTGGCTTCCTCCGGGGCGGGCTTCCGGCCGCTTGCGTCGCCCGTTCGCGCCAGGTCGGAGCGCCGGATACGCCCCCGTCAGGCGGGGCTGTGCACAGGCACCACGTAGGGGCCCTCGGGGATGATGGCCACCGCCCGGTCGCCGCTTGCCGCCACAGCGCGCGACACGGCCTGTTCCACCGAATCGGCCAGGGCGACGCCGGTGAGGGCGCGGGCCTGGTCATTCAGGCCGGTGGTGTAGAGCTCCACCCGGCCGGCACGCAGCGGCTTGACCTGCATCTGGGTCTGCCATTCGTCCACGTCGGCGAAGCGCTTGGGCTCGAGGGAGCGGAGGAAGCCCTCCGGGCCCAGCTCCACCAGGCGGCGCTGGGCCTCCACGTATTCGGGCGAGCCCATGCCCTCGGAGCACTCCGAGGCGATGACGAGCGTGCCGCCCGGCGCCAGAATGGACAGGGGCGCCACCATGCCCTTCACCGTCTGGTAATAGGTCTTGTCCAGGGGATAGCCCGCGGCGCTGGTGACCACGGTGCCGAAGCGGCGCGCCACGGGCACCCGGGCGTGGCGCTGGGTGAAGTCCACCGCCTCCTGGTGGCTCGCCACCAGCTCGCCGGCATTCACGAAGGACAGGTTGCGGTGCTCGTCGAGCACGGTGTTGACGCAGAACACCGGCCCCAGCAGGGCGGCGATGGCCAGTTGCTCGCGGTGCAGCGGGTTGCCCTCCAGCACGCAGTTGTCCGCCAGCGGGTGGGCCATGAAGCGATGGGAGTGGAAGGTGGTGATGGTGTCGCGATGGGCAATGCCGGGGGCGATCACCTTGCGCCCGCCGGAGTAGCCTGCCATGAAGTGGGGCTCCACCAGGCCGGTGACGATCTTCACGCCCGCGCCGGTGAAACGCCGGTCGAGCTTCACGGGGGTGCCGTGGGGCGTAAGGCCCAGGTCCTCGTGCTGGGCGTCGTCCCGGGCGTCGTGGTTTTCCACGCGCACATGGCGCAGCACCCAGGGGTCGCCCACCAGTTCCGCCAGCTCGGCCCCCAGGTTGGGGCGGTGCAGGCCGGTGGCCACAAGCACCGTGATGGCGTCCAGGGGCAGCCCGGCAGCCGCGAGGGACTCCACCAGCGGGCGCAGCAGCAAACCGTTGGGCACTGGCCGGGTGATGTCGCAAATGAGGATGCAGGCGCTGCCGTGCTCCCGGGCGAAGTGCTGCAGGGGCGGCAGGTGGCGGGGTGCTGCCAGAGCTGCGCGCACCGCAGCGGCCGGATCGGGCAGCACCGGCATGGCCGGCTTGCGGATCACGGTAACCTCCACGTCATCGGGAAGGTCCACGGGAAGCGTGCCGCGGCCGAAACTCAACTCCACGCGCATGATGGGCAGGGCCAGTGACAAAGCGCGGGACTATAGCACCTGGGCAAGGGTAGGGAACGGGGCGACGCCCTGGGCAGCCAAACATGAGAAACCACTTTTAATAAAATATTTAAGTAATTGTTATTAGAATATATAATTGAGAAAATAAAAGGATAATTGCCATGGTTTCCGAGCTTTCTCCCGCAACGCAATCCGCCATTTTGCCCGGTGCGTCTGTCCGGCTTCTGGCTTTTTCCGGCAGCCTGCGCACCGGCTCGCTCAATGCCCAACTCGTCCACGTGGCAGCCGAGGGCGCTCGCGCCGCTGGTGCCCACGTCACCGTGGTCGCTCTGCGGGACTACGTCCTGCCTCTGTATGACGCCGACCTGGAAGCGCAACAGGGGTTGCCGGCCAACGTCCGTGCCCTGAAGGCGCTGTTCATCGGCCATGACGGGTTGCTGATCGCTTGCCCCGAGTACAACGGCTCGCTCACCGCAGTGCTCAAGAACGTGCTCGACTGGGTGTCGCGGCCCGACGGCGCCCAGTCCGGCTTGCTGCCCTACGAGGGCAAGGTGGCCGGGTTGCTGTCGGCCTCCCCGGGCAATCTGGGTGGGCTGCGAGCCCAGGACGCCGTGCGCCAGGTGCTGGTGCAAATGGGAACCCTGGTGGTGTCGCGGCGCCTGGCAGTTCCCCGGGCCCATGAGGCTTTCGAGGCGGACGGGCGCCTAAAAGACTTGCGCGTGGAGGCCGCCGTGCATGCGGTGGCGGCCGAGGTGGTGCGGGTGGTCCGCGGCCTCGGCGGCTCCGGCGCCGGCGACTGAAGAGCACCGGGGTGCCCGGGATGGGCGTCCCGGAGGGGGGGGCGTCCGCCACGGTGCGCCACCCGGGAAACGCGCACCGCCGTGGTGCGCCAAGCGGGTGCCTTGCGCGGTTCGTTGCTGCAAGTGCTTGAACCGTCGTGTCCCCGCGGGGGCGAGCCCTGTGGCACACGGGTTGCACTGCAAGGAGCAAGAAACACGTTCGATCTGCCCGAGCCCGGCGCCCATGCAGCCCCCCCTTGACGAAATGCACGCCGCCGATGGTGCGGTGCGAGACCATTACCGCTCCCTGGCGGACTGGATCGCTGCCGCGCCGCCGGAGCGCATCAAACAGATGCGCGAGGCGGCCAACATGCTGTTCCACCGCGTGGGCATCACCTTCGCGGTGTATGGCGAGGACGCCGGCGCGGAGCGCCTGATCCCCTTCGACATGCTGCCGCACATCATTCCGGCGGCGGAGTGGCGCCACCTGGAGGCAGGGCTGCGTCAGCGGGTACGGGCACTCAACCTGTTCCTCCACGACATCTATCACGGCCAGGAGATCCTCCGGGCCGGACGCATTCCCGCCCAGCGCATCACCGGCAACAAGCTTTTCAAGGCGGAGATGGTGGGCCTGGATGTGCCGGGCGGCATCTATGCGCATGTGGCGGGTGTGGACCTGGTGCGCGCCGGCGCCGGCGAGTACTACGTGCTCGAGGACAACCTGCGCACGCCCTCGGGCGTGTCCTACATGCTCGAGAACCGCAAGATGATGATGCGGCTGGTGCCCGAGCTGTTCGCCCGCCAGCCTGTGGCGCCCGTGGAGCACTACCCGGACCTGCTTCTGGACACCCTGCGCGCCGTGGCGCCCGGACAGGCGGAAAACCCTGTGGTGGTGCTGCTCACCCCCGGGCAGTTCAACAGCGCCTATTTCGAACACGCCTTTCTGGCCCAGCAGATGGGCATCGAGCTGGTGGAGGGTGCCGACCTGTTCGTGGAGGACGACACGGTCTACAAGCGCACCACCGCCGGACCCAAGCGCGTGGACGTGATCTACCGGCGCATTGATGACGATTTTCTCGACCCGCTGGTCTTCCGGCCCGATTCCATTCTGGGCGTGCCCGGTCTCGTATCGGCCTACCGGCGGGCCCGCGTGACGCTCGCCAATGCCGTTGGCACCGGAGTGGCAGACGACAAGTCCGTATACCCCTTCGTGCCCGACATGATCCGCTTCTACCTGGGCGAGGAGCCGCTGATTGCCAATGTGCCCACCTACCAGCTGGGCCGGCGGGAGGACCTGGACTACACCCTCGCGCACCTGGACAAGTTGGTGGTGAAGGAGGTGCACGGCTCGGGCGGCTACGGCATGCTGATCGGCCCGGCGTCCAGCGAGCGCGAGCGCGACGCCTACCGGCTGCGCATCCTCGACGCGCCCGAAGGCTTCATCGCCCAGCCCACCCTGGCGCTGTCCACCTGCCCCATCTTCGTAGAGCAGGGCATCGCCCCGCGCCACATCGACCTGCGGCCCTTCGTGCTGTCGGGCAAGGAAGTGGTGATGTGTCCCGGCGGCCTCACGCGGGTAGCGCTGCGCGAGGGTTCGCTGGTGGTGAATTCCTCCCAGGGCGGCGGCACCAAGGACACCTGGGTGCTCAAGGCATGAGCGCACCCACGGGAGCATGGCCATGCTGAGCCGCACCGCGTCGGACCTGTACTGGATGGCGCGCTACGTGGAGCGGATGGAAAACGCTGCGCGCATCCTGGATGTGACCTACCGCATGTCGCTGGTGCCCAAGGATGCGCGGCTTGCCCACCAGGAGTGGTATGCCCCGCTCAACATCACCGGCACGCTGTACCCCTTCGGCGGCCGCTACAGCAAGGTGGACGCGGCGGGCGTGCTGCGCTTCATGGCGCTGGACCCCGACAACCCCTCCAGCATCGTCTCTTGCGCCCGCGCCGCGCGCGAGAACGCCCGGGCGGTGCGCGGCAGCATCACCTCCGAGATGTGGGAGGTGATCAACGCCACGTGGCTGGAGCTGCAGAAGCTGGCCGGTAGCGATCCGGGTTCCGACCGGTTGCTGGCGCTGTTCGACTGGGTGAAGGAGCGCTCTCACCTTTTCCGGGGCGTCACGGTGGGCACCGCGCTGCGCGACGAGGCCTTCCACTTCAACCGCCTGGGCACCTTCATCGAGCGCGCTGACAACACCGCGCGCATCCTCGACGTGAAATACCACGTGCTGCTGCCCAGCATCCAGGACGTGGGCGGGGCGGTGGACTACTACCAGTGGGCGGCGGTGCTGCGCTCGGTGTCGGCCTTCGAGTCTTACCGCAAGGTCTACCGCGACGTAATCTCGCCGCTCAAGGTGGCCGAACTGCTGGTGCTGCGCGACGACCTGCCGCGCGGCCTGCACCTGTGCATGGGCGAGGCCTACGACATCCTGCGCCACATCTCCGGCCCCCGCCCCAACGAGGCGGTGCGCCTGGCCGGCGAGATGCACGCCGGGCTGCATTTCGCCCGCATGGAGGACATCTTCTCCGGCGGCCTGCACGAATACCTCACCGCCTTCCTGAGCCGCATCCAGCGCCTGGGCGAGGCGGTGCACGAGGCCTTCTTCGCCCGCGGCGCGGGCGCGGCGGCGGCCTGAGGCACAGGTTTGGCACGCGCCGGCCCGCGTGGCTATAGTCTGCCGGCATCCTTGAACACGGAAGGGGAACCCGGTGACTTACTGCGTGGCCATCATGCTCGACTCGGGCATGCTGTTCGCATCCGACTCGCGCACCAACGCGGGCGTGGATCACATCGCCATCTTCAGCAAGATGAAGGTGTTCGAGAAAAAGGACGACCGCGTGATGGTGCTGCTCAGCTCGGGCAACCTGGCCATCACCCAGGGCGTCACCAACATCCTCGATCGCCATGGGCACCTCGACCCGCAGCGCGAGTCCATCTGGACGGCGGGCAGCCTGTACGACGTGGCCACCATGGTGGGGGAGTCGCTGCGCGAGATGCAGCGCCGCGACGGGCCCTTCCTGGCCCAGGGCAACGTGGACTTCAGCGCCTCACTGCTGCTGGGCGGCCAGATCGCCGGCGAGCCCATGCGGCTGTTCAATATCTACGCCCAGGGCAACTTCATCGAGGCCACGCCCGACACCCGCTACTTCCAGATCGGCGAGAGCAAGTACGGCAAGCCGGTGCTCGACCGGGTGGTGAGCGGCGCCACGCCGGTGGCCGAGGCGGCCAAGTGCGTGCTCATCTCCTTCGACTCCACCATCCGATCTAACATCTCCGTGGGGCTGCCCATCGAGGTGCTGTGGTACCCCCGCGACGCGCTGCGCGTGGGCGCCTACAAGCGCATCACCGAGGGCGATCCCTATTTCGGCATGCTGCGCCAGGGCTGGGGCGGGGGGTTGCGGCGGGTCTTCGGCGAGCTGCCCAACCCCGACTGGCTGGCCTGAGGGCGGCGGTGCGCCCATGACCATCCGCGTGGCCCTGAGCCACCGCACCAGCTACTGCTACGACCGGCTGGTGAGCCTGGGCCCGCAGCAGGTGCGCCTCAAGCCCGCGGCCCACACCCGCACCCCCATCGAGAGCTACTCGCTGCGCATCAGCCCCGCCAGGCACTTCGTCAACTGGCAGCAGGACGCCTACGGCAACTTCGTGGCGCGGCTGGTGTTCCCCGAGAAGACCCGCGAGTTCACGGTGACCGTGGACCTGGTGGCCGACATGACGGTCATCAACCCCTTCGACTTCTTCCTCGAGCCCGTGGCCGAGCGGGTGCCCTTCGCCTACACCGAGGTGCAGCGGCGCGAGCTCGCGCCCTTCCTGGACACCGGCGAGGACACCCCCGCCCTGGCAGCCTTCGTTGCGCAGCAGCGCGCCGCTCTGCCCGCGGAGGGCCGGCCCGCAGTGGATTTCCTGGTGGCGCTCAACCAGGCCGTGCACGCCCGCACCCGCTACATCGTGCGCATGGAGCCCGGCGTGCAGACGCCCGAGGAAACGCTGGTGAAGGCGAGCGGTTCGTGCCGCGACTCGGGCTGGCTGCTGGTGCAGGTGCTGCGCCGGCTCGGGCTGGCGGCGCGCTTCGTGTCTGGCTACCTGATCCAGCTCGCGCCCGACGTGAAGCCCCTGGAGGGTCCGCCCGGCCCGGCGACCGACTTCACCGACCTGCACGCCTGGGCCGAGGTATACCTGCCGGGTGCCGGCTGGGTGGGCCTGGACGCCACCTCCGGGCTGCTGGCGGGCGAGGGCCACATTCCCCTGGCGGCCACCGCCGTGCCTGGCAGCGCCGCGCCCATCGAAGGCGCGCTTGACCCCTGCGAGACCACCTTCGACTTCCACATGGAGGTCACGCGCATCCACGAGGATCCGCGAGTCACCCGGCCCTTCACCGAGGCCCAGTGGGCGCGCATCGACCGGCTGGGCGAGCAAGTGGACACGCAACTGCGCGCCTGGGACGTGCGCCTCACCATGGGCGGCGAACCCACCTTCGTGGCTACCGACAACATGGACGGCCCCGAATGGAATTTCGATGCCCTGGGCGAGCAGAAGCGCGCCCTGGCCGGCAGGCTGCTCGGCCGGCTGCAGGCGCGCTTCGCGCTCGGTGGCCTGGCGGTGCACGGGCAGGGCAAGTGGTATCCCGGCGAGCCGCTGCCCCGCTGGGCCCTGGGGCTGCTGTGGCGCAGCGACGGCAAGCCGCTCTGGATTCACCCGGCCCTGCTGGCGGGCGACCGCCCCGGCGAGGCGGGCCTTGCCGAGGCGCGCGGTTTCGCTGCCGCTCTGGCGGGGCTGCTGGGCGTGGGCTCCGACGCCCTGATCGAGGCCTACGAAGACCCCTGGGACGCGGCGGCTGCGGAACAGCGCTTGCCGGTGGAGGCTGACCTGCTCGCGGCCGCCGCCGGCGACGCGGTCTCGCGCGGCCGGCTTGCGCGCTTGGCCGAGGGCGCGGTGGCCGCTCCCGCCGGCCTAGTGTTGCCCTTGGAAGCCGCGCCGCGCACCGAGGCCGCCGGCCACACACAGTGGCGCACCTCGCCCTGGCCGTTGCGCCGGCCGCGGCTGTTCCTGCTGCCGGGCGATTCGCCCCTGGGGCTTCGGCTGCCGCTCGCTTCCCTGCCGCAGCTGTTGCCCGACGAAGACGAGCCTTTGATTCCCCCCGACCCCTTCGCGCCGCGCGCGCCCCTGCCGCCCGCCCGCCAGCAGTCCGGCGAAGGCGCCGCCGGGGCCGCCGTGCCGCCGCGCCGGGTGGTGAAGACGGCGCTGTGCATCCAGGCCCGCGAGGGCAGGGTGTGCGTGTTCCTGCCGCCGCTGCCCACGGTGGAGGATTTCGTGACGTTGGTGTCGCGCATCGAGGAGGCGGCCTCGCGGTGTTCCCAACCCGTGCGCCTGGAGGGATACCTGCCGCCGCCCGATCCGCGCATCACCCGATTGTTCGTTACGCCCGACCCCGGCGTGATCGAGGTGAACGTGCACCCAGCGGGTTCGTGGAAACAGCTCACCGCCACGTTGCAGACCCTTTACGAGGAGGCCCGCGCCATCGGCCTGGGCACCGAAAAATTCATGCTCGACGGGCGCCACACCGGCACCGGCGGGGGTAACCACGTGACCGTGGGCGGCCCCACGCCCGCGGACAGCCCGCTGCTGCGCCGCCCAGACCTGCTGCGCAGCCTGATCGGCTACTGGCAGGTGCACCCGTCGCTGTCCTTCCTGTTCTCGGGCATGTTCATCGGCCCCACCAGCCAGGCGCCGCGGGTGGACGAGGCCCGCGACGACAACCTCTATGAGCTGGAGATCGCCTTTCAGGAAATGGCGCGCCAGCAGAAGTCCGGCGAGGAGACGCTCAAGCCCTGGCTGGTGGACCGGCTGCTGCGCCACCTGCTGGTGGACCTCACGGGCAACACCCACCGGGCGGAGTTTTCCATCGACAAGCTCTACTCGCCCGACGGCCCCGCCGGGCGGCTGGGGCTGCTTGAGTTCCGCGCCTTCGAGATGCCGCCCCACTGGCGCATGAGCGCGCTGCAGATGCTGCTGCTGCGGGCGCTGATTGCGCGTTTCTGGAAGACCCCCTTCACCGGGCGCCTGGTGCCCTGGGGCACCGCGTTGCACGACCGCTTCATGCTGCCCCACTTCGTGGCGGCGGACATGGACGAGGTGATCGACGATCTCAACCGGGTGGCCTACGGCTTCGAGGCGCAGTGGTTCGCGCCGTTCTTCGAATTCCGTTTCCCGCGCTACGGCACCGTGGTGTGCCAGGGCATGGAGCTGGAACTGCGCCAGGCGCTGGAGCCGTGGCACGTGCTGGGCGAGGAGGCCGCCGGCAGCGGCACCACCCGCTACGTGGATTCCTCGGTGGAGCGGCTGCAGGTGAAGGTGCGCCACCTGAACCCGCAGCGCTTCGCCGTGCTGTGCAACGGGCGGCCCGTGCCGCTTGCGCCCACAGGCACCCGCGGGGAGGGCGTGGGCGGGGTTCGCTACCGGGCCTGGCAGCCGCCCTCCGCGCTGCACCCCACCATCGCCGTGCACACGCCGCTGGTGTTTGATCTCTACGACACCTGGAGCGGGCGCGCCGTGGGCGGCTGCACCTATCACGTGATGCACCCGGGCGGGCGCAACTACCAGCGCTTCCCCGTGAATGCCAGCGAGGCCGAGGCGCGGCGCGTGGCGCGCTTCCAGGCTACCGGGCACACGCCGGGCCCCATGGAACACCGGTCCGAGCGGCCTAACCCTGCCTTTGCGCTTACCCTGGACTTGCGCCGGGCGCCGGAGCACGGGGTGGGGGTGGGGCGGTCCGAATTGGGCGAGGCGGGCGGGCAGCAGTAGGGGCGAAGTTTTCGTGCAGAGTGCGGTGTAACGTCAAGCCAGGGACGGCGCAGCGACGACAGCCTCACCGAGCAGTTGGGCTACGCCTACGACGCGGCCGGCCAGCGCATCGAGAAAACCCGCGCCGGGGCGGCCAGCGTGCCCGAGACGCCCTTCGTGGCCAGCTACGACGCGGCCAACCGCATGAGCCAGATCAGCCTGGAGCCCAACACGGGTGCGCCTCGAACTCTCCGGCGGCCTCAACCACCAACACCCGCACGGTAGGCGGCACCGCCGTGGTGGAGCGCTTCGCCTACGACCTGGCCTCGGGCAAGCTGCTCAGCCGCACCGACCCCCTGGGCAACCGCTGGGACATGAGCTACACCGCCCGGGGGCAGTTGAGCAGGCCCTCTGAGTCGTTCATCGCCGTGGCGCGAGGCAAGCGATCAGCGAGGGGCTCGCAACGGCAGAGTCAATCCGGTAATTCCGCGCTGCATACGTCGGCGCCATCGGCGGGAATCTTCCGGCCCGAGAGCTTCTGGATGGGCACCCAGACGATGGAGGTGGCCAGCCGGCCCACCATGCCCAGCACATCAACCGCCGTGGGGCTGATGCTGAACTTCTGGAAGGTCCCGCCCACCTCGATGGGCAGGGCGAGGCTGAGGAATTGGGGCTCCTTGGCCTGGGGGGTCATGCGCAGTTTGAGGGTTTCGTCCGCGAAGTTGGCGCCGCCACGCCCCGTCACCCGCATGCGGCTGGTGTCCATGACGATGGTCTTCTCCGCCAGGCGCCCCTGGTCGAGCACGAACCGGCCCACCGCGCAGTTCACCTTCGAGACGTTGCCGCCGTCCACCGCCGGGGCCAGGGCCACCAGCAGGTTCACGGCCCACAGGTCGATGACGCCGGACTTCATGTTCTGCGGCCACACGGCGAACTCCACCCGCCCGGAACCGAAGCGCAGGATGTCGGAGAGGTAGCGCGCCCGGGAATCCACGTCCACGCGCAGGCTGAAGCGGCCGGCCAAGTCGGTGCCGGGCTTGAGGCGCCGCGCCAGGATGCCGTAGTCGAACCGGTTCACGCGCATGTGCGTGCCGGCCTTCACGTCGGTGTCGGTGGGCTCGTAGTAGAGGGACAGCTCCGCCGCGCCCCCGGGAATGTTCACCAGCGCCGGGCCCAGGGTGGCGCGGCCCTTTTCCAGGGTCGCCTCGAAACTGCCGCTGCCCAGCCGGTCGGCGCCGGAGAGCACCTCGTCCACCTTCACGGTGAGGGTGGCGTTCTGGCGGCGCAGGGCCGCGGGGCTCAGCATCTTCTCCGCCTCGTTGCTTGCCTCGCGGGCCTTCGCCTTGATCTCCTCCAGGCCCAGGGGTTTCTCGTCGGGCTTGGGAGGCTTCTTCTCCACTGGCGACCACTCCTTGAGGGGGAAGTCGTCCAGTTGGATGCGCGGCGCCGTCAGCGCCACCTGAATGCGCGGCGGCACGGCGGTGGTGTCCAGCCGCCCCCGGCCGTCCAGGCGGCTGCTGCCCACCTGCACCGTGAGGTTGGGCACTTCGTAGCCTGAGGCGCCCATGCGCAGCTTACCCGCCAGGCGCCACGGCCCCCAGGGCGGCAGGTCGGTGCGCGTGAGCCGGTCCAGGGTGTCGAAGGACGGGCCGCCCATGTCCAGCTCGAGTTCCACGTCGCCTTCGCCCAGGGGCCGGGCGATGGTGCCGTTGAGGGCCAGGCGCGTCTGGGCCGCCTCGGCGCCGAAGCGGAAGCTCACCGGGCGGGCAGGGTCCGCCAGCACGGCGGCCGGCGCGGTCTCCAGGTCGAGCTTCACCGGGATGCCGTCGATGGCGCCGGCCAGGTCCAGGCGTACCGGCTTGCCCGGGTCGGCACGCAGTTCGCCGCGCTCCAGCGCCACCCGCACCTCGGCGCGGGTGTTGGGGTCGCGCACCGTCAGCCGCCCGCCCTCCACGTTGCCCAGCAGGGACGACTGGGCCAGCATGTCGCCCAGCAGGCTGGCGCGCGCCTGCACGAAGACGCGCAGCGCCGCCACCGAGGCGTCCAGGTCGCGCGCCAGGCCCAGCTCGCGCAGGATGCGGCCCGCCTCCACGTTTTCCGCGAACAGCCACAGCGAGCCGGAGGGCACCTCGCCGCGCAGGTCGAGAGACACGGCGCCGCGCAGCGGCGTGGCCGCCACCCGCGCGGCGAAGGTAGAGGGCTGCATGGCCCCCTCGCGGATACGGCCGTCGAAGGCGATATCTCCCGCGTCCAGTGGCGCGCCTGCCACGCGCTTCACCCGCACCGCCACGTCGGCGTCGGTCAGGTCCACGCCCTTGGGCAGGATGGGAATCTGGAGCACGGGGCGCGCGGGTTCGGCGGGCGTGGTCTTGGGCCTGGGCACGGGCGGCGGCGCTAGCTGCGCCAGTTCGCCCAGGTCGATGGTCTCGGCGTTGAGCGACAGAGTCACCAGCGGCGAGGCCCCGCGCAGGCCGGTGCGGGCCAGCTGCGCCCACAGCCGGGTGCGGCCGGCGCGGGCCTCGAAGTCATCCAGCCGCCAAGCGTCCAGGGTCATGCGGGCGCGGCCCGACAGCGACAGGGGAGCGTCGGAGCCGGCCTTGAGCCCCAGCCAGCCCGCCACCTGGTCGGCCCGCGGCGCGCTCAGCGAGAACCGCAACTTGGGGCCCGCATCGGCGGAGGGTTCCTGCAGCCGTCCCTCCAGACGGGCCATCACGGGCCCCGAGCGCAGTTCCAGGGCGATGGGACTGCCCACCTGTTCGAGGCTTTCGGCCAGGCTGCCGCCGCGCAGGGTGGCGGTGAAGGGCTTGTCCAGCAGGGCGCCGCGCACCTCGGCGCCCAGCGGCTTGCCGGGCGGCAGGCGCAGCGCGAAACGCTGCAGGTCGAATCGCACGGGTGTGCCGCCCGCCACGTTGCCGTAGGACAGGCGCCCGCGCTCCACCGCAAGCGCCGCGTCGAGGCTCTTCACCAGTTCGGCGCCCTGGTCGCCGGTGGCGCTCACCCGCAGGTCGAGGCGGCCGAGTTGGCCCTCCACCCCAGGCAAGCCCAGCAGCAGCGCGGCCAGCCCGCCCAGCGGCGAGTCGCGGGTGCCAAGACGCAGAGCGAAGCGCGGCGGGTCGGCGGCTGCGTCCATGTCCACCCCGCCTTCCAGCGCCACGCCCGTGACCGTGGCCGCCATGGGCACCGACAGCCGTCCGGCCTCGAGGCGCACGGCGAGGCGGGCATCCCTGACCTCGCCCGGAAGGCTCAACCACTGGTCCACGGCCACCGACACATCCACGTCCACGTCGCGCAGCGCCTTGAGCGAAAAGGTGGCGGCATTCAGTTCGCGGATGGTGTCGCGCAGGCTGGCCGGGTCCTGCTCCGGCGTGGGCGAGTCACTGATGAAGGGCCGCAGGTCAAGGCTCTCCACCTGCAACCGGCCGGTGATGCGCCGCCGGCCCCCCTTGTCACCGAAGGCCAACTCTCCCGCGGCACGGGTGCGGCCCATGATGGCAGTGAACTGTTCGAGGACCACACTGCCGGGGGCGAAGCGCACCCGGCCCGCCAGTGCGGTGACGCCGACTTTCGGCAATGTGGTCTGCAGCAGCCGCTCCACCTGCTCCAGGTTTTCCGTGCCCACGCCGAACTGCACCTCGCCGCTGGTGCCGAGCACGCTGCCGCGCAACGCCAGCGCCGTGCCGAGGAAGTCCACGTGGACGCTGAAGGGCCAGGGGTGCGCAGGAGAGATGAGCTCCGCCAGCGGCGCCCCTTCCACCGCTACTGCGTAGGGGTGGGTTTTCTCCACGCGGCCCTTCAGCGCGAGCTTCACAGGACCCTTGGCAGGCGACTCGCCCGTGGCGCTGTCCAGGTCGAACCAGTGGCTGCGACCGCTCGGCTCCACGTATTCCACCGACACGCGTTCCAGCGTGAGGCGGGCTAGGTCTAGGTTGACCGGCGGCACCGTCATGGGGGTTTCGGGGTCGGCTGGCTTCGCGGGGGGCGTGGTCTCATTGCTCGCGCCTAGGGACAGGGCCCAGTTGGCCGAGCCGTCGGCGCCTCGCACCAGGCGCACCTTTACGTCGGAGCCCATGAGCTCGTCCACCCGCAGGCGCTTGCCCATGAGCTGCCACAGGTCCAGGGCGAGACGTGCCTCGCCCAGCCGCGCCAGGGTGCCGGTGTCGAAGCCGCCCGGGTCGGCGATTTCGAGACCGCCCACCCGCAGCCTGGGCCGGGCCGAGACCGTCAGGGTGGCGGGGCCCTCGAAGCGCACCTGGCGGCCGATGGCCGCGCCCATGTCGGCGGCCAGCCGCGCGCGCAGGAAGCCCGCATCCAGGTCGATGCCCACCACTAGCACGTAGGCGATGGCGGCGAGCAGCAACGCCACCAGCGCGCCGGTGGCGAACAAGGCGCGCAGCGCCCAGCGCACCGCAGTGTGGCCTTGGCGCTGTACCCGTGGCAGGACTCGGGCGAGGAAGGCGGGCAGGCGCGGCGTCATGGGGCGTGGGGGAGCTTCGGAGAGTTCGAACAATACAGTGCCACCGCGCGCTTGTGAGGTAGGGCCGCTTGCCCGATGATCGCGTCATGACAACAGGAGGCATGAGATGAATCTGCGTTACTGGTGGTTTTGCGTGTTGCTGTGGGCGCCCGTGGCGGGTGCGGTGGACTGGGTCGTGGTGGGGCAGGATGCCGAGACCATCCATTACGTGGACCCCGACTCGCTCGCGCGCGACGGCGACGTGGTGCGGTTGTCCAAGCGCGCCCTGTACCGCGATCCCCAGCCCATCGGCGACACGCCCGGCCTGCCCCTGATCCGCGAGTCGGTGGGCGTGGTGGAGTGCGACTGCCTGCGCCTGCAGCACCGCGCCGTGTCCATCCGCCTGATTTCCGATGACAGCCGGGAGCTCTGGAACTCCGGTGACATGAAGCGCATTTGGGAGACGGTGGATGCCGGGTCGCCGGGCCGCGCCACCCTCGACTATGCGTGCGCGCGCACCGCGCAGCGCTGAACGCCGCGCCGCCCTGACGCCGTTCGATCCTTTCTCGCGGGGTTTCCCCATGCGCGCTCTGTTGATTTGTTTTTTTGCCGGTATCGCGGCCACGGCGCCCGCCCACGCCTCGCGGGTGGATAGCTTCTCGCCCCAGGGCGAAGTGAAGCAGGTGCGCCAGGCCGCGGCGGTGTTCGCCGCGCCCATGGTGGCTTTCGGTGATCCGCGGCTGGCCGACCCCTTCGAGGTGGATTGCCCGGTGCCGGGCACGGGCCGCTGGGTGGATGGGCGGCGCTGGGTGTGGGATTTCGAACGCGACCTGCCCGCGGGCGTGCGCTGCCGCTTCAGCCTGCACGAGGGCACGCTCACCCTCGATGGCCAGCCGGTGACGCCGGCGCGCTTCGAGTTCGACACCGGCGGGCCCGCCATCCGCGAGTCGCTGCCCTGGGAGGGCGACGAGGGCATCGACGAGAACCAGGCCTTCCTGCTGGGCCTGGACGCGCCGGCCTCCGCCGAGACGGTGGAGGCAGGCGCCTGGTGCGACGTGGCCGGCCGGCCCGAGCGCATCCCCGTGCGGGTGATCACCGGAGGCGAGCGCAAGGCCATCCTGGAGCGTCGTGGCGATTTCCTGTCGCGCTTCGTGCAGGCCCTGGGGGCTGGCAGCGACCTGCAGCGCTTGCTGCGCGCCAAGGACTACGGTCGCCTGCCGCTGGTGGTGCTGGCCTGCCGGTCCCGGTTGCCCAACGAGGCGGCGGTGAAGCTGGTGTGGGGCCGAGGCATCGTTGCCGAGGGCAGCGGCGTGCCCACGCGCCAGGATCAGGCACTGGCCTTCCGCGTGCGCCGCGCGTTTACGGCGCGCCTGACTTGCGAGCGTACCAATGCCGCTGCGGGCTGCATTCCGGTATTGCCGGTGCGCTTGGAGTTCACCGCTCCGGTGGCCGTGGCGTTGGCGGAGCGGGTGCGGTTGCGCGGCCCGGGCGGCGCGTTGGTGCGCCCGAAGCTGGCCCGGGAGGCCCGCGAGTCGGGCTTCGTGGAGGCGCTTGAATTCCCCGCGCCGCTGCCCGAGGACACCCAGTGGCAGCTGGTGCTGCCCGAGGGCATCACCGATGATGCGGGACGGCCGCTGGCAAACGCCGCGCGCTTTCCGCTGACGGTACGCACCGAGGTGGCGCCGCCGCTGGCCAAGTTCGCGGCGCGCTTCGGCATCCTCGAACTCAATGCCGACCCTGCCCTGCCCATCACGCTACGCAACGTGGAGGCCGGCCTGGCGGGCAAGCGGTTTGCAGGCGGGGAGGGGGCTGCCCTGGAAGCCCGCGCGCTGCGGGTGGACTCGCCGCGCCAGATCGTGGCGTGGCTGGCGCGCCTGGAGGCCGCCGTGGCGCGGTGGAATGCGGGCGAGGCAGTGGAGCAGGGGCCCGATGCCGAGGGCAAACCGCGGCCGCCCCTGCGGCGCGGCGAGGGCTACACCACCACCAGCATATTTCGTCCTGGCGATCAGACTGCCAGCTTCACCCTGCCCAAGCCGGGCGGCGAACGCGCCTTCGAGGTGGTGGGCATCCCCCTGCGGCAGCCAGGACTGCACGTGGTGGAGGTGGTGAGCCCGCGCCTCGGCCAGGCGCTGCTCAAGGACGGCAAGCCCTATCACGTGTCGGCCGCGGCGCTGGTCACCAACCTGGCGGTGCATTTCAAGCACGGGCGCGAGTCGTCCCTGGTGTGGGTCACCTCCCTGGATCGCGGCGAGCCGGTGGCCGGCGCGGAGGTCAACGTGCAGGACTGCCGCGGAAACTCCTTTTTCAAGGGGCGCACCGGGCAGGACGGCGTGCTGCGGGTTCGCAGGGCGCTGCCGGCCCTCCAGGGGCTGCCCGGCTGCCTCGAGCAGTTCGACCGCCAGTTCTTCGTCACCGCCCGGCTGGGCGCCGACACCAGCTTCACCCTGTCGGGGTGGAGCGAGGGCATCGCCCTGTGGCGCTTCAATGTGCCGGTGGGCACGTGGAGCGGGCCTGACCTGTTCCACACGGTGTTCGATCGCACCCTGTTTCGCGCTGGCGAGACCGTGGGCATGAAGCACTTCATGCGCCGCCACACCTCTGCTGGCTTTGCGCTTCCCCCCCAGGGAAAGCGCCCCGTGCGCGTGGTGATCCGGCATGCGGGCAGCGACCAGACCTGGGAGCTGCCGTTGCGCTGGGATGGCGCGGGCATCGCCGAGGGCAGCTGGAAGGTGCCAAAGGATGCACGCACGGGCACCTACACCGTGACGCTGGCCGCGGCCGCGCGCGCCGCCATCAACACCTGGGTGGAGGGTACGGAGTCGGGAAGCTTCCGGGTGGAGGAATTCCGCGTGCCGGTGCTTAAAGCGCGCATCTCCGGGCCCGCCGGGGCGCAGGTGAACGCCACCGCGGTGGACCTGGGAGTCCAGCTCACCTATCTTTCTGGCGGCGGGGCCGGCCATCAGCGGGTGAAGGTGCGCGCGGCGCTGCAGCCCGCCAGCATCAGCTTTCCCGAACACGAGGGCGTCACTTTCGCCAATGGCGGCGTGGTGCAGGGACGTGCCGAGGACCCGGGCGCGCAGTGGGTGCCCCCGGTGGACGAGGAGGGCGAGCCGGTGAGCGCCGCCGGCCCCGCGGGCGAGGGCATCGTGCCGCTCAAGTCGCATGCCGCCACGCTGGACGCGGGTGGTGCGGCCACCGTGCGCCTGGACGGCCTGCCGCCGTCGGACAAGCCGCGCGACCTGGTGGCCGAGGTGGAATACTCCGACCCCAACGGCCAGATCCTTACCCGCGGCACCCGCGTGCGGCTGCTGCCCTCCGCGCTGCTGCTGGGCGTGAAGCCCGACGGCTGGGCGTTGTCGAAGGAGCGGTTGCGCGCCACGGTTTTGGCGCTGGATGCGGCCGGCCATCCCCAGGCCGACGCGGCGGTGGCGCTGGAGGTGTACGTGCGCGAGCACTACTCCCATCGCAAGCGGCTGATCGGCGGCTTCTACGCCCATGAGTCCTACACCGAAACCCGCCGGGTGGGCGAGCTGTGCCGCGGGCGCACCGATGCCCAGGGTCGCCTTGCCTGCGAGGCGGCCGCTCCGGCCACGGGCAACCTGGTGCTGGTGGCGCGGGCCGCCGACGCCGCGGGCAACCCATCGCTGGCCAGCGCCGAGGCGTGGGTCGCGGGCGAGGGCGACTGGTGGTTTGGCGGTAGCAACGACGACCGCATGGACCTGCTCCCCGAGCGCAAGCGCTACGAGCCGGGCGAGACGGCGGTGCTGCAGGTACGCGCGCCCTTCCGCCGCGCCAGCACGCTCGTCACGGTGGAGCGCGAGGGGGTGCTGGACGCCTTCGTCACGCGCCTGGAGGGCCGCGAGCCCGTGGTGCGCGTGCCGTTGCGCGGCAACTACGCCCCCAATGCCTTCGTGTCGGTGCTGGCGGTGCGCGGTCGCGTGGCCGAGCCCAGGGCCACCGCGCTCGTGGACCTGGCGCGGCCGGCGTTCCGCATGGGCATCGCCGAGCTGTCGGTGGGCTGGGCCGCCCACGAACTGAAGGTCAGGGTGATTCCCGAGCGCGACACCTTCCGGGTGCGCGAGCGCGCCCGCGTGGCCATCGAGGTGACGCGCGCAGACGGCACCCCGCTGCCGCCGGGCAGCGAGGTGGCGGTGGCGGCCGTGGACGAGGCGCTGCTCGAGCTGCAACCCAACACCTCCTGGGAACTGCTCGAGGCGATGATGCAGCGCCGCGGCATCGAGGTGTCCACCGCCACCTCGGTGATGCAGGTGGTGGGCAAGCGCCACTTCGGCCGTAAGGCCCTGCCGGCCGGCGGTGGCGGCGGGCGCCAGAGCTCCCGCGAACTGTTCGACACCCTGCTCGCCTGGGAGCCGCGCCTGCCGCTCGATGCGGCCGGCCGCGCGCAGATCGAGGTGCCGCTCAACGACTCGCTGAGCGCGTTTCGCGTGGTGGCGGTGGCGAGCGCCGGCAGGGGCCTGTTTGGCACCGGCCGCGCTGCGCTGCGCACCCGGCAGGACCTGTCGCTGCTGCCCGGGTTGCCGCCGGTGGTGCGAGAGGGCGACCGCTTCCGCGCCACGGTGACGGTGCGAAACGCTTCCGAGCGGCCCATGGATGCAGAGATCACCGCCGCGGCGGTGGTGCGTCCGGCGGGCGCGGCGCCGGCCCTGGAACCGCGGCGCGTGTCGCTGGCGCCGGGCGAGGCGCGCGACCTTTGGTGGGACGTGGCGGTGGCGCCTGGCACGGTGGCCATGGAGTGGTCCGTGGCGGCGCGGGAGGCTGGCGGAGAGGCGGCCGACGCGCTCAAGGTGTCGCAGAAGGTGGTGGCGGCGGTGCCGGTGAGCGTGCGGCAGGCCACGCTGCGGCAGCTCGAGGCGCCCGTGGCGATGCCCGTTGCGCAGCCTGCCGGGGCCTTGCCCGGGCGCGGCGGGGTGACGGTGCAGCTGCATGCCAGGCTCTCGGACGAGCTCTCCGGCGTGCGCGAGTGGATGGAGCGCTACCCCTACACCTGCCTGGAGCAGCGCGCCTCCCGGGCGGTAGCGCTGCGCGACGCGGGCCTGTGGGCGGGCCTGATGGGTGCGCTGCCCGCCCATCTGGATCGGGACGGGCTGGCCATGTACTTCCCCACCATGCCGGAGGGTTCCGACACGCTCACCGCCTACCTGCTGTCGCTCGCCCACGAGGCGGGGTGGCAGATCCCGCAACCGGCGCTCGATCGCATGCTGGGCGGGCTGGAGCGCTTTGTGTCGGGCGAAATCTCGCGCCACGGCAGCCTGCCCACCGCCGACTTGGCGATCCGCAAGGTGGCGGCGCTGGACGCCCTCACGCGCTATCGCGACGCTCTCGAGCCGCGCCTGGCGGAGTCCGTTACCGTGGAGCCCAACCTGTGGCCCACCTCGGCGCTCATCGACTGGCTCGGCGTGACCTCGCGCTGGAGCACCCTGGCCCAGCGCGAGCAGCGCCGCGCCGAGGCACTCGCCGTGCTGCGCGCAAGGCTGGTCCTGCAGGGCACCACCCTGGGCTTCTCCACCGAGCGCAGCGACTATCTGTGGTGGCTCATGGTGTCGGGCGACGTGAACGCCAACCGTGCGCTGCTCGCCCTCATGGACGACCCTGCCTGGCGCGAGGACCTGCCACGGATGCTGCGCGGCGCCGTGGGCCGGCAGCAGCGCGGCGCGTGGAACACCACCGTGGCCAATGCCTGGGGGGTGCTGGCCCTGGAGCGCTTCGGGGCGGCCTTCGAGGCCGATCCGGTGGGCGGCGCCACCCTCGGCCGGCTCGGCGACGTCTCGCGCCGGGCGGACTGGAGCCCGGCGAAGAAGGATGCCGCGAGCCTGGCCTTCGACTGGCCCAGGGGCGGTGCCGGCGAGCTGCGCCTCGCGCACGAAGGCCTGGGCCGGCCCTGGGCCGTGGTGCAGAGCCGCGCCGCTCTTCCGCTGGAGGCGCCGCTGTGGGCGGGCTTCACGGTGCGACGGACGGTGGCGGGCCTCGACGGGGCGTCGCCCTCGGCGCCGAAGCGCGGCGACGTGCTGCGCGTCACACTCGAGATGGAATCCCAGGGCGACATGTCCTGGGTGGTGCTGGACGATCCGATTCCCGCCGGCGCCTCCATCCTGGGCACGGGGCTCGGGGGCGATTCGGCATTGCTCGCTTCGGGCGAGCGTCGCCGGGGCTGGGTCTGGCCGGCCTTCGAGGAGCGCACTTTCGAGAGCTTTCGCGCTTACTGGAGCTTCGTTCCCAAGGGGCGCTGGAGCATCGAATACACCGTGCGCCTGAACAACCCGGGCAGCTTCGAGCTGCCAGCCACGCGGGTGGAGGCCATGTACGCGCCGGAGACCTTCGCGCTGTCGCCCAACCGCAGGATGCTCGTCGGTGAGTGAGGGGCGCCGGGGCGCCGGCGCGCTGGTGCTGGCCGCCCTGCTGTGCAGTGCCGTGGCGCGGGCGGCCGTGCCGTCCCTGGAGGAAGTGCGCCGCGCCCACCCGCCCAGCGAGGCGGAGCTGCTGGATCGCCATGGCGAACTGCTGCACGAGCTGCGCGTGGACGACCGCGCAAGGCGGCTGCCCTGGGTGGCGCTGGACGCGGTGTCTCCGGCGCTGGTGGACGCCGTGCTGCGGGCCGAGGACCGGCGTTTCTGGGAGCACGCGGGGGTGGACTGGCGCGCCCTGGGAGACGCCACTCTCGATACCCTGGTGCGCGGCGCGCCCCGCGGCGCCAGCACGGTGAGCATGCAGGTGGCAGCCATGATCGAGCCCGGCCTGCGGGCGCGCGGGGCACGCCGGTCGATGCCGCAGAAGTGGGATCAGATCCGCGCCGCGCGCAGCCTGGAGGACGCCTGGAACAAGCGTCACATCCTGGAGGCCTATCTCAACCTTTCCACCTTCCGCGGCGAGCTGCAGGGCATCGGCGCCGCGGCCCAGGGCCTGTTCGGCAAGGCGCCGTCGGGACTGGACGCCGCGGAGTCGTCCTTGCTGGCGGCGCTGCTGCGCGGCCCCAATGCCGCGCCAGGTACGGTGGCACGGCGCGCCTGTGCGCTGTTGCCGCCCCAGGCCTGCGCCGGGGTGAACGCGCTGGCGCAGGCCAGGTTGCAGGGTGCGCCGCGCTTGGAGCCGCGCGCCGCGGACGCTCCCCATCTGGCGCGCCAGTTGCTGTCCAAGGACGCGCCCAGGGTGATCACCACCCTGGATGCCCGCTTGCAGCGCGCGGTGGGCGCCACCCTGCGTCAGCGGCTGGCGGAGCTGGCCGGGCGCTCGGTATCGGACGCCGCAGCGCTGGTGCTGGACAACGCCACGGGCGAGGTGCTTGCCTATGTGGGCAACACGGGAGAGGGCGCCTCGGCGCGCTTCGTGGACGGCGTGCGCGCGCCGCGCCAGGCCGGCTCCACCCTCAAGCCTTTCCTCTACGGCCTGGCCCTGGAGGAGAGGCTGCTCACCGCTGCCGCGCTGCTGGATGACTCGCCAGTGAATCTGGTGACGGGCTCCGGCCTGTATGTGCCGCAAAACTACGACCGCGAGTTCCGCGGCCTGGTGAGCGTTCGCACGGCGCTGGCCGCCTCACTGAACGTGCCTGCCGTGCGTACCCTCACCATGCTCGGTCCGGAGCGCCTGGCTCTGCGGCTGCGGGCGCTGGGCTTCGAATCGGTGAGTGGCGACGGCGAGCACTACGGCTACTCGCTTGCCCTGGGCTCGGCCGAGGTCAGCCTCTGGGAACTGGCCAATGCCTACCGCAGCCTTGCCAACGGCGGCTTGTGGAGCCGGCCACGGCTGCTGCCTGCGCCTCCTGCAAGGCCGGTGCGGGTGGCGGATGCCGCCGCCGCGGCGGTGGTGGCGGACATCCTCTCCGACCGGGCAGCCCGCAGCACCGGCTTCGGGCTGGACAACCCGCTCGCCAGCCGCGCCTGGAGCGCGGTGAAGACCGGCACCAGCAAGGACATGCGCGACAACTGGTGCGTGGGCTTCACCGCCCGGAACACGGTGGCCGTATGGGTGGGCAATTTCGACGGCTCGCCCATGCGCGACGTGTCGGGGGTGTCAGGGGCGGCGCCGGCCTGGCTGGATGTGGTCAACCTGTTGCCAACCAGCCGGGTCACCGCCGTGGCGCGGCCGCCGGACGTGTTGGCGAGGCGGGTGCGCTTCGATCCGGCCGTGGAGCCCGAGCGCGACGAATTGTTCCTGGCGGGCACGGAAGTGGACGTGGTCATGGTCAAGCCGTCCACGGCTGGCGGCGCGCGCATTACGTATCCCGCCGACGGCGCCATCCTGGCGCTGGACCCGGACATCCCGCCGCCCATGCAGCGGGTACGGTTTGAAAGCAGCGTCGATGCCGAGGGCCTCGCCTGGGTGCTCAACGGCACTGTTCTGGAAGGTGGCGGCGCTGCCCCCACCTGGTTGCCCGCGCCAGGCCGGCATGAACTGGCGCTGCACGACCACACCGGGCGGCCGCTGCACCGGGTGCGCTTCGAAGTACGGCCCTGAGGGTTGGAGTGCCCGGGTGCCGCCTCTCAGGCGGCGGGTCCGAGATGCTGTTCGTCCTTGGCGCTGCCGGGGCAGGCGAGTAGTTCAAGACGTTCCTGGACCTGAACCGCCGCCAATACCGCCGCCTTGGGCAGAGTACCCATGACAAGTGAAAAACCGGCGGCGGGAGGCGACGGCTCGCGCAAGGCGCCGCTGGCCACCTCGCGGGCGGCTTCGGCGGCAACGAAATGGGCAAATGCGCCATCCGGGCGTCCCTCGGGAATGACCCGCCAGACCGGCAAGAGGGACGGCAGCCCCGCGAATACCTGCTGCTCGTTGCGGGTCATGAACCGGTGTCGCTGAGGTTTTTGGGCGGTGATGGCCTTGAGCCACTGGCCGTCGGGTCGGTCGCAGGCGGGTGCCTCGCAGCGGTACAAAGTGGCGAGCAGTTCCCAGTAGCCTCCGTGATCCAAGCGATGGGCATTTTGGGAAAGCACGGTCAGGCGGAACGCCGCTGCGTGCAGCTCGATCCACTGGTAGTAGGCTCCGTTGTCCAGGAGCATGGCCGCCCGCTTGTGGAGTGACTCGAACAGACCGTTGACATGGCCCGCCAAGGCGGGAATGTAGGGCGACTGAACGATGAGCGGGTGTTCAAGGCTCGCCAGCCTTCCCGTGCGTCTCACTAGGCAGGCCGCCAGCTCAGGGCGCAGGGGCTCTGGCGGTGGCATGTTTGCCAAGCGCCTCGTGGCGGTGGTGGAGTCCCAAGCCATGGCGTTGAGTGCCGGCTGAGCCGGAAAGTCCTGGACGCGCTGATCATACTTGGCCAAGGCAGGTCCGCGCCAGCAGCGCGCAAGGGCCTCGCGGCGGCTGTTGGCCTATACAATCACACAGCGCAAAGGCACCCAGAGTGCCTTTCCCACAACAAGACGCCTTCAGGGGAGGAGTGCCAAGTGTCAGAAGCCACCGCAGCGGGGAGTTCCGTCGGGCAGTATTCCCGCGACTTCGAAGAGGCCACCTACGCCAAGGTTGCCAAACGTTTGATCCCTTTCCTGTTTATCTGCTACGTGGTTGCGTTCCTCGACCGCGTTAATGTCAGCTTCGCGAAGCTGCAAATGGCTGGTGACCTGAAGTTCAGCGACACGGTCTACAGCTTTGGCGCGGGCGTGTTCTTCATCGGCTATTTCATTTTCGAGGTGCCCAGCAACGTCATCCTCGAGCGGGTCGGCGCCAAGATGTGGATCGCGCGGATCATGATCACCTGGGGCATCATTTCGTCGGCCTTCATGTTCGTGCACCAGGTGTCCTGGGGCGGCCTCGCCGTGTCCCTGGGCTACACCGATGCGGAACTGACCTTCTATGTGCTGCGCTTCCTTTTGGGCGCGGCCGAGGCCGGCTTCTTCCCAGGGATCATCCTCTACCTCACCTACTGGTGGCCAGCGTCCCGCCGTGCCCGCATCACTGCCATGTTCATGACGGCCATCGCCATTTCCAACGTGGTGGGCTCTCCCGTCTCGGGCGCCATCATGCAGTACATGGACGGCTGGAATGGCTGGCGTGGCTGGCAGTGGCTGTTCCTCATCGAGGGCATTCCCTCGGTGATCATCGGCGTGCTCGTCATCGTGTTGCTGGACAACGGCCCCAAGCACGCCAAGTGGCTCAGCGAGCCTGAAAAAGACCTGCTGGAGCGCCGGCTGCAGGAGGCCGAGCGCGAAAAGGCGGCCCATGGCCAACGGCACAGTTTCACCGACGCCTTCCGCGACGGCCGCGTTTGGGCCTTCGCCCTGGTGTATTTCTGCGGCGTGGTGGGTTTCTACGCAGTCAATTTCTGGCTGCCGACCATCGTTCAGGAACTGGGCATCGACAAGAAGGACTTTCTGAAGGTGGGCCTGGTGAGCATGATTCCCTGGGGAGTGGCAGCGATCTCCATGGTGGTGGTGGGCAGCCATTCCGACCGCACGGGCGAGCGCCGCTGGCACGCTGCCGGTTCCTTGCTGGTGGGAGCCCTGGGGATGATTGCCGTGGCCGTGATTCCCAAGGGGCACGCCGTGCTTTCCGTGGCTGCGCTTACGCTGGTCACCGCGGGCATCCTGTCGTGGGTTGCCACCTTCTGGTCGTTGCCCACGGCGTTCCTTTCGGGCACCGCCGCCGCTGCCGGCATCGCCTGGATCAATTCCGTCGGCAACCTCGGGGGACACTTCGGGCCTGAACTGATAGGTCACATTCGTAAGGCCACTGGCGCCAACGAGTTCGCGTTCTACACCCTGGCGTTGATGGCCATCATTGGCGCCGCGATCATTCTTGCCATGCCCAAGACGAGCAACCCCGGCAGCCGGGGGGGCAAGGCGGCCGAGTGACTTCACACCTCAGGCCGGAATGCTGCGGTCGTTGTCCAGGGGCGCCAGCCAGCGGTGTTGGGTCGTTCGGGGAGGCGAGTCCATCAGATGTTCCGCTGTAACGTCTTGCCATGACGCCGCCCATGAAACTGGTTCGCTCCGTCCTGATCCCATTGTTCGCGGTTCTCCTGGTGGCCCTTCTGGCCTTTCTCTACTTGAAGACCCAGGGAGTGGACTTCGGTAGCCCGCTGCGGGTCAACGAACACCTGCGAGCCTTGCGCGCCATCGATGCCCGGTGGCACGAGTCGTTGTTGCGGGAGCGACATGAAGTTCGGGACGCCGGCGAGGTGGCGCCTGCCATTTCGGTGGAGGGGCGGCGCGCTTTCCAGGGCCTTGACGAGGAGTCGCGGGCTCTGGACATGACCGAGCTCGTGGCGGGGGTGGGGTCGCTGCAAACGTTGTTCGAGCGAAAGCGCGCGCTGCTGACCGAGTATCACCGGCGCGCAGCCCAGTTCAGGGCGGGGCGCCGGGAGGCGCTTCGCCTTGCGCAGGAACTGCGCGAGCAGCTTCGCGATACTCCACCGGGTACGGCTGGCCGTGGTCGTGCCGAGCCACTCCGGGTTCTTCTCGACGGTTTGCCCGTAGTGGCGCCGAACCTGGCAGCGCTTCCTGGCCAGGCGCATGGGCCGGATGTGCGGCAAACACGCGACGCCCTGGCAGGGTTCGAGGCAATCCTGCCAGAGCCGTTGCGCGGGCAGGTGGCCGATCTGGGTGCCCGGCTCGATGCGCTGGATGCCGCGCGACAGCCTCTCGAGGAGTTGTTCAACAGCCTCAATTTTTTCCCCACCACGCCTCGTATCGACAGCCTGGGTGGAGACTTTGCCCGTGCCTTCCAGGACTCGATGGCCCAGCGCGACGTCTACCGCATCTATCTGATTGCCTATTCGGCAGCGTTGCTCCTCTTCATGGCCTGGATGGGTGCGAAGCTGCTTCTGAGCTACCGCGTGATCAATGACATCAACGCGCGGCTCGAGACGGCCAACCAGACACTCGAGGAAAAGGTTCAGCACCGCACGCGCGAGCTCTCCCAAGCGCTTCGGAACCTGAAGGAATCAGAGGCCATGCTGGTGCAGTCGGAAAAAATGTCATCGCTCGGTCAGATGGTTGCTGGCGTGGCCCACGAAATCAACACGCCGCTCGCCTACGTCAAATCCGGCCTGGAGACCGTGGGTAGCCAGCTACCCCAGTTGCAATCCATGGTGCTGGAGACGGAAAGTCTGCTGGCCGGGATGTTGAGTGGCGAAACCACCGAGAGCCAGGTCAACGCGCAGTTCGCCCGAGTGAAGGACCTGGCTGCCCGCATCCGGCAGGACGAGGTGCTGGAAACCGTGCGGCGCCTGCTGGACGACGGGCTCTACGGTATCGGGCAGATTTCGGAATTGGTGACCAACCTCAAGGATTTCAGTCGCCTCGATCGGGAGAAGCTGGCTCGATACGATCTGCGGGATGGCCTCGAGAGCACGCTGAAGATCGCCCGTAACCTGGTGAAGCACAAGAACATCGTACGTGAGTACAACGACATCCCGCCGGTGTCCTGTTCGCCTTCGCAGATCAACCAGGTGTTCCTCAACCTTGTGGCCAATGCCGCCCAGGCCACGCCCGAGAGCAGTGGCACCATCAAGCTGGTGACACGCCGCGTTGACGATGCTCACGTGGCCGTGGACGTGGAGGACGACGGGCACGGCATTTCCCCCGACGTGCTGCCGCGCATCTTCGATCCGTTCTTCAGCACCAAGGAAGTGGGCAAGGGCACCGGGCTGGGCCTGTCCATTTCTTACAAGATCGTGCAGGCGCACGGTGGGCGCATCGATGTGACGTCGCAGCCCGGCGCCGGCGCGCGATTTACGGTAACGCTGCCGTTGGAGCCGCCGCCTGCGTCCCAGGCCTCCAGCGAGAACGGTGCGGCCTGAGATGGCTTGCCATGGCTGAGACCCCCAAGAGAATCGGCAAGTACGAGGTGCGCAGCTCCCTCGGTGCGGGTGCCATGGCCACGGTTTACCAGGCTTACGATCCGGTGATAGAAAGAGCCCTCGCCATCAAGGTTCTGGACAAGCGTCGGCTGGAGCAGCACGAGGCCTCGGTGGTGCTGGCGCGCTTCAACATCGAGGCGCGGGCAGCGGGGCGGTTGCACCACCCGAACATTGTCACGGTGTTCGACTGCGGCGAGGACGGCGACCTGGCGTTTCTCGTCATGGAATGCGTGTTCGGTCAACCGCTCACCGCGTTCCTGCGGGCCGAGGATTTTCGCGCCGAGCCCGACAAGGTGTGCGAAATCATCCTGCAGGTGCTCGCCGCACTTGCCTACTCCCATGCCCAGGGGGTGATTCATCGGGACATCAAGCCCTCCAACATCATGGTGAGCCGTGAGGGTGTCATCAAGATCACGGATTTCGGGGTGGCGCGTCTCGAATCGTCCCAGCTAACCCAGGTGGGCGACGTGATCGGCACACCGGCCTACATGGCGCCGGAGCAGTTTGCCGGCGAGCGAGCGGACGCCCGCACCGATCTGTACGGCGTGGCGGTGATCTTCTACGAACTGCTCACGCGCCGGTTGCCCTTCGATGGGCCCAACAATGCGGTGATCATGCAGAGGGTGTTCACCACCCGGGCGGTACCACCCTCGGAGGTCAATCCCCTGATTTCCGCGGTGCTCGACCCGGTGGTGCTGCGCGGTCTCGCCAAAGAACCCGCGGAGCGTTTTCAGTCCGCCCACGAGTTCGAGCGTGCGGTGCGCGAAGCGATGGCTGCGGGCCTGCTTCCGCCAGCGCCGGCCGGAGCGCCCGCCGGTCCGCGGATTGCGTCTGGCGTACTCAAGGCGGTGCGCGAAGGGCCCACGGTGGCGAGGGGGGCATCGACACCGCGTGACGACAAGACACTGGTGGAAGTGCACGGCACCCCGGCCACGGCGCGGCAGGCAACGAACGAAGCCGGCGCCGCCAAGGGTGCGCCGGCGCCGCGCTCTCGAGCGCGCCTGCTGTTCGTGGACGACGAGACGCGCATCCTCACCGCCCTGCAAGCGCTGTTTCGCGGCAACTACGAGGTGGTGGTCTGCGACGATCCGCGCCGGGCCGTGGAACTGATCAAGTCCACCCATTTCCACGTTCTGGTCTCCGACCAGCGCATGCCCGGAATGCTGGGTGTGGAACTGCTGCGCATGGCCAGGGAGATCTCGCCCCGCACGGTGAGGATCCTGTTGACCGGTTATTCCGATCTGGCCTCGATCGTGGGATCGATCAACGAGGGCGAGGTATGGCGTTTCGTCAACAAGCCCTGGGACGCGCAGGTCATCCAGGAAACCATCGCCGAGGCAGTGTCGCTGGCCGCGGCGCTTCCCGACGTTCCCGCCTGGCGGTTGCCGCCCGCGCCGCGGTTCGAGGAGGCGGTCCTGGCCCTCGATCCGCAGGGGGGGCTCTGGCAAGCGCTGCACGACGCTTTGGGCAGGGAGCACGCCGTGGTGCGGGCGCGCAATGTCGAGGAGGCCGTGACGGCGCTGCGCGAGCGCGAGGTGGCGGTGCTGGTGGCCGACCTGGACTCGGACCGGCCCAGCGTCAGGACTTTGTTGCATCTGGTGAAGCGCGAGTTTCCGCAGATTCTTGCGCTGGGGGTCACCGATGCCATGGATTCCTCCATGCTGATCGAGTTCATCAACCAGACGCAGATCCACCGCTTCCTCAACAAACCCGTCGCGGCGCAGCGCCTGGAGGACCAGGTGCGCTCGGCCTTGAACCGCTACCGCACACTGCGGGCAACGCCAGCGCTTGCCCAAGTGCAGCAACGGGTCCAGACGCCCAAGGAACAGCCCCCGGCGGCCAAGGGGTTGCTGGCGCGCCTGAAGCGCATCCGTTCGCATTTCGGTTTCGGCTCCTGAGCCTTCGGGGCGGGGCCGTTGACCTGCGTCAAGCCCCGGCAGAGCCTCGCCGCCTACGGTAAGGGCTGGTGGCGAGCGATCTTGCTCTCCTACCCCCACTGACGCCCGCCATGACTTCCGCCGCGCTTCCCAGTGCGCCCTTCCAGGGGTCGGCCTCCAGTGCCGGAGTGTGCTATCACTGCGGCCTGCCCGTGCCTGCCCGGACGGCGTACCAGGCCATGAACGGCGGTGTTTGCCGGCAGTGGTGTTGCGCCGGTTGCATGGCCGTCACCCAAACCATCGAGGCCGGCGGCCTGGAGGGCTTCTACCGGGCGCGCAGCCGCGCGCCGACTCCCGGCGCGGGCCGCGACGAGGCCGAGGTGCGCCTCTACGACGACCTCGCCGTGCAGGCGCCCTTCGTTACAAGCCATGCCGACGGCAGCCGCGAGGCGACGCTGCTGCTGGAGGGCATTGCCTGCGCTGCCTGCGTGTGGCTCAACGAGCGCCACCTCGCCGCGCAACCGGGCGTGAAGAGCGTGTGGATCAATTACGCCACGCGGCGTGCCCGTTTGCGCTGGGATCCCGCCGTCACGCGCCTGTCCGACCTGCTGCTGGCGGTGCAGGCCATTGGCTATCGCGCCTGGCCCCATGACAACGCGCGCCAGGAGCAAATCGAGCAACGCGAGCGCCGCGACAGCCTGTGGCGCCTGTTCGTGGCGGCCTTCGGGATGATGCAAGTGATGATGTACGCATGGCCCGCCTACGTGGCGGGCGAAGGCGAAATGAGCTCCGATGTGGCGGCGCTGATGCGCTGGGCGAGCCTGGTACTCACGGTGCCGGTGGTGTTCTACTCCGCCGCGCCGTTCTTCCGGGGCGCGTGGCGCGATCTGCGGTTGCGCCGCCTGGGCATGGATGTGCCTGTGGCACTGGGTGTGGGTGCGGCCTTCGCCGGCAGCCTCTGGGCCACCCTGTGGGGGCGCGGCGATGTGTACTTCGACTCTGTCACCATGTTCGTGTTCTTCTTGCTGGCGGGCCGCACTCTCGAAGCGGCGGCGCGGCGCAAGGCGGGCCAGGCGCTGCGGCATCTGGCGCGTGCCATGCCGGCCGTTGCCCGCCGCCTGAGCCACTGGCCCGCTTCCCTGGACACCACGGCGGTGCCGGCAGGCGTCTTGCAGCCGGGCGAGCGGGTGCTGGTGCGGCCCGGTGACGTGGTGCCCGCCGATGGCGTGCTGCTCACGGCGCAGGCAAGCGTGGACGAGGCACTGCTCACCGGCGAGAGCCGGCCGGTGGCCCGCCGCACCGGCGAGACGCTCACCGGCGGATCGGTCAATCTCGACCAGCCGCTGGTGATGGAGGTGCGTGGCGCAGGTGAGGGCACGCGCCTGGCCGCCATCGTGCGTCTGTCCGAGCGGGCCCAGGCCCAGCGTCCGGCGCTGGCGCAGGCGGCGGACCGGGTGGCGGCCTGGTTCGTGGCGGCCATCGTACTGCTGGCCGTGGCCGCTGCGCTGGTGTGGTGGCATCTCGATGCGGCGCGCGCCTTGCCGGTGGCGGTGGCGGTACTGGTGGTTACGTGTCCGTGCGCGCTGTCGCTCGCCACGCCAGCGGCCCTGTCGGTGGCCACGGGCGCGTTCGCTTCGCGCGGCCTGGTGGTGACCCGCGCCGGGGCCGTGGAAGCGCTGTCGGGCGCCACCCACGTAGTGATGGACAAGACCGGCACGCTCACCACGGGGCGCCTGCGGTTGCTCGCCATCCGCCCCCTGGGCGATCTTGATGAGACCGCCTGCCACCGGCTGGCCGCAGCGCTGGAGGCCGGGGCGCAACATCCCGTGGCCCGAGCCCTGCTCGCGGGCGCTCCACCATGTTCTGCGCCGGCGGTGGCCTTGGAGCACGTGGCCGGTGCGGGCGTGGCCGGACAGGTGGAAGGGCGGCGCTTGCGCCTTGGTTCACGGCGCTTTGTGCTGGGGGGCGAGGGCGCGGCGGCCTCGGCCGGCACCGCACAGGAGACCCAGGCGTGGCTCGCCGACGAGCGCGGCCCCCTGGCGTGCTTTGTCCTGGGAGACCAGCTGCGCGACGAAGCCGCCCGGGTGGTGGGCGACCTGCACGGCCGCGGCCTGGAGGTGTGGCTGGCCAGCGGAGATGAGCCCGGCGCTGTGGCGCCCATGGCCCGCGCGGCGGGCATTGCGCACTGGCGCGCGGCGCTCTCGCCCCAGGACAAGGGCGACCTGGTGGCGGGCTTGCAGGCCCGCGGCGCCAAGGTGCTGATGGTGGGCGACGGCATCAACGACGCGCCGGTGCTGGCGCGCGCCGACGTGGCCGTGGCCATGGGCGAGGGTGCCGTGCTGGCCCAGGCCACCGCCGATGTGGTGCTCGCCTCCGGTCGGCTCGACGGCCTCATCGCCGCGCTCGATCTGGCGGCGCGTACTCGCGCGGTGATGCGCCAGAATCTCGCCTGGGCATTCGCCTACAACGTGGTGGCCGTGCCGCTCGCCGCCCTGGGCTGGATCGATCCGTGGGCGGCGGGTGCGGGCATGTCGGCCAGCTCGCTGCTGGTGGTGGTCAACGCGCTGCGGCTGCGATCGGTGCCGACGCGGCCCGTGCCAACACCACGCGCCGCTACCGAAGCGCTTCAGGGCTGAGCCGGCGGCGATGGAAATCCTGTACTTGCTCATCCCCTTGTCGGTGGTACTGGTATTTCTGATCGGCGTGATCTTCTGGTGGTCGGTGCGCAGCGGCCAGTTCGATGACCTGGAAGGACCAGCCCACCGCATCCTGCTGGATGACGATTCGCCCGGCGCGGTAGACGGGCCGCCCGTCCCGCGTTGATCCAGATCAAGTGCGTTTTGCTGCATTGCACGCGGGCGCTTGATCTCCGTCAACGGCGCCCGGGGCACCGCCGATAGCATCCCGCCGTGGCCAGGAGACCAGCCCGGCCGCGTACCCGGGAGCGCATCGATGCGAGAAGAAGCAAACTACAACTACGCGGTCGTGCGGCAGTTCGCCATCATGACCGTGGTGTGGGGCATCGTCGGCATGCTGGTGGGGGTGATTCTCGCCGCCCAACTGCTGTGGCCCGACATGACCTACGGCATTCCGTTCCTGTCTTACGGGCGGTTGCGGCCCCTGCACACCAATGCGGTGATCTTCGCCTTCGGCGGCTGCGCGCTGTTCGCCACGTCCTATTACGTGGTGCAGCGCACTTGCCACACGCGGCTGTTCGCCGGTCCGCTGGCGAGCTTCACCTTCTGGGGCTGGCAACTGGTGATCCTCCTGGCGGCGGTGACGCTGCCCCTGGGCATCACCAGCGGCAAGGAATATGCCGAGCTGGAGTGGCCCATCGACATCCTCATCACCCTGGTGTGGGTGGCCTATGCCGTGGTCTTTTTCGGGACGCTGGTCAAGCGCAAGGTGCCGCACATCTACGTGGCCAACTGGTTCTTCGGCGGGTTCATCCTCACCGTGGCGCTGTTGCACCTGGTGAACAGCGCCGAGATCCCCGTCACGCTTACCAAGTCGTACTCCGCCTATCCGGGCGTGCAGGACGCCATGGTGCAGTGGTGGTACGGCCACAACGCGGTGGGCTTCTTCCTGACCGCGGGCTTCCTGGGGATGATGTACTACTTCGTGCCTAAGCAGGCCGGCCGGCCGGTGTATTCGTACCGCCTGTCGGTGGTGCACTTCTGGGCGCTGATCTTCACCTACATGTGGGCCGGCCCCCACCACCTGCACTACACCGCGCTGCCCGACTGGGCGCAGTCGCTGGGGATGATCTTCTCGCTCATCCTGCTGGCCCCCTCCTGGGGCGGGATGATCAACGGCATCATGACCCTGTCGGGCGCGTGGCACAAACTGCGCACCGACCCGATCCTGAAGTTCCTCATCACCTCGCTCTCGTTCTACGGCATGTCCACCTTCGAGGGCCCGATGATGTCCATCAAGACGGTGAACTCGCTGTCGCACTACACCGACTGGACCATCGGCCACGTGCATTCCGGCGCGCTTGGCTGGGTGGCCATGATCTCCATTGGCAGCCTGTACTACCTGATCCCGCGCCTGTTCGGCCGTACCGAGATGCACAGCGTGCGCGCCATCACGGTGCACTTCTGGGTCGCCACCATCGGCGTGGTGCTCTACATCGCCGCCATGTGGATTGCCGGCGTCATGCAGGGCCTCATGTGGCGCGCCGTGAACGCCGACGGCACGCTCACCTACACCTTCGTGGAAAGCGTCAAGGCGAGCTACCCCTTCTACGCCATCCGCCTTCTGGGCGGCGCCATGTACCTGGCGGGGATGCTCATCATGGCCTGGAACGTGTGGAAGACCGTGGCGGGTTCCAGGGCGGTGGACGCGCCGGTGATGGCCCCTGCCGCTGCCCACTGAGCCCATCGGGGAGACGAACATGAAGTTCTCGCACGAATTTCTCGAGAAGAACGTCACCTGGATGATCATCCTGGTGGTGTTGGTGGTGAGCGTGGGCGGCCTGGTGGAGATCGTGCCGCTGTTTTTCCAGAAGTCCACCACTGAGCCGGTGGCCGGCGTGGAGCCCTACAGCCCGCTGCGGCTCACGGGGCGCGACGTGTACATCCGCGAGGGCTGCTACAACTGCCACTCGCAGATGGTGCGCCCGTTCCGCGCCGAGACCGAACGCTACGGCCACTACTCCGTGGCCGGGGAGTACGTGTACGACCATCCCTTCCAGTGGGGCAGCAAGCGCACCGGCCCCGACTTGCATCGGGTGGGCGGGCGCTACAGCGACGAGTGGCACCGCCTGCACTTCAACAATCCGCGCGACGTGGTGCCCGAGTCGAACATGCCGGCCTATCCGTGGCTTGCGGTCACGCCGGCGGATGCGTCGAGCATCGAGGCGAAGATGCGCGCGCTGCGGGTGGTGGGCGTGCCCTACACCGACGCGCAGATCGCCGCCGCGAAGGCGGAGCTGGCCGGCAAGACCGAGCAGGACGCGCTCATCGCCTACCTGCAGGGCCTCGGTACCGCCCTGAAGAACGTGAGGTGAGGCCATGGAAGAGACCGTCAACATGATTCGCGCCGGCATGACAGTGGTGATGTTCCTGGTCTTCGTGGGCATCGTCTGGTGGGCCTACGGTCCGGCGCGCCGCCGCAGGTTCGAGGAGGATGCGCGCATCGCGCTCGATGACGATCAACCGCCGCACGGCCGCGAGCCCGGCCGGCGCGCCCAGGGGTGAGGCAACGATGAACGATTTCACATCCGGTTTCTGGGGCCTGTTCGTGGCCGTCCTGACGGTGGTCAGCATCATCGGCTGCGGCATCTTTCTCAGGGCGCTGTCAGGCAAGCGCGTACCGGGCTCGAGCGTGGAGACCATGGGCCACGTCTGGGACGGCGACCTGGAGGAGTACAACAACCCGCTGCCGAAATGGTGGATGTGGCTGTTCTACATCACGCTGGCCTTCGGTGCGCTGTACGTGGTGCTCTATCCCGGCCTTGGCATCGGCAACGGCGTGTTCGGGTGGTCGTCCCACGGCCAGTATGACGCCGAGCAGAAAAAGGCGGCGGCGCGCTTCGGGCCGGTGTTCGACAAGTACGCCGCCATGGACATGAAGGCCGTGGCGGCCGACCCGGAGGCTCGCGAGATCGGCCAGCGCCTCTACCTCAACTACTGCGCGCAGTGCCATGCCTCGGACGCGCGCGGCAGCCGCGGCTTTCCCAACCTGACCGACGGCGACTGGCTCTACGGCGGCGAACCTGAGGCCATCAAGACCACCATCCTCAACGGCCGCCAGGGGATGATGCCGGCGCTTGCCGCGGCACTGGGGGCCGAGGGCACCAAGGACGTGGCCCATCACGTGCTGTCGCTGTCGGGCAAGACCCACGACGCGCTGCGCGCGGCGCGCGGCCGCGAGTTGTTCGCGCAGAACTGCGCCGCCTGCCACGGCCCGGAGGGCAAGGGCAACGCGGCCATGGGCGCGCCCAACCTGACCGACAACACGTGGCTCTACGGCGGCGGCGAGTCCACCATCATCGAGACCCTCACCAAGGGCCGCAACGGCCACATGCCAGCGTGGAAGGAATTCCTGGGCGAACCCAAGACCCACATCCTGGCCGCCTACGTGTGGGGCCTGTCGAACGGCGCGGGCAAGTGAACCGCCGCCAGGGCGGGTCTTGAGCCAACCGGGGCCGGGTGCGGTGGAGTCAGGCGCCAGGGGCGGCGGCGCGGCCGGGGCGGCGGACAGCGTGGAGCAGTCGCTCTACGAGGTCCGCAGGAAGATCTACCCCCGGGCCGTCACCGGACACTTCGCGGCTGCGCGGTGGCTGTTCGTGCTGCTGACCCAGGCCGTGTTCTACGGCGCGGCCTGGCTGCCTTGGAACGGGCGGCAGGCGGTGCTGTTCGACATCGCCAGCCGGAAGTTCTACATCTTCGGCCTGGTGTTCTGGCCCCAGGACATCGTCTACCTGACGGTGATCCTGATCCTGTCGGCCTACTCGCTGTTCCTGTTCACCGCCGTGGCGGGGCGCCTGTGGTGCGGCTATACCTGTCCGCAGACGGTGTACACGGAGATCTTCCTGTGGATCGAGCGCCAGGTGGAAGGCGACCGCATGGCGCGCATGAAGCTCGACAAGGAACCGCCCGGCGCCCGCAAGCTGGGCCTGAAGGCTGCCAAGCATGCCCTGTGGATCGCCCTCGCCCTGTGGACCGGCTTCACCTTCGTGGGCTATTTCACCCCGATCCGCCAGCTCGCCCAGGACGTGGCCGGATTCTCCACCGGCCCCTGGGAGACGTTCTGGATGCTCTTCTATGGCTTTGCCACCTACGGCAATGCCGGCTGGATGCGCGAGCAGGTGTGCAAGTACATGTGCCCCTATGCCCGCTTCCAGGGTGTGATGTTCGATCCCGACACGCTGGTGATCACCTATGACCGCGAGCGCGGCGAGCCGCGCGGGGCGCGGGCGCGGGCGGTGGATCCGAAGTCGAAGGGGCTGGGCGCTTGCGTGGATTGCGGCATCTGCGTGCAGGTCTGCCCCACCGGCATCGATATCCGCAACGGGCTCCAGTACGAGTGCATCGGCTGTGCGGCATGCATCGACGGCTGCAACCAGGTGATGGACAAGATGGGCTACCCGCGGGGATTGATCCGCTATTCGAGCGAGAACGCCATGAAGGCCCGGCTGGACAAGGGGGGGATCGCCAAGCGCGTGCTGAGGCCGCGCATCCTGATCTATTCGGGTATCCTGCTCGTGGTGCTGGTGGCGGGCGTGCTCACGCTCCTGCGGCGCGAGCCGGTCAAGGTGGACGTGATGCGCGACCGCACGCCCATGATGGCCGCCAGCGGCGAGGGCCGGGTGGAAAACGTCTACCGCCTGCAGATCATGAACACCGACGAGACCCCCCGCAGCTTTCTCATCAGTGTCTCCGGTCTGCCCGAGATGAGGCTCGACATGCGCGGCAACCCCGTGGAGCTGCCGGGAGCCGCCCAGCGCATGGTGCCGGTGCGGGTGTCGGCCATGCCGGGCGCCAGCCAGCACGGCAGCGTCGATATCCAGTTCCACATCGAGGCGCGGCCCGTGGGCGCGGCGGGCGGATCGTCCGTCACGCTCGAGGAACGGGCGAGGTTCGTGGTGCCGTGACTGGGCGGCGAGACAAACAAGGAGGAGAGGAGATGCACGACACCACCCTGGGGCCCGCCCCGCGTACGCCCTGGTATCGCGAGCCCTGGCCCTGGATCCTGATGGCGGGTCCGGTGGCGGCGGTGCTGGGCGGCGCGGTCACCGCGTGGCTGGCCGTGACCCACCAGGACGGACTGGTGGCCGACGACTACTACAAGCGCGGCCTGGCCATCAACCGCACGCTGGAGCGCGAGCGCGCCGCGTCGGCGCTGGGCGTGAAGGCCTCGGCGGTGTTCTCTCCGGCGGGCGATGCCGTGCGCGTGTATGTGGATGGCCTGCCCCCCGGCGCAGCCGGCCTGAGCCTGAAGCTCGCACACGCCACGGTGGCGGGCCATGACCGGGTGGTGCCGCTGGAACGCAATGCCGGTGGTTGGTTCGACGGGCGGTTCCAGGCCGTGGAGCCGGGCAAGTGGAAGGTGCTGCTGGAGGATTCCGCCGGCCGCTGGCGGGTCACCGGCCTGTGGCTGCCCGCCGCCGAGGGCACCATCGAACTGGGTGTGGAGCCCTGATCCCGGAGTGCTTCCATGAGTGACGGCCGCCGCTTCATCCACATCCTTTGGCCCTCTTTTCTGGTGGCCATCGTGGCTGAAGGCGTGTTCTTCACGCTGGTGGACCCGGCGGAGCTGAGCGTTTTCGGGGAACCCCCGGCCATCGGCCGCATGGGTGTCTACACGGTGGGCTTCTTCGGCTTCTGGCTGATCACCGCCGCATCGAGCGCGCTCACGTGCTTTTTCCAGCGCCCGGCCGCCGAAGTGAACCGGCGTGCCGGCGATGCCGCCGGCCGGCGGTAGGTTCGCCCCCCGCCGGCCGGCGCGCGGCGCCTTACAGGTTGAGGACGAAGCGCACCACCAGCGCGTGGCTGAGGTAGTCGCTGCGGGCTTCGCCGTCGTAGCTCAACAGCAGGGCGCCGCGGGTCACGCCATCGCGCAGGCTCGCCAGGCGAAGCGTGGACCCAAAGCCGAGGCTGTCCCGCGGAGGCCGCAGGCCGGGTGTCAGGAAGGCGCCGCCGCCGGCCACGAAGCGGGCCGTGGTGTCGTAGGTCACGTCCATGAACTCGTGGTTCCAGGTGGCGCGCAGTTCGAGGCTGGTGGAGTCGCCCGCGGCGCCATCCAGCGGCAACAGCATCCGCCCGCCCAGCATCGAGCGTATGGAGTTGGTGGTCTGGCCGTCGATGCTCAGGGCGCCCACGCCGGTTTCGGAGTAGCCGGGCTGCTTGAGCTGTCCCACGGCCAGGCTGGCGGTGGGAATCAGCGTCAGGTTGCCGCGGAGCATGGGCCAACCGGCATCCACCTTGCCGCTGAACTGCCAGGCGTTGTAGCGCCCCGAGATGCCATTGTTCAAGACCACGCGTGAGGTGTCGTAGCCGTGCTGCGTGGCGCCGATGGCGCCGTTCAGGTATGTGCCGCTCTCCAGCAACCGGGATCCATACAGGCTGAACTGATAGCTGCCGATCCAGGTCTGGCTTGCCGTGGCGGTGCTGTTGGAGATGGAGGAATTGCCGTATCCCAGGGCGAGGCCTGCGCGGGTGCGGGCGTCAACGCCGCGGTCGGCGCCGAACGCGAAACCGCTCGCCGAGGCGTCGTAGCCCGCCACGCCGTTGCGGTCGGACTGGCTTGCCTTGAAGCCGAAAAGTTGCGCCCAGGCGCGCAGGCCATTTTCCATCTCGCCGGTGGCCAGGCCGGGAACACGCAGGGCCGCCGAGGTCCCGGCGCGGCCGGCGTCCGATAGGCTGCTGCCCGAGGAGGCATCGGCCAGCAGGGTGGCACCGCGGTAGGCGTCCCGGTACTGGGCCAGGTGGGTGGCGCCCAGGTAGCCATCGATGGTCTGGAAGAAGCGCCCGGTCATGCCGCTGGCCACTTGCGCCTGAGCGCCGTTGGCCGTGGGGTACAACTGCTCGGCAGCCCGGCGAACGGCGGCGTCGCCTTCGAGGTTCTGGACGGTGGAGCCGAGCGTGCTATTGAAGCTCAGCAGGGTGTCCAGGGCCGTGCGGCCGCTGCTCGACAGCCCGGCGATGTTCGCGGTGCTGGCCTGGGCCTGCAGCACCAGGGCGTTGCTGTTGTTCACGGCCAGGGTCCAGGACACCAGGCTGTTGGGCGATTCCACGCTGGGCAGGGTGGCGGCGCCCGGGGCCACGGCCGCGCCGTTGATCCTGAGCCCGTCGGCGAGTTTCCAGGTGGCCTGGTTTGCGATCACCACGCCCGGGTTGGTCGTGGGGCTGATGGTGACCTCATCCTCCTCCGCGCCCGCGGCGGTGAAGATGGACAGGGTGCCGCCCAGGCCCGCCGCGTTGGTGGACGGCGCGTCCAGGGAAGCGCCGCCCGCGCCGGTGAGGGTGGGTGCGAGCGATACGCTGCTGGTCACCGGTGTACCGCCCAGGGCGGTACTGGAGGCGAGGCGGATGGTGATGTCGCCCGTGAACGCGCCCGCGTTTTCAAAGCTGAAATCCTTGGTGCCCACCACGGTGAAGCCCGTGCTGGTCTGCACCGTGTTCGCGCCCGGCGAACCCGTCGAGCAGCCGGCGCAAGTGGTGTCGCGCTGGTCGATATCCAGGTTGCCCGTGAGGGTGGCGCCGGTCCGGTTGGTCAGGACGTGGGTGCCATTGGAGAAGTAAAGGTTGCCGAGGATGATGCCGCTGTTGTCGATGGTGCTGTCGAGCTGACCCCACTGGCTGTTGATGGCGAGCCGGTCGTTGAGGGTGGCGAAGTTGGACAGGGCGTACCAGCGGTAGGCGTTGCCGTTCACCGCCAGGATGTCGCCCCGGATGGTGCCGCTATTGGTGAGCGTCAGGGCGCGGATCTCGCCGCTGTCCGACACCGAGCCGATGGCCATGCCGTAGGTGAAGGACGGGCCGCTGCCCTGGCGGGAGCCCTCGATGACGCCGGCGTTGACGATTTCCTGTTCCTCGGCCCGCAGGTAGATGGCGGGGGTGAAGGCGCCGATGCCGCGAATGATGCCGCTGGAGCGGTTGTCGATGGACGCGGCTTCGGGTTCTTCCTGCGAGTAGACAGCGGCACCCTGACCGAGGTTGTTGGCCACAATGGAAGCGGACGAGGCCCGCAAACCCGTGGCGGTGTTCTGGGTGAGGGTGATGGCTTCAGTGCGCACTGCTTCGATCAGCCCGCTGTTGACCACCGACAGGGAGGTGACATCGCCGCCGGCATCGATGCCTTGCGGCGTGCCGATGCTGGTGTGGGTGGCGCGGATGGTGCCGCGGTTGTCGATGGTGTAATCGCCCGCGATGCTGGTTTCCACGGCACGCACGTTGGCCGTGGCCGTGCCGGTGTAGGTGGCCAGGATGACGCCGGTGTTGAGCAGTTCATTGGAACCCTCGCCCGCCAGCAGGTTGAACTGGTTGCCGCCCTGGTCTCTGGACCATCCCGCGCCAGTCACGGTAATGTCGAAGGTGGTGCCTGATACGAGCGTGGCCGTGGCGATGGTGCGCAGATCGCCCGGCCGTGCCTCGCCGTCCACGATGACCCCGGCCATCTGGATGTGCTTGCCCGTCAAATCGTCCGCGGCGAGAGGGCCGCTCAGGGTGATCCGCAGCGTCGTGGTGCCAACGAGGCCCGTGCCCGTGGCGGCGGCGTTGGTGGTGTTGTTGCGCGCCACGGAGTAGTCGCCCAGGAACAGCCCGAAGGTGTTGCCGCTGGAACTGCCGCGGGTGATGGTGCCCGTATTGGTGACCGTGTTGCCCTGGCCTTCCACCCACACGGCCGCGCCTGCGCCCGTGGCGCCTGTCGTTCCCACGGTGGCGCCCGAGCCAATGTCGAGGCTCGCCTCGCCGCCGCGACACACCTGTCCGCCCACGCCCACCGAGACGCCGCTGGTGGTGGTGAGGCTGGAGCCCGTGACCGGCGCGCAGGTGCCATCGGCGTTGGCGCGGGCCATGAGCGCAAAGGGCAGTGCAACGGCGGCAAGGGTGCGCACCGCGGCGCTTCTGGAGCGATGGATACGGCGGCTGGGCTTCATGATGTGCAGGGTCCCCTGGAGTGCCTGGCGGCGAGCCATGGCCTGCTGCGGCTATGGTTGTGTGCGATGCGGATCGCAGCGCGATCCCCGCCAGTGCCTTGGCAGGACGGACGATCGCCAGGCCGGCGCCGGTTCACGCACGCGACGGGAAAGGAAGGTAGTTTGGCGAGGCGCCCTCTTGCATGGGGAACATTCCCGCCCGGGGCACGTCTGGTTTCCCGCCCTGTGCCGAAGCCGGGCAATGGCCCAGGGACGCGGACAGCGCGAGGCGATGGGCCTTGCACGCCAGGCCCGGGACTGCGGGGCGGGGGGGGAGAATCGCCGGGCGCCGCCCGGCGGCGTTCAGCAGGGCCGCTGGCCCATGAGCGCGCGCAGGCGGGGGATGTCGATGATGCGCACGTGCTTCTGCTGCACGCTGAGCATGCCTTCGTCCTGGAACCGCGAGAACACACGGCTGACGGTTTCAAGCTTGAGGCCCAGGTAGCTGCCGATTTCCTCGCGGGTCATGCGCAGGTAGAACTCGGAGGGCGAGTAGCCGCGCGCCAGGAAGCGCTGGGAAAGGTTGACCAGGAAAGCGGCCAGCCGCTCCTCGGCGCGCATGCTGCCGAGCAGCATCATGACGCCGTGGTCGCGCACGATCTCGCGGCTCATGACCTTGTGGAAGTGGTGCTGCAGGTTGTGCATCTCCCGCGACAGCTCCTCAAGGCGGCCGAAGGGGATGATGCACACCTCGCTGTCCTCCAGCGCCACCGCGTCGCAGGTGTGCTTTTCGGTGCCGATGCCGTCCATGCCGAGCAGTTCGCCGCCCATGTAGAAGCCGGTTACCTGGTCGCGGCCGTCCTCCAGCAGCACCGTGGTCTTGAAGAAGCCCGCCCTCACCGCGTACAGCGCATCGAAGCGCTCGCCAGCGCGGTAGATGCTGGTGCCCTTCTTGATGGACTTGCGCAGATAGATGAGGTTGTCCAGCCGGTCCAGTTCCTCGCCCGACAGGCCCACCGGCAGGCACAGCTCACGCAGGCCGCAGGTAGAACAGGCTGTTTTCAACCGATCGAGGCTGAGCGGTTGAACCGCGTGTGCCGCAGATGGGGAGGCCATGCGCTCGATTCACCTGTTCAAGAACGTTCACAGGACGCAAATTGCGCCGTTTGATCCACGTCAACCGCGAAAGCAGCGTACCAATTATGATGGCTTCGCAGCGGCGGGCAACCTGCTCGGCTTTCCAGAGACGGGTGAGAGGCCGCCACCGGATGGCTCGATTCCCTGCCCGAGCGTTTTACACCACTGCTTGATGCTTTACCTGCCGTGCCAACGCTTTCTCATCGACCAGGTCAATGATAGCGCAAGGCCGATTGGTCCTTGAACCGGACCTGCTGCGCCGCCACGACACCAGCGGGCCTCGTTACACCTCCTACCCCACGGCCGACCGGTTCGTGGAGGCCTTCGACGAGGGCGCCTATCGCAGCTGGCTGAGCCGGCGCGGCATTGGCGGCATGGCGCGCGCGCTGTCGCTCTACATACACATTCCCTTCTGCAGCAACATCTGTTTCTACTGCGGCTGCAACAAGATCATCACGCGCGACCACGGCCGGTCCGCCAAGTACCTGCGTCACCTGGCGCGCGAGGCTGCGCTGGTGGACGAGGCGCTGGGCGGCGACCGGCGCCTGTCCCAGCTGCACCTGGGCGGAGGCACGCCTACCTTTCTGTCGCCGGAAGAGCTGCACCAGCTCATGGCCATGGTCCGCAGCCACTTCCGCCTGGACGAACAGGGCGAATACTCCATTGAGATCGACCCCCGCAGCGCGGCGCCGGGTACTCTCATGTTGCTGCGCGCCCTGGGTTTCAACCGCATGAGCCTGGGGGTGCAGGACTTCGACCCGGAGGTGCAGAAGGCGGTCAACCGCGCCCAGGGCGAGGAACTGACGCGGGCTGCCATGGAGGAAGGCCGCGCGGCGGGATTTCGCTCCATCAACATGGATCTGATCTACGGCCTTCCCCGCCAGAACGTGATCGAGTTCAACCGTACGCTCGAAAAGGTGGTGGCGCTTGCACCCGACCGCATCGCCCTCTACAGCTACGCCCATCTGCCGCAGGTGTTCAAGCCCCAGCGGCGCATCCGGGAGGAGGATCTCCCCGCGCCCGAGAGCAAGCTGCACATGCTGTCGCTCGCCATCCGCCGTTTCGAAGAGGCGGGCTACACCTACATCGGCATGGACCACTTCGCCCGCCCCGATGATGAGCTCGCTGTGGCCCAACGCCAGGGGCGGCTTCACCGCAATTTCCAGGGCTATTCCACCCACGCAGACTGCGACCTCGTGTCGCTGGGCATCACCGCCATCGGGTCTCTGGGCGCCTGCTATGTGCAGAACGTACGCAACCTGGACGACTACTACGACCTTCTGGACCAGGGACGCCTGCCGGTGCTGCGCGGCCTGGAACTCACCGCCGAGGATGTGCTGCGCCGTTCACTCATCCAGTCGCTCATGTGCCATGGCGCCGTGAGCATCGAATCGCTTGAACTGGCGCACCTAATCGATTTCTGGCAGCACTTCTCCGAAGAAATCGACGATCTGCGGCCCATGATTAGCGACGGCCTGGTGGAACTGGACCGAGACTGGCTCACCGTGACGGCGCGCGGCCGGTTGCTGATCCGCTCGGTGGCGATGGTGTTCGACCAGTACCTGCGCACCCGCCAGCGCACGGCCGGCTACTCGAAGGTCATCTGAGTGGCGCTGGTGGCCACGCTCTCGGCGGGCGCCTTCGCAGTGGGCCTTCTGGGGGGTGTTCACTGTATGGGCATGTGCGGCGGCATCGTCGCCTCCCTGGGTGCCGGGCAGGGTGCCCAACCTGCCTGGGCGGTACGGTTTGCCTACAACGGCGGGCGGGTGGCCAGCTACGCCATTGCCGGGGCGCTGGCGGGCGGGTTGGGGGGTGCCGGGCTGCTGCTGGGCCACCTGTTGCCGGCCCAAATGATCTTCTACGTGCTGGCCAATCTGCTGCTGGTGGGGCTCGGCCTGTACCTGGCCGGCTGGACGGGGTTCATCGTGCGGCTGGAAGGCCCGGGCAGGCGCCTGTGGTCGCACCTTCAACCGCTTGCCTCGAGGCTGATGCCGGCGCGCACCCTCGGCCAGGGGCTGGCGCTGGGCGCCCTGTGGGGCTGGATTCCCTGCGGGCTGGTGTACAGCATGCTCGGCACGGCGCTGCTCACGGGCTCGGCGGGCGGCGGCGCCCTGGTGATGCTTGCCTTCGGCGCCGGCACCGTGCCCAACCTGCTGGCCACTGGCTGGCTGCTGGGCAGGAGGGGGCGCGGCCGGCCGCAGGCGCCATGGGTGAGGCTCACCGCCGGTGGTCTTGTGACGGGGTTTGGTCTTCTGGGTTTGGCCCGTGCCGTGACCCTTGGCCACACGCTGCGCGGGGGGCTGGCCTGTTTTTCGTGACCTCTGCCTCCGAGGCGGGCGCCGTTTTCGACTTGAGGCAAAAGAGCCAAACGGCTTATCATCCGAGGTTATCCCGGGGGCCTCAAAGGCTTCCCTGACGCTTCTTGCGGCTTGTCGAGGTTTCTCTCGCTGCCCGTTGATCGACCGGCCGTTACGGTGTTCAAGGGCGAGAGAGGCGCCAGCCCGGGAAATTCGCACACCCGCCAGATAGCCGGGTTGTCCCATCCTTGCAGGTCCATGGTTTTGCCGTGGTCCCAGGACCTGGGGCCGGGCGGGTGGAGGTCAAACCTTCGCTTCAGGAGCACTCGATCGTGTCCATCACCATGCGGCAAATGCTGGAGGCTGGCGTTCATTTCGGCCACCAGACTCGTTACTGGAACCCGCGCATGGCCCCCTACATTTTTGGCCATCGCAACAAGATCCACATCATCAACCTCGAGAAAACGCTCGCGATGTATCTCGAGGCCATGAAGTACGTGCGCCAACTTGCTTCCAACAAGGGCACGGTGCTGTTCGTAGGCACCAAGCGCCAGGCCCGGGAGATCGTGCGCGAGGAAGCGGTTCGAGCGGGCTGTCCATTTGTGGATCATCGCTGGCTGGGCGGCATGCTCACCAACTTCAAGACGGTCAAGGGGTCAATCAAGCGTCTGCGGGAGATGGAGGCCATGGCGGCCGACGGTTCTGTGGAGAAGATGTCCAAAAAGGAAGGGTTGCTGTTCCAGCGCGAGCTTGCATCTCTGGGCCGCAGCCTTGGTGGCATCAAGGACATGAATGGTCTCCCGGATGCCATCTTCGTCATCGACGTCGGTTACCACAAGATTGCTGTCACCGAGGCTGCCAAGCTCGGCATTCCGGTGGTGGGGGTGGTGGACACGAACCACACCACCGAGGGCATCGCCTACGTGATTCCGGGCAACGACGATTCCAGCCGTGCCATCCGCCTGTACGCAAGGGGTGCCGCCGATGCGGTGCTTGAAGGCCGCAGCCAGATCGTGCGCGAGATTGTCACCGACGAGTTCGTCGAGGTGGAAACCTCCGAAGAACAGGTGGCGCAGTAAGGGCGCTTCGCGCGCCGGATGGCGAACGGGTTTGGTGCTGCGCCGGGCCGGTGGTTCGCGCGCCGGTAACCGCGCGGGAGACATGAAGTAAGTCAACGGGAGTGAACATGGCGGAAATCACCGCTTCCATGGTGAAGGATCTGCGCGAGAAAACCGACGCGCCGATGATGGAGTGCAAGAAGGCCCTGACCGAAGCAAACGGCGACATGGCAAAGGCGGAGGAAATTCTCCGGGTCAAGCTTGGTAACAAGGCCGCCAAGGCCTCGTCTAGGGTTGCGGCCGAGGGCGTCGTGGCGACATGGGTTGCCGCGGATGGAAAGCTCGCCAGTCTCGTCGAGGTTAACTGCGAAACCGATTTCGTGGCCAAGAATCCCGAGTTCCTGGCCATGGCCGCTGCCGCCGCAGAGTTGGTGGCGCAGCATGATCCTGCTGACGTGCCGGCGCTCGCCGCCCTGTCCACGGACGGTCGCAGCCTGGAGGCAGTCCGCACTGAGTTGGTGGGGCGCATCGGCGAAAACATGAGTTTGCGGCGTTTTGTTCGCATCAAGGCGCAGGGGCGGGTCGCTCACTATGTTCATGGCGGCGCCAAGATCGGGGTTCTGGTGGATGTGGTGGGCGGCGATGAAACGCTCGGCAAGGACATCGCCATGCACATCGCGGCGTCGCGTGATCTGGTAGCCCTGACCCGCGACCAAGTGCCTGAGGAACTCATCCGAAAGGAGCGCGACATCGCGGCGGCCAAGGCGGCGGAATCGGGGAAGCCGGCCGAGATCGTTCAGAAGATGGTGGAGGGCGCGGTGCAGAAATTCCTCAAGGAAGTCACCCTGCTCAGCCAGCCCTTCGTGAAAGATGACAAGGTCACGGTGGAGCAGTTGCTCAAGGCCCGCGGGGCTTCGGTGCCGGCCTTCGTGCTGTATCGGGTCGGTGAGGGCATCGAGAAAAAGACCGCCGATTTCGCTGCCGAGGTGGCAGCGGCGGCGGCGGGAGCCCGCTGATCGCGGTAGCGTCCATGCCCCAACCTGCTTTCCGCCGCATTCTTCTCAAGCTGTCTGGCGAAGCCCTGATGGGCGAGGACAGTTACGGCATCAACCGCCAGGTGATCGATCGTATCTGCGGCGAGATTGCCGAGGTGGTGCGTCTGGGCGTGGAAGTGGGGGTGGTGATCGGCGGCGGCAACATCTTCCGCGGCGTCGCCCCGGGTGCCGCGGGGATGGATCGTGCCACGGCTGACTACATGGGCATGCTGGCCACGGTCATGAATGCCCTTGCCTTGCAGGACGCCATGCGTCGCGCCGGGCTGCAGGGCAGGGTTCAGTCGGCTCTCACCATCGAGCAGGTGGCCGAGCCCTACATTCGCGGCAAGGCCATCCGCTACTTGGAAGAGGGCAAGGTCGTGATCTTCGCGGCCGGCACCGGCAACCCGTTTTTCACCACCGACACCGCCGCAGCACTGCGCGGCATGGAGATGAGCGTGGATGTGGTGCTAAAAGCGACCAAGGTGGATGGCGTCTATACAGACGACCCCAAAACGAACCCCAAAGCCATGCGCTACCAGGCGCTGAGTTTCGATGAGGCCATCGTCAAGAACCTCAAGGTGATGGACGCCACCGCGCTTACCCTATGCCGGGACCAGAAGATGCCCTTGTGCGTCTTCAGCATCTTCAAGGCCGGTGCCCTACGCCGTGTGGTGATGGGTGAGGACGAGGGTACTCGGGTGCACGTTTGAGGCCGCCTGACTGGCAAACGGAGACGAAGTCATGAGCATCGCTGACGTGAAGAAGTCGGTGGAGCAAAAAATGCACAAGTCCATCGATACGTTGAAGAACGACCTCGGCAAGGTGCGTACCGGGCGAGCCCACACGGGTCTTCTGGACCACGTGAGGGTGGACTACTACGGCAACCCGACACCCATCAACCAGGTTGCCAACATGACGCTCATCGATGCTCGCACCATCGGGGTCCAGCCGTGGGAGAAGAAGATGATCCCGGTTGTGGAAAAGGCGATCCGCGACGCCGATCTGGGCCTCAACCCCGCAACCCTGGGGGAACTGATCAGGGTACCCATGCCTGCGCTCACGGAGGAGCGCAGACGTGACCTCACGAAGGTGGTGAGGGCGGAGTCCGAGGCGGCCAGGGTGGCCATCCGCAACGTGCGCCGGGAAGGCAACGAGCAACTCAAGCGCTTGCTCAAGGACAAGGCGGTGTCTGAAGACGACGAGCGCCGCGCCCAGGACGACGTGCAGAAACTCACCGACCGCTTCATCGCCGACGTGGACAAGATGCTTGCGGCGAAAGAAGCGGAACTCATGGCGGTTTGAGTCCATGAGCTCCACGCTGGCCGTTCCTGAAGTTTTCGATGTGCCGCGTCATGTGGCGATCATCATGGATGGCAATGGTCGTTGGGCCAAGCGCCGGTTCCTGCCGCGCGCGGCAGGGCACAGGCGTGGTGTGCAGGCGGTGCGCACGACCGTTGAGGCGTGCGTCGAACGCGGTGTGGAATTCCTGACGCTTTTCGCCTTTTCGAGCGAGAACTGGCGCCGCCCAGCCGATGAAGTGTCTTTTCTGATGTCGCTGTTCGTTCGCACCCTAGAGCGTCAGGTGGCTAGACTCCACGAGGGTGGCGTGCGCCTCAAGGTGATCGGCGATCGGGCAGCCTTCGAACCGCGGCTCGTCGCGCTCATCAACGACGCGGAGGCGCTGACCGCAGAGAACAGACGTCTAACCCTTTCCGTGGCGGCCAACTACGGCGGACGGTGGGATCTCCTTCAGGCCATGAACCGGATGCTGGAAGCCAACCCCCACCGCGCTGGAAACTTCGGCGAATCCGACCTGGCGCCCTGGTTGGCCACAGCCTACGCGCCCGAGCCCGACCTCTTCATCCGGACAGGCGGAGAAAAGCGAATCAGCAATTTCCTGCTCTGGCATCTTGCTTACACCGAGCTGCACTTCACCGACACCCTGTGGCCGGACTTCGGTTCTTCCAGCCTGGATGCAGCCATCGAATCCTACAGGCTGCGCGAGCGGCGCTTTGGGCGGACCAGCGAGCAGCTCGTACCCGACGCAATTGCCACGGTTCCATCCCTGACCCGCGTTGCGACGGGTTGATCGCGAGCCGCCGGCATGTTGCGCCAGCGTGTGATCACAGCCGCGGTGTTGCTGTTTGGCGCCATCAGTTTTCTGTTTCTGGTGCCCCAGTGGGCCTGGGCCCTGGTGACTGGCGGCGTGATGCTGATCGGCGCGGCAGAGTGGGGGCGTTTGGCGGGCTGGCGTGCGTCAGGTGTGATCGTCTTTGGCGCAGTGGTGGCAGTCTCGGGAGCCCTGTTGGGCTGGAGCGCGTTGCAGCATCCGCTCGGCAATCGCCTGGTAATGATCGTTTGTTCGGGCGCGCTCGCCTTCTGGTTGCTGGCGGCGCTGCCGTGGCTGCTGCTTCGCGCATCGGTACGTGGCGCTGCCAGGATGGCGTTGACGGGGTGGTGGGTGCTCGTGCCGGCATGGTTGGCGCTGGTCTGGCTGCAAGGCCGCCCGTGGTTGCTTCTGTCGCTGCTGGCGGTGGTGTGGGTGTCGGACTCTGCTGCCTATCTGGTGGGGCGATCTTTTGGCCGTCACAAGCTCGCTCCCGCCATCAGCCCTGGCAAGACATGGGAAGGCGTGGGTGCGGCTGTGGTAGCCGTGCTCGCCTATCTCTCCGTCCTGGGACTGGTGTCTCAGCCCGCATGGCCTGCGTTCCTGACGCTGGAAGCCGCGGGCGCCTTCCTCGGGCTGACCGCTCTGGGGATCATCGGCGACCTTTTCGAGTCGTGGGTCAAGCGGGGGGCAGGCGTGAAGGATAGCGGGAAGTTGCTCCCGGGCCACGGCGGTGTGTTGGACCGCATCGACGCGCTGACGGCAAGCCTGCCCCTGGCGGCTCTGGCGGCAGTAACGGTGTTCGTGGGCTGAGGATCCGGCGACATGCACGGCGTGGCCATTCTAGGCAGTACCGGCAGCATCGGACGCAGCACGCTGGACGTGATTGCTCGCCATCCCGTCCAGTTCCGCGCGGTGGCGCTTGCAGCGCACCGCAGCGTGGACACCATGTTCGAGCAATGCGTGGCTCATCGTCCGCGCCTTGCGGCGATGCTTGATCCCCTGGCGGCAGCGCAGTTACGCGATCGCGTACGCGACGCCGGCCTGCCGGTGCGAGTGCTGTCGGGGCCGCAAGGCCTCGTGGAAGTGGCTACCACCGACGCTGCCAAGTCCGTGATGGCCGCCATCGTTGGCGCCGCTGGGTTGCTGCCCACACTCGAAGCGGCGCGCCTGGGGCGTCGCGTGTTGCTAGCCAACAAGGAAGCCCTGGTCATGGCGGGCGGGGTGTTCATGGAGGCGGTACGCGCTTCCGGAGCGGTGCTGCTGCCCATCGACAGCGAACACAATGCCGTTTTTCAGTCCTTGCCGCGCGACTATTCGGGCGACATGGATTCGGCGGGTGTTCGACGTATTCTCCTCACGGCGTCAGGGGGCCCCTTGCGCAGTTTGCCGTTGGAGCGCTTTGCCTCGGTCACTCCCGCGCAGGCGGTGGCGCATCCCAACTGGGTCATGGGGCGCAAGATTTCAGTGGACTCCGCCACAATGATGAACAAGGGCCTGGAGGTGATCGAGGCCCACTGGCTGTTTGGTGCGCCGCGCGACCGCATCGAGGTGGTGATACATCCCCAGAGCGTCATCCACTCCATGGTGGAATACGTGGACGGCTCCGTGATCGCGCAACTGGGAAACCCCGACATGCGCACGCCCATCGCCCATGCGCTAGCCTATCCCGATCGGGTAAATGCCGGCGTTAATCCTCTGGACCTCGCGCGCGTGGGAACATTGTCGTTCGAAGCGCCCGACGAGCGCCGTTTTCCCTGTCTGAGGCTCGCGTACCACGCGCTGGAGCGGGGTGGGTCGGCCATTGCGGCCCTCAATGCCGCCAACGAGGTGGCCGTGGAGCAGTTTCTTTCTGGGGCGTTGCCCTTTCACCAGATCGCGCCAGCCATTGAGCGTGTCCTCGATCGCACGCCGGATCGCCCGCTTAGGGATCTGGACGAAGTGCTCGACGAAGACCAGCGTGCCCGTCGCGAGGCGCGATCGTCTATTGCCGCTTTGGCCTGAGCAACCTGGGAGAGTTTTTCGTGAGCCTGCTTTCCACCCTTGTCGCCTTCGTCGTTGCCCTGGGCATATTGATCGTATTTCACGAACTGGGGCACTACGCCGTGGCTCGCCTGTGCGGGGTCAAGGTGCTTCGCTTCTCGGTGGGATTTGGCGCCCCGGTGTGGTCGCGCACCCTTGGGCGCGACAGGACGCAGTGGGCCGTGGCGCTGATCCCCCTGGGTGGTTACGTGAAGATGCTCGATGAACGCGAAGGGCCGGTCGCGCCAGCGGAAGTCCATCGCGCATTCAACCGGCAGTCGGTGTGGCGGCGAATCGCCATCGTCGCAGCTGGTCCGGTGGCCAATTTTCTTCTTGCGCTGGTGTTGTATTGGGCATTGTTGGTGCACGGCATTCCAGGCGTGCGACCGGTGGTGGATGAGCCGCCTCCGGGGAGTCTGGCGCACGCCGCGCGCTTTGAGGCCGGGGACATCCTGACTGCTGTGGATGGGACGCCCGTGCGGACGTGGCAGGATCTGCGCTGGCGGCTTCTTGAAAAGGCGCTGGCGCACTCAAACGCGGAGGTGCGCGTCGAGACCGATGGCGGCGAGACTCGCATGCGCAACCTCGACCTGTCGGGGCTCGCCAGCGACGACTTGGACGCGAATTTTCTCCGTGAGGTGGGCCTTTCCAGCTACAAGCCGCCGCTGCCGGCAGTGATCGGGCAGGTGCTCCCCGGAAGCGTCGCGAGCGAAGCGGGTCTGGCCGAAGGGGACGAGATTCTCTCCGCAGCCGGCACCGAAGTGGTTCGCTGGGATCAGTTCGTGGATGCTGTGCGGTCGCGTCCCGATCAGGCGGTGGAACTGGAGATATTGCGCGGCGGTGTCGTGCGCACCGTGACGCTCACGCCCGAGGGACGGTCCGAAAACGGGCGGCAGGTGGGGCGCATCGGGGTGGGGCCACGCCTGGACGAGGCTGCTGCGCGGCGTTATTCAGTGGAGGTGAGCTACGGTCCGCTCGACGCCCTGTACGAGGCTTCGGTCCGCACCTGGGAGGTTTCGATTTTCACGCTGCGCATGCTTTGGAAGATGGTGCGTGGCGAGGTTTCCCTGAAGAACCTGAGCGGGCCCATCACCATCGCTGATTACGCGGGCCAATCTGCGAAGATGGGTTGGCTGGCGTACGTCAGTTTCCTCGCCATCATCTCCATCAGCCTCGGGGTGTTGAACCTGTTGCCCGTCCCGTTACTCGACGGGGGGCACCTCATGTATTATGTGGTGGAAGTTCTTAAGGGAAGTCCTGTCTCGGAGCGTACGCTCGAGATCGGCCAGCGGGTCGGGATGGCCGTGCTGTTCAGTCTGATGGCCTTCGCGATTTTCAACGACATCAACCGGCTGGTCGGCGGCTCCTAGCGCATGAAGCGCTCCCTCATCTCGTTGCTGGTTGCGCTGGCCTGGTCCTCATCTGCCCAGGCCTTCGATCCTTTCGAGATCCGCGACATCCGGGTCGAGGGTATCCAGCGTACCGACCCAGGGGCGGTATTCAGCTACCTGCCGGTCAAGGTCGGTGACACCATGACTGCTGAGCGCGCTACCGCGTCCGTGCGGCTGCTCTTCGGCACCGGATTTTTCAAGGATGTGCAAGTAGAGAACGACGACGGTGTGTTGGTGGTCATCGTCCAGGAGCGGCCAGCCATCGGTGCCATCGATACCCGCGGATCCAAGGAATTCGATCGCAAGAAGCTTCTGGAAATCCTGCGTGCCGCAGGGTTACAGGAAGGCCGAATATTTGACCAGTCGGTGCTCGAGCGCGCAAAACAGGACCTTAAGAACCAGTACATCGCCCGCGGCAAGTACAGCGTGGAGGTCGAGACGACGGTGAATCCGCTTGAGCGCAACCGGGTTTCTGTGAATTTCAACATCACCGAAGGGCGCGTAGCCAAGATCCGTAGCATCAACGTGGTGGGAAACCGAGTTTTCACGGACAAGGAACTGCTCGACCTCGTGGTGCTTCGCACGCCGGGATTCATGACCTGGTACAGCAAGAACGATCAGTATTCGAGGCAGAAGCTCGCCGCCGACCTGGAGACCATACGGTCGTTTTACCTGAACCAGGGTTATCTCGAATTCAACATCGATTCCACCCAGGTTGCGCTGAGCCCGGACAAGCGTGACGTTTTCATCACCGTCAACTTGACCGAGGGAGAGCGATACAGCGTCTCCGATGTCAAGCTCGCTGGCGAGATGATCGTCCCCGAAGTAGAACTGCGCCGTCTCTTGAAGGTGCGTCCGGGCGAGGTTTTCAACCGCGAGCGGCTCACCGAATCCACCAAGTTGATGACCGACCGGCTTGCCGATGATGGTTATGCGTTTGCCCAGGTGAATGCGGTTCCGGAGGTGGACCGGGTGAAGCGTGAGGTGTCCTTCACCCTGTTCGTGGATCCTGGACGGCGGGTTTATGTCCGGCGCATCAACATTGCCGGCAACACCACCACCCGGGATGAGGTGATCCGGCGGGAGTTCCGCCAGATGGAGGGGGGCTGGTACTCGCAGTCTAAGATCAACCGCTCGAAGGTGCGCGTTGACCGGCTAGGGTATTTCAGCGAGGTCAACATAGAGACACCGGCGGTGCAGGGCAGCAACGACCAGGTGGACGTGAACATGTCCGTGAAGGAGCGACCCACGGGTGCGGTGAGCTTCGGTGTGGGTGTGTCCAGTGCGGAGCGCCTCATTCTCTCGGGCTCGTTGTCGCAGAACAATGCGTTCGGCACGGGTAATGCGCTGCAACTGCAGCTGCAGACCGGCCGTATCAATCGTGTGGCGTCTCTCTCGTATACCAATCCCTACTGGTCGGATGATGGCATAAGCCGCGGCTTCGACCTGTATTCCAGAAGATTCAATCCCACGGTGCTCCGGGCCGCGAGTTACATCACCAACACCGACGGTGCCGGTGTGCGCTTTGGGGTGCCCATCTCCGAGTTGGACGCCGTCAATTACGGGTTGTCGCTGGAGAACACCGACATCGAGATATTCGACAATACGGCACAGCGTATCAAGGACTACGTCAAAACCTACGGGGGGTCCAACCTGGGGCTGATTGGCACCTTGGGCTGGCAGCGTGACGGGCGAGACAGCACGATCGCTCCAACGCGCGGCCTGCTCCACCGCGTCACGCTCGAAACCGCGCTGCCTGGTGGCGATTTGCGTTACTACAAACTGGGTTACAAGGCGCAACGTTTCTTTCCAATGACGCGCCTGACCACATTCCAGATTGGCGGTGAAATCGGCTATGCGGCCGGTTTAGGCGACAATCCGTTGCCGTTTTACAAGAATTACTACGCGGGCGGCGTGAACAGCGTGCGTGGTTTTTCCACCTTCGCCATCGGGCCGCGCGACGAGTTTGGCTTTGCCATCGGCGGCAACCGGATGCTCCTTGCCAACGCAGAGTACTACTTTCCCTTTCCCGGCGCGGGGAAGGATCAGTCGTTGCGGTTATCGCTGTTCATGGACTCGGGCGTGGTGGATACCGATCAGTACAGTTTGGATAAAATCCGGGTGTCCACTGGCCTCGCGCTCAACTGGTTTTCGCCAGTTGGGCCGCTCAAGCTAAGCTTCGGCTTCCCCATCAAGAAGGAACCCACAGACCGGCTGCAGCGTATCCAGTTCACCCTCGGAACCATTTTCTAGTTTTCTCGGAAACGTTTGCCCGCGCGGCAACCTGCCTCCACCAGGAGCCCAGTCTTGAAACATCCACTGTTGTTCGCCATTGCAACGCTGTTTGCGGCCTCGGCAGTCCACGCTCAGTCCAATGACCTCAAGATCGGCGTGGTTTTCGTCGAGCGTATCTTGAAGGAGTCAGCGCCGGCCAAGAAGGCGCAGCAGAAGCTCGAAAAAGAGTTCCAGGCGCGTGACCAGGAAATCCAGAAACTCACCCGGCAAGGCAAGGACCTGCAAACCATGCTGGAGAAAGAAAGCGTGACCATGTCGGAGACCGATCGGCGTACACGCGAAACCGAGCTGGGTCGTGTATCGCGAGATCTGCAGCGCTTGCAGCGCGAGTTTCGCGAGGACTTCAACGTGCGGCGCAACGAAGAGTTCCAGGGCATCATTGAGCGTGCCAACAAGGTGGTTCAGGAAATTGCGGAAAAAGAAAAATACGATCTGATCCTCCAGGACGCCGTGGTGTACCGCAGTCCGCGGGTTGACATCACGGAGAAAGTGCTCAAGGTTCTGGACAAGTAGTACCGTCTTCGCGGAACGGACCGGTGGAGATGTCGTGGCAATGACGCTCGGCCAGTTGGTGGCGCTCCTGGGCGGCACGCTGGAGGGTTCAGGGGATACCCTCGTCTCGCGCGTGGCCACGCTGGATGCTGCAGGGCCCGGTGAACTGAGCTTCCTGCACAACGTGCGCTACCGCCATCAGCTCTCGTCCACAAGGGCGGCAGCGGTGATCGTGGCGCCTTCGGATGCCGCCCTCACCACGCGTCCCAGGATCGTTGCCGCCAACCCATATGCGTACATGGCCCGCGCCGCGGCGCTGCTCAGCCCCGCAGTGCGGCCGGCGCCGGGAGTGCACCCTGGCGCCAGCGTGCACCCCGGGGCGAGTGTGGCAGCCGATGCCTGGGTGGACGCCGGTTGCGTGGTGGGCGCGGGCGCCGAGATTGGCGCGCGGGCGGTCATCGGACCCGGCTGCACCGTGGGCGAGCAGGCCGTAATCGGCGAGGACAGCGTCCTGCACACCAGGGTGAGCGTGTATCACGACTGCCGTGTCGGCGCCCGGTGCGTGCTCCACGCGGGGGTTGTGGTGGGCGCCGACGGTTTCGGGTTCGCCGAAGAGGAGGGGCGCTGGGTCAAGGTGCCTCAGCTCGGCCGCGCGGTGCTTGGTGACGACGTGGAACTTGGCGCCAATACCTGCATCGATCGGGGTACCCTGGGTGACACCGTGGTGGAGGAGGGGGTCAAGATGGACAACCTCATCCAGGTGGGTCACAACGTGCTGGTGGGAGCCCATACCGCCATCGCTGCTTGTGCCGGCATCGCGGGCAGCACTCGCATCGGACGCCACTGCAAGATCGGCGGGGCAGCCATGATCCACGGGCACATCACCCTTTGCGACCACGCAGTGGTGGCCGCCGGCACCATGGTGCGCCGGAGCATCGAGGTCCCCGGCGTTTACGACGGGTTCTTTCCGGCGCTGCCGCACCGGGAGTGGATGAAGAATCTGGCCCATTTCAACCGGTTGGGCGAAATCGCGGACTCGGTCCGCCGTCTCGAACGAAACCACGGCGCCGAGGGGGCGGATAAATGACGAATGCGATGGAGATCCACCGGATCCTGCAGCACTTGCCGCACCGTTACCCGTTGCTGCTGGTGGATCGCGTGATGCATTGCGAACCCGGCAAGGACATCGTGGCGCTCAAGAACGTCACCATCAACGAGCCGTTTTTCGATGGTCACTTCCCTCACTACAAGGTGATGCCTGGGGTTCTCATCGTGGAGGCGCTGGCCCAGGCAGCGGCGATTCTCTCGTTCCAGACCGTGGGTCAGGTGGCTGACCGGGACTCGGTCTACTACTTCGTGGGCATCGACGGGGCGCGCTTCAAGAAACCGGTGGGGCCCGGCGACCAACTGATCCTCAAGGTGAGCCTTCTGCGGCAATTGCGTGGCATCTACAAGTTCAGCGCCGCTGCAGAAGTGGACGGCGTTCTTGTTGCCGAGGCGGAGCTCATGTGCACCATGCGCAACATTGGCGCCATCACCGGGTCCACATGATCCACCCAACTGCCATCGTCCACCCGCGGGCGCGTCTTGGCACGGGTGTCGAGATCGGGCCTTATGCCATCGTCGGCGAGCATGTGGAGCTCGGCCCTGGAACCACCATCGGGGCCCACGCCGTGGTCACTGGCCATACCCGTCTGGGACGTGACAACCGTGTCTTCCCCTTCGCCTGCCTGGGCGAAGCGCCCCAGGACAAGAAGTACGCGGGCGAGCCCACGCGCCTGGAACTGGGCGATCGCAACCACGTCCGGGAGTATTGCACGCTGCACACAGGCACCATCCAGGACCATGGACTCACGCGCGTCGGCAGCGACAACCTTTTCATGGCCTATGTCCATGTTGCCCATGACTGCCTCGTGGGCAACCACGTCATTTTCGCCAACTGCAGCCAGCTCGCCGGGCACGTGCACGTGGGCGACTGGGTGATCCTGGGTGGCTTTACGGGTGTGCATCAATTCTGCCGGATTGGCTCTCACGCCATGACGGCGATCAATACCGTGCTGGTTCACGATTTGCCTCCATACGTCATGGCTCAGGGGGATACAGCCAAGCCGCACGGCCTGAACACCGAGGGGTTGCGGCGCCGCGGCTTCAGCGCGACGGTCATCGCCGGATTGAAGCGTGCATACAAAATCCTCTATCGCGAGGGACTCACGCTCGAGGAAGCCAAGGCCTCGCTCGGCGAGCACGTGAGCTCTTGCCCCGAGGCGGGCCTGATCCTTGAATTCCTGAGCGCATCCAACCGCGGCATCGTCCGTTGATCGCTGGAATGGACCGCCCGGCACGCGTGGCGCTGGTGGCTGGCGAGCCCTCGGGCGACGGCATCGCTGCGCCGCTGGTTGCGCAATTGCGGGAGCGGCTCCCTGGGGCGCAGTTGTTCGGCATCGGCGGACCCCTCATGCAGGGGCAGGGGCTCGACTCGTGGTACCCCATGGACGTCCTTTCGGTGCGCGGCTATGTGGAAGCCGCGAGGTCGGTTCCTCGCATTCTCGCCATCCGCCGGGAACTCAAGGCCCGCCTGTTGGCCGAGCCGCCTGACCTTTTCATTGGTGTCGACGCTCCCGACTTCAACCTGCGGCTGGAGGAGGCCCTGCGCGCGTCGGGTACGCCAACGGTTCACTATGTGAGTCCGTCCATCTGGGCCTGGCGGGGTGAGCGTATCGGCCAGGTACGGCGTTCCGCCGACAAGGTTCTGGCGCTTTTTCCAATGGAGGTGCCGCTCTACCAGAAGGCGGGCGTGGAGGTGGAGTTCGTCGGCCACCCGTTGGCTGATGAGGTCCCCGAACATCCCGACCGGGACGCGGCGAGGGAGCAGATGCGCCTTCCGCTCGACGCGCCCGTGTTCGCGTTACTCCCCGGCAGTCGTCAAGGTGAATTGGAGCAACACGCAGCCCTGTTCGTGGAAACGGCCAAGCTGCTGGCGTCGCAGATGCAGGGCGCGCGTTTCCTTGTCCCGCTCACCAGCCGTGCCACACGCCTGCAATTCGAGCAGGCGATCTACAGCGGCGGCGCAACTCAGGTTCCCTTCACGGTGTTGTTCGGGCACGCGCAGCTCGCCATGATGGCGGCGGACGTGAGCCTGGTTGCCTCTGGAACGGCCACCCTTGAGTGTGCGCTGCTTAGGCGTCCCATGGTGGTGACCTACCGAGTGCCCCGCCTGACCTACCGCATCATGTGGCCACGACGCTACTTGCCGTGGATTGCCTTGCCCAATGTGCTGTCGGAGCGATTCGTGGTCCCGGAGATCCTGCAGGACGATGCCACGGCGCCCAATCTCGCCCAGGCATTGGCAAATCTTCTGCGCGACAAGGAGGTTCGCTCGCGCCAGGTGTCCGCGTTCGAGCGGTTGTACCGTGAGTTGCGACAGGATGCCGCGCGCCGCGCGGCAGATGCCGTCATCCCGCTGCTCCGGCCCCATGGCACGGCCTCGCAGGCTTCGACACATTCCGCCGTGGCCCGGTTGAGCCCATGAGGGACCTGCGCATTGCCGGGGTCGACGAGGCGGGCCGCGGCCCGTTGGCAGGCCCCGTGGTGGCCGCGTGCGTGATTCTCGATCCAGCGCATCCCATCCCGGGGCTGGCCGACTCCAAAATGCTTGGCGCAGCGCAACGGGAAAGGCTGGCTCGCGAAATCCGCGCTGGCGCCTTGGCGTGGACCGTGGCAAGCGCCTCGGTGGAAGAAATTGACGCCCTCAACATCCTGCAGGCCACGATGCTTGCCATGCGCCGGGCCGTGCTGGGACTCGATCCGTTGCCAGACGAGGTTCTCGTGGACGGTAACCGCTGTCCCTCGCTGCCCTGCGCGGTTCGCGCGGTGGTGCGCGGCGACGCCACGGTTCCGCCCATCAGCGCCGCTTCCATCCTTGCCAAGACCTTCCGTGACGCGCACATGGATGAGTTGCACCGGACGCATCCTGGCTATGGCTTCGACCGCCACCGCGGGTATCCCACCAAGGAGCACCTGGGCGCGATGGCACGGCTTGGGGCTTGCGAGGCACACCGGCAAACCTTCGCCCCGGTGCGGGCGCTGGCGAAGATACGCTGACGGCTGCACGTACCCGATGGGCCGGGGGCCTAGAAAATGTGCCTCTTCAGGCCTGCCTGATGCACTATGGTAGCGGCCAGTTCCTCGATGGAGCGATGGGTGGTGTCGAGGAAAGGAATGCGTTGGGAGCGCATCAGGCGCTCGGCCCGTTCCACCTCGAACGCACAATTTTCAGGGTTCGCGTATTGACTGTTCGGACGCCGTTCATGGCGAATCTGCGCAAGGCGCTCCGGAAAGATGGTGAGGCCGAACAGCTTGGCGCGCCACGGTTCGAGGCTCGCGGGCAGGCGCTGGTCCTGGAAGTCTTCGGGGATGAGGGGGTAGTTGGCGGCCCGGATGCCGTACTGCAGACCCATATACAGGCAGGTGGGCGTCTTGCCGCAGCGCGATACCCCCACCAGGATGATGTCGGCCTCGCGAAGTTCCTTGGTGGACACGCCGTCGTCGTGGGCAAGGACGAAGTTCACCGCCTCGATGCGCGAGTGATAATCGTGGGTGTCCTTCACGCGGTGGGAGCGCCCGATCTCCAGGCTGTGGCTTACGCCGAGTTCGCGCTCCATGGGCGAGATGAACACCTGGAAGCAGTCAAGGTACAAGGCATCGGCGCCAGCGATCACCCCGCTCACTTCCGGATCCACTAGGGTGCTGAAAACCAGCGGGCGCGCCCCGTCGGCATGGCCCGCGGCATTGATGCGCGCCACGGCCTCGCGGGCCCGCTCGGCGCTGTCCACGAAGGGGAGCGTCGTCTCCTTGAAGGTCACGTCTTCAAATTGAGCCAGCAGGCTGTGGCCAAGCATCTCGGCGGTGATGCCAGTGCGGTCAGAGACGAAAAAAGCGTGACGCGTCAGCGCTGCGTTCATGGTTGGTGCTGCGATGCAATAGACGATTCGGTAACATAACACTTTTGCCGGCCGGCGCCATCGCGGCGGCGGCAGCCGCGGAGAACCACAGCATGAGCAGCCACTCACCCTTAGTGATCCCTTTCGAGGAACTGCGCATGAGCGATGTCGAGCGGGTGGGCGGCAAGAATGCCTCGCTCGGCGAGATGATCAGCCAACTGTCGCGTGCCGGTGTGCGGGTACCGGGCGGGTTTGCCACCACCGCCGAGGCGTTCCGGGAGTTTCTCGAAGGCACCGGTCTCGCCAGGCGTATTGCGCAGGCGCTGGAAGGTCTGGACGTGGATGACGTGGCTCGCCTGGCCGAAACCGGCCGCCGCATCCGCGGCTGGATTGCGGAGGCACCCTTGCCGGCACGCCTCGAGCAAGACCTCGCCTCTGCCTATGCAGCCCTGTCCGTTGATGGTCCCGCCACCGTGGCGGTGCGCTCCTCAGCCACCGCCGAAGACCTCCCCGATGCCTCCTTCGCGGGCCAGCAGGAAACCTACCTGAACATCCGGGGAATCGAGCATGTGGTGGATGCCGTGCGCCACACGTTTGCCTCGTTGTACAACGACCGCGCCATTGCCTACCGGGTGCACAAGGGCTTTGCCCATGCCGAGGTGGCGCTGTCCTGCGGCATCCAGCGCATGGTGCGTTCCGATTCCGGTGCCAGTGGCGTAATGTTCACCATCGACACCGAATCGGGTTTCGACCAGGTGGTGTTCATTACTGCCGCCTATGGTTTGGGTGAAACGGTGGTGCAGGGCGCCGTCAACCCCGATGAGTTCTACGTTTGGAAGCCCGGTCTCGCGGCGGGGCGCCCTGCCATCCTTCGCCGCAGCCTTGGCGCCAAGGCCATCAAGATGGTGTTCACGGAGCACGCCCGTGCCGGGCATTCCACCGAAACCGTCGCCGTGCCCGAGGCAGATCGCCATCGCTTCGCCATCACCGATGCGGAAGTGGAGGAACTGGCGCGCTACGCGGTGGTCATCGAGCAGCACTATGGCCGGCCCATGGATATCGAGTGGGGCCGTGACGGCACGGACGGTCGCATCTACATCCTCCAGGCGCGCCCTGAGACGGTCAAATCGCGCGGCGGCGCGGAAACCCGCCAGAGCTTCCGCCTGAAGAGCCGTTCCGAAATCCTGGCTACCGGGCGCGCCATCGGCAATCGCGTGGGCATTGGCACGGTGCGGGTGATCCGCGATGTGTCCGAAATGCATCAGGTGCAGGCGGGCGATGTGCTGGTGAGCGACATGACCGACCCCGACTGGGAGCCGGTGATGAAGCGCGCGGCGGCCATCGTGACCAACCGTGGCGGGCGCACCTGCCACGCAGCCATCATTGCCCGCGAGCTGGGTATTCCGGCGGTGGTAGGGGCGGGCGATGCCACCCGCGTGCTCAAGGACGGCACCGAGGTGACGGTGTCCTGCACCGAGGGCGACACGGGCTTTGTGTACCGCGGCCGCCTGGAGGTGGAAGTCACTGATCTGGCGGTGTCGAGCATGCCGGAGCCGCCCGTCAAGATTTACATGAACGTGGGCAATCCGGAACTCGCGTTCGAGTTTTCGCGCCTGCCCAACGCCGGGGTGGGGCTCGCGCGGCTGGAGTTCATCATCGCCCGCACCATCGGCGTGCATCCGCGGGCCATCCTCGCCTATCCAGACGTGCCGGTGGATTCGCGCCAGGTGATCGAGCAGCACGCCGCGGCTTACGGATCGGCGGTGGAGTTCTACGTGAGCAAGCTCACAGAGGGCATCGCCACCCTCGCTGCGGCCTTCCACCCCAAGCCCGTGATCGTGCGGCTGTCTGATTTCAAGTCCAATGAATACTCCAGCCTGGTGGGCGGGCGGCGCTACGAACCCGAGGAGGAGAACCCCATGCTGGGGTTCCGCGGCGCTTCGCGCTATGTGGCCTCCAGTTTCAGGGATTGTTTTGAACTGGAATGCCGCGCGGTGAAACGGGTGCGCGACGACATGGGCCTCACCAACGTGGAGTTGATGGTGCCCTTCGTCCGCAATGTGGGCGAGGCGCGCGAAGTGGTGTCGCTGCTGGCGGCCAACGGCCTGTCGCGGGGGGGCAATGGCTTGCGCGTCATCATGATGTGCGAGATTCCCTCCAACGCCCTGCTGGCGGACCAGTTCCTGGAGCACTTCGACGGCTTTTCCATCGGCTCCAATGACCTGACCCAACTCACCCTGGGTCTGGACCGCGACTCGGGCCTGGTGGCGGACGCCTTCGACGAACGCGACCCGGCGGTCAAGAAACTGCTTGCCATGGCCATCGAGGGCTGCAAGCGCCACGGCAAGTATGTGGGCATCTGCGGCCAGGGGCCCTCCGATCACCCGGATCTTGCCCAGTGGCTGGTGGAGCAGGGCATCGACACGGTGTCGCTCAACCCGGACACCGTGGTGGATACCTGGCTGTTTCTGGCCAAGCACTGCAGGGCGCCCGAGCACCGCTGATGGAGCCAGCGGCCATCCTCTCCGCCTTGGCGGGATGGCGGTTTTTTTGCGGTATCATCGACGCACTTTCGATGACGAGGCGCGAGTCCGAATGACCAAGTTCGTCTTTGTCACAGGCGGTGTGGTTTCCTCCCTGGGCAAAGGCATCGCCGCCGCCTCGCTGGCCGCGATCCTCGAATCGCGCGGCATTCGCCTCACCCTCCTCAAGCTCGACCCCTACATCAACGTTGACCCGGGCACCATGTCCCCGTTCCAGCACGGGGAAGTGTTCGTCACCGACGACGGTGCCGAGACCGATCTCGACCTTGGTCACTACGAACGCTTCGTGCGCGCGCGCATGGGCAAGCGTAACAACTTCACCACCGGGCAGATCTACGAGAGCGTCATCAAGAAGGAGCGGCGCGGCGACTACCTCGGCGGCACGGTGCAGGTGATCCCCCACATCACCGACGAGATCAAGCATTTCATCCGTCAGGGCGCCGGTGACGCTGACCTGGCCATCGTGGAAGTGGGAGGTACCGTGGGCGACATCGAATCGCTGCCCTTCCTCGAGGCCATCCGCCAGATGAGCCTGCAACTAGGCCGCGGCCACGCCTGCTTCATCCATCTTACCCTGGTCCCATTCATTCCCTCGGCCGGCGAGATCAAGACCAAGCCCACCCAGCATTCGGTGAAGGAGCTGCGCGAAATCGGCATCCAGCCCGATGTGGTGCTGTGCCGGGCGGATCGATGGATACCCGACGACGAACGCCGCAAGATCGCCCTGTTCACCAACGTGGAGGAGCGCGCTGTCATCACCGCGGTGGATGTGGACTCCATCTACAAGATTCCGGGCATCCTGCACGCTCAGGGGCTCGACGAGATCGTCTGCCGCAAGCTCGAGATCGACGCGCCACCCGCAGATTTGCGCGAATGGGAAAATCTGGTTTACCGGCTTGAGCACCCCTCGGCGGAGGTGCACGTGGCCCTGGTGGGAAAATACGTGGACCTCACCGAGTCTTACAAGTCGCTCTCCGAGGCGCTGGTGCACGCGGGCATCCACTGCGGAGCGCGTATCCGTATCCATTACATCGATTCGGAAAAACTCGATGCTGAAGGCACTGGTCTGCTGGAGGGCATGGACGCCGTCCTGGTGCCGGGAGGTTTCGGCAAGCGCGGCGTGGAGGGCAAGATCAAGGCCATCCGCTTCGCTCGCGAACGCCGCGTGCCCTACCTCGGCATCTGCCTGGGCATGCAACTGGCGGTGATCGAGTTTGCGCGCCACAAGGCCGGGCTTGCTGGCGCTCATTCCACTGAATTCGACCCCGACACTGCCTACCCAGTGGTGGCCTTGATCAACGAGTGGGTCAACCGCGACGGCCGGGTGGAGCGGCGCGATGAGCACTCCGACCTCGGGGGTACCATGCGCCTCGGGGGGCAAAGCGCCGAGTTGCTGCCCGGAACGCTGGTGCGGCAGGTTTACGGCGCCGATCACATCGCCGAGCGGCATCGCCACCGCTACGAGGTGAACAACTACTACGTGCCTCGCTTGCAGGAGGCCGGGCTGCGGGTGAGCGGCCTGTCCACTGGCAGCGAGCGGCTCACCGAAATGGTGGAGCTGCCCGATCACCCGTGGTTCGTGGGGTGCCAGTTCCACCCCGAATTCACCTCCACGCCCCGCGCGGGGCATCCGCTGTTCAAGGCGTTCATCGAGGCGGCCCTGCGACACCGCGCCGGCCGCGACAGCGGCGCTGCACCGGCTGCGGCGGTGGCCTGAACGCCCGAGGGTGCGCAACCGTGAAACTGTGTGGATTCGACGTCGGCCTTGACCAGCCCCTGTTCCTGATCGCCGGGCCCTGCGTGGCGGAGTCGCGGCAGCTTGCCATGGACGTGGCGGGGGAGCTGCGCGAGATCACCACCGCGCTGGGCGTGCCGTTCATTTTCAAAGCCTCCTACGACAAGGCCAATCGCAGCTCGGCGCGATCCTTCCGCGGACTGGGCATGGACAAGGGTCTGGAGATCCTCGCGGAGGTACGCAAGGTCATCGGCGTGCCGGTGCTTACCGATGTGCACGCCGTGGAGGAAATCGCCGCCGCAGCGGCCGCCGTGGACGTGTTGCAGACGCCGGCCTTCCTGTGTCGCCAGACCGATTTCATTCGTGCTGCGGCGTCGGCCGGCCGGCCCGTGAACATCAAGAAAGGCCAGTTCCTGTCGCCTTGGGAAATGAAAAACGTGGTGGCCAAGGCCCGAGAGGCCTCCGGCGCCGACAACGTGCTGGTGTGCGAGCGCGGCTTCAGCTTCGGCTACAACAACCTGGTTTCCGATATGCGCAGCCTCATGGTAATGCGGGACACCGGCTGCCCGGTGGTATTCGACGCAACCCACTCGGTGCAACTGCCGGGCGGGCAGGGCAGCGCCAGCGGCGGTCAACGGGAATTCGTGCCGGTGCTGGCCCGTGCCGCCGTGGCTGCCGGGGTGGCCGGGATTTTCATGGAGACCCATCCCGATCCGTCCACGGCTCTCTCCGACGGCCCCAATGCCTGGCCCCTGCAACACGTGGCCGAGCTGCTGGAAACCCTTCGCGACATCGATGCGCTGGTCAAGCGCCGCGGTTTCGCGGAACAACTCATCACTGCGCCGCGCCCGCTTTCTAGCGCCTACGTCTGAACCTACGGATCCACTTTCAGCCATGAGCTCCATCGTAGATGTCGTCGCCCGCGAGATCCTCGACTCCCGCGGCAATCCCACCGTCGAGGCGGACGTGTTGCTCGAATCGGGCGTGAGCGGCCGCGCCGCCGTGCCCTCCGGTGCCTCCACGGGCGCGCGCGAGGCCATTGAGCTGCGCGATGGCGACAAGGGCCGCTACCTGGGCAAGGGAGTACAACGGGCGGTGGAGCATGTGAACACTGAAATCTGCGAAGCCATCATCGGGCTGGACGCCTCCGAGCAGGCTTTCATCGACCGCACCCTCATCGAGCTGGACGGCACCGAGAACAAATCGCGCCTGGGTGCCAATGCCATCCTGGCGGTGTCGCTCGCCGTGGCCAAGGCGGCTGCCGAGGAGACAGGCCTGCCGCTGTACCGCTACCTGGGCGGCGCCGGCTCCATGCGATTGCCCGTGCCCCTCATGAACGTCATCAATGGCGGCGCCCATGCCAACAACAGCCTCGATCTGCAGGAGTTCATGATCATTCCGCTGGGCATGCCCAGCCTGCGCGAAGCGCTGCGCTGCGGTGCCGAGATCTTCCACGCCCTGAAGCGGCTCATCGACCAACGCGGTATGCCCACCACCGTGGGAGACGAGGGTGGCTTCGCGCCGAATCTGCAGGGCAACGAGCGCGCACTCGAGCTGATTGTCGAGGCCATCGACGCCGCTGGCTACACCCCGGGCGATCAGGTGGCCCTGGGCCTGGATTGCGCCGCTTCCGAGTTCTACCGCGACGGGCGCTATCACCTGGCCTCCGACGGGTTGCGCCTCACGTCAGGGGAGTTCACCGACTGGCTTACCACCCTGGCCGGGCGTTACCCCATCCTCAGCATCGAGGACGGTATGGCCGAGGACGACTGGGACGGCTGGAAGCTGCTCACCGATCGGCTCGGCGCGAAGGTGCAACTGGTGGGCGATGATGTGTTCGTCACCAACACCCGCATCCTGCGCGAGGGTATCCGGCGCGGTGTCGCCAACTCCATCCTCGTGAAGATCAACCAGATCGGCACCTTGTCCGAAACCCTGGCGGCCATCGAGATGGCCAAGCGCGCGGGTTACTCAGCGGTGGTTTCGCACCGCTCCGGCGAAACGGAGGACACCACCATCGCCGATATTGCCGTGGCCACCAACGCCATGCAGATCAAGACAGGCTCCCTGTCGCGCGCCGACCGCACCGCCAAGTACAACCAGCTGTTGCGCATCGAGGAAGACCTGGGCGAATCGGCTGGTTACGCGGGCCGCGAGGCCTTCGACCACCTGGCCTGACGCAACGGCAGCCCAGGCCATGCGACTGCTGACCGTGGTACTAGTGGCGCTGGTGGTGGTGCTGCAGCAGCCCCTATGGTTTGGGTCCGGCGGATGGTTGAGGGTGCACGCCCTGGGGGTGCAACTGGACGCGCGCCGTGAAGACAACGCCCGCCTCAAGGCGCGCAACGCGGCGCTGGCGGCGGAAGTTCGCGACTTGAAGCAAGGTTACGACGCCATCGAGGAGCGTGCCCGTTCCGAGCTGGGCATGGTGCGCGAGGACGAGATGTTCTTTCAGGTGATCGAGGGTTCGGCGGTGGCGCGCTGACAAAACGCCGACCCTCAGCAACTGGTGCCACGCCGCGCCAGGTCCGGCGCCGTATTGAGATTATCGAAGGGCGCGACATCGTCACCGAAGTCGGCCACGGCGGCGTCCACCGATGCCATCCATTGCTGCATGCGACGGCCACCGCCCTCAAGGTAGGCGCGTAGTTGCGGGGCCACGTGGCGGTGCGCCAGGCAGAACACGGGCTGGTGGCGCCCCCCGGCGAGGGCGTAGGCTGCTGGAGCGCCGCCCGCTAGCGCCTCGCACAGGCGCGCCACCAGATCCTGGGGAAAGTCTGGCGTGTCGCAGGGCACACTCACCACGTAGGGCGTGCACGCCTGTTCCAGGCCTGCCAGCAAGCCCGCCAGCGGTCCGGAAAAGTCAGGCAGGGCGTCGGCCACCACAGGCACGCCGAAGGCCGCGTAGGCGTCTAGGTTGCGGTTGGCGCTGATGAGTAGCGCAGCCACCTGAGGCCGCAGTCGCCGCAACGCGCGGCTCGCCAGTGCTTCGCCGTGCAGCCGTTCGAGGCCCTTGTCCGCCCCGCCCATGCGACGCCCGGCACCGCCCGCCAGCACCACCCCGGTGACCTGCCCGGGTTCACAGCGGCTCATGGGTATGTCCCGCCTTGTTGGGCGCACGCGCCCACCGGTATCATGGAACCGCCGGACGCGGCGTTGAGCAGCGGGCGCGTGAATACCGGGCGCCGCCGCACACGGCGCATCACCAATACCGAAAACAACAGGGGGCAGGAGATGGCAGGCATCCTCGACAAGGAGCGCATCATCGCGCAACCGGGCTTCAGCCGCTGGCTGGTGCCGCCGGCAGCGCTGATGATCCATCTCTCCATCGGCATGGCCTATGGCTTCAGTGTGTTCTGGCTGCCGCTGTCGCGCGCCATCGGCATCAAGGAGCCGGTCAAGTCGCCCGAGTGCGCCTCGCTCGGTTTCCTGCAGGAGGTGTTCACCACCACCTGCGATTGGAAGATCTCCACGCTCGGCTGGATGTACACGCTGTTCTTCGTGTTTCTCGGCTCTTCGGCGGCGGTGTTCGGCCACTGGCTGGAGCATGCCGGGCCGCGTAAGGCGGGCGTGGTAGCGGCCTTCTGCTGGGGCGGCGGGCTGTTCATCTCTGCCCTGGGTGTGTACACGCACCAGGTGTGGCTCATGTGGTTGGGGTCAGGGGTGATCGGTGGCATTGGACTGGGGCTGGGATACATCTCGCCGGTATCCACGCTCATCAAGTGGTTCCCCGACCGTCGTGGCATGGCCACGGGCATGGCCATCATGGGCTTCGGCGGCGGCGCCATGATCGGCTCGCCCCTGGCGGCAGAGCTGATGAAGCGCTTCGCCTCGGATACCTCGGTGGGCGTTTGGCAAACCTTCGTCACCATGGGCTTGATCTACTTCGTGGCCATGCTGTGCGGCGCCTTCCTGTATCGCGTGCCGCCCACGGGCTGGAAGCCGGCCGGCTGGACGCCGCCACCGCCCAGCGGCAAGGCCATGATCACCAGCCGCCACGTACACGTCAACGAGGCGCACCGCACGCCGCAGTTCTGGTTTTTGTGGGGTGTGCTTTGCCTGAACGTGAGCGCCGGCATCGGCGTGATCGGCATGGCCTCGCCCATGCTGCAGGAGGTGTTCGGCGGCAGACTCATCGACGCCACCGGTGCCCTCTCGGAACTCACCAAGGAACAGAAAACCGCCGTGGCCGCCATCGGCGCAGGCTTCGCCGGGCTGCTGTCGCTGTTTAACATCGTCGGCCGCATTTTGTGGGCCTCGTTCTCCGATGTGATCGGCCGCAAGATCACCTACGTGATCTTCTTCACCCTGGGCTTCGTGCTCTACGCTCTCGTGCCCTCGGCCGGGGGCATTGGCGGTATCGCGCTGTTCGTGGGGATCTTCTGCATCATCCTCACCATGTATGGCGGCGGCTTCGCCACCATTCCCGCCTATCTGGCGGACATGTTCGGCACCCAGCACGTGGGTGCCATTCACGGGCGCCTGCTCACGGCCTGGTCCACGGCGGGCATCCTCGGGCCGGTGGTTGTGAACTACATGCGCGAGTACAAGATTGCCCAGGGCGTGCCGCCCAGCCAAGCCTACAACGAGATCATGTACGTGCTGGCCGGGATGCTGGCGTTGGGCCTGCTGTGCAACCTCATGGTCCGCCCTGTGGCCGACAAGCATTTCATGAGCGACGAGCAACTCGAGGCTGAGCGCAAGCTGGCGCACGAGAAGGCGGCGGCAACGGCCGCTGCAGGGGTTGCGGCTGGCGGGCAACCGGTCGCTGCCTCCAGCCCCGCGCTGATCGCGCTGGCCTGGATAGTGGTGGGCATTCCGCTGGCCTGGGGCGTGGGCAAGACGCTAGAAAAGGCGGCGGTGCTGTTCCGCTGAGCGAACGCACAGCCGCCGCGCGAGCGGCGTTGGACCTGCGCGCCGCCTACAGGATGCCCTCGAAGGGCTGCACGTCTACCAGCGCGCCTGGCGCCAGGTTGCCGCACTCGGTGGGCAGCACCACAAAGCAGTTGGCGCGGCTCATGGACGAGAGGATGTTGGAGCCCTGTTCCCCTGTCAGCGCGACGCTCCAGCCGCCCTCGGCCGGGGCGAGGATGCCGCGCTGGAACTCCACCCGCCCCGGCGCCTTCTTCAGCGGGCTCGCCAGGGTGGCCTTGAAGGTGGGGCAGGGCGGCACCTGGGACTGCCCCATGAGCACCAGCAGCGCCTCGCGCACGAACTGGTAGAACGTCACCATCACGGCCACCGGGTTGCCCGGTAGACCGAACAGGTGGGTGTTGCCGATGCGCCCGAAGGCGAGCGGCCGGCCCGGCTTCATGGCGATCTTCCAGAACAGCACCTCCCCCAGCCGATCCAGGATCTGCTTCACGTAGTCGGCATCGCCCACCGATGCCCCGCCGCTGGTGAGCACCACGTCGGCCGCGGCCGCAGCCTGTGCGAAGGCGAGTTCCACGGCGGCCGGGTCGTCGCGAATCACGCCCATGTCCAGCACCTCGCAGCCCAGGCCCGTGAGCATGGCGTGAAGGGTGTAGCGGTTGGAGTCGTAGATCTGGCCGCGGCCTGGCGTGGTGCCGATCTGGACGAGCTCGTCGCCGGTGGAGAAGAAAGCCACACGCAGCCGCCGGAACACCGTGATCTCGCCGATACCCAGGGAGGCGATCAGCCCCGCGTCCGCGGCGCGCAACCGCTGCCCCCCTGACAGCACGGTGCTGCCGGCGCGGATGTCCTCGCCGGCGCGGCGCCGGTTCTGGCCGGGCTTCGCACCGCCGCCCAGGGTTACGCGGCCGTCAGCCGCGCGGGCGCGCTCCTGCATGATTACCGTGTCGCACCCGGGCGGCATCACGGCGCCCGTGAAGATGCGCACCGCCTGTCCGGGCGCCACGCTGCCCTCGAAGGGACGCCCGGCGAAGGATGTCCCCGCCACCTGGAGGGTGACGTCGGCGTCGGGCTGGAGATCGGCGTGGCGCACGGCCCAGCCGTCCATGGCGGAGTTGTCGTGGCCGGGCACGTGGATAGGCGAGACCAGGTCCTCGCCCAGCACCCGTCCCGGGGCGTGGCGCACGTGCACCCGTTCCAGCGTGGTGACAGGCGTAAGGAAGGCGCGGATGTGGGCGCGGGCGCGCTCCACCGGCATGGAGTCTGGGTCGTAGTCGTCGGCGGTGGCGAGCTCGCTCAGGCGGGCGGGAGTGGTCATCGCAATGCTCGTGGAAGTCTCGATAGAAAGCCCAGTATGGTAGCGTGCGTGCGTCTGGATGGCGCTGCGGTTTCCAGACCGGGCGGCGAGCCCGGCGCGCGGCGCCCGGGGGAGGATCGCATGACGCGCATGACCCAGCTCGACGGCCGGGTGGTGGCCAAGGGTTTGCAGTTTCCGGAAGGGCCAGTGGCCATGCCGGACGGATCGGTGGTGCTGGTGGAGATTGCCCGGCAGACGTTGTCGCGGGTGTTGCCCGATGGCCGCTGCTTGGTGGTGGCGCGGCTGGGCGGCGGCCCCAACGGCGCCGCGGTGGGCCCGGACGGCCTGTGCTACGTGTGCAACAACGGTGGCTTCGAGTTCGGGCGCGAGCCCGATGGGCTGGTGCGGCCGGTGCGCCGCGCCGACGACTACCTTACCGGCCGCATCGAGCGCGTGGACCTGGAAACCGGGCGGGTGGACACGCTCTACACCGGCTGCGACGCCGTGTCGCTCAAGGGACCCAACGACATCGTCATGGACGGGCGCGGCGGGTTCTGGTTCACCGACCTGGGCAAGATCCACGGTCGCAAGATGGACCGCGGCGCGGTTTACTACGCGCGCACCGACGGCAGCCTGATCCGGGAGGCCGTGCATCCCATCCTCACGCCCAACGGCATCGGCCTGTCGCCCGATGGCCGCACTCTCTACGTGGCCGAGACCGAGACCAGCCGGCTGTGGTCCTTCGAGATCACTGGCGAGGGCGAACTGCGCAAGCTGCCCTTTCCCTCGCCCCACGGCGGCGCGCTGGTGGCGGGCCTGCCGGGCTACCAGCGCTTCGACTCCCTCAAGGTGGAGGCGGGCGGCAACATCTGTGTGGCCACGCTCATGCGCGGCGGTGTGAGCGTCATCTCGCCAGAGGGCGAGTGGCTGGAGTTCCACGCCGCCCCGGAGGCGTACTGCACCAACCTCGCCTTCGGCGGCGCAGACCTGCGCAAGGCCTGGGTGACGCTGTCGGGTTTCGGCACGCTGGTGGAGGTGGACTGGCCGCGCGCCGGCCTGCGCCTGCACGGCCAGCGGCTGCCCGGCGAATGACGAGGAGTCCTGCCATGAGTCCCGAGCAGCGCGCCTTGCGCGAACGTTTTCTCCAGGTGGACACCACCACGGTGTCCGATGTGCTGGGGCTGCACGGATGCCTGGACCAGGCCCTGGCCACCGATCTGCTGCCCCTGGCGGAAGGCCAGCCCAGGCTGGCCGGCTTTGCCTACACCGTGCGCACCGCCATGCTGCCCTACCAGGGCCCTGGCGACCCGGAGAAGATGGCCGCCATCGAGGGCATGGGGGAGGGCGTGGTGTCGGTGTGGGCGGGCGATGCCCAGGGCTTGGCGAGCTTCGGCGAGTTGCTGGCCCTGGGGATGAAGGTGCGCGGCTGCACCGGCATGGTGGTAAACGGTGGCGTGCGCGACCGCGACGGCATCGTGAAGGCCAGCATCCCCGTGTACTCGAAGTACCGCTCGCCGGTGCAGTCCATCGGCCGTCTCAAGGTGACGGGCTGTCAGGTGCCCGTGACTATGCCGGGGGCCACCAGCCGTCACGTGACCGTCACGCCCGGTGATTTCGTGCTGGGCGACGCAGACGGCGTGGTGGTGGTGCCGGCCGCACTGGCCGCGGCGGTGCTGGAGCAGGCCGAGGCCATCACGGCGCGGGAGCGTGCCATTCGCGGCGAGGTGGACTCGGGCGCTGCTCTGGGAGTGATCCTGGGGCGCTACGGCCGCGTGTGAAGCGCAGGGTGCTTCAGCCGCCGATGTAGGACATCTCCACCTTGCGCTGCTTTGCCGTGTCCTCGGTGCGGATCTCGGAATAGCGGTCGGTGCGGGCGCGCCAGATGCGGGCGATCTGCGCGGAGATCTCCTCGTCCGAGGCGTCGGCGCGCAGCAGGGCGCGCAGGTCGGTGCCCCGGGTGGCGAACAGGCAGGTGTAGAGGCTACCCTCCGCCGACAGGCGGGCGCGGGTGCAGTCGCGGCAGAAGGCCTGGGTCACCGAGGAGATGAAACCCACCTCGCCCGAGCCGTCGCGGTAGCGCCAGCGCTCGGCCACCTCGCCGGTGTAGTTCGGGTCGAGGGACTCGATGCCGAAGACCTCGTCCAGCCGCGAAACCAGCTCGCGCGAGGGCACCACGTGCTGCATCTGCCAGCCGTTGGTGCTGCCCACGTCCATGAATTCGATGAAGCGCAGGATGTGGCCGCTGCCCTTGAAGAAGCGCGCCATGTCCACCACGGTGTGGTCGTTCACGCCGCGCTTGACCACCATGTTGACCTTGATGGGCGCGAGCCCCGCCCGATCGGCCGCCTCGATGCCCTCCAGCACCCTGGCCACCGGGAAGTCCACGTCGTTCATGGCGCGGAACACCGTGTCGTCGAGGGAGTCCAGGCTGACGGTGACACGCTTCAGGCCCGCGTCCTTCAAGGCCTGCGCCTTCTGGGCCAGCAGCGAGCCGTTGGTGGTGAGGGTGAGGTCCAGGTCGTCCCAGTAGGCCAGCATCTCGATGAGCACCTCGAGCTTGCGGCGTACCAGCGGCTCGCCGCCGGTGATGCGGATCTTCTCCACCCCCTGGTCGCGGAACAGCCGCACCAGCCGGTTGATCTCGCCGAAGGACAGCAGTGCGCCGCGCTCCAGGAACTGGAAGTCCTTGCCGAACACCTCCTTGGGCATGCAGTAGGTGCAGCGAAAGTTGCAGCGGTCGGTCACGGAAATGCGCAGATCGCGCAGCGCCCGGCCACGGGTGTCGCTTAGCGGGTCGGCGTGGGCCGGTGCGGGCACCGGCAGCGGGCGCGGGTTCGGGTGCGAAGTCATGGCAGACGACCAAAGGACGGTATCGAGCGGCATTATAGCGGTCAGGACATAACGCCGGGCGGCGTCGTAGAATCAACGGTTCGGGTGTTGTATGGCAACACCGCACCCCAATATCCAATGGCAGGAGAGGCAATGGTGGAGCTGTTGTATTTCGCGCGGTTGCGGGAGCGCTTTGGTCGCGATGGCGAGCGTGTTCCCTTGCCCGAGGGCGTGGCTGATGTGGCGGGTCTCACCGCCTGGCTGCGGGCCCGGGGTGAGCCCTGGAGCGCGGAACTGGCCGCGAGCCGCAGCTGGCGGGTGGCCGTGAACCAGGACATGGCCAGCGCCGACACACCGCTGCGTGACGGCGACGAAGTGGCCTATTTCCCGCCGGTCACCGGCGGTTGAGGTGGGGATAACCATCATGGGCGAACCTAGCATTCCCCCGGGCCTGACGGACATCCGTGTGCAGGAGGCCGACTTCGACGCCGGCGCCGAAATGGCGCGGCTGCGGGCCGGCAACCCCCGCATCGGCGCGGTGGCCAGCTTCATCGGGGTGTGCCGCGACCGCAATGACGGCGCCGAGGTGGCGCTCATGACCCTGGAGCACTACCCCGGCATGACGGAAAAGGCGCTGGCGGCTATCGTGGCCGAGGCCCGCGGCCGCTGGGAGGTGATCGACGTGGTGGTCGTTCACCGCGTCGGGCCCATGCGGCCCACCGACCAGATCGTGCTGGTGGTGGTCACGAGCGCACATCGGGGCGACGCCTTCGCCGCCTGCGAGTTTCTAATGGACTACCTGAAGACCCGCGCGCCTTTCTGGAAGAAAGAGCACACTCCTGGGGGCGAGCGCTGGGTGGAGGCGCGCGCCGCCGACGACGCTGCCGCGGAGCGATGGCGGTGAGCGCTGCGCCGCCGCCGGCCATGCGCCCTCGCCGCGAACCGGGTGGCAGCGCGCCGCGGCCGCAGATCCGCATCCTGTTCCGCAAGGCCATTGCCATGGGTCCGGGCAAGGCCGAGTTGCTGCATGCCATTGAGCGTACTGGTTCCATCAGCGCGGCGGCGCGTGAGATGGACATGTCCTACCGCCGCGCGTGGCTATTGGTGGACGCCATGAACCAGAGCTTCCGCCAGGCCGTGGTGTCCACCGAAACCGGCGGGCAGAAGGGCGGCGGGGCGCGCGTCACGCCCTTCGGTCAGGAGATGCTGGCGCGCTATCTCCACATGGAAGCCAAGGCCGCCAGCGCAGTGGAAAAGGAAATGGCCGAGTTCGTGTCGTTGATGGCGAAGCTGCCGATGGTCTGATCTCCTCTGAAGTCGCCCGCGAAGGCGAGCCTTGTCCGGCCCTCCGTCCTAACCCGGATATTTCACCACGCCGCTTGAATCGGTCGGCGCTGGGCTCGGACTGAGTGATTGTGCGGATTCGTGATCGATTCGAGGCATTCGGAGGGGGGGCATGTTCGCAGGCGACACTACCCCTTTACCCCTGCTGTTTATTGCGTGCCGGGGTCAGCACTTCTTTGACTCTATGGCCCGGCCGTACCCAGGCGCACAGCCGCCAGCGCGAACAACTCACGCAGTGGATGGTGCGAGGCGTACATCAGGCGGATGCGCCGTGTGTTGCGCAGCATCGCCAGCCCGATCTTGAGCAGGCGCACGCGGATCGTGGCCACGCAGGCGCTCGCCAGTTCGGTGCCCTGCAGGGCGAGTGCGCGCAGCCGGTGCATCAGCGTGTAGGCCAGCGCCGCGAGCAGCAGCCGGCACTGATTGGCGAGGAACTTGTGGCAACTGGCCCGGGTGCCGAACAAGTCGAGTTGCACTTCCTTGATCCGGTTCTACGCCTCGCCGCGCTGGCAGTACAGAGCCTCGTAGAGCGGCTTGGCCTCGCCTTCGACGTTCGTGACCGCGAAGCGCGGGTTGTTGCCTTGCGCCCCGTACTCGAGCCGGGCGATCACCCGTCGTTCTCGCTCCCAGCTCTGCGCCGCGTCCGTGAACTCGCCGA
>Ga0209985_10000027_pt1 | contig 169980 bp, 137 predicted proteins | sample NOAtaG_FD_187305 | JGI IMG/M metagenome (GOLD analysis project Ga0209985, IMG submission 187305) | Freshwater lake microbial communities from Lake Erie, under a cyanobacterial bloom - NOAA_Erie_Diel6S_1000h metaG (SPAdes) (version 2) | ecosystem: Environmental > Aquatic > Freshwater > Lake ... | reverse complement strand
TCGCCCATTGCGTGCCCACGTTTTCCCACGGCTGAAGCCGTGGGCTATTGTGCGTTTCATTCGTGATGCCGCGTCGCCCATTGCGTGCCCACGTTTTCCCACGGCTGAAGCCGTGGGCTATTGTGCGAAGATTACCTCACACCTGCGAAAAGCGCCCCACATACTCCGTCATCAGCCCCCTTAGCTTATCAACCTCTTTGTTGATGATAGCATTGCCTTCCATATACAGGCGCTTGTTGACCTCAATCATCAAGCCGGTAACGCTTGGGTTGGTTCGATAGTAGGAAAGCGGTATGACACAGCCAGCAAAGGGGTTGTCGAGCTCGACGCTATACCCGTGCGCACGGAAGAACCTGACGGCATGCTCGCGTATTTGCTCCGGCGTGTGATACACATCGGTACCAATGCAAATATCGGGCGATAAGGGGGCTTTGCATTGCGTACCGATGGGTAGGTCGCCGAAGGAATGGCAGTCGATGATGTGGCACGTGCCAGTCTGCTCAACAGCCTCTGCTACAAGTCGAGCCAAAGCATCGTGATGGGCACGGTAGTAGGTGCGATGCACAAACGCCTTGTGTTCCGGATCCTCGCTGCGCAAAGCAGAGCGGTCGTAACCGAGTGTGTAGAAGAAGCCGCGACCGTCCTTGTACAAGGGCTCATCCTCATCGGGTAGTCGCTCGACGTCGCAGAAAAGACGCGACCAGGGTGTGACTAACCGCGTCACACCCTCAACGTCGAAGATGCGCTCCGTAGCCCAGTCAGTCTGAATTGCAAGGTTTGGCCCTACGGCATCCAGAACAAAACCCTGCATAGAGGGAATGTGTGTACTGGAGTGGGGAATGTGGAAAATGGTGCTTTGCACAGGTTTCAGGTTTCAGGTTTCAGGTTTCGGCGTCATCCCTGCGAAAGCGGGGATCCAGGCGATTGAAGCACCAATGACAAATGCTCAATCGCAGATGAGGCACCGATACGTCACTCGTCACTCGTTCTTTCCCATGCATGAAACACACGTCCCCCTTCTGTTTTGGGCGGCACTCCAAAATGACCGTAGCGTGCGGTGGCGGCGTAGATGGGGGCATGCAGATGCAGGTGATCGATGATGGCTGAGGGGGTGAGCTGTGACGGCGATAGGCCATCGATACCGAGTTCGGTCATGCTAGCGGGATCGTAAATGCGAACGGAGACGGGTTCCGCAACGCCGATGGCATAGGCGAGTTGGACCTTGGCGCTGGTGATCGACGGGTGCTGGTGAAGGGCGCGCAGCGCAAGGTGACGTGCCATGTAGGCCGCTGAGCGGTCGACCTTGCTGGGGTCTTTACCGGAGAATGCCCCGCCCCCTATCTCGCAGTCGGCACCATACTGGTCCACCACGATCTTACGTCCGGTCAGACCACAATCGGCAACGGGTCCACCAATGTTCCACGTACCTGCAGGGTTGATGTGGAGCTTCGTGTTGCTAAACAACGCTGCAATGTGCTCCGGCTGACGTGCCATGGTGGTCTTGATGACCTCTTCGTGGATGAGCTCCTTAACCTGCTCAATGCTGAGCGACTCGGCATGGCACGATGAAAAGACAATACTGTCGATGCGCGTGGCGCGGCCATTCTCATAGACCAGCGAGACCTGACTCTTCATATCCGGACGAAGCGGCTGATGCTGGCGGACGCGCTCATATGCCTCGTTGATGAACTCTTTTGCCAGATAGATGGCAAGGGGCATGTGGTTCGGCGTCTCGCGCGTAGCGTAGCCGAACATGATACCCTGATCCCCGGCGGCAATGCTGTCGGACTGAACAACGGCGTTGTTGATCTCCCGACTCTGACGCGAGACAAGGAATCGAATGTCGCAAGTCGAGCCGTTGTAGCCGAGTCTTTCGTCGTCGTAGCCAATACCGCTGATGCAGGCGCGCACCTTTGCCTCCAGGTCTTCCCGGGGAACATCGACGGTGGACGTGATCTCGCCGGCAATGATCACGGTGCTGTCTTTGACAAGCGTTTCGCAGGCCACCTTCGCCAGCGGATCCGCGCCGAGGTACGCATCAAGAATGGTGTCTGAGATCTGATCGGCGATCTTATCCGGATGTCCGGGTGAAACCGATTCACTAGTCCAGAGGTAGGACGACATTACAGGCCCTTTCGAATGGGAATGATGGAAGATGAGTTGCGAATGGAAACGAAAGCCCGTCCAACCGGAGGGGGCTCGTTGAGTTCGTGCGTAAAGCACCGCTGTGCAACGTCGAACACGTAGGAGTGGTCGTACGTAACGCGGTAGAGTATCTGCGTGGGCCGACCAAAAGGCGAGACCAGATATCTTTCGTCCCGAAGGTTATCACTGAGCCACTCGGCGAGCGAGACCAGGCGCGAGCCCACGCTGGGGTCATCTGCGACAGCCGCCGGTAGCTCTACCCGTTTGAACGTGTCGACGCCGAACCAGGCCACCACGAAGATGGGCGACGGTACGGTGTTCTCATGGATCACCCACAGGTGCGGACGGAAGTCACGTCGGGCGCGGAGCTCTGCTGCCATTGCACGCTCGCGTGCGTTAGCCTCTATGGCGCGCCGTGTGAAATCAATCGACTCTTCGAATGCATCCCCAGCCAGCAGGGGGCATGCCCGGATCCGCGCTATGAGGTCAGCGTCGTGCAGGCCCCCTGCCAGAAGCGCATCATAGCGCCGCAATGCCTTGTTGGCATTCGACAGTTGAAGCAACGCCGGGATCTGTCCGCGTCGGATGGAATGGGTGGCGCACTGACGCGCCAGATATGCAGCAAGAAGCATGGGGCACCTCATCGATCGTGGCAGTACCACCGGCTTGAAACCGGTTGGGGGTCTTCACAGGGCCACGTCCCTCAGACCGTCTTGATGAGCAATTGACCTACGAAATTACAGGAATTACAGGAATTACAGGAATTACAGGAATTACAGGAATTACAGGAATTACAGGAAGTACGGGAAGTACGGGAAGTACAGGAAGTACAGGAAGTACAGGAAGTACAGGAAGTACGGGAAGTACAGGAAGTACAGGAAGTACAGGAAGTACAGGAAGTACAGGAAGTACAGGAAGTACAGGAAGTACAGGAAGTACAGGAAGTACGGGAGGCAGTTGGTTTCAGTCGCTCGCTTTCGCGGTGATGACAACCTCACACCGCAAACCCCAAACCTCACACCTAACACCTCACACCTCACACCTCACACCTGTGCAAGGCGATCCGCCAGCAACCGATGGAAGTGGTGCGTGCCCTGTTCGCGGGTGACGGAGAAGCGTCCGGTGGTGTAGATACGTGATTTGAGCCCCTTGAAGACATTCTCGACGACGTATTCGTCTTCTCGCTCGACCTTATCGAGCATGGCGCCGGCGCCGGAGTGCAGTTTGCTTTCGTCGTATACGTAGGTGATGAAGCTGATCTTTGTCTTTTCGATCGTAATGGGTTTTACGATGTTGATGGACAGCCCCCACGGATAGAAGTTGAACATCATGTTCGGGAAGATCCAGTAGTAATAGGCGGCGATGGACTTTCCGTAGTCAGGGTGTCCTTCTGGGAGTACGAAGCATTCTTCGCCATCCTTGGCATAGCCGATCTGGAGGTTGAAGTGGTCATAGACTTCCGTGGTGTACTGACCATAATCCAGCACCGCATTCAGGTCCTGATGCACAAACGGGATATGGAAGCCCTCGAGATAGTTGTCGCAGTAGAGAGCCCAGTGCGCGTTGACGAGGTAGTCCTTGCCAAGGTTTGGCTGATGTACGAATTCGGAAAGGGGCAGAAAGCCAATGCGCTCGTTCATGATCGACAGTACCTGACGGATATCGAAGTCGGGCGCAATTCCGGTGAAGAGAAACGGGCCCCATTCGACCAGATCGAACGCGTGCAGGTTATCGCATGGACGTGGGAAGTCCTGCGTCTGCGAAAACTCCGGCATGGACAGAAACGTCCCGTCCTGCGCAAAACGTCGCCCGTGATACATGCACGTAAGCTGCCTGCACGGACCCGGGTGATGCACAACCACGTTGCCGCGATGCGTGCAGACGTTCGAAAGGCATCTGAGGGTATCATCGGCTGACCGGACAAGCACCATTGGCTCGTTCAGGTACCCGTCCATGAACGTAAGCGGATGGGCTGTATTCGGCAGAGACACAACGCTTGAATCCCCGATCCACTGCCACGACGAGGCAAAGACCTTGTCCTTCATGCTCTCGAACACGTTCACGTCATGATAGAACCAGCCGGGCAATGTCTCGGCTTTGCTGATATCGGGGTCGACAAAGATGTTTTTCATGGAAGGGGCGATCAGAAACTATGGGACAATAGATGTAAAAATACTGTCATCACCCACATCTGATCTGAAACCCACCGCCCCTTACCTTGTCAAAGCGGATGCATTCTCGATCTGTTAACGTCCACGAAGGACCCAGCGATGAAACGTTTTTTCGGTTGCGTGGTTTCGATTGTTTGCTGCGTAGCGCTAAGTCAGGCAGGGGTAGATCCGCAGCAGTTTATTCACAACGATCAGATGAAGGCAGGAGCATTGATGATTCCCGATTCGAACATAGCCCCTTTGGCAGCGCAGAAGCCGCATACGGTAAAGTCGCCGTTTGGCGAAAGAAACGATCCGTGGTACTGGTTGCGCGACGATACACGGTCGAATCCGGAGATGCTGGCATACCTGGAGGCCGAGAACGGATACTTCCACAAGACCATGGCTCCGCACAAGGAGCTCGAGGATAACCTGTACAAGGAGATCGTTGGACGTATCAAGCAGGACGACGAGAGTGTTCCCTACCGTCAGAATGGCTACTGGTATTACTCGCGGTTTGAAGAGGGCAAACAACATCGGATCTTCGCCCGGCGCAAGGGTACGATGCAGGCACCGGAGGAGATCATTCTCGATGGAAATGCGCGCGCGGCGGGCCATGAGTTTTACATGGCCGTCAACTTCGAGGTCAGCCCCGACGGACGCTGGATGGCGGTTGCCGAAGATACCGTTGGACGTCGTCAGTATATGATCAGTATCCGCGATCTGGCCACCGGTGAGTGGCTGTCGAACACGCTGACAAACGTCGAGGCGTCACTCGCGTGGATGAACGACAATACCACGCTTCTCTATCTGCAGAAGGATCCGCAGACACTACTTGGCAACAAGGTGTTCCGTCACCGTCGTGACGAGGCGCAGTCGGATGACAAGCTGGTCTATGCCGAAGCAGATCCAAGCTTCTACATGGGCGTGCAGCGGTCGCTCAGCGGACGTTACATCTTCATCAACGTGCAGAGTACGGTCTCATCGGAGTGGCGCTATCTCGACCCAAATGATGTCGAGATGAAGCTTACACTTGCCATCCCGCGTGAGCGCGACCACGAGTATCAGATCGAGGATGGTGGAGACAGGTTCTTCATCCGCACAAACTGGCAGGCATCGAACTTTCGCATCATTGAGGTTGCACCGGACAAGGTCGCCGATCGCAATGCATGGAAAGACGTCGTGGCGCACCGCGGGGATGCCTTCGTCGAATACCATCAGGTTTTCGAGCGCTTCATCGCCATTGCCGAACGTTCCGGGGGACTGGCAAAGGTTCGCTACATAGGACGTGGAGATGGACGTGATGAACTGCTCACGGCAGATGATCAGGCCTACACGATGACCATGAGCGTCAACAGCGAGTACGCAACGGACCTGCTTCGCTACAACTACAGCTCTCCCACCACTCCAACGTCAACCTACGAGCTTAATCTGGTAACCGGCGAACGAACACTTCTGAAACGTCAGCCCGTGATGGGCGACTTCGATCCAGATCGCTACACTGCCGAGTTCCGCTGGGCAACGGCTCGTGACGGCGTGAAGATTCCGGTGACGCTACTCTATCGCAAAGGCACCAGGCTCGATGGAACAGCACCGGTATATCAGTATGGTTACGGCTCGTATGGGGCTACTATGGATCCGAGCTTTTCATTGCCCATCATTTCTCTGGTGGACCGAGGCTTCATCTACGCCATCGCGCACATTCGGGGCGGCCAGGAAATGGGGCGCGCATGGTATGAAAACGGCAAGCTGTTGAAGAAGATCAACTCCTTTACTGACTTCATCGACGTCACACGCTTTCTCGTGTCCGAAAAGGTAGTCGACCCCAAGCGTGTTTTCGCCGTTGGCGGTAGCGCCGGCGGACTCCTCATGGGCGCAATTGCCAACATGGCACCGGCGGACTACAAGGGCATCGTTGCCGGCGTCCCGTTTGTTGACGTGGTCACCACCATGCTCGATGAGAGCATTCCGCTGACCACCAACGAGTTTGACGAATGGGGCAATCCAGCCGCCAGCAAGGAGCTGCACGATTATATGCTTTCCTACTCCCCGTATGATCAGGTAAAGGCGCAGGCATACCCCGCCATGCTCGTCACCACCGGTCTTTGGGACAGTCAGGTCCAGTACTGGGAACCCGCCAAATGGGTTGCCCGCCTGCGCAGCATGAAGACCGACTCCAATCCCCTGCTACTCCACACCGAAATGTCAGCCGGTCACGGCGGTAAATCCGGCCGCTTCGAACGCATCCGCGAGGTCGCCCGCGACTTTACATTCATTCTATGGCAAGCTGGTGTCAAGTAGGACCGATGACGGATGACGGATGACCGATGACGGATGACCGATGACGGATGACCGATGACGGATGACCGATGACGGATGACCGATGACCGATGACCGATGACCGATGACCGATGACCGATGACCGATGACCGATGACCGAGGACGGATGACCGATGAGATAGCCTCGGGCCTGTCATTCCTGCGAAAGCGAGAAGCCATCACCCCTACGGGATAGGACTTCCCTCCACTAATCGGCTACATCCAGCACTGTGGGAGCAGTGTCGCAGGCACTCGTATATTCTAGTATCTATGAATCGTGTACCATTGCTTTTTCTGCTCATTGCCGGCACGATAGGTGTCATCATAAATCATGGCCTACGTCACGAGAACCCCCTTCCAGACGGACTGACAATAGACTCACTACATATACTGAAAAAACAACGCAAAATGAGCGCGTTTTCGGCCGGGAAGCTCGTGAAGACATATAGCATTGCGCTGGGAAGCAACCCAGAGGGCCACAAGGAAGTGGAAGGTGATGGCCGCACTCCAGAAGGAACATACTTCATCTCCAGCAAGTCAACGGAAAGCCGATTTCATATGAATCTTGGCGTGTCTTATCCCGACTCATCCGATGTGTCGAATGCACGTCATCGCGGGCTCGCACCGGGCGGCGATATCAAGGTCCACGGTCTGAGGACATTCCTTGGCGTTGTCGGACGATATCACACACTCGTCGATTGGACGGCAGGCTGCGTCGCTGTTACCAATGCAGAGATTGAGGAGCTTTATCGAGCGGTGCCCCTTGGCACAAGGATCGTTATCGTGCGGTAGCTTGTGGATCACGGCTCATTCAATCGTGTCGATCGTAAACCATCGGATTCCGAGAAGCCCCCTATACTCGAGAACGTTAACTTTTGAGGTGACGGAGAGACTCTCGTACGTTTTCGGAGCCACATACACTGTAATAATCGAGTCGTCTTGCCATGACCGTATTTTTAGAAGGTAGTTCTTTACGCCACGTCTAGACGTATTGATGTGCTTGTCCGTAACCACAGTTGTGAGGGATGCAGGAATAGACGCATCATATCGAATGTTGGTAAAAAGAACAACGCCATAACTGTATGAGGCGAGCACAGCAAGTGCGGCAATCACATTGAAAGCACTTTTCCCAGCGGGGGCGATACTCGGTCCCTGTGCAAGTCGCATGGCAACCGCCATGACGATCACCAGGGCAATCACCGGCGCTGTTATGGCAAGGGCGTCTCCCGATACATCGAGGTACACGGCTGTCGTCATCAATCCCATAGCGGGAAAGACCAATGGCCCTATCATACTGGGAAGACTGAGATTTGGAAGGTCATAACGAACCAGCCCTTGATAGAATCGAGCCAGGCCGATTGTAACGAGTGGAAGCGCTATACAAAGGTGGAGAGCCAAGTCTGATCCGGTAACAATGGCCCACAAACCCAGTAGACATGAGCAGAACGATGCGATTCTGAAAACCTTACGTGCAGCAGAAATGTTTCTGTCGAAATATGTACTTCCGTACTCACGACTGACAAACGATTGAACATCATCGATCTCTTGCTCACTCTCCTTGTCATCCAGATACTGAAACCGAGCATCGAGGATCGACAACAACTCAGGGTATGCCGTAAAGGATCGGCTAACCAGTATACCCCATTTCGGTGCAGCATGCGACATAATGTAAACGCCGTTGCGACCAAGATGATAGCCATCGATCTGATCGAAGCGAATCTCACGCTTGTTGAATGCGCCTCGGACAACAACACTCTCATCGGTCACGAACATTTTTGACCTGAAACAGAAAACCAGATGGTATGTCATATGAACAAACAATCCTATGGCACACAGCACAATAATCCAATCGGCACTCCGCCGCATCCCATATGCGACAATACCACCCAACGCCCATATCATCAAGCCGACAACTAGGATACTATAGATGATTGTGCCAATCTTTACTGATATGCGAATACTCGATGTTCTCATTGCAGGAGTTCGTCACTTGTGTTCAATGAACCTACTGAACCAAGATAGGCATGCTCGTCTACACCGAACACATTCGGATGGGCGACCCTTCCGAGGTCAGCGAAGAGCACCCACTTGGCGGTGATGACAGACTGATATCGGTAAAATGCGCTGCGCCCTTCGCGCAGGTAACAATCTCATCTCCATCGGCGTTGACATCCGCACCATCACAATCAACGCCGGAAGCGGCGTCACCACGGAGGGCAGATTGAGCGGGTTATGGTGAAGTGAGGGATGAGGTCAAGATGTCGTAGAATGATGTTTAGGAGGCAACAAGAAGGTATGTGACAGGCAAATGCCCATGATGCCACTCAGCCACAGGCAATATCATGGACACACGATCGGCGCGCGACTCACAACCGTGCAAGTGACTTGACGATGCGCAGCACTAATAGACTCCCTACCCAAACATTGTCTTACCCTGACACAGCATTTCGATGCTGCGTGGAGTCTTCGTCGTATTGGGTCGGATAACCTTAGGTTTGCGACCCGATTTACGAGCTGCTTCCCATACCTTGCGTGCGGGCGAACCACATTCAGTGTGATCGCCTAACCGTATCTCGTACCCGATAATTTCCGTCTCGTCATTCAGTAACGGAGTCAGGATGAGTTGCGACAGATCGTTATTCGCGACTCGTATCTCTGGAATGCGATAGGGATTGTACCAGTTAAGAATCTTGCATTTAGATTTCAATGCAAGCACTGGCATGCAAGATTCAATGAGCGTGATTCGAAAGAATGAGCTCCCAGACGTAACAGCATTCGTGTCACACTCCTCAATTTGCAGAGCGTACTTTGCCATATCGATCGCCTGTGGGATGGATAGGACGAATGGCTCGTTGGCCACGACGCATTGTGACTGACCTGGATGAGTCAACACAACACTTATCAAAGCACCCTGCGGCTTCGACTTTATCAGTACGCCTTGGTCGTTGATGAGCGCCGTTACGTCTCCACCAACGAAGAGTGGAGTGACAGGTTCGCACGTGGCGCATCCTCCGATCAAGAGGAGAGATGCAGCAACAAAAACGGAGATTACGATTCGTAGTTTCATATTGAGTGCTCCACCGGTAAAAGCGTGCTGTCCTTTGAATGCATGACCGTACGAAAGAATGCTCTGTCATATTCGGTCGGCTGCCCAACAAAGATCCACTTGGGTCTGCCGAATCCTCGCTTTCTCCATTGAGTTGATATCGTCGTGTCCTTGGTTGGCGTCCACCCGCTTTTCATCAAAGAGTCAAACTCTCGATCGGGTGGAAGTTGTGGCACATGTCCAAGAATAATCAACCGACAATCATCTCGCGATGTGTCAAGTTGCATCATCTGTTTGAACGCATAATTAAGAGCTGCGGTGAACTTCGTGAGGTCTGCCATCGGCGTTCTCAAGACGGCCATTCTTTCGATCATACTTGCTAGTCCAGTTCCCTTAGGAATAAGTACTTCTTTGAAACTCGCATCAGACGAGTCAACAAACCCGGATACGTACACAGTGTCATTCGTGTCGTAGCTACCTTCCAACACACGTGAAACCGAGACAGGGTCCATTCCTGCTAGAGGCTCTGCTAGCAAGACAAACATGTGTTTACGCTTTGAAGGTGGTCCGTCTGGATTGCTTGGAGATCCTTCGGAGATGATACCTGTTAGAACGGAAGCCGCTATTGCACAGAGAACGCCTGCAAACAGCGACGCTCTGATCACCTGCGGCCGTATTCTCGTCTGGTAATCAATTTCTCGTAAGTATTTGATGTATGCAGCTAAGGCATCGTACGTTGCATCAGAAAACAGGTTCCTCCGTTTTTTGACAGCCCGCAGCACGTAATATTCAAACATGTAACGATGATCAGAGAGCAAGGCCGGGAACACAACATTGATTGCTGATTCATCCCGTCCCAAGATCGTCCGTGTGATGAGCCCCTTGAACCAATGTTCGTCTGTTTGGTGATCATAAGTATCGAATTGTTCTAATCGCTTCTTTTCATGCTCTACTGTATTGCGCCAGTCCTTCAACACTCTGATCTTGTTCAAGGCGGTCGATGAGATATTAAACTTCTCGGCAATCCTGGGATGCCACGACCCAGCGACCAGCTTTTCATGACTAGTACCGATTGAAAAAGCAAACAGGTGCAGAAGCGTTGGGGTATCGAAATCTGACAGTGAGGATCTCTTTACGCCTTCGTCGTTAAACATTGTTTGCTGCCCGTAATACAGCTTCTGACCTTTTTCAGAATTCTTCCCTGTCTGAATGTACCGCTCAACGATCGTCGTCATGAACTCCGGATCTACGCTACGGAGGCAATCCGTTAGAAACAGCGCTAACGTGTCATTTCCTTTGTTAATGATCGCGAGTGCATCATCAACTGCCTTACGCCGATTAGGGACAATTGAGCCGCCGTCGGCAGCCTTCTTTGTTCCACCCCCTTCATCAACACTCATCATCTGCCCCTATATTTACAACCAGAGAGAGGTGCAATTTATTAGGAGATATGTAAACGAAGGAAACCATTTCATGGTTGATACTACCCTCTTCTCGTTTGTCGGTGTGACCGACGTGAATCTGCTGGGGCAGCAGCGTGGACCGATCCTTACGGCGGTCGACGGTCTTAAGCCAAAGAATGTCATACTGATCGCAACCACGGGCGCTGGCGTGCGATACGACCTCGTGGGCGGCGCGGCGCAGCTGCAGAAGATTATCAAGACGATCTCGCCGGTCACCAAGGTGTCGATCGTAACGATGGATATCGACGATCCGACGGACCATAACGAGATCTACCCGAAGCTGCGCGAGGCCGTCTCGATGCACTCGTCGAAGAAAGGCCGCTTGATCGCGGCGATCTCGTCAGGCACGCCATCAATGCAGGTCTGCTGGATCCTGCTGGCCGAGTCGGGCGAAGTGAAGCTGTCTCTGTACCGAACAACCGAAGCGGAGCTGACGAAGACGCCAGTGCGCGAGGTGCGACTCGACTCTTCTCTGCCGCGCATCATTGCCCTCGAAGAAGAGAATGCGGCCCTTAAGGCGATCGCCATCCCACAGGTCGAACTGTCAATTGCCAAGGGGCTGGTGACAATCGGCTCGTCGATCATCAAGTTCTCGCCCCTTCAGTTTGCCTATTACAGGTTCTTTCTGGAGCGTATCGCAAGAGGCGGGCCGAGCGAGGAACCCCGCTTCCGCGTCAGTGGTATGTTCACCGACGAGAGCTTTGCTCAGAAGGTCAACGACTACCGACGCGAAAGCTTCCCGAACAGAGCCGATTCGGATGGTACCTATGGCAAACGCAAAGAGCCGATGATTCCGGCCGAGCAGTTCCGATCAAACCTCACCAAGCTGAATCGAAAGCTGCAGGATGCACTGGGCGACACGCTCGCTGTGTACTACTGTATCGAGAGCAGCGGGCCCCGTGAAGCGAAAACATACGGTGTTCGACTCGACAGGTCGAAGGTGCGCATACGCTGAATATTTCCGCAACGTTGCCAATGTGTTGCGCGGCAGACTTCCTCTGATGTTGCAGCTGTCGGACAAGAGATCCGACGGTTTGTCATCATAAGGAGGTCATATGCGCACACTACATCCGGCGATCTTGCTCGCCATAGTCTGCCTGCTAGGACAAGATCTGCAGGCACAGTTCCCAGTCAAACTCACACTGAGCTCCCGCTCAGCCGACGCAGTGGTAACGCCCCCTACCCGCAGCGGCGCACGTTATCGCATCACGGTGCAGGGCTCTTACTCGCAATGGCCGCAATTCGCCAACTGCAGAGGTGTCGACGCCGTATGGGTCTATGACGTTCCACAGGAAGAGATCGATGCCTTCCGCTGGCCCCCTCGCAAAGTGCTGGGCACAACGTTTGTGGAGATCCCCCACTGGGTTGGCGATTCAACAGTCTATGCCTTCCCGCCAAAGGGGCTGGGCATAAACCCAATGTTTGAGATCAGCTTTCGGAAGTATCTGGGCTTTCGGATCAATGGAGAGCCCCTTCCGCCGCAGCCACTCGATATGACGTTTCACCGCTACCAGCACACAATGGCCGGTACGGGCGAGCCGTTGAGGTTTCAGATCGTCGACTCGACGTACAACATCGCTCAGGGGGCCGTTATCCCCCGATATGAAGACAACTGCGGCGAGCTCTCGATCGAGGTCGAAGAGATCCTCGACAAGGATGTGAACATCTGCGATGTGCAGCCCATCAAGCTGGGCAACGACGTCGTTGGTCTGCGCATTGATGCATCGATCGTAACTCTCGATAGCACTACCATCACCGGCTCTCGCAACGAGCTCGTCGCCAAAGAGCAACTTGGTATCGTTGCCGACGGAAAGTTCATTTGTCCGGACTCGCTTGTGTGCGACACTGGACGCACAGAGCCGATCTCTGTGTGTCTGGTAGTCGATGTCTCTGGGAGCATGGAAGAAGAGATCCCCTACGGAGGCTCAATGGTCCGTCGCATCGATGCCCTTAAGCGTTCCATCCATGAGTTTATGCGTAGGCTGAAGCCCGGTGATAGCCTTTGCTTGATCCAATTCAATGAGTCCGTGCGGCTGACGCAGAACTGGACGACTGATACGCTGGCCTTGGGACGGTCATTGGATCGACTGCAAGCGGGCGGGTTCACGGCATTCTATGATGCGATCATTGAGGCCACCAGCAAGCTCTCTACCCATGCGCGCCGGAAGAAGGCCCTGATTGCGCTAACCGATGGACAGGACAACCGCTCACGGACAACTCCGGCAGGTGTTGTGGGAGCTATACGAAAGGCGAATGTCCCAGTCTATCTCATTGCCCTCGGCTTTACAGGCCAACCTGGTGAGCAAGAGGCCGTTGATACTATGGCGATGTTCGTTGCTGCAGCCCCTGCCGGACGTGTGAGCCAGGTCTCAACCGGCGGTCAGCTGGAAGCGATCTACGCGGACATTGCCGACAACTTTGCCAAGGAAGAATGTTGCCGCCTGTATTTCCGCATTCCACCGTGTGACAAGGGGCAATCCAAGCGCACGATCTCGCTGGTCTTTATCGATGGAGATCGCATCCTCTCGAAGCGTCTGCTCGTTGACTGTGATCTCAAGGTCACCTCAGTCCAACCCGATGATACCCGGGATGAACGACCGCAGATCACCGACGCCATCCCAACTCCGTCTGATGAGTACGCCCATGTGTCCATGTCCTTCAGCCGTCCTGGCAATGTCGTTACAGAGCTCTATACCATCGATGGGGTGCTTCTGCAACGCATCGATCAGGGCTTCACTGACATCGGTCTGCGCCAGTTCGAGTTGGATACAAGCAGTCTGCCCAGCGGGGTCTACATCTGCCGTGTTCTCAACGGACTCGAGCTTCGAACTGCACGCATTGTTGTTCGTCACTAACTCCCCATTCAAACTGAAATAAAAGCTCATCTCATGAAAACAATCATCATGGTGCTCTGCACCTTTGCCCTTATCACCTCACTCAGGGCCCAGTGTCCGTCAAGCACGTCGGAACGTTTTAGTGTCCGCATTGCCTCATCTCCTTTGATGGCTGGACAGCCCCTTACCCTGCTGCCGGTGCAGAGCTCCAAGTTGCCGAAAGTCGCTCCATCGCGCATGACCGCATCGATCGACGGCATTTCAGCGCGGATCATCGGGGCCAACGATGGTAGCATCACCATTGCCACAAGCTCGAATCTGTCAGGGGGCCTGCATCGCGTTGCTGTCTGCATTGTGGATGGTCCATTTGCAACAGACAGTTTCGTGGTGGATGCCCATAGGGACACACTCGATAACGATGTTGACAGGACCGATCCCAACCCGTCAACACAGAATGGGGATCGCCTTGATCTGTCAGGGGGCGACCGACGTCCACGCGACGGCACGGTCAACGAACACCCCAATGGCGGTCATGGCGGAACACTCAACTGCATAGAGCGCCATAAGATCGACGGACGCTTCACACAACTGCGGGATGGAACACGTGAATGGTCGGGCATCACGCCAATGGTCGGACGGTTCTCAACGCTCTATCTCGACTACTGCTCCGAGCGCAAGGTCATGTACCTGATGAACGACTGGCTCATCGGAAGTTCGTCCTACAATCGCAGCTGCTACAACTTGTTCGACTTCACAACAGGCAACGGCCGCGAGCACTGGCGCATCAAGGTTACTCACGACAGCACTAATCCGGTGATTGTTGTCCTCAACGGCAAGGACGTTACGAACGACTCCACACTCGTCATCGGCGGCGGCTATGGATACGGCCCATCACCAAATGACACCACGCCCCATACCATCTACGAATTTGCCGTAGTGGTATCCGAAGGCCTGTTCATCATCCCCACTGGTAGTGACCCCGTTCAGTACATCCCATCAACAGTTACCTCGCTCGAGTGTGACGACAACGGAGTCGAGGGATGGGGCCTGATCCGCGAGCCGAACATCCGCACGGCAACGTTTGGGTCGGGCGGCGTGACAACGCAGCAGCATGAGCGCTACATCCCGCAAGGGGGCGTCGTCGGCCTCGAGAAAGAACCCAACGACGTGGCCGGCAACATCGATGGATCGACCATCACCTACCGCTCCGGTTCGCAGGAATCCGTCACGAACACCTGCACCGGCGTGGGCGAGATCGACGGTGTTTTCTCACCCGGTGAGTGGGCCGGATCGGTGCCAGCCAGCGGAATGTTCTCGGATCTCTACGCCCAGTACTGCAATGGTCAGCTGCACATCCTCAACGACTGGATCTACGCCACACGTGTGCCCAACGCCGACCGTTGCTACAACCTCTTTGAGCTCTTTACCGGAAATGGACGCGAGCACTGGGGAATCTGGGTATGGCAGGATTCCAAGCGCAAGCCGACAGTGATCCGTAACGGTATTGATGTTTCTGACGATACCACCATCGTCGAGTCGGGCAAGGCCGGCTGGGGCAGCTCGGCACGCATGGCCGAGCCCCATGCCATCTACGAGTTTCGCATCCGCACCATGGAAGGGGGCTTTGCCCTTCAGTATGCCGATCCGGGTCCGGCCAGCTTCTGCACCATCACAACGAGCATCAACGATATCACAACAGAGGAGGGCGGCAGTGTGCGTCCGAACGTGATCTCCCGCACCAACCCAACATTCACTCTCGATGACGTACCACCCGGTAGCAGCATCCACGTGATCGACGTGCAGGGACGCATCATCCACTCGATTACGAGAGGCGACGTAGGCCCCCTTGTCATCTCCCTCCCAACGCACGTGTCTGCCGGACGCTATACCATCCGTATCACGCACCCACTGGGCCAGAAGATCCTCCCATTGATCATCATGATGTAGGCGTTGACCTCCTTGCGCCTGCATCTCTCTCTCCTCACGGGTGTGGCTTTGCTTCGGCGGGCCATGCCCGTGTTGGTTGTTTTCAGCTGACAATAACTTGTGCTACCAATCGAAGACACCAATGAAGAACTCAGTGTTTACGGTGGCAGCAGTGGTCATCACAGTCATCTACTCATCGTACACAGCGTGGAGTCAGGAACTTCACATTTACACAGATCTCTCGAAGAGCACGTACTTAGGATGCCTGACGTGCTCGCCCATGCGCAGATAATGATCGTTCGTGATGCCGCATCGCCCATTGTTTACCCCGGGCTAAAGCCCGGGGCTATTGTGCGGATCGTTCGTGATGCCGCATCGCCCATTGTTTACCCCGGGCTAAAGCCCGGGGCTATTGTGCGGATCGTTCGTGATGCCGCATCGCCTTTTGTGTACCCCGGGCCGTTTCTTTGCCGCTGCACGGCTCATGATGACGCCTATGCGCTACGCGTGCCTACGGAGTTACGTGGTCATCCGTCATTCGTCATTCGTCATTCGTCATTTCTATTTCGCGCACCGCGCCATAGCGTCATCCTGAGGAGCCGAAGGCGACGAAGGACCAATCTCCTGATAGATATGGATTTACGGGAGTTACGGAATTACCAAGGGGGATTGGTAACTCAGTAATCAGAAGTTGCGCGAAGCGCCAATCACCCCGCGAACTCGGAGCACTATTATCGATATGCTATTGACCGTATTTTAGAACGATAACGGGTGGTAGAGAGTTACTTGACGTTACTGAGGGTAACATGATTAGCGGTTCTGATCTTCAACTGTTAAAATCGAGTGAGAAAGTACTACTGCACTTTCTGACCGATGCGCTTACGAGCATTGCCGAGAATTACTTTGAAACGATCGTGGTGCCTTACCTGGGTAGCAGTCATTATCGGGGGACGGCGTCTCTGATCAATAGGCGGGGCGTAAGGAAAACAAGTCTGAAAGAGTTCGATCTTCAGTTCCTTCTGCAGCTGTTTGAGTTCTCAGTCGATCGACGCAAGGTGCAGGCTGGGGGCGTGATCATGCCGGATCTGGCGTCGTTTCTGCCATTGACGCAGAGTACCGTCTACCACAAGGTGCGAGCAGCCGTGGCCGTTCGCAATGATTGGGTGCACGATGAAACATCAGCAATTGATGAAACAAAGCGGGTAATCGACATTACCAAGCTTCTTGACCTATTCCGGGAAGAGGTCCAACATGTGGTGATGATGCGAGAGGACATCTTCACCGCAGAAACCCGAAACGTCGTCCGCGCCTATACCGAAAAGCTTAGTGCAGCCCTGCTGCAGCAGCCCGAAGTGCAGCAGCCCGAAGTGCAGCAGCCCGAAGTGCAACAGCCCGAGGTGCAACAGCCCGAAGTGCAACAGCCCGAGGAACAACAGCCCGAGGTGCAACAGCCCGAGGTGCAACAGCCCGAAGTGCAACAGCCCCAACCTCAGGAGCCCGAGACACCGCATCGTGAAGCAGCGCGTGTCGCTGTGTTGCCTGATTCTGCATCCCTGACCGGTACGCCAGCGGGTAAAGCCGGACCACCGGTAATGCTACTTTCGGTGATCGGCATTTTCCTAGTCGGCGGCTTTCTGCTCTATCGATTTGCGGGTAATCAATCGGAGAAGAAAGCCCCTTACCAACTACACATTGCCGCTTGCGAACCGTTATTGCCGATTCATCTCGATGCTGCACGTAGGAGTCTGACAGAGCTTATACAAACGGATACACTGGGTCGCATTGTTGTGTATTCTTCAAACAATACTGCTGGTACAACATTCGAACTTGGGAGCTCCGAGAAGGACATGGACGAGATCCTTACATACCTCCAGATGGTATCGAAGTTGGAAACAGCGTTCGACCTTCGGACCCTTTTCAACAATGCGATTCCAGCGATGAGTTCTTCCGGAGATTCCGCAGCGAGTCTGGTAGTAATTGGTTCGGTTGGGGAGTTTTCTCGCCAGGAGGAGCGGGCGTTCGAAGCTGTTCCGGATACATTGTATCCAGAGGGGACCGGCACTACATTACGTAGGGCCAGGGCGCGGCTACAATTCCTACGAGTTGGAGCACCGACAGCAGCGGATACGCGAGTCATCAACGGATTCAGAGAGGCCAGTATAGAATGCGTAGAACGGACGCTGTAAGACGAATCGGAACTGTGCTGATGCTTGCTGCCGTCATTGGCGTTATAGCAGGGGCATGCTCTTCATCGAAATCCAAGCCAAAGCCCAAGAAGAAGCCAGGGAGTGTAAAGGTTCCTGACTAATGGGAAGCACACAATGAATTCACACCTGATCTCGTTCGACGTAACGACAGATATTCATTTGGCACCGGAAGGAAGGGGGCCTATACTGACTGCAATCAGAGAGCTGAAGCCGAAGTCGGTGACGCTGAGCATTACAGAGGCCAAATCTGGTGCATCAAGGAACCGGACATCATTCATGGAGGACAGTGGCAGGGTTGTTTACCCTATCGAGGGGGCTTTCCCCAAGATCCACGTCCAGCGTTGGCCGATGTCGCTTCTCGACCCTGCCGACCACTACGAGATCTATCCGAGCCTCTGCTCGATCGCACGAGATAATGTCAACGAGTTTCCCGAAGTGGCTGTAGCCATTTCTTCAGGGACGCCGTCAATGCAGGTTAGCTGGACACTCCTTGCGGAGTCTGGAGAAGTGGCCTTGAAGCTGTTTCGCACTTCCGATCAAGACATCAGCAATCATGTTATACGACTAGTGAAACTTGAGGTGGGACTCCCTCGATTCATCGGCCTGGAGCAGCGGAATCAGAAGCTTGCGTGTAGTGCAAGTTCGCTCGAGAAAGCGGCGTTCAAGCAGGTCCGCATGAACGTGTCTAACGGTATGATACATATCGGCGATGTCGAGCTAAACCTCTCCCGCCGTCAGTTAACCTCCTGTCGATACTTCCTGACGCAGTCCGCCGAAGGCACCACGTTAACTGATTCCGGCCTGAACATTCGTAACGGAAGGATTTCAAAAGGATTTTCGAGGCCATAATGACTCTGGTATCATTCGTTGGATTAGCAGATATCCGCCTGGCGCAGGAAGAGCGAGGACCGATTGTTACAGCGGTTCGGGAGCTCTGTCCCGATCGTGTAGTGATGTTTGCGACAGAAGGGGGCGTGCAGCATGATTTTACCCGTGGTGCGGCTGCTGTGCGGCTTGCGATCAAGTCTGTCTCACCCGAGACGAAAGTCCAGACGCTGACGTTCGAGATTGATGATCCCACAGATCATAACGAGCTTTATCCAAAGCTGCAACAGGCCTTGTCTAGCGTCATGACCATCAATGAAGAGGTTGTCGCTGCGATATCCTCCGGGACCCCATCAATGCAGGTTTGTTGGATTCTGCTGGCTGAATCAGGCGATGCAAAGATTCGTCTTGTAAGGACTGTCGAACCTGAACTCTCCGCATCGATTGTACGGGAAGTTCGTCTTGGCACGAGCCTCCCTCGCATCACCAGCATGGAGCAAGAGCTTCGGAACCTACGAGACCTCGTTATAGAACCAGTCTTGCTGGAGCGGAAGAGTGGTAAAGTAATGATCGGTGGAACACAAGTTGCCTTTTCGCCCCTCCAATTCGCATACTATAGGTTCTTTCTTGAGCATTTAAAGAAGGCTAGGAAGGGGGAACCCTTCGAAATCCGAATCTCTGCATTTGCGCTTGGAGAGACATACACCAAAGAGATCAACAGTCATCAGATGGAAGCATTCCCAGACTTTGAGAATAGCGACCCGACTCGTCTGGCAAAGAAGAGGTCAGATATCTCAGCTGAGGACTTTCGATCCACGATTTCCAAGTTGAACAAACGTATCAACGATGCACTCGGCGGAGATCAACTCTCAACCTACTATCATATCAAAGCTGAAGGGCCGAAGAACGCGCGGAGATATGCCATTCGGTTAGATCCTACTAAGATTGTCCTGAGATAAGATAGTCGCGGACAATGTTCACACGTTCATTGCTACTTCGTTCCTGAACTTACCGTTGCGTGTAAGGACATCGCCCATTCACTTGCTGCCGACATTGTCGCAGCCCACGATCCACCTGGTCTCGACCGACGTCCGATCGGCTCTCTAGACGCGAATTAGCTTGCTACAAGGGTCGCCATGCCCATAACGGTATGGGAATAATTTCCACTTCGTTTCCAATAGCGGGTGACATCGATGCTGACCTCATAGGCAACCGATTGACTGGGAAGTTGCATCCAAGAAACATCATTCACTTGTTCTTGGAGAACGACATGACTGGCTCTGAAACGACTCGCTTCTTGCGGTCACGTGGTATCGATTGCCTATACCACTTTACCAGCCGCCGTAACGTACCATCGATTCAATCACTTGGCTGCCTGATGAGCTGGTTCGATCTGGATCAACAAGGAATAGTCTATACACCGAGCTCCGATTCTAAATCTCGCGATCTTGACCGAAAGTTGGGACTCGAGCGATTCGTGCGATTAGCATTCGAACCACGGCCCAAGATGTATTGGAGCGTCACTCTCCAGAAGCGGGTAGAGGATCTCGAAGTGCTCTCGATCCCCATCGACTGGCTCGAGTCATGCCAACACGTCCTATTCTCCAAAGGTAACGCGTGCTCCCATGCGGCGGTCGTCGGCGAGCATCCGCACATCTTACCTGACGAGCTGCTGAGTATGGCATCTACGAGTTCGATCGATAAAATGGGATCATACGATCTACAGGCTGAACTCTTGGTCCTCGGTACACTTCCCATCACCTTCAACCAGAGGATAGCATCATGAGTTCACGTCCTGTCTTTCAAGTTGGCATCGCACAACCGTGGTATCGCGAGCATATCGTTGCGTTTCAGTGGGTCAAGGGCCAAGCGTATCAGCAGCGCAAGTTGTGCGCTGAAGTCTTTATGGACGCAGCAGAGCGGCAGCTCGCAACGACACGCATTCTCGAAGTCTCCACCTATTCCGGAAGTAGTCTCGGGCGTGAGCTCAGCGCTTTCAATCTGCAGCTCTCCTTCTATGGTTATGAATCGACGTCCGTTGAGCAAGCCTACCATGCAACAAAGGTGTTTGCGATGGGCGGCCCGTATCGGGACCTCTTGTCCTGTGGGTCAAGTCGTGAAGCAAAGCACGACCCCCGACTGACAGAGTCTGGACGACTGATGGGATTCAACCTCGCTCAAACCAGAATCAGCCTTCAGGCGCATTCCGCCGCCTTTGATGCTCTTTACATCGCCGCTCTCGCTCAGAACCCATGGTACCTCGACGAACTCGCCCATTACGACTTCTTCACCGACACAGCTTTCAATCCACAAACTATGCTCGCAACTCAAGCTCGGTCAGCATCCATCGCAGTCGCACTCATACGTGAAGGAATCACGCTCCCCACAGATGCCGACGATGTCTATCGTCTCCTACACACTGATGATCTGCGAATTCCTACTTCGAACAGGCAATTCACTTTGTTCTGATTGCGCGATCTGTCAGATTCTCTTGGCATTATGAATACTTTGGGGATATCGCCAGCAGTTACAGATCCGGGTCCGGCCAGCTTCTGCACCATCACAACAAGCATCAACGATATCACAACAGAGGAGGGCGGCAGTGTGCGTCCGAACGTGATCTCCCGCACCAACCCAACATTCACTCTCGATGACGTACCACCCGGTAGCAGCATCCACGTGATCGACGTGCAGGGACGCATCATCCACTCGATTACGAGAGGCGACGTAGGCCCCCTTGTCATCTCCCTCCCAACGCACGTGTCTGCCGGACGCTATACCATCCGTATCACGCACCCACTGGGCCAGAAGATCCTCCCATTGATCATCATGATGTAGGCGTTGACCTCCTTGCGCCTGCATCTCTCTCTCCTCACGGGTGTGGCTTTGCTTCGGCGGGCCATGCCCGTGTTGGTTGTTTTCAGCTGACAATAACTTGTGCTACCAATCGAAGACACCAATGAAGAACTCAGTGTTTACGGTGGCAGCAGTGGTCATCACAGTCATCTACTCATCGTACACAGCGTGGAGTCAGGAACTTCACATTTACACAGATCTCTCGAAGAGCACGTACTTAGGATGCCTGACGTGCTCGCCCATGCGCAGATAATGATCGTTCGTGATGCCGCATCGCCCATTGTTTACCCCGGGCTAAAGCCCGGGGCTATTGTGCGGATCGTTCGTGATGCCGCATCGCCTTTTGTGTACGCCGGGCCGTTTCTTTGCCGCTGCACGGCTCATGATGACGCCTATGCGCTACGCGTGCCTACGGAGTTACGTGGTCATCCGTCATTCGTCATTTCTATTTCGCGCACCGCGCCATAGCGTCATCCTGAGGAGCCGAAGGCGACGAAGGACCTCCCGGTGCTTCGCATAGTGATCGAATGACCGATTGCAGAGGTACGGCGCCATCACTCAGGCGGCAAAACGCTTGCACACAATTCTATGCGTGGGCGACCACGTGAAACCCTTGTCCGAGTCTTCCAGCATCAACGCAGATCACCGGACTACTCAAGTACTATGTGCAGATGGTCCGTTCGTGCCTTTACAATCTACGCGGGACGGGATTGATCTGCGTGATTCCGCCGTACTTCTGCGAATACTTGTAGAAGCATCGGAGCGCGGCCGAGCTCTTAAGAAGGTCGAGAATTCCCGCGTAGTCGGCGACTGGGAAGTTAAGATGAAGCAGGCCAGTGCTATTCGGTACACCGGACGCAGGAACTTTGTCGGGATCCCAGAAGAACGTGAGGACTGCGTGCTTTTGGCCGTTCCCGGTCACTCCATTATCGTTGTCCGTGACGAAGATGGCCGCTGCAAAGTCGTTTGTAGAAAGTCTCGCGTAGTTGTTGAAGGCGATGTGGTAGCTCTTCACGTCGAATCTCCACTCTGTGTTAGCGGCTGCGGCGGCAGTTCCACTTCCAGCGGCGGAGGAGCCGACGGATAGCCGTACGGTTTTGGATGATTTGCTCATGGGCTTTTGTGGTTGGGATTTATGTGGTTCCTCTCCCCTACTGCGGGCGAGATTGTATTGCAAACAAATGTATAACCTTTTATTCAGAGCACATGCAACATTTACCGTGCGTTCACTTAACCCACCAGGAATGGGGCGAACCAATGTATCCGGTGCAGTACTGAGCGAAATCACCTCAGCAGAAGTTCAGCACGGCGGCGCACTTCATCGCGGAGCTCCTGTGGGCGGACGACAAGAAGGTCCGGCGCCCAGTGGAGGACCCAGGAGACAAGTTCCGGGCTCAACCCGGCTTTCATCTTTATCGTTAGCGTACCGTCATCATTCGTGATGATCTTCTGCGATACGTGCCAGTAGCTGGATCTGAAGAAGTCAGCGATCTTGGGATTGATCATGTGTATCTCAATGTCACTCTCGCGGCGCTGCGGATCCTCCCACAAGCCAAAGCGCGTGGACATGAACTTCTTTAGATCGAACTTGGGGATGGGTGGCTGAGGCGAGGGGGCCTGATAGACCATTTTGATCTTGTCGACGGCGTATACGCCATAGCTGTCGTGCTTCCCATGCCATACCGCCAAGTACAGCCTGCCGAGATACGGGATGATCTTGAACGGAAAGAGCAGCTGACTCTTGGACTGCTCACCGTAGATCACACGAATCCAGCGCTTTTGAGCGATATAATTCATGACATCCGACAGCGTCCTGTGATCTATCTCGCCCGAGTATTGGCCAAGACCGATCGATTCCAGCATCGTGTCGGAGAGAACAACCTGACCAGGCGCGTGCTGCTCAATCTCTTCCATCAACTCCTCAACCGCTGCCTGAAGAGATTCCTCACGCAGCATAGGCAGAGCCGCCTTGATCATGTACAGCAGAAATGGCTGACTGCTGTTGACCGTTGCACCAACATTGAAAACTGATCCCTTGGGGATAGAATAGTACACGGTCCGATCACGACGGTTAACCTTAAGGGGCACACCCGATTCGATGATCGCCTTGATATCCCGCTCGATCTGACGCTTGGTGACAATCTTCGCATCCTGGTTGTACTTCGTCACATACTCCCATAGCTGCTCCGCCGTACACACATTTCCAGCTGAGAGACGACTTAGGATTCTCGTAACACGATGTATCTGCTGCGACATGCTCAATTTTACTACAGAACGGGGAAACCAAGAAGCCCCTTGGGAGTTCTCGCGACGTTTACTTGTCCACGTCCCCACTCTTTGGACCCTTGAGCTCGGCAAACTTGGCGGCCATGGTCGGATTACCCCTCGTCAGCTTCTTGATGGTAACATCCTGTACCTTGTCGTTGGCGAGCCTGAGATTCCTGTCGGTTCCCAGCAGGGCATCCTTTGTCTTCTGCAGGTGATCGATCGACTTGTCGATCTCCTCGATGGCCGTCTTAAACCGACGTGAAGCAAGATCGTAGTTCTTGCTGAAGGCGTCTTTAAAATCATCAAGGTCTTCCTCAAACCTGGTGATATCGATATTCTGTGCCTTTACGAGTGCCAGTTCAGACTTGTACTTTAGGGAGTTCAGGGCGGCATTGCGCAGAAGCGTGATGATCGGTATGAAGAACTGTGGCCGCACAACATACATCTTCGGATACCGATATGAAACGTCCACAATGCCGGTGTTGTAGAGCTCGTTATCCGCTTCGAGCAGGGACACAAGCACCGCATACTCACACTTCTTCTCGGTACGATCCTTATCAAGCTCCTTCAGGAAGTCGTCATTCTTCTTCTTCGTAGCCGTGAGGTCGGACTCGTTCTTCATTTCAAACATGATGGAGACGATCTCCGTACCGGCCTCATCCATATCGCGGAAGATGTAATCTCCTTTACTTCCGGATCTCGAATCGTTGTCCTTCTCGAAGTAGGCCAGGGGGAAAGCCGTTGCCCGTATGCGATTGAACTCGATCTCACAATGCTGCTCAAGCGTCTCTCCCACCATTTTCGTGGAGAGCTTCGCCTTCATATCCCGGATTCGCTGTATCTCCTCGTTTCGGTCTCTGATCTGCTGCTCGTAGTTCTCCCTGATGTTTCTCTCGGAGGACTCCCTTTCATGCTTCACATGATCAATGGTGCTGGTGAGTTCCTGGATCTTCTGTTCCCGCTGTCCAACGGCCTGCTGGAGTTCGTTCTGAAAACGCGACTCGGCAAGGGCGAACTTGCTGGCCACCTCGTCCTTCATGCGCTCGAGGTCGTTCTTCAGCTTATCCCGCTCGGCCTCAAGGTCCCTCGTCGCCTGTGTCAAGGCAAGCTGCCGCTCGGTCTCGGCCACATCCAGTCGGCCCCGTAACCTTTCAATCTCCTGCTCCTTGCTCGACATTTTCTCGGAGAGAAGCCTCTCAGCGTTCGCCTGCGCGAGCTTAATGGCGTTGTCTTTGTCCCTCTCGGCAAGCTCAAGACGCTCACGGAGCTGACTCTCAAACTCGTGGTCGTGAACCTGCTTGACGATCTCCGCATATCCTGCTTCGTCGATCTTGAAGGCCTTATGGCAGTGTGGACAGACTATTTCGTTCATGTGATACCCCTGTTGCGCTTCATCGTGAATAGGACAACCAAGCGCACTCTCTAAGCAAACTGATATGTCACTCGGTCGAACCCGCCTGAAAGTACGAGTTTGCGTCGGTACCTGGCATCATCGATGGTCGATCGAGACTGCGAGATTGCGCAGCATACTAGCCTACCCCAAGGGGCGATTACACGCGTGTGGGTGGCCAGGTTCCGTCGGACTGCGTGGCCAGGTTAATCCATATCTGTGCTATAACCGACAATCTTACATCTACTCCAGCGCGGACCGTGGCACTCGGGAATTAGCAACGTGGCCCCGATTGGATTCCAGAACGGCTACATTCGTTCGATCCGACACTCTAACTGACAAGGATAACGGGGGAAGATCACGGGCTTGTTCTTGTGCAGCTGAGATAACGATCATCTCGCTGCTAACTACGACATGGAGTGTCAGGTCATAATCTACCGCTTTGAGAGTCACAGCTCAACAACGTAACTTCGTTTCGAGCACGTCGAAGGCGGCGTCATGTAATCACATTTTGAATTCAATAGTCCAATGTTACAAACCCGGTTACTTTTGGGAGACTCAATGCTAAGGTATGTTTCGAGCCTCGCCCTTTCGTTTCTGCTTTCAGGATTTGTCTGGGGCTGCAGCCAATCTTCGGATGAAGCCGAAGCGAGAACGCGCGACAGCTTAGAAGCTGTTGCAAGCAAGGCGCAAGCAGAAGCCGCCGAAGCACGATTGCAGGCTGAGCGAATTAGGGCTGAAGAGGAGGCACGGCGAAATGATCCGAGTTATCAGCGCCAAGTCCTTTTGGAAAGTGAGCAGAAGGATTGGAGGCAGTATGTCACTGCAACAGATACTGAATGGAAGAATCCCTTCTTCGGAGCTGCGTATGCCAAGGCAGTAATCATCAACACTGCAACGTTGGCCTCGTTTAAGGACGTCGAGTTTGAGGTTAGATTCCTCTCGAAGACAGGTGCAATACTCGGGAGAAGCAAGCGCGTGCTCTACGAGTTTCTTGCTCCAGGTAGCCAGGTTCCTGTGAAGATTGAGGATCTCAAGGTCCCTTCAGCTGCTGCTGACTTCAAGATTGTCGTTACCAAAGTATCTCGGTACGATGATCCGGGTTGCTGACATCCATCATTTGCCGCACCTTACTGCTATCGCAATATCCGACGGATACTGGCCACGGAAACCATCAGTACTAACATCTGTGAATATGGGTTGATCATGTTGCCGCAGATAGTGACAAGTGTGGTTGGGAGCAATGTACTCGTTCGCTTTGTTGCCGGATACGATATGTATCTGAATCACACCTTTCCCGCCTTCCCATAGAGTTATAGCGCCCCTCCCCCCCCTCCCATGCGCTACCTCCTCTCCGTAACTCTCGACAAACTTCGTAATGACGGTGTGCAGGACACGCAGCTTCACCTGCGGTCTCATGCGCCTGCCGCGCAAACACATGAGCAGCACGCTGCATGGGACGACACGGTGGAGATTCTCTACCGCACGTTTCATGGAAGCATAGAAGCTGGCCGCGTGTTCTTCGAATACGAGATCCCCCGCCTGGGAGCGCGCATCGATGTGGTGCTGATCATCCGGCATGTGGTGTTCGTGCTGGAGTTCAAGACGGGCAGCAGCGATACGTCGCGCTCGGCGCTTGATCAGGTGACGGACTACGCGCTCGACCTGCGGTACTTCCATAAGACGTCGCACAAGGCGGTGATTGCGCCGTTCCTGGTGACGAGTCATAAGGGGGCGACGCAGATTACGCGGGATCGGCACGACCCGCTTATGACGTCGGTGGCAGTGGTAGATCCGAGCGCGTTGAGCGCAGCTATCGATTCGGTGCTGGCGGACGTGCCTGGTGAGCCCCTTATACCCGACACGTGGGTGCATGGCGCCTACGAGCCCACACCAACGATCGTGGAGGCCGCGCGGGCACTCTATCGCGGACATAGCGTAACGGAGATCACGCGCTCCACGGCGGGGGCGGACAACTTGGCCACCACTTCGCAGACGTTGATTGAGGTGATCCGCGGGGCTCGTGAGCGCAACGAGAAGGTAATCTGCTTTGTTACTGGTGTGCCTGGCGCCGGCAAGACGCTTGTTGGACTAAACCTCGCCACAACAAAGGTCGATGAAACCAGTAAGCAGCACTGCGTATACCTTTCGGGTAACGGACCTCTCGTTGCCGTGCTGCGCGAGGCCCTCGTGCGCGATGCCGTGGAACAGTCGAAGCGCACGAAACAGAAACGTCGCAAGGGCGAGGTCTCCCACGGCGTTAAAGCCTTCATCCAGAACGTTCATCACTTTCGTGATGATTGCGTCCGCACACCCGATGCTCCTACCGAGCGCATCGTCGTGTTTGATGAGGCGCAGCGGGCGTGGAATCAGCACATGACGAGCGACTTCATGAAGCGCAAGAAGGGTGTGAAGGACTTCAATCACTCCGAGCCAGAGTTTCTCATCTCATGCATGGACCGTCATGACGGCTGGGCTGTAATCGTGTGTCTCGTTGGCAACGGTCAAGAGATCAATCGCGGCGAAGCCGGCATCTCGGCTTGGCTTGATGCCTGCGCCACGCACTTCACCCAGTGGCGCGTCTACGCCTCACCCGAGCTGGGCTTGAATGAAGTCGAAACGCAACAGCCACTTGCCCAGCTGCGCGCTGCCGGCACGTTTGTCGAAGCCCCTTTACTTCACCTGCGCGCATCAATTCGCTCATTCCGATCCAACCTCGTCTCGAGCTTCGTCAACTCACTGCTGTCATTTAAGCCCGATGCAGCTGAGCTGTACGACAAGGTCTCGCAGGACTTCCCTATCATCCTAACGCGTGATGTAGCGCAGGCAAAGCAATGGGTGCGTGACCAGGCAAGGGGCTCCGAGCGCTTCGGAATCCTGGCATCGAGTGCGGCGCAACGGCTGCGTCCGTATGCGATTGATGTAACGTCCAAGATCGATCCCATTCACTGGTTCTTGAACGGCAAGGACGACGTTCGCTCGTCCTACTTCCTCGAATCCGTAGCCACCGAGTTCGACGTGCAGGGCTTAGAGCTTGATTGGACGTGTATCGCCTGGGACGCTGACTTCCGATGTCGCCATACCGATCGCTCCTGGGATCAATTCGCCTTCCGCGGCAGTCGCTGGGAGCGCATCAAACAAGCCGAGCGTCAGGCCTACCACGTCAACGCCTATCGCGTCCTCCTCACCCGTGCTCGCCAGGGCATGGTCATCGTCGTCCCCCACGGCGCTTCAGACGACCACACACGTCAGCCCGGGTTCTATGACGATACGTATGCGTATCTGCAGAGGGTTGGAATGAAGGGGGCGTAGGGGGCAGGCACATCGTGACCAGCCAATCCCCTCGATACTATTTTGTACACAAATCACCATGATCATCATCTCTTGAGCGCCGTCAATCATTCGATGCAACACTGACTTGAGTGCGCTTTATCGATAGTTGATACACTCAAATACTGGCTGTGTTTTGTGACGCGGGCTGAGTCGTATCAATGCATATTTTTTTGTTCTTCAACCATCCTTTAACGTCACCAATGCTCAAAGCCATTGTGTGCGGACATACCACATCAATGAACAGCTGAAACGCTTGCAGTCGATACATCGAATAAAATCCAACGAAGAAATAGGCAATTCCCCCTAGCACTATAAGACCCATCAAGCCACAACTAGCTGGCTCTTGCAGATTTGCAAGCTCGGGAATGCACTTGATGTACGTCAAGGTCTTTGCTGACAGAACAGAAGCGATCACAGATATGCCGCCAACCATTTGCGAGTGCGCGATATCAGCCCAAGAGGTTATTCTCTGGTGCCGATTGTTGTGGAGACCACACCCGGAATCTGGCGCATTCGTATCCCATAGCACAATCATGTTCCTGAATTCATTGTTATATGAGCCGAAACACTTCACTTTGCAGTTTTCAGCACAATAATTTAGTATACGGAAAATACAAGGATACAGGAACGAGCGGTAGACTCCATAGATGAACGATCCAGTCAACAGGCACAATGAAACAAAAGTGACAAATCCAGAATCAGAGTTCAGCCACCTCATCAAGTAGTCGACATATCCTCCCGACACCACAAATGTCAGCACCGTCAGGGCACCTGCGATGCCCCAACGTAGAAGTAGACTCAGTGATATCTTCTCGAAGAAGCTATTCATACCTTTATCTCTAAAGCATGTTCGTTATAAGCAGCACTCCCCGCACTACCACCTCCACAACCTAACAACACAGCACGCGGATTGCAACAATGGTGCTTGACTGAGTGCTACTCAAGCTTCGCTTTTCTTACCTCTAGATATGCCCAGAGATTTCGTTGTCGACGACCTTCCTTTGATACCGATATCGAAGCTCTCCAATTGACGCAGAGACATCGAGGCTCACCCTGTGATGTAGACTCGATGGTTTCAAGTCACTCCACCTTTAGCTTTGGCGTCCTCCTCACCCGCGCCCGCCAGGGCATGGCCATCGTCGGCCCCCACGGCGCCTCAGACGACCACACGCGGCAGCCCGGGTTCTATGACGATACGTATGCGTATCTGCAGAGGGTTGGGGTGAAGGGGGCGCAGGGGGGGCATGTCTGAATGTTCTGCGGTTACCCATCGGGTAACTCACAGTCAGTCATTTCCTCTATCTAGCAGAGTTGATAGCATCACAACTCACAAGTATGCAATACGCTTACCAACTGGCGATTGACGGCCATATACACGACGTACGACACACCTCTGCAACATTTATTTTCCTGCTTGGCAGCGCATACGGAAAAGCGCGAGCCGACTACCGATGTTGGGTTTCATTATCTGGCATAGCAAGGATCTGATAATGATGTTGGTAGGCTGCTTCCGCTTCAGGAAAGTCCTGCTCAATTGCAACCCTCTCGTCTCTGTTCATATATCGATTTTCCACTCTTTCATAAGATTCACCATTCTGATATATAATTGTCTTTATCACTACCGAACCGGCAGACCCAGTGTTTTGCACCTCACCCGTTACTCGCATCACATAAACCCAAATCCCTGATTTCGGACTCTCCCCTGCAGTTTGATACACAACTACTGGTTTTGGCATTGGTAACGGCTGAGCAAAGAGTGCACGTATTGGTGGGTCCTCTCCGGGTGGGGTCATTACCAATTATGAAGCAAGCATTCCTACCGCACAAAACACCAGCAACCCGATAAATATTTTTGCTATTCTCGAACGATACTGTTTCGTGCTTGTCTTTGAGGATTCCTTCTCTTTGGCAGCAGCATTAGTTCGGTCTGACGAAGTACTGTCTAAACCACTTGCCGCCGATTGATCTTGCGCATCAACAGCAGCAAGCAGGCTCTGCTTTTCCTTTTCGAATTCATCACGCGTTTGCAAACCCCGTTCGTAGAGTTATGCTAACTTCTAACAATACTCGATCGACATGCCGACCTCTTAGTGTTACTGCTACGATTGCGATAATCTGCGGTTCAAATCGCCTCAATCACTTCTTCACAAACTTCACATACAGATCGCAGTCATAGCTGGTATTTGACTGCGCCAGCTTGTAAGTCCCTTCGAGTGGGCTGCTCCAGGGATGTGAGTATGAGATCGACTTTACGCCTGCAGGCAAGTCGCTCCCAGATGTAAAGGCGTCGAATAACGAGAAATTTAGTCTAATGCCCTTCCCGGCCTGCTTGGGAACTCGCACGTTAGTAAATCGGCTATTGATAATCAACCGTCCTCCGCTTCCGACCTCCGTAGCATTGAATCGATCTGCCATAACGTCACACTCATATCCGTCGCCATCGAGCAAGATTCTGCCGTCTAGGTCCTGCACGTTCATACCGTAATAGAAGTTCCCATCGGTGAAGGTATTGCCGTCCCTGATCACGTCCACATAGCCTATGTAGACATCAAACTTCTGATACTTTGATTCATCGATCTGCCAGTTTGGAACAGTATACTCCGCACTGCCACCGAGCGGAATTGGTTGACCGTTGGCGAGGTACCTAACAGTGTATTCGATTGGAAATCCCGGCTTGTCGGGTCCAACAACAGCATCCTGAGTGATTAGAGCATTCAGGCCATCGATGCTCTTGCTTGCCAGTGCTTGCGCGGCACCGGCCTGAGATCCACCAACAACGAAGGCATCGAATGTGTACGAGGAATTGAACCTCGATTTGTTGAAGGTCACCTTTCCGTTAACAATTGATGCGCCCCCTTCAAGGGCACTGCGCATTTCCGCACGTGTTGCCTTGGCGGTTACGCGGGCTACGATTACGCGTCCGTAACTCACACTGGATATATAGCAAGCAGGATTGCCACTTTGCACATACCGCGCGAGGTCAGAAGCCTTAACCTCAACAGAGAAGGAAGGTTTCGGTACGGAAACGGTATAGTAGATCTGCTTGAAAAACAGCAACATCGAATTCGATTCGGTAGATCTTGTTTGTGCAAACGAGCCTGACATGCTGGCAAGGAACCACGAAGCGTCGATACCTAACTCAGTAGCCGCCTGCTCAGTGCTATGCTGCTCTTTGAAAACGTACGTCATCTGCGCTGGCAATGGTGCTGACTTACCAATGAGACTCACACGAGCAGCCGTCACGGTTGCGTTTGATGGAGACTCTACCAGCTGAGAACCGCCATTGGCAATGGTGAGTGTAAGGGGCTTGATAGGCAGACCAATAAGGGTAAGACTTCCAGACTGCGCGCCGGCTCCCTGAATGATAGCGCCAGGGTAGAGGGCATCTGCATAGGTAGAGTTAAGCGCAAGTATCTGATCGTACTTGTTCGTTACGCGCTTTTTCTGTGAGTTACTGGCATAGAACGTACCATTCTCCTCAAGCGTTTCTCGTGTTGTCTCCAGATCAGTAACGGAGTAACCGGTAGGCTGTGCCGGCAACGTACCGCCAGAGGCTATAACCTCATCGATGGTCGTCAGCGTAGGCGACGTGGACGAGTCCGGATCAGAACACCCAGCGAAGGTTACAAGCGAGACGAGCACGAGCGCGAACAAAGCGGGCGCTGCGTGAAACGACTTTGAACCGAGGTGCAACAGGGCACGTACTTGCATAATGACTACCGTTAAATGATTTGAGTGAAGCACTGGATGTTCTTTTACAATTACCAGTATCTGATAAAGATAGTGACAAGTACGTAAGCGGGCAACAGTGCCTCCGAAATGTCATTACCACAGCTGCCAGCTATCCGCTACTGCCAATGGAGCTTGAACGCCTCTACCACTCCTACCAGCTCGATATTCAAGAATGGCCTGACGAGCTTCACGATGTGATTCAATCGAGTTCGTGCCTGCGTCCGGAGCAATTCCCCCCTCGATGTGGTAACGGATACGGCAGATGTTCTAGGGCGAGGTCACTGAGCCCATTATAAATGCCCCGTATTAGCGACCTATGATGTCGTTTTCCCGACTTGAAAGTAAATCTCCCAGAGTACATAGCAATCTGGCCACCAAGAATCCTTCGCGTATAGAGTTCATGCTGCATTTTGCTCAGCTGATCCGGTGGTTTCGGACAGACCGAGCCATTGCCTTAAATCATATCAGTAACTTTACAGCCAGATACTTCACTGAACTTTTCCCGACTGGAGTTCTCCACTATGTACTTTAGACTAAGATCATTGGCGCAGGGCACCTTGCTCATCCTTTCCAGCTTTGTGGCAGCGCCCCTTTGCAACGCGCAGATCAAGATAGATCTCAAGACACCGCTCGAGGCAAAGAGCGAACTCGCTTACATTAAGAGTGCAGCCAAGTCAGGTTTGGAGAATACGAAGGCGTTTGTCATTCGTGAATTCGGTGAAAAGTAAAGTCTCTGGCTCCTGAACCCCGAGGACAGGATTACGAAGAAGGGACTACAAGTAGCATTTGATCTCGAGTTGAGAACTCCGGCAGCATTTCGTCAGGGAAAGGTTCTCGCCCGCCGCCGGATAGTGTTTGTCATGGATAATAAAAGGGACTATTCTGCTCTCGAGAAGAAGGGCTACGAGGTCACGAACATGCTGAAGTCAGCACTTGTAGTCAATGTTGCCAGCGCTGCAACTGCTGCCATAGCAACCTATACAGGTGGCACCTTGACGCTGCTGGCTTCGACCATTGGCCTGGACGTGCCAGGGTTGATTGCTGGCATGTTTGGAGGTCAGAAGGGTGTTTCCGCTCCTGAGCGCTGGAAGGCGATCATGGCAGCTGAGTACATTGCGGCCGCAACGTATGAGATGGTCCTCGAAGTCGAAGGTCAGTGATGGTCCAAGTTTGCGTTCTTTCCTAGATGCCAAGGGATCTGGTAGTGTTTTTGATGGTCGGCGTATCGGCATGTTCGCAGCGTGAATCCTCTGCTTCTGTTCGTCGTTGACCTTCGCTCGCAATCCGAGCGACTGTTGCCGTGTTCATTCGAATTCCGCCGCCGCGACATACATGTTGGCATGTGCAGAATCCGACGGATACTGGCCACCATCTGACGCTTGTCGGAATCATAATGCACACGCGGAACGCATTTACCACACAGCATGGCAACTTGGTGGAGCATCAGCTTACCGGTTCTAGGTGTGAGATCCGTTTGGATTACGCGCTTTTGCGGACAACCGCTGTTCCATCTCCTCCCAATCTCCCAGGTGTACACGCATGAGCATCTTCCAAAGTTTGCCGTGGTTTGGCACCGAGAAGTGGAGCAGTTCGTGGACGATAACATAATCGCCGAGCTTGGTGTCCATGCTAAGGAGTTCATCATTGAAGCTGAGCGTGCCAGCCGTTGAGCAGGAGGCCCACTTTCTGCGCATGGGGCGAACATAAATGGCATGCGCCTGCACATCAAGCTTCCTCGCCCACTCACGAACGCGGTCTTTGAACGCCTCCCTGTCGCGCCAGTGCTTCACTTGGCATGACTCCGCTGCAACAGGTTGAAGAGTTCGTCAACCAGAGCGGTGACGATGCTGACGTCATCTACTTCTGAAAAGACTGCAAACGTCGCCTGCTTGCGCGCCTCACGCTGCGCAGCCTCACTCGTCTTCCAGTTTGGATGTGATTCGAATGCTGCTCGTACACGCTGTGCGACGACTTCCGGATTTGGGACGACCCTCTCAGCGAACGTCGATACGATGAAGTAGGTAAGGCTATCGAGCCCCTTCGCAGTCTGATCCTGCTTACGTGCTTCGTTCCTCTCAATCTCAGCCAAGAGCTTCCCCAATGCCTCCTCAGTACTGTCTTGGCGAGCTTCAAATGCCTCCTGCACGGCACGTGCACGATCAGCCATGGCAATGAGAAACGGATCGTCGCTCTTCTCATCGGCTTCCCGCTGGATCGCCTTGATAAGATTGATGACCTTAGTCGCCTTGCACTCATCCTGTTGCTTGATGGTCTCAATCGTGCTCCGATCGATCACCACATACTCAACCGTCGGCTCCGCCATCACCGCACCAATGTGCTTCTGCACTAAATCATTAGTCTTCTTCTGGAAGTCACGATCGACGTACACACGCCGCGCATAGGCGTTGCGAATCACGAGGTAGATATTCGAGAGTGTCGCGTACCTGTCGATGAAGGGCCGAAGGAACGCATCGGGCGAGATGATTTCGTAGAGCATCTCGATCTCTTTGTATTCCTTGAAGAACTCCTTCCGTCGCTCGGGATCACGGAAGTGCTCGATGAGCAAGTCCACGTCCTTGTCATTGAACTTCTGCTCGATGAGCCCGAGGTAGTCCGGTGCTTTGCTGTCCATCTTGTTTTGGAAGAGCACCTTCAGAAGGTTCAGATCCTTGACGATGGCGTTGATCTCGTCGCTGTCGAAGGCGAGGGCCTTTTCGAGCTTGTCGAAGATCCCGACGAAATCGAGGACGAAGCCGTGGGGCTTCACCATCTCCTGCGCTTCGTTTTCGTACGGACGGTTCACCCGGGCGATTGCTTGCAGCAGCGTATGGTCGCGCATCGGCTTGTCGAGATACATGGCGTAGAGCACGGGCGCGTCGAAGCCGGTGAGCAGCTTTTCGGTGACGATGAGAATCTTCGGCTGCTGGTCGAGCTTGCCGAAGCTCTTACGGATCTGCCGCTCCTTCTTCGGGTCGAGGTGAAATTCCTTCAGCAGGGCGGAGTCGTTATTGCCACCGGTGTAGACGACCTCCGAATACTCCGGTGGCAGGTATTGATCGAGTGCATGCTTGTAGTGCGCACAGGCTTCACGGTCCACGCCGACGAGGAAGGCCTTGTAGCCAAGAGGCTCTACGTTCTCGCGGTAATGGTCGGCGACGAACCTCGCCACCTTCTGGATGCGCTCCTTGCCCTTGAGGAAGTTCTTCAGGTTCACCGCTCGCTCGAGGATCTTGTTCAACTCCTCGATGTCGGCCACGCCCTCGGCTTCGGCGAGCGAGAGGAACTCCTTGTCCAGCGTCTCGTGCGGCACAAGCATTTCATTCGGTGCGAGCTGGTAGTATAGCGGCAGCGTCGTGCCGTCCTCGATGCTGTCGGCAATGGAATACTTGTGCAGGTAGCCCTGATCGTCCTCACAGCCGAAGGACTTGAAGGTACCCTTGCCATAGACGGTCTTGTCCACGGGCGTGCCGGTGAAGCCGATGAAGCTCGCGTTTGGCAGGCCGGCCATGAGGAAGTTGCCGAGGTCACCGCCGGTGGTGCGATGGGCCTCGTCGATAAGCACGTAGATGTTCTTCCGCAGGTTCAGGTTCGCCGGCATGTCGCGGAACTTGTGGATCATCGTCACGATGATGCCCCGGTAGTCGTCCCGCAAGAGCTGGTTGAGCCGGGCAATGCTGCTGGCGTGCTCCAGGTTGCCCAGGCCGAGCGCGACGAGGTTCTTGAGAATCTGGTCTTCAAGTTCATTACGGTCGATCATCAGCAGCACGGTTGGCTTGTCCGCCTCGGGCGCACGGAAGAGCCGTTCGGCCGCCTTGATCATGGTGAAGGTTTTGCCGCTACCCTGTGTGTGCCATATCAGACCTCGTGAGCGCAGCGGGTCAAGCGCGCGACGCACCGTTGCGTCCACAGCACCCGTCTGATGCTGACGAAGAATAAACTTGTTTAGCTCTTCATCCTTTTCGGCGAAGACGATGTAGTCTTTGAGGAATGCGAGGACTTGCGGAATCGCACAGAATGACTTGACCTTTGACTCCAGCTTACCAATCTCGTCGTGCTTCCAGTTGAAGATGTTGCGTCGCACGGTATTCCACGTAACACCGTACGAGAATCCTATCGCATCAGTGGCCGTAAAGAGTTGCTGCGGAACAAACAGCTCGGGCGTCTCACGATGATAGCGTCGTATCTGATCGACTCCCAACGCAATCGCTTCATCCTTGTTGGCATTCTTGCATTCGATCACCAGCACCGGGATGCCGTTGATGAGAAAGACCACATCCTCCCGCGTGCCGTAATGTCCGTTATGAAACGCCCACTCCTCGGTGACTTCGTAAACGTTGTTCGCCGGATCGTCGTAATCGATCAGGATGAGATCGCGCTCGCGCTTCTCCTCGTGATCCAAGTACTTGCCACGGTTCCGAAGAAACTCAACGAATTCCCTATTGCCGTAGATGTCGGTGTGCAGATGCCGGAATTGTCCGAGCAACGCGCCCTCAGCCTCCGCGTATCGCGGGTTAAACTCCCGCACCTTGGCATCAAGAAGGTCATCAAAAAACAGCGACCGATTCTTCGCGCGATCTACCGGCGGCATATCAGGATCAAACCCACGCCGCCGCTCAGCTTCATCGCGCGACACAAGCGTCCACCCACACTCCTGCGCATAGGCAAGAATGCGTGCTTGTACGGTTTTGTGTTCGGAGGGGGTTGGCATGATTAGCTTCCTGAAAGGAACCTGATAGCGTCTGTCGCTTCCTGGAACTGGCCCGAAAGCTCAGGCTGTCCGGCAAAGTGATAGGAAACGAAACGGACTCCCTCCCTCTCGGTTCGGTTGAAGAAATAGCAGGCGTTTTTCACAGTTTCGGGGGAGGCACTGACTTGAATCAGCGGAAGCAATTTCAATGCACCGCCTTGCTGCCCGTTGATGATGTAAAGGCTGTCGACATCCAACCAAGTAGACATCGCTCGTGCCTCTTTAAGAAACTCGCTGTTGCTGCCTCTGAGGATGGCGATCTCATTCTCAAAAACGCCCCGGCGGGGCCTACAATGGAGGGCGTTCACGACTAACGTGGTATCCCAAATGTCTGACATCGCTTGTCGGAGTTTTTCAACATGTGCAAGTAGCTGCTCGTTGCGGACTCTAGCTACTTCCTGACCCACGACACCACCATGACCGATCCATTTGTTGCGCATCGTGTTCGTCGCCTCGAGAATAGCTACGATGTTTTTGCTGGACAGTATCCTAGGCAGCTTGAGCGTTGAATCAGCAAAGATCGATGCACACATTTCCCTTTCGGCATTCGCGACCTCCGGTTCCTTGCCACTCTCTTGCAACAGTGATCGAGTCTGCTTTGCGAGATATTCCACAACCAACTTCCAGGTTCCGAAAGTCGCGCGATTGAAGCTCAGATTCTGCTCCCTCATCTTCTCCCTTAGCTTATCCTTGTGAGTCTCATATAGTGCCTCGTTTGTGCTGAAGGCACTAAGAAGAATAACACTCAGAAACTCGGCCGTAGCTTCGAAGAAATGGAGTAGATGCTGTTGCTTCGTTTTGTAGTCGTCGCTTGGCGTCGCTTGCCAAGCGCGTAGTATGGACGCAATCGGAAACGGGATTGTCTCAAACCACTGGTCAAGACCGATGCTGGCTTGTTCTTTCAACTCCGCTGCGATTCTCACAGAGAACTTTCCGAGGCGATCGCTCACGACAGCCGCCGAACGCGGGCTCCTCCAGAGTTCTCGCCTCAACTCGAGCAAGTCGTTCTGAAGGCTAAGTAAAGTGTTTTCCTCCGCAGTGAGCCTGGCTTCGATCTCCAGCATCTTCTGTTGGGTGACCAAATCCGGGATGACGATTTGAAGCCTTTTTATGGTCTGTTTGTTCAGCTTGGGAATGGTAGTGCCTGACTTACCCCATTCCCGAAGCTTTTTCCCAAGCTCGCTGTTCAGGAATTGAGTGATAAATGCGGCGTGCGATTTAGCAGGATCGATGATGACTTGGGCATAGTTCTGTGCCTTCAGCGTCAGATCATCGATCGAGTCGACCACATCACTCTGCCCGATCGTCGGGATGAAAATAGCGTTGGCGTCTGGCGGGAATCTGAACCCATCACCAAAGCGACCGAGATTAACTTCAGTCGCGAGCTCCTCGAGAGCGACTCCGGGAAATCCGATCTGCTCTCGGTTTGTTTCGAAGTAGTCACCCGCCCGGAGCGAGTCTATGCCGCGAAAGTCGAGCGCCTCAACAAAACGCCCCAATTCAACTGCTCCACCTTCCACGCCGCTGGAAAGATTTGATAGTATCTGTGAATTAGTATTGGGATCACCTGATAGCTGTGCCACAAACATGGGCTTAGGTGGAGATTTCGCGACAACCAAGAGAAACGTTGCAATTGAAGTGTCTGGTGCAAATGTTCCCGGTGGTAAGGCAAATGCTGCTTCGACATTCAAGCCAAGGTTATCGAACGCTCTCAGAATAGAACGCCCCGAGAAGAATGAAGGTGAAACCACATACATCCCAACACCTAGATCTGATAATCTGGCGGCAGACGCGGCAAGTATCAAATGGCCGAGCTCATCCCTAATCTCAATTGGGTCTCCATTCAGACCACTAAGCATCAGTGATTCACTGGAACGGACTCCGAAAGGCAGACAACTCAAGACGACATCAACGGATTCATCGGCATTCATCAGTAGATCAAGCGGCCGTCCTAGCTGCCACTTTACATTGGGGAGCAAATTCTGCGCAAGATCTCTTTCAGCAGCATTAGTGGTGAATGCAACACATCTTTGGGGAGACAGCGCTCTTTGTCCAATCGCCAACATAGCACCAACTCCAGCCCAGGGATCTAAGAGAACTCGAGCAGAACGGCCGGCAAGCAGCTTGGAAACGACGTCAATAAGAAAAGTCGGCAAACTCAGACGAATTGAATTCGCATCATCCATTACTCGAAGGACTTGTGTTACAAACTCAGGAAGCTGATTTGGTTCAATCGAAATGCCTAGCGCCTCAAGATGATCAAGGAGTTCAGCGTTGTAAGGTTCGCGGCCGCATGCGGATTCGTTACGATAGCGTCTGATTTTAGCCAGAAGTTCAGTATTCATCGATTATCGTTTGATAGTTCAAGAACATGGCGCAACATCCACTCAGGATCAAACCCACGCCGCCGCTCAGCTTCATCGCGCGACACAAGCGTCCACCCACACTCCTGCGCATAGGCAAGAATGCGTGTTTGTACGGTTTTGTGTTCGGAGGGAGTGGGCATGGGGTTTACAGTTGTGTTTAAGTCTCTAGCTCTTGCTAGGGCGTGCAGAATTGATCTGGTTACCAGATTGCCTGTGCTCGGAACCACTGCCAGCAATTAACCAGTGCGTGTTTAGCAGGTCGAAAAACAATGAGATTCTCAGGAAAGGAAGAAGAGCTCCTCGTTGCCCGAAGAACTCCTTGACGCGTATCCAGCTTTCCTCTTCCACCTTGTTGAAATATCGAGCAATTGGATTTCCCGGGTTGTCGGAGACTAAAAGGTCGATTTCCCTTTCGAGTAATCTTAGGGCCTCCTTCGGATCTAACGGTTCACTTGCTGCCACCGTGTTTTCCAACTGGGAATAAAAATCTGAATCCTCGACGGCTTTAGGTTCAGAAGTAGCGACGCCAATAGAGCCCGCCCTTTCGTAGTTCCAATAATGATGACCGGCCATACGGCTTGGACGGACAAAGCTGGAATTCTCAACAACTGTTTGATTCGCCGTGTAATCGTAGAGTAAATCCAGCTCGTGGAATGCCGGTACAGCATAAACAACCAACGCTCTGTTTCTCAGTCGTTGTTCTAGCTGCTCCAGCAACGCCTGTTGGTGCTCTCGAACGCTGAATCTCCAATAGCTACCTCTGATGCCGTTCCTGGCGAGTGAAGAGTTTTTTCCTTTGAGATGGTCAGGTCTCTTCGCTTGAATAAGCAAATTCACTTGAAAGGTAGGCAGGGTCCGATCCCCACCATAGCGTCGCCATACCCATCCCCATCTAAAGTGGTTCAACAAGATGCCGCGAGGAACGTTAGAATACCCAAACATGTCCCAGAAAATCGGGTGATCCGCCTCCATCAGAGCGTCGATTCCAAATGCATTTTCAAAAACCTGACCAGGGGTTGCTATTCGGTGGTTCCCAAAGAGCAATTCCCTGTACAGAGGACCTTCATATTCCTTTTCTTCGAATTCAGCAGTTACCATATGGCGGTGATTCTCTTGTCAATTGTACTGACGGGTGGAACCGAAGTGGAAATCACGACTCACTCTCACGGAACACAATCGTCCAACCGATGGCCTCGGCGTAGGCGAGGATCCGGGCTTGTACGGTTTTGTGTTCTCCTGTTGTGGGCATGTCATTTCCTCCCAACAATTGCCGCCTCGATTGCCTTGATCGTGTTGTAGCGAGTTTGGAACATCGCCTTGTCAGTGTTCACGTAGGCGTTCCGTGGATCATCGTGTTCAGTGATGCTCAGTTTAGCGAAAAGATCTCTAAGTGTCTGAGCTTCCGCCGGTAGAAGCGGGACCACCTTTGTGAAATCGTCGAACGCTGAGACCTGCTGGCTCTTTTGCTTAAACTGATGTCTTTGCTTGTTGAATACGTGAGTGTTCACAACGGACTCGATCAGGCGACGCATCTTGCCAGCCATGACTTCTTTCTGGGCTTTGGTCGGCTCGCCAGCGGCCGCAAGTATCGCGTCGATGTCAGCTTTGAGCACGTCAACGTCCTCGCTGTATTCGTCTATCGCTACGCAGCTCTCCAAAACATGCACCGCCATGTGCCCACTAAGTCGCGAAGTGTTCAGGGTTGTCTGAATTTGAACGAAAAACTCCCAGTTGTGAGTCAGCACAATGACCTGCCGATTTGGATGAGCCTGAATTAAATCTCGCAACCGGTTGCAGTAGTTCGCGATGTAGTTGTAATCGAAACTTGAGATTGGGTCGTCGAAGACAATTACCTGTTGGTTGCAGGTTTCCAACTCAGCGAAGAACAAGGCAAGAGCGTGGATTCGTTGCTCGCCCTCGCTCAGAACTGACTCGATCCGCTGACCTGCAACGTGATGATCAACAGTTACAGCTCCGTCGCCACCCACGTCCTTTAATTCAACTCCGAATGCGCTCATATCTTTTTCGGCGAGCGCGATATACTCGGCGTTGAGTCGAGCCTTGAAATCTCCAACCACAAGCTCCTTGTGAGCCTTCTTTGCTGTGGACGTAACCTTGCGCAGGACCGACGTGAAATCGGGCAACTCAGCATTCCAGAATGCAGCATTGCACGCCCTCCGATGGGCTTCCTCTACGAGATCCGCGTTCTCCGCAATCTCCTTGGCGTAGAGCAGTGCCCGGCATCCGGTGCGGATCTCCCCCAACTGTTTCAGAAGCTCTGCCCTGCCTTTGCTCGCCTCTTCAATGAGTTTCTCTTTCTCTTGTAGATGCTTCGAAAGATTATCGCCGAGCGCTCGCATCGTAGACGCCGAGTCTTTGCAGGCTTGGTCGATTTCCACTTCGCCCTTGAACTGTGTGCGGATCGCTTTCCCAGCTTCCTTGACCGCATTGATTGTCTCGACGGCCAGCACCGAGTCTTTCGCCCAATCGTCCGGCGAAGAATCGGAGATCACCTTTAGATTCTTTTCTACCGTTATGATCAGCTTACGTAGCTCAGTGATGGTCGTATCCAATTGGCCGGTCAGGAGCGCGGCGTATTGCTTGAAGAGTTCAAGTTCACTCTCCCGAAGGTCTTGCTTGCAGAGAGGGCATCCCGCTGTCTCCGGCGCATGGAGGCTGCAAATTTCGTTGGCTGGACGGATGAGCGCCATCAACTTGTCGAGGGTCACACCAGACGGAATAAGCGCCTTGGCTAGAAGTGCCAGCTCCTCTTCCTTTCCCTTCAGTGCTTTCGATTGTGAAACAGGGTCGATCTCGATGAGCTTTTCGGATGCTTCGAGTAGCGGTTGGATTTCCCCGTGGAGCGCTTTCAGTGCAGAAGCTTCCCCTTTAAGAAGTTTGAGCCCTTCCTCTGAAGTTGCTTTTTTGAGTTCCGCCTTACGCGTCAGCTTTCCCTCTAACCCACTCTCTGCCGAATAGCTTTCGCCCAACTTCAACTCGGCTTCTAAAGCGGCTGCTGTCGGACTCGTCAAATCGGCGAGGACTGATCCCTTGAATCCTTCAAATTTCGCGCGAATGCGTTCAACAAGGCCTGCGAGTTGAGCTGCATTCGCGTTCTGCTTCCCGACAAGCTCGGCGCGTAGGTCCTTGCAGTGCTTCAGCGCAGTTTCGAATACATCGAGCTTGAATGGTGACAGCGCAATGATCCTCCCGGGTTGGACAGAGTTCTGAACATTGTGGATTGCTATCCCGGTATCGAAATACTTGAGGGAAGTTGACCGGGCGCCGTAAGCGCCAGGTGCCGTCCAAGATTGCGCCGCAGCATCGGAAGCAAATTTATAGTTGAAAGCTGGCGATGCAGCCGCGGCGCTTCGAACATTATGGAGGGGTCTACGGGGAGCATCATTCGATGCCAGGATTTGCAGGGCTTCACACAAGCTGGATTTCCCGCTTCCGTTGGTTCCAAAAATGATCGTGGCTCGTTTGGGGAACGAGGCCGCGAGAGAATCGCCCAGCCGCTTAAATCCAATAAACGGGCCTATCGTTTCGAGGCGTTCGATTGCGGCGGCAGCGGCGGCGGCTCTAGTAGCAACAGCAGCAGGCGGGGCAGGCTGGCGAAGGTAGCTTGCTCGTTTGGTGAATAGTTGAACGAGGATTTCAAGGTCCGTTGGGTTAAGCGTCGTGGTTCCAGATGCCGCGAGATCACAAATCATTTCAAGCCAGGGTATGCCCTCGGAATGCCCAAGGTCGCGAATGTATCCTATTGCATCTGGGTGAGTCGGCATGGCTTCAGGATTCTCGGTTAAAACTCGATTGCGGCGCTTTGAACGCGAGTCTTCGCGGTCATCAGCTCGTGAAGAAGGGTTCGGAAGAGGTCTTGGAGGGAATCACGTCTACGTTGGGCAGCGTCCCGCTTTTCGTCGCATATGGCGATATTGGCCGCGATTTCGCTCTGCTCCTCCTTCGAGGGGCAAGCGAGTTCGATGCTGCCAAGCTGCATGCGATTAATCTTGGGGATTCCCGTCCTGTCTTGGAACGAAATGGCCGCATTCTTGAAGCCATCGGAAAGCAGGTAATAGAACAGAAACTCTCGGATGAAGTGAGAGTTCGACCTCAACGGATACATGTCCGCGCTGCATGTCCCTTCGAAATCCGGTAGAGCGACTTTGTTCAAGTAAGGGCGGATCTTCGAATACAACACATCTTCGGGAGTGAAGTGATAATTGCCGCTGGAGATCTTGAGGTCGGCGTTTGTTTGCAGGTTTATCAATCGGCCCGTGTCACTCTGGATATTTTCGGAGCCGACATGGAGCATGTCGGCGAATGGCTCCATTCTCGGGTCAACTTGTCCGTTTTTGATGCTGACGCTGTCTTCGAAGCGCACCACCTCCCAACTCTCTGGTACCAACCCGATCTCTGTTTGCTTCTGTGGTTCGCCGCGCAAGCCTTCGGTGAAGAGCTTGTGCATGAGGGCCTTCTTCAGCTCGGTGGTGGTCTGAATGATCCGCTCCTGCGCTTCGATCGCCCGCTGCACCGTCGAAAGGATGTGCGCGATCTTCTTCTGCTCGGGAAGTGGGGGGAGGGGGATAGGCAACTCCGCGAGCTTCGACTGCGAGAGGTTCGGGATCGTGGTGACGTTGCCTCGCCCGAAATAGAGCTTACCGACCTCGAAAGCGTACCAGAGCCAGTAGACACCAAACTGTGGATCAGCAATGTCACCCTTCGCACGGAGGCGATGAAGATGGTTTTGATAAAGACAGCCGTCGACATCATTCTTCCAGAGTGCGGTCCGTCCAATCGAGCCACCCTCACAGACAAGTAAATCGTTCGCCTTCAATTCAAGACGCTTCTGTTCGGCCTCGCTGAAATGCATCTCATCAAGATCCGACAGTTCAAGACGATTCCAGAAAACATTTTTCGTACGAAGAAACGGGCGTTGGTGCTCGCCGTCGCGGTTCCGTTTCGAGACCTGTTTTCCCTGCTGAATATCGAACGCGGCGTCAACACGGTTGATTGACCATGTTTTCGGGTACTCTCCAATCTCGGATTGCTGACGTTCAATGTTCATCGCCAGCCCCCTTCTCCTTTAAAGCTTTCTCCAAGTCCTCAATCGCCTTCAAATCCTCGGCATCGGCGGCAAGGGCCTCCTGCTGTCGCCGGTTGGCATCGAAGTTATCGTAGCGTTCATTCGCAATGGCTTTCATGGCCTCGTGGCTGACAGAGCCGGGACCATCGAGCAAAGGCAGATCGTTCGCCGCGAGCATACGGTCCACGCTGCCGCGCCAGAATGCGAGCGTCAGATCTTTCTGCTGCTTGGCACGCAGTTCCGCCTGTTCAAGGAAGATGATCACTAAGCGGTTGAGGGTGTCGACCTCGTCTTCCGTGAGATAGTTCTTCGCAATGATGACATCCTGCTTACGAACCCGGGAACCACTCCATGAGGTAAGTGCCATGTTCGGTTGTGACGGGTCTGCACGCTCGATGATCAGCTCGGCAGCGGTGCGCAGCGTTGCGGCGTAGATGAGCTTGTTCTGCACTTCGGCGAAAAAGACACCTGTTTCCTTTTCGTTGGACGAATAGTCGCTGCTCAGCGCAAAGAGGTCGCGCACCTTTTGGTAGAAGCGTTTTTCCGAGGCCCGGATTTCGCGGATGCGGGCGAGGAGTTCGTCGAAGTAATCCCAGCCGCCGGGGTTCTTGAGGCGCTCGTCGTCTATCAGGAATCCCTTGGTCAGGTACTCCTTGAGGTTTGTTGTAGCCCATTGGCGGAACTGCGTGCCTCGGGGGCCTCGTACACGGTATCCAATCGCAAGAATGGCCTCCAGACTATAGTGATTCACTGATCGGGTAACCTCCCGCCTACCTTCTTGGCGAACTTGTAAGAATTCCTTACATGTTGCCTCCTCTGTAAGCTCCCCCTCATCGTAAATCGACTTGAGATGCATTGTCACGTTCTGAGGCGTCGTCTGGTACAGCTCAGATATCTGCGCCTGCGTCAGCCATAGGGTGCCCTGGTCAAACTTACACTCAACGCGAGTGTTGCCGTCCTCGGTCTGGTAAAGGACAATTCCTGATCGACGATCTGAGTTGTCGCTCATGCGCCCACTCCCAGTTGCCAAAGGATCTCCTTCAACGCCTTATCCGTCTCGGCGGCCTCCGCTTCAATGGCTTTGAGTTCCTCAACGATCTCAGAGATGGGACGATACGTCTCAGCATCGCTCGTGTGGATGTAGCGACTGGGGGAGATGTTATAGTCGTTCTTCTTGATCTCAGCGAGGTCCACGATACGACTGAGCTTCTCCTCTTCCTTCCAGTCGATAAGCGTTTCGGAAATCCGCTGGATACCTGCTTCAGGAATAAAGTTCTTGGGATCGCCCTTCTCGAAGATCTTGCTTGCATTGACAAGAAAGATCTTGCCCTTACGCTCGTTCTTCTTCGCTTTGTTCAGGAACAAGACAATGCCCGGTGCCGTGGTGTTGTAGAAGAGATTCTCAGGCAAATACAGTACACTCTCGACGTAGTCGTTATCGACGAACCACTGACGGACGGTTTTCTCTTTGTTCGTTCCCGCATTACCGGAACCACGTGATGCAGCGCCGGTGTCCCATACGATCGCAGCATGTCCCGTGTCATTCAGACTTGCGAGAATGTGCTGTGTCCATCCCCAGTCTGCAGAGGACTTACCGGGGAAGCCAGCACCAGCTGGGAAGCGACCAAGTTCATCAGCATCGTAATCAGCCTCAGTGAACCAATCTTGGTTCCACATCGGATTTGCCACCACACGATCGAATGTGCGGAGCTTCCCGCTCTTGTCGCGAAACTTCGGATTCTTGAACGTGTCTCCGATCTCGATCTGCCCCTCCATGTCATGAATGATCATGTTCATGTTGGCCATGGCCCACGTCTCGGGGATGTATTCCTGTCCGTACAGCTTCAATGGAGCAGGCTTCTTCGCAGATGCTTTCTCCTCCATCGCGGTTTCGAGTTTTACCAGCAAGCCCCCTGATCCACAACAGGGGTCATAGACTGTCATGCCAGGCTCGGGAGCGAGCACACGCGACATGATCGTGCCAACCTCAGGAGGCGTGTAGAACTCACCCGCACTCTGTCCACCACCCTCGGCAAACTTGCGGATGAGATACTCGTAGCTCTTGCCAATAATGTCGGCCTCGACATCTTCAAGACCTAGTCGCTTCGTGCTAATTGCCTCGATGAGATTTGATAGTCGATCATCATCTAGATCGCGCTGTCCATGCGTTGTCGCATTGAAGTCAACACGATCGATGATGCCCTGCAGCAGAGGATTTTCACGTGCGATTGCACGCATGTGACTCGTCACGCCTTCGCCGATCTTATTGGACAGTTTTCGAATCACCGACCACACGGGCTGTTCGGTATCATCCGGCATGAGTGGGAGATAAAAGCGAACAAGCTTGTGATCGGCCTTTACAAGTTGGAATGCCTTCTTACGCGAACCCACCTCGCTTGCAATACGATTGAGTTCATCGTCGAACACATCGCATAACCGCTTCGTGAAGATTAAGGGAAGGATATAGTCTTTGTACTTCGGCGCGTCCTTGGCTCCACGGATGGAGCAGGCGGCGTCCCAGATCCAGGATTCAAGTGACTTGTTCTTTTCAGGTGCAGGCATGGGAAGTACAGATAGGGTTTTCGAGTAAGTATAATGGCCACGAATCTACTGCATGTAGCACGTGCAATTCCTATCGCAAAGCGTGGATGATATCAACAATCCGAGTGAAAGAAACACGATGCAGCTCTCCTTGCGATTCGCTTTCGGTTACCTCACAAACACACTCTGATAGTGCCAATCCAGCTTCTCCTTGTCGGGTCTCAGTTCGAGATCGGATGGAAGCGAAGTTAGCTTTTGATTATCCCATGCGTAGTAGACTTTTCCATTGACGTAGGCGTCGCGGATTGCCGGACTGACTTTGATGTTGTAGTCTGGAGTTACCGTCAGTAGCCCATCGTCGTAGAGAATGTGCATATCGCTGCGCAGGAGCAGGCCATTGGTGATGTCATTTGTGCCGTTCTTCGCAACTGGCTGAATGTGTGCCGCCTCAAGTACCGGAAGAATGTTCTCACCCGTAATTGCGCAGCGGCGATTATACGCTTCCGTCAGCCCAAGCCGGAATCCAGCCTGGCCGGGGCGTGACTTTCTCAAATACTCCTTACCGAAAACCGTGGGGACAATCTCCGCCCGATCCTGACGCGCGGTGCGACCAGATCCGTCGCGAATAAGTGCTTGAACGCGATTCCAAAGTTGAAGACCTTGACCAATAGTTGCATCATAGGACTTACCAGAGACGATGTTCAGACTGAAGTCAGCCGGCGGTTCAATCCAATCGCTCTCATCGAAAAACACCGGGTTGTCCAAGAGAATACAGCCGATCTCCTTCAATCCCGAAGCACCTTGGTCGGAGCTCAACTTGGCAATCACAGTACGCAGCTTCTCGTACGAGTCACGCCCATTCATCGTGGTAAACGTCTCCCATGCAATGCGCACGGGTAGCTTCATATATGCTCTGAAGAAACCCACGCCGGCAATCTTGTTGATGGGCGCTTTTAGCTTAAAGAGGAACGGACTTCCCGGTGGCACCACACCAAACGGCTGTCCGCTTGGACGCCAGAAATTCACCTCAGACACAGTTGGATGCTGCGCCTGCAGATTATCGAACCACTGTGGATCAGTTACTCCAACAAACAACTGCATACAACCCCCTGTACCCTCTTACTTCCGCATGCGAGTTACCCTCATCGACGCGCCAAAGATACACCCCGCCCCCTTCCCCACCTTCCTCTACGCCCCCATCACCCTTTCTTCGATGTCGCTAATTTGCGTGAGGTATGAGTGCACATCGAAGGCCTTCGATGTCACGCGGTCGGCCCACGTGGCGGCCAGGGTTTGGATGGTGCTTTGGGAGACCTCCTTGCCCTCGAGGAGCTTGGAGAACTCGGTGGCTACGTTCAGGGCGGCGTTGAGGTTTTCGCCGATCTCCGCAACGTACCGGTCGACAAGGTCGCTGAGCGCGGCCTGGAGCTTGCGACGTTCTGCCGGACTCTTCTGGATGATCTGCTTTTCGAAGATGTCGAAGGCCACATAGCGTATCTGAGCCTTGGGGATGTGGATCAGAAGCAGCTTCCAGAGCTTTTCGGCCATGGTCATGAAGTCGCGCTTGTAGCGACTGAAATGGTCCAGGGCAGCCCCCTTCATGACCTGGAAGTCGGCCACTTCATACGGGTGCGTAAAGGTCATCCTCGACATCGCATCGAACATCATGCCGTTGGTGCAGCGCTGCCGGTAATACCCGAGCTCGATGCTCAAGGGCATGCCCTCTCTCAGGTAGTTCGATACCCGGATGAAGGGGTGGTACTCGTCGTGGTAGTTCTCCACGATGTGGTGCCCACCGTCGAGGAGAGACTCGTCCGCATTCACCAGTGTATCGTTTAACCTTTCAAAAGCCGGGCGACCTTTTGATTGGCTGCGCTGACCCGGGCCAACATACCGGTAGCCCTGACGGCTGAAGAGAATCCTGCACTCGTCGGAAACGAGGTCGACGCTGTAATCGGTGGTTGTGGGACTGAGCCGTTCCTTGTGGATCTGCGGAGTGATCCCGAAGAGAAGCTCAAACACCGCCACCCCAAGATTGAACGCCTCCTCGTGGCTCACTGGCAGGAACCCCGAGCCAACAATGCTGATGCCCTGGTTCAGGCTGTGGTTGCGGATGATCTTCTTACCCGGAAAGGGCTTGAAGATCCCCGGATCGATCAGGTCTTGATACCTGACCGGCGTATCGGATACTCTGAAGAAGTGCTTATTCACTCCTTGAATTGGCCGGGAGGTGAGGGGTTCTGCGCGCATATGGCAACAATGTGGGTAGGTGTATAAAACGGTACGGTACTCGACATCAACGTCAAGGGGCTTTCCAACCGCCACAAAAGAGCAATGTGTCTTGTTCAAATCGGCGCGTCGTGCTTCCTTACACAACAAACGTATCTGGTCCGACGACGTATGGTGTCGTGCGACGCAGGTTTCAGGTTTCAGGTTTCAGGTTTCGGGTTTCGGGTTTCAGGTTTGGGGTTTCGGGTGCAATGACGAATGATATCGTAACTCCGTCATTTCGTCATTTCGTAACTGCGCGCAGCGCCGATGCGTCATCCTGAGCCGCATAGCGGCGAAGGACCTCACATGCGCTGCGCGCAATGACGGAGTTACTGAATTACGGAATGACGGGGTCATCGGTCATCGGTCATTGGCCATCGGTCACTCGTGGCACTGCATCGCGCCATAACATCATGTGAATCAACGGGTAACAATCCCGATGACCATTTTCGTGGCGTCACGAAATTGGTCGTCTTGATTGTCATGGTGTCACGTTATGAATATGGAATTGCACAAAGAATGGAAAACGGATCCACCATTCGCAACAAGCTGCAATCGTCATGCGTGTTGTATTCACCAAAGTGTTCTTCAACTCTATAGACCACTACTTTCCGGATGATTCCTTTGTGTCGTTTTTGCATCGCCTCATTCAATCTCCAACCCTCGGAGCTGTGGTCCCGGGTCTTGGTGGCATACGCAAGATCCGTGCGCCGGATAGGATAGCTAGCCTGGGAACGAGATCTGGTCTTCGTGTACTCTATCGCTACTATCAGCAGCAACAGATTATCGTGGTGTATCTTGCCTACCGGAAACGAGACCAAGAAGATCTATTGCCACATCAGCGTGCGTATCTGCTTCACCTATCACAAACCGACTTCGAGGATGAAGACATATGGTACAACCCACAGAACAATTAGATAACTCTCCAGACAACCTGTTTGCACGCCTGGTTACCGCGCTGAGGCAGGAGCACCAAGCACGTCAAGGAAAGATCGATCTCCCGAGTATTCAGATAGACGATCACACCTCAGTAACACCCGATGAAGTCCGAAGCAAGGTCGAAGCGTTGCGCTCTGCGCGCAGGATTTAGGTTTCGGGTTTCAGGTTTCAGGTTTCAGGTAGACAACGCCTAGCACGCAATGGATTTACTAGCCCCGGGCCTTGGCCCGGGGTTGCATAGCGGCGAAGAACCAATGACGAATGACCAATGACAGCGTCATTCTGTAATCTGTCATTCCGTAAATGCGCTTCGCGCTCACACCCTCTTCCCCATCACATCCCTCATGCGGATGATGCGTTCGGTTAGCCAGTCGTAGTATTCGGGCCAGCGGGATTCGTCATATGTCTGGGTAACAATACCCGCTTACCTACCTATTCCTCAAAATAATCCGTGTCGAGTTTCTTGATGACGATGGTCTTAGAAGCAGCCACACCAACATTGAATTCGATCATGAGGTCGGCAAAGCGCTGACCGTCGACGAGGACAACCTGCTTGGAGATGTTCCGAACGTACGTCATCGCGTTGGTGTTGAAGTCGCTGGTGGTGATGAATATTCCCTTAGTGGCACGACGCTCCTCAAGCGCACCGACGAACTTCTGAATTTCAACTCGACCAACACTTGCCTGCCACCGCTTGGCCTGCACGTAGACGGAGTCGACTCCAAGTCGGTCCTGGTTGATGAATCCATCGATGCCTCCGTCGGAGGACTTCTGCGTGAGCGTGATGCTCGAAGAAGTGTCCCATCCATACCCCATTGCCGAGAGCACATCGAGCACGAGTCGCTCGAACTTGTATGGGTCCATTGCGGTGATCATCGACATGAGCTCGCTCGCAAGCTCCTGATTAAGCCTGGCATGCGCTTTGTCGATCTGCTCGTGCGGCGTTGCCTCCTCGGCATAGTCGCCCTCCTGCAGCGACGCATCTTCAGCATTCCGCTTGCGGAATCCCTCGAAAGCTGGGAACTGCGCTAGATACTGTATCGTGATCCTTTCGGGCGGTCTCGTGATAACCTGCCGTCCGAGTTCCGTTGCCTCGTAGGTGGACCTTGCCGGAGATGCAATCAGTGCCGCCCGCTTGAGATACGACAATGCCCACGCTACCCGATTATGAAACGTCCCCTGCGACTTGCTCGGAAGCATTTCCTGAAGGTCGGCTTCGGTAAGTCCTAGCTTGTAGGAAATTTCGGATCGAATCGCTCCGGATTTCACCGGTCCCTTTTCGACCACAACCCGCAACACTGGCAACATCAACGATTGAAAGTCTGGTACAGCCATGGGTGTTTGTATATCCTTTTGTCAATCGCTAAACATAGGGCGATTTCTTCTACCTCCGCCCCCTTCACTTCAACAGCTTCTTGATCAGGTCCCAGATACTGAATGTCGTGCGTGTATAGATCCGGTTATACAGCGCCTTCTTCGGATTCGTCAGCCAGCCCCACCCACGTGGGGCCTTCAGCCCCAGCCGGTGGCGAACTGCCCGCTTAGGACTCAGCCGTGCTGAGATCATCTTCTTGAGCGATGGCCGCCGCATGCCAAACTTCATACATACCTCACATACGATTAGAAACGATGTACCTCCAAATCTATGTGCATTGGCGACGCATGGGGTCGCGTAGGTTTCAGGTTTCAGGTTTCAGGTTTCAGGTTTCGGGTGGACAAACCTAGCACACAATGGATTTACTAGCCCCGGGCCTTGGCCCGGGGTTGCGTGTGCACGGCCCGGGGGAATACGTTGGAACGCAACGCGCGACGCGGCATCCCAAACGATCCGCACATTAGCCCACGGCTTCAGCCGTGGGTACACGTGGGGAATACGTGGGAACGCAATTCGCGACGCGACATCCCGAACGATCCGCACATTAGCCCACGGCTTCAGCCGTGGGTACACGTGGGAAATCGTGGCAACGCAATGCGCGACGCGGCATCCCAAACGATCCGCACATTAGCCCACGGCTTCAGCCGTGGGTACACGTGGGAAATCGTGGGAACGCAATGAGCGACGCGGCATCCCAAACGATCCGCACATTAGCCCACGGCTTCAGCCGTGGGTACACGTGGGAAATACGTGGGAACGCAATGCGCGACGCGGCATCCCAAACGATCCGCACATTAGCCCACGGCTTCAGCCGTGGGTGCACGTGGGGAATACGTGGGAACGCAACGCGCGACGCGGCATCCCAAACGATCCGCACATTAGCCCACGGCTTCAGCCGTGGGTACACGTGGGAAATACGTGGGAACGCATTGCGCGACGCGGCATCCCGAACGATCCGCACATTAGCCCACGGCTTCAGCCGTGGGTACACGTGGGGAATACGTGGGAACGCAACGCGCGACGCGGCATCCCAAACGATCCGCACATTAGCCCACGGCTTCAGCCGTGGGTACACGTGGGAACGCAATGCGCGACGCGGCATCCCAAACGATCAATATCAGCCCCGGGCGTCATCCCTCGCGCTTGCGCGCTTCCCTCCGCAGGCTTCCCTCGCGCTTGCGCGCGTCCCTCCGCTTCGGCTTCCCTCGGCTTCGGCTTCCCTCCGCTCAGGCGCTCAGCGCCACTGCCGCAAAAACTCCAGACGTTCCTGGAGCTGGGCAACGGGCACCAGGAGCTTGTCCTTGCCCAGGATGCCTTCTTCCTGTGAACCGAACACCAGTTCGTAGTCCTTGCTCATCACGATGGCCTCTTCCGGGCAGACCTCTTCGCAAAAGCCGCAGTAGATGCATCGGAGCATGTTGATCTCGAACTTCTCGGGGTAGCGTTCTTTTTCAGCTGTGGTTTCGCCGGCACGGACCTCGATTGCAAGAGCAGGACACACCCGCGAGCAGAGGCCACAGGCCACGCAACGCTCACCGTCCTCTTCCTGCACAAGGACCGGACGTCCGCGGTAGGAGCCCTCGGGGATCCAACGCTCTTCAGGGTACTGACGTGTGAACTTGGGCTTGAACATCTGCTTCAACGTCAACCCGAGCCCCTTGGCAATCTCGGGAAGGTAGATGCGCTCCCAGAAATTCAGACGCTGCGATTCGATGTTTTCTTTGATGTTGGCCATAACAGGTTTCGGGTTTCAGGTTTGAGGTTTCGGGTTCAATACTTCCGCAACATTCCCTCGCCGACGGCGCGTTCAGTTATTTCGAGAAATACTGCTGAAAGAAGATCACCAGACCAGTTACCACCACATTGACGAGGGAGATCGGAAGAAGGATCTTCCAGCCGAGGTTCATGAGCTGATCATAGCGGAAGCGTGGAAGAGACCAGCGCACCCAGATGAAGACAAACACCAGAAGGAAGGCCTTGCTGAGGAAGACGACGTGACCGATCAGGACCATTGGGATCGAGCCGGCTTCGAGTCCGAGGACCGTCGCATCATCAAGAAACGGGATGGCATCCCAGCCCCCTAGATACATGGCCGCCATAATGGCGCTCGAGGCTAGCATGTTGGCATATTCGGCAAGGTAAAGCAGACCGAACTTCATGCCCGAATATTCCGTGTGATAACCGCCCACCAGCTCCGGCTCGGCCTCTGGAAGGTCGAACGGAGCACGGTTGGTCTCGGCCAGGGCCGTGATGAGGAACAGAATGAAGCCGATCGGCTGGTAGAGAACGTTCCAGCCGTAGGCGGCCTGCTTGTCGATCATCTCGACGATGTTGAGTGTGCCGGAGACGAGGACCACGCCGATGATGGCCAGACCCATCGAAAGCTCATACGAGATCATCTGCGCCGCCGAACGAAGGCCACCCAGAAGCGAGTACTTGTTGTTGGAACTCCAACCGGCAAGAGCCACGCCGTAAACTCCCACCGACGTCATGGCAAGCACGGCCAGAATGCCGATGTCCATGTTGGGGGCCATTGCCAGACTGTACGCAACACCGTCATGCACATACGCAGGCGAAAACGGGATGATGGCATATACCGTAATGGCAACGCCGATGGAGATCACCGGCGCCAGCGCGTGGAAACGGTAGTCGGCAGCCGCCGGTACCACGTCCTCCTTGAGGTAGAGCTTGAACACGTCGGCAAACGACTGGAACAAGCCCCACGGTCCAACCCGGTTGGGTCCGACACGGTTCTGAATCCAGGCGGCGATCTTCCGCTCGGCAAGCACCATGTAGGCAGCCGCCACAAGCATCAGGTTCACCAGGATGCCAGCCTGGATGAGCGCGATCAACAGATTTGTTGGAATAGCCATAGTGTTCTTACTGTGGTTTCAGCACGTGCGATTCGTAAACAACTCCCTTTGGCTCAGGCTCCGTGCCCTTGCCCAGCACAAGTCCCTGATGCTCGCCCAAGCCCTCCAGCGTCATGCCCTTGAAAGGGGCGATGTGCGATGCGATGTCGGCAAAGACGGATGCAGAGCTGGCGTAATCCCATGTAGTTCCAAGGGCTTCGGCGATCTGGTTGATGATACGCCAGGCCGGACGGCAGTCGCGGCGCTCGCCATTTGTCCAGCGATCGTTCGGGGCTCCGAACTTGTCCCACCGACTCATCTTCATGCCCATCGAGCGCATGTTCTCCTTGGTCACCACGGCTGCCTCGAAGCGCTGTACGCGGTGCGTGGTGTTGGTGAATGTGCCGTCCGTCTCGGCCCACGTCGAGCGCGGCAGGATGACGGTGGCAAGCTTCGTGGTGGCCGTGTTGTGCGAGCCGATCACGATGATGTTGTCCACCCCGGCAAGCGCTTGCGCAAGTTCCTGCGATACGCCGGCCGGATCATCGCCGAGCACGATCACGGTCTTGATGCTTCCATGCGCAGCGCGTCCGGCAAGGGCCTCAACGCTGTGTCCGCCGTTCTTCGGCGCAATGCCCACCGAGTGCGCGCCAATGGCGTTCGGAGCTCGGTCGTTCAGACGCAGGATCTCGTCGCCAAACGTATGGTCGTTGTGCTTGATGAAGTCGAGATTGCCGGTATGGAGCACCTCATGCGCCAGCTTGGACATGAGGTAGTTGTCTTCGTTGGAGGCCTTGGCCGACCCGAACACAAAGATCTGGTCGCCCTTGAGCCCCTTTAGCGCTGAAGCTGCAGCGGTGATCGCTTCGTCCCAGCTGACGTCCACAAGCTGTCCACCACGACGTACCTGCGGCGCACCGAGGCGGTTTTCGTTCACCATGTCGGGCACGGCCAGACGTCCGGTGTCGCACATCCAGTAGGTGTTCACATGCATGTTGGTACGGGGCTCGGCACGCAGCACTTCGTTGTTCATCACACCGATGCTGATGTTACAGCCGCGCGCGCAGCCCGGACAGATGCTGTCGGTGAAGGACATTTCCCACACGCGGGCCTTGAAGCGGAAGTCGATACTCGTCAGCGCGCCCACCGGACAGATATCGATGACGTTCATCGAGTACTCACTGTCGAAGGTCGTGCCCGGGAACGTGCGGATCGTCACCTTGTCTCCGCGCTGCACAAACGACAGCACAGGCTGCTTGGCAACTTCGTCGGCAAAGCGTATGCAGCGCGAACACGAGATGCAGCGCTCTCCGTCGAACATGACGTTCGGGCCGAGCTCAACGCGCTTTTCCTTGTGGGTCTTCTCTTCGTCGAAGCGGCTCTTGCCCTTCGAGTGGTTGAAGGCGTACTCCTGCAGCTTGCACTGCCCCGCTTCGTCGCAGATCGGACAGTCCAGCGGGTGATTGATCAGCAGGAACTCCATCACGGCGTTCTGGGCTGATTCCGTCTTGGGACTCGTAGTGTCGACGATCATGCCGTCCGACACCGGAGTTGCGCAGGCGATCTGCATCTTCGGGAACCAGTTGACCACAGGAGCCCCGTCGTCGCCGTACATCAGCGATCCGTCGGTGTCCTTCTTATGCGTGCCAACGTTCACCAGGCACATGCGGCAATTGCCGGCTACCGACAACGCCGGATGCCAGCAGAAGTGCGGGATGGTCTTACCGCTCTCGAGGGCAGCCTCGATGATCGTCTGACCGGCCGCTGCCTCGATTACCTGTCCGTCAATGATGATCTGGGGCATGTCTGTCCTTGCTCGATTTCATTCGTCACACGAGTGTCCGCAGTGCGGCAAACATACGAGAAATCGGGATTAGCTTCCCTATCTTGACTGCTGAAAAACACACCCTGGACCGACCCCGATGATGATGTGGTTTCGTTACGTTCTTCTGCTGCTGTGCATGGTATCGGCGCCAACTCTACTGGCACAATCTGCCCGTAGCTACGTTGCTGCCTCGGTGCGCCTTGCGCGTCCGCAGGGGGCTTTGCACGACTCGCTGTCCATGCGTCAGACGATGCAGTATGACCTTCGATACCTGTGGTCGCCCTCGCGCTCGTGGATCTTCGGCATCGGCGGATCGTGGATGAACTCACCGTCAGGCAACGGCCCAAGTGCCGATACACTCTCAGGCGATGTCTCGATCACGCAGATGACTGTCAGCGCCACATGGCGTCCGCTGAAGCATGGCCTGTCACCATTACTGGGAGTTGAAGGGGGCTTCGGTTATCTCATACCAACGGATGAAATCGCTTCGCTGCCCGTGCTTACATCCACGTTGGGCGCGTGCTACGGCGCGCATGTTGGCGTGGGTGGTCCGCTCTCCGAGCGCGTGGATCTGAATCTTACCGGTCGGTGGATGCGTCTGACAACCGAGACGCCCCTTGATCTGATTGCGGTTTCGTTGTCGGTGGTGCTTCGCATTCAGTAAGCGAAGACTGCTCACCAATGGTGTGGGCACGCGCATGAATGTCAGGCTCAAGGTCGGCCTCGATCTCGCGCCACATCGCCTGACATGGAAATCGGTTCTCGTACATCGCACGTCCGATCACGACGGAATCAACATTCGCCGGCACGTCGTGCTGCATTTCCCAGAGCTGCTGCGGTGATGCAATGCCCCCTGCCATGGTCATGCGAAGGGGCGCGATGGACGCGACACGTCGGATCGTGGCCAGATCTTCACCGGTCAGGTTCCCCTCCCAGTCCACCTCCGTGTACAGCACGCGCTTGCCCCCGATTGACTGTACGCGACGAATGAAGTCCTCGTCGCTGACGCTGCCAGCCCCCTGCCCAAGGTCGATCTGACCGTTGTGCGCGCGCACGCCAAAGATCACGCGGCTGGGTCCGTATTGCTCTACCAGCCTCCGTACCCCCTCCGGATCGGTCCACACGACAACGTTCAGCGCCACACGGTAGACACCCTGCTGCAGAAGTCGATCGTACGCTTCGATCGTGTCACGCCTGGTCACGTACTGCACCGGCACATCGATTGCCTTCTGCATCTGCACCACCGTACGGTCATTCACCTCGGACGAACGTCCCTTCCACGAGTCGATGTCCGTCACATGCAAACACTTGGCATTCTCACGTCGCCATAATTGCGCCAGCTCCACCGGCTGCTCACTGATCTGCGTATACAACTCCTCCGTGCCGGGCACGCCACGGATGCACCGCAGCGCCTGCCCACCCGTGAGATCGATCGCAGGAATGATCAGAAGCATGTGCGAAAATACGCCAAGAGGGGTACTGGGTACTGGGTACTGGGTACTGGGTACTGGGTACTGGGTACTGGGTACTGGGTACTGGGTACTGGGTACTGGGTACTGGGGACTGGGTACTGGGTACTGGGTACTGGGTACTGGGTACTGGGTACTGGGTACTGGGGACTCCTCAGCTTCTCAGCCGCGGATCCGTTGCGTCGCGAAGGGCATCGCCGATAAGATTGAAAGCGCTGACGGTGATGAAGATCATCAGACCCGGGAAGATGGCCAGCCACCACGAGGCTGTGCTGGAGCGGGCCGCCTGCAGGACGCTGCCCCAGGTAACGACGGTTGGAGGGACGCCAAAGCCCAGGAATGACAGCGCACTTTCGAAGAGGATGGCGCTGACGATGCCGAAGGCGGCGTAGATCAGCACCGGGGCGATGGCGTTGGGGATGACGTGACGGAAGATCACGCGCGGTGTGGAGTATCCCAGGGCGGTGGCCGCCGATATGTAATCAAGGTTGCGAACGCGCAGCACTTCACCGCGCATGAAGCGTGCGATCGACGTCCAGCCGGTTAGGCCGATCAGCCCCATGATCAGCCACAGCGAGCCTTGCTCGACAAGGGCCACGATGGTGATGATCAGGAAGAAGCGCGGGAAGGTGATGACGATCTCGATCAGGCGTGAGATGATGATATCCACCAAGCCCCCGAAGAAGCCCGCGATGGCACCGAGAATGATCCCAATGGTCAGCGCAATTGACATGGCGATGAAGCCGATGCTCAGCGCGTAGCGGCTGCCGTGAATGACCCCGGCCAGCACGTCACGTCCGAGTCCGTCGGTACCCAGAAGGTGCTTTGATGAGGGGGCTCTGTCCTTCAGGGTGACAAGATTTTTGTCCGTGCTGTTCGGCGCAAACGGCACCGGAGGCCACACGGCCCAGTCATACGGCAGCGTCTTCCAGTCGGCCGTTGCGAAGTCGGCCCCCCACGTGGTGATGCCCATCATAACGCCGTATTCGACGAAGACCGGGAAGCGGGTTTCGTTCTTGATCGAGCAGACGATTGGCTTGTCGTTGGCCAGCACGTCGGCCAGGATCGCGATCACGGCGATCACGCCAACGATCCACAAACTGATCACGCCGAAGGTGCTCTTGCGGAACTGACGTCGGACAAAGGCGCCGTAGCTCTCGCCTTCGGTTGCGGTGTTCTTCGTGCTCATGAGGACTTCCTCCCGTACGATATGCGCGGGTCTACCATGGCATACAGCGCGTCAGCCACCAGCATGCCAATGAGCGTCAGCACGGCCGACACCGTAAACACGGCCATGATCATCGGATAGTCACGCGAGATCAGCGCCCGGAAGGACAGTTCGCCCATGCCCGGAATGGAGAAGATCGATTCGATGATCACCGAGCCCCCTATCAGATTCGGGATCAGCGCTGCCACCAGCGTGATCAGCGGGATGAGAGCGTTGCGCAGTGCGTGCTTGTAGATCACCGTACGCTCGCTCAGGCCCTTGGCGCGTGCCGTGCGGATGAAGTCCTGACGGATCACTTCCAGCATCGAAGAGCGCATCTGACGCGAGATGAAGGCAAAGTCGGCATACGTATAGACGATAAGGGGCAGAGCAAGATGCCACGCATAGTCGAGAAGCTTCTTCCCTACCGACCAGTTGACGCTGAAGCCCGGCGAGCGCAGGCCGCTGGCGGGAAAGATCGACAGGAATTCGGGGTTGGCCAGAAACGTCAGCGCCAGCGTACCGATCCAGAATACCGGTAGCGAGTACATGGCAAACAGCATAAAGGTCGACACGCGATCGGCCGTCGTCCCCGGATGCGTCGAGCTGTAAATGCCCAGCGGCACGGCGATTGAATACGCGATGATGATCGCCAGCAGGTTCATGATCAGCGTCACCGGCACGCGCTCGATCATTTTGTCGAACACCGGACGATTGTCGATGAACGACTTACCAAAGTCCGGACGTCCGGTGAACGACGCAGCCGACCAGTCCGTGCCACGTTCGGTGAACACCGAATCCATCTTGAAGCTCAGCAGTCCCCCCGTCCAGATCACATACTGCTGCCAGATCGGTTTATCCAGATGCCACTGCTTGCGTATCAGCTCAATGGTCTTTTCGTTCAGCGTGCTGCGTCCACCCAGACTCCCATCCGAGCCCGCCCCAACCTTGGCAGCGGCCGGATCACCCGGAGCCAACCGGCTCACAGCAAAGGAGATCAGCGTAATGATCACCAGCGTGGGTATGAACAGCGCCACGCGTTTGAGAAAGTATCTCCACATAGACTGCGAAGATACAGCGCGCGCTGCGCGCGAGGGAAGCCGAAGCGGAGGGAAGCGCGCGGAGCGCGAGGGAAGCGGCTGCGCCGAGGGAAGCGCGCAAGCGCGAGGGAAGCGCGCAAGCGCGAGGGAAGCGCGCGGAGCGCGAGGGAAGCCGAAGCGGAGGGAAGCGCGCAAGCGCGAGGGAAGCGCGCGGAGCGCGAGGGAAGCCGAAGCGGAGGGAAGCGCGCAAGCGCGAGGGAAGCGCGCGGAGCGCGAGGGAAGCCGAAGCGGAGGGAAGCGCGCAAGCGCGAGGGAAGCGCGCGGAGCGCGAGGGAAGCCGAAGCGGAGGGAAGCGCGCAAGCGCGAGGGAAGCCGAAGCGGAGCGCGAGGGAAGCCGAAGCGGAGGGAAGCGCGCAAGCGCGAGGGAAGCGCGCGGAGCGCGAGGGAAGCCGAAGCGGAGGGAAGCGCGCAAGCGCGAGGGAAGCCGAAGCGGAGTTGGACCCCACACCTCAAACCTGAAACCTGAAACCTGCGCGAAGCGCGACGGCTAAAATGCGTTAATGTGATGTCTAATGTCTGTGCGTCCTTTGGCTGTGTCGACGGCGATCATATCAAAACGGCAAGGGGCGTTGAAGAGCTTGTGACGTATCAGCCATGCTTCGGCGCAGCGGCGGAGCTTGGCGCACTTTGTATATGTGAGCGACTCTTCGGGGGTGCCGTAGCGCAGGGAGCTGCGGTGGCGCACTTCGACAAAGATGATGACGCCGTTCTTGCGGCACACGAGGTCGAGTTCGCCAACTTTCTTGAAATAGAAGTTGCGGTCGAGGATCTCAAACTCATTGCGCTCGAGAAACTCGGCGGCAACCTGCTCGGCCCATTTGCCTTCTTCGACGGTACTCATGGGACTCCTGACGATATTCGTAGAACATGATCGCACAGCTCACAGGCCTCGTGGCCCTGAAAGACGGCATGGATGTCGTCATCGACTGCAACGGCGTTGGCTACGCCGTAAGCGTTTCTCTCACGACTGCTGACATTGTGCCGAGTGTGGGGCAAAACGTGACACTCTACACGATCCTTGCCGTGCGAGAAGACGCGATGCAACTCTTCGGGTTCGCCAGCACGGCAGAGCGGGCAATGTTCACCCTGCTTACATCGATCCAGGGGATAGGGGGCAAAACAGCTCTCGGCATCCTCTCGGCCGCCACCCTTGCCGACCTGCGCAAAGCCGTCGCCACCGGCAACGTTGCCGCCCTGCAACGTTTGCCTGGTATTGGCAAGAAGACCGCCGAACGCCTCGTCGTAGAACTCCGCGAGAAGGTCATCGCCATAGTTCCCGACGGGTCGCCAAGTGCCGAGCTGCCCGCTACACGCGCCACAGAAGATGCTGTCAGCGCCCTGCTGGCCCTCGGCTTCGTTCGCACCGTGGCCGAACGCGCCGTCGCCGCCGCAGTCGCAGCCGATCCAACCCTTGCGGATTCACCAGAGAAGCTGATCCGGGCCGCACTGAGAAACGCCTGAGCGGAGGGAAGCGCGCGGGGCGCGAGGGAAGCGGCTGCGCCGAGGGAAGCGGCTGCGCCGAGGGAAGCGGCTGCGCCGAGGGAAGCGCGCAAGCGCGAGGGAAGCCGAAGCGGAGGGAAGCCGAAGCGGAGGGAAGCCGAAGCGGAGGGAAGCCGAAGCGGAGGGAAGCCGAAGCGGAGGGAAGCGCGCGGGGCGCGAGGGAAGCGCGCGGGGCGCGAGGGAAGCGGCTGCGCCGAGGGAAGCCGAAGCGGAGCCAATCAGTCTTTTCTGCGTCGCTTTACGAGCCACTCACGGCGCTTGGCGATTCGTTCGCGGAACGGTCCTTTGTAGTCGGGCTCTCTTTGTAACTGTGCGTGCGCAAACTCAACGATTCCGATTGACAACAATCTGCATAACTGTCGTAACCGCTGATATTCATCCACATCGATGAGGCCGCGGTTTACGGCACGCTCCAGACAGTTCCTCGTTTCTTGGACGGAACCTTCTGCATACATGTAGAACTGCAGTCTTTCACCAATGGAAGTTCGACCATATCCCTCGGAGATATTGTTGGAGACGGAGTCCGCTGCGCGGACAATCTGATCACCCAACGTTCTCTGATGGAATGGTTCCCACTGTATGACCTCTCGAGCAATGCTATCGGCGAGATCTGCGGCCATGTGATAGATGCGAAGCGAGTCGACGGACATGATTGAGCTCCCATTTTCTCACCATGTACTGATCATCGTACGAAACGTGACAACTCGCGCTCCGCGCGCTTCCCTCGGCGCAGCCGCTTCCCTCCGCTTCGGCTTCCCTCCGCTTCGGCTTCCCTCCGCTTCGGCTTCCCTCCTCTTCGGCTTCCCTCGCGCCCCGCGCGTTTCCCTCCGCTTCGGCTTCCCTCGCGCTCCGCGCGCTTCCCTCCGTTTCGGCTTCCCTCGCGCTCCGCTTCGGCTTCCCTCGCGCCCCGCGCGCTTCCCTCGGCGCAGCCGCTTCCCTCGGCGCAGCCGCTTCCCTCCGCAGGTTTCCCTCGCGCCCCGCGCGCTTCCCTCCGCTACGGCGCCAGGCGTTCGATCATCCAGACTTCATTTGCTTTTCGGAACCGCAGGCGGTCGTGCATACGCGAGGGCCTGCCCTGCCAGAACTCGATCGTGTGGGGATCAAGAGCAAAGCCGCCCCAGTGGTCTGGACGTTCGATGGTGGTGCGGCCGACGTTGGCGGCGGCCAGTTCGGCAAAGCGCTGGTCGAGCTCGGAGCGGGAGGAGATCACCTGACTCTGGGGTGATGATGCTGCGCCGAGCTGACTCTCGAAAGGACGGGAATGGAAGTAGGCCGTAGAGGCCTCGGGGCTGATGCGCCGGACATTGCCTTCGATGCGCACCTGACGCTCGAGCTCGGGCCAGAAAAAGAGCAACGCCGCATGGGGATTGTGCGAAAGCTCTCGCCCCTTGCGACTGTCATAGTTGGTGTAGAAATGCATCGCGCCGCCGTCGAGACCTTTCAGGAGCACAACACGCGATGAAGGGGCTCCTTCGGAAGAAACGGTCGACAGGACCATGGCGGTAGGCTCGTGCACCTCGGCCGTGATGGCTTCGTTGAGCCACGCCGAGAACTGCATGATCGGGTTGGTAATGATTGTTGTCTCGTCCAACCCTGCACGCGTGTACTCTTTGCGCAGTGCTGCGATGTCAATGTCGTGCTGGGACATGGGGGTTTCTGCTGATTACGGATTGAAGATCGCAACGGGCAGAAGCGTGCGGCGCTGACCGTCGTCAACAAGCAGCATGTAGCGTCCGACGCTGAGCGAGGAGGTCGATACCACGCCGGTTCCGTTCACGATGGAACCCTCGGCAACGGTGCGTCCGGAGACATCGACCAGCTGCATCCGGGCAGGAGCGGCCGACTGGGCGTAGACAACAATGTCGCCGCCGATGGTATGCGGCTGACGTCCGATGATGCGCACCCATGATGCGTCCGACTCTGAGTCATTCACCGAAGTGACGGTTGATTCAACCTCCATGAGGATGTCACGGTTCGGATCAACGATCACCGTGTCCGGATCGAACGGCAGATCCCACGTAACTGTTTCGGCTACCTTCGACACAGGCACGACCAGGTCTGCCTCCTGAGCCCCCTTGCGAGCCCGCAGACGCAGCGAAAGCGCAAAGGCAGATGGGATTGTTGCCCCAACCTGGGTCTGACGCAGAGTTACGGAATACTTGCCCGGGGCTGTCTGCAGGGAGTTGACGACAAGGACGGGGTGGCCCGACTTGACAAGCCATTGATCGAAGAACACGTCCCAGTTAACAGCCGGATTGGGATGCTTCGTTTTGAGGAACTCAAGGTACTCCCACGTCTGCGCCGACCCGAGCCGATAGATGTCGAAGTACTCGCGCCATCCGGCAAAGAAAGCATCGTCGTTGCCAACGTTCCTGCGGATCATGTGATAGATCCAACCGGCCTTTGCATACGTGAGCGCACCGCTGAACAGCGCTGCCGGCGGCGGATCGTAGACGGGCGTTCCGCCAAGGCCCACACGCAGATAGGAGTCGCGGAAGCGACGCAGTCGGCTCAGGTACCCGGCCTGTCCTTCGGTGTATTCATAGTACAGAGCTTCGCAGAACGATGCGCCCCCTTCATTCAACCAGATGTCGGCCCACGTCGCACACGTCACAAGGTCGCCGATCCAGTGGTGCGCCACCTCGTGCACATAGCCGTTCTCGTAGTTGCCGGTCAGCCAGATACGATTGATGGTCGACATTGTCTGGTGCTCCATCCCACCAAACTGGATCGGCGTGACGGTTACATGACCATAGGACGAGAACGGATAGAGCCCGAGTCGCGACTCGAGTGCTTCAAACCACTTCGCCGAATTGCTCAGCGCGCGCACGGCGTTGTACTGTGTTCCTTCATGATCGACGTCGAAATGGTAGTTCATGATCGGGATCACTGAATTGTCCTTGCGGCGATACTCCTGCGGGTAATACTTGTACACGGCCGCGTTGATCGTCAGCAGATACGTTGGCATCAGCTGATCGTGCGCCCACGACTGCCACGAGGCCGTGTCCCCGTCGGGCACGGAGTCGGTTGGCACACCGTTGGAGACCACCGTAAAATCCTTCGGCACGCGCACGCGCACGGTAAAGAGCGCCTTGTCGGTCGGGATGTCATTACACGGCAACCACGTGCGCGCGCCCTCCGGCTGAGCGAAGGTGAAGAAGCTGCCCGTAGGGATCGAGTTCTGCGCAACGTCTTCTTTGGAATAGATGCTCAGCCACGACTGATCTTGCGTGATGGCATAGTAGACGGTAAACGTCAGAGAGTCTCCCCTGTCAAGGGGCTTACCGGGCGTGATCTGCAGCCGGTTTGCAGCGGTTGTGAACGGCAGCGCCGATCCGTTACTGATCACCGAATCGATGATCAGCGACACGCTGTTGAGGCGGATCTGCGCCATTGCGTTGACACGCGAGCGGGCCGTGATGCGAACCGATGCATTTGCCTTGCGCTGCGGCCGCTGGTCGCGCCCGGTCAGCAACGCTGAATACATATCCCAGACGATATCATACCTGATCACATCAAGCGTAGTGTCGATGGGCAACCGTGGAAACGAGCTCACGACGTTCGCTTCCGGATGCACCGGACGCATCTGCTCGAGCAGACCGTGATCGGTGATCATCCAGTCGAGAAACGACTGTTTGTCCTCCTGCGCATGCAGGGGGCTGAAGGCAACGGCGGCAAGCAGCGTAAGCGTAAGACGCTGAAGTGGTCGAGGAAAGCTCATGGTAGCAGTACTTCGGTGATGAATGTCAAAGCTTGAAGCCGGTTCAGGCGCCGTGTGGTCCCGTGCGCGGCAACGGAGCGCGGCCCCGCACGTAATGGTCTAACCACCAACGAATATCGTTGTTGGATTCGTTCCTTCGTCCGGCAAGCACATGATCGGCATTGTCGTACATGATCAGCTTGTATGGTCGATGCAGTTGTTGCAACTCGGTTGCAAGACGCAGGCTGTGCGTCGGGTCGACGCGCCGGTCGCCCGTTCCATGCAGAATGAGCAGAGGCGTTTCGGGCGAAATCTCAGAAGCCCAGCACACGGCACTGCGCCGCTCGGCCTCGAGCTGCTCGTTTGCCCCATCGGCAAGGTGCTTGGCCATCGTGCGTCGGATGTAGGCATTGGCTTCGACGGCGTGGATCTGTGAAGGGGCTCCGAAGGTGACGGCAGCGCGCAGACGCTGCGTGCGACGCAGCATCATGTAGGTCATCATGCCGCCACGGCTGCCACCCACGATTCCGATCCGGTCCCTGTCAACATATGGCATTGCATCAAGAAGCGGAAGAACGTTCATCGCGTCGTCCACGTCGCCGGCACCCCACTCGTCCGGACCCTCAGAGCCCCCTGTCCCGCGGTAATTCGAGGCAATGGCCACATATCCCCATGAAGCATAGAGTCCGATAACCGGCATGGCCGTCTCTGGAACGAGAGCACCTTTGGGTCCGCTGCCGCCACGGTTAAAGATCACCGATGGATAGCTGACCTCACCTGCTGGCGGCAGCGCCAGAAAACCTCGGATGCGCAGCCCGCCGCTGGCATACGTGATCGCGTGCAGCGTCACGGAGGCGTATCGCTGATAGTCGGCATCGGTCATCGACCGGCGGGCCATCGATAATGCGCTGCGAGGGATCTCGAGAGGTTCCGACGAGAGCAGCGTACCGTCAGGAGCTGACGTCACCGCTTGCCACGCTCGCGATACTTCTTGGCAAGCTTCGTGTGCCGTGAGGTGAGCTCAAGCTCGCGTCCGTCGATGAAGGCCGCCGTCAGAATGTTGGACTTGGTATCAAGGGCATCACCGGAGCTGACAAACAGCGTAGCGCTTTTGCCCTTCTCGAGCGACCCGTATTGACCTTCCACACCGAACATCATGGCCGGCCAGTAGGTCAGGGCCTTGATGGCTTCTTCCTCGGACAGACCGAAGGCGCGCGCCGTACCGGCAAGGAACGGAAGGTTTCGCTGCTGCCACGATCCGTCGTCGGTGAATGCAAACGGGACGTTTGCCTTTGCCAGCGTTGCCGCCAGCGTAAATGGGGCGTCGTACGGGTCTTCGTCACGTCGCGGGAGACTGTGCACGCGCGGAATGATCACGGGAATGCCGGATTTCTGCAACTGCGGAATCACACGGTGCGCGTCGGCAGCGTCGGTGATGATGATCTTCAGTCCGAACACTTCCTTGAAATCGATCACTGCCTCGATCTGCCTTTTGGTCGAGGCCGAGATCATTAGCGGAACGTCCTTCTCAAACACCATGCGCATGGCCTCATAGCGAATGTCGCGCACGGCCGTGTCGATGCCGGCAAGCGCTGCATCGCTGTAGGCCTTGGCATTGCGGAACAGGTCGTAGATCTCACGAACGGCATCGGCAGCTGCCTTGCGCTGCTCGTCAGGACTCTTGGTCTCCCACCATCCGGTGCTTACCTCCATGGATGGCCAGGACATGACCATCGCCGAGGAAGCCTTGACGGCCAGGTCCTCGCGCGTCCACCCGTCGGTGCGCATGAGTGATGCCTGACCCGAGATGAGTCCGCCCGAAGGTGCGCTATTGACCAGCAGTACGCCATTGAGCCGAACGGTCGGAAGAATGTCACTATCAGGGTTGTACGCCGTTGCCGCACGAACGTTAGGGTTGAACGAGCCAACCTCTGAAGCATCACGAGTAGCGCGCACAGCATCGATCTCGGTCAGACCGAGAGAAGTGTAAGGGGCGATAAAGCCCGGATAGATGCGCTTGCCGGAACAGTCGATCACGCGAGACCCCTGTGGGATGCTGACGCTGGTGCCGACGTCGGTGATGATCCCCTTGTCGAACACGATCGTGGCATTCTGCAGCGTCACGCCGTTGCCGGTGTGGATCGTGGCCTTCGTCAGGGCAATAACCTGCTTTTGCGGCGCGCCGGGAATCTCATCGCCGGCAAGAGCGACCGTCGTGGTGAAAACGCTGAGCGCCGCGGCTACCGCCAGCGCGCAGGTGAAGAGTCGTGCGGAGTGCTTCATAAGCTGCAAAACTACGTCTAAAAAGGAGTAACCCCCAGACGTCACCACTCGTCTAGGGGCACTCGTATTTCACCTATCACGTTGCAACAATAAGACCATCTTCGGGAGATGTCAAGATATCAGTGATAACATTTTCAGTTTTGTGGTTCGGGAAGAAATCACGAGGTTTGCCGTTCCTCTTTTGGACTCGGGGTGTAGCGCAGCCCGGTTAGCGCATCTGCTTTGGGAGCAGAGGGTCGCAGGTTCGAATCCTGCCACCCCGACAACACGATTGACAGAAGGCCTTCGTCGGTGCAACCGGCGAAGGCCTTCTGCTTTATTCGGCAGACACCACGGAACCGTGTAACTTCACTGAGGCGTTCACGGTTATCGGTTCGGCGAATATCTGCGCAAATTCACCAGCTTACCCCGACATGAAGACACTGCTCCTTCTTTCGCTTGTTGTCATCTCCAGCATGCGGCTGCCGGCCGCCGGCGATGACGTCATGGATCACGACGGTGGTCTGTTCCCTGCGCCTTCGCGGCAAGAACTCACCAGCGCCCTTTCCGGCTTACCGATCAGCGCTGCCGACGGCAGCGTCATTCTTGTGCGGTACCTGGGCTACCGGTGCAGTCACTGCGTCGAGCAGCTGACGTATCTCAACACTCGCGCTGCAGAACTGCGTCGCCTGGGCATCAGCGTTGTGGCCATGAGTGCCGATCCGGCAGAGCGCTGGAATGACCTCGTCAGCGCGTACGGCATCGACGCAACGGTATTCCGCTACGTGCCCGACACCGACGGCTCAGCGGCTCGCGGCATCGGAGCGCAGCGTATGATCAACGACACGCTTCGTGATCTGCATGCAACGATCGTCGTTGCCAGAGGCCAGATCAAAGGGGCGGTGTATTCCGACTCGCCCTACATGGATGTGGAGCGCCTCATCGGTCTGGCTGCCGACGGAGCATCTTCCCAGCAGCTTGCTGCCTCGTCTGAATACATTGATCGCTATATCAAGTCCACTCCGATCGTTACTACCGTGGCAGGACCGACCGATGGGATCGTGGAGCCGATCGATCTTGACTTCAACCGCACGCCCCTTAGCGGACGTGATCTTTGGGTCGTGATGGCCGACAAGGGTGGACACGCCATGGCGATCATTCACGAGGCCACGTCGGCACGTCCGACGGTTCGCACAAAGAAGGATGCACGGGCTTCACACTTCATGTGGCGCACGCATGGCATCGCCATGGGCACCAACGGTTCTTTTGCCACGGCTCAGAACGGTGAGCCAGGCGATGGTGACGTGAACTACATGTTCATGGGTCCCACACTGTGGTCGAGTGACACGGCAGTGTTCGCCTCTCGCTATCAGAACGAAGACCGCCGGCTTGCCTCTCACCTCGATATGCTTCATCAGAGTCCGTGGTGCCTGGGCATTGCGCATGACTCGGCAAACATCTATTGGGTGCTGGATGCACGCTATGGCGGTATCTCACGCTATGACTTCCGGGATCCGCACGAAGTGGGCGGAACCGATCACCGCGACGGCGTCATCCGCCGGTACATCGAGACGGTGATCTCCCCCGGAGTGCGCGGCCAGCCAGCGCATGTGTGCCTCGACAGAAGCACGGGGTGGCTGTATTACATCGACCCCGGGAAGTCCCTCGTGCACCGGCTCGACACGAGATCCGGCAGCGTCAAGGACACGCTGGAGATGCCCCCTTCGAGTGCTGAAAATCTCACCGAGTTCACCTCAGTCGTTGGGGCTCGCCTGGCCACCGTCGTCTCTGACAGTCTCAAGACTCCGGTCGGCATCGACGTCGTGGGCACGCGCCTTCTGGTTGGTGACCGCGCCGACGGTCGCATTCACGTGTTCGACATTGCGGATCCCGGCGTTGCCCATCTTGGTGCCATCTCTACCGGCGCTACGGAACTGCTCGGCATTACCGTCGGCCCGGACCAGCGCATCTGGTTCGTCGACCGTGCCACGGCACGTGTCTGCCGGCTGGATCTGGCCGCCGAGAATGCCCTTACAGCTGAACGCGACGTGGTTGCTGCCCGCAGCGGCGACACGCTAACGTTTCTCTACAACAACGCCTCGGCCACCTCGGCAAGCCCGGTGCTGAAGGTTCGCTGGACGAGTGACCGCACCGGACGCAGCACGCCGTGGAGCGCATTGCCCGAGCCGTTGACGATCGCCGCCGGTGCCAGCGCCAGCGTGGCGGTGGTTGTGCCGACGCTCGACACGCTGTCGGTGACGCGCTGCGAGATCATGGAAATGCTCGACAAGGATGTGATGGGGCTTCAGGCAACCACTGTGGTGGTGCCGGCAGGCCTTCGCCGCGTGGTTGTGCAGGACGAGCGCAATGGCACGTTCGACATTCGTGAGGCCGTTGCGCTGACCTCGCGCATGGGCTACGTGACGATCACGTCGGATGTATTCGTGGGCGTGGCCGACAAGCTCCGTTCCCTCAAGACCATGCTCTGGAACAGCGGCTCGTTCGGGGAAATCAGCGCCGTTGATGAGGCTGTGCTCATGTCGCTGCTCGACCGTAATGTGGACGTCTTCCTGATCGCCGACGACCCGCTGGCGCTGCGTCTGGAATCGCCCATGTCGGGCGCGTTCTTCCGAAGTCTCGGTGCGGCCCCGCTGGGCGCTGAGTCCGACGATGTACTCAAAGGTCAGCGCATCTTCACCGGTGTGATCGGTGACCCCGTCACGGCCGGCATGTCGCTGATCGACTGCCAGCTACCGCGTCTCGACCATCAGCGAGGGGGCAAGTACGTTCCGAATTTCCTGCTGCGCCCCCTGAGTTCCTCCAAGAGCATGATGATCCGCAAGGGCGATACGGCCTCGGGCGCTGTGCGTATGGAAAAGCAGACGCTGCGCTGCATTGTAATGGGTATCAACGCTTCGCGGTTTCTCGACGGAGTGCAGCGCACGCAAATCCTCGACCGCGGCCTTGCCTGGTTGGAAGAGGCGCAGAATCCTGACACCGTTCAGACATCCGTTGACGATTCGGATCTGAACGCCGACGCTCCGGTGCTTAGCGTCTTCGGCTCTGCTTCCAGCGGAATGAATTGGCGTGTGGATCGCGCAGGCGCATACGGAGCCGAGCATGCCGTGGTGGAAGTGTACAGCGTAACGGGTCAGAAACTTATGACGGTCTATGACGGACGTCTTGCAGAGGCCTCCGGGAGTTTCGACACGTCGAACTTGGCCTCTGGTAGTTACTTTGTGATCGCCCGTACGGTGAATCGTCGAATGCACTCCACGTTCATCAACCGCTAAACTGCCCATGAGGCGAACTGCCTCCATATCGCTCCGCCAACGTCGCTCCTCCGAGGAGCCACCTGCGCATGTCTTTGGTCTTGACGTCGACAAGGACCTGGCGTTTCTGCTCAGTGAGGGCAAGCAGCATCTTGCCAGGTTCAATCCTGATCTCATTGAACGGGCCTTCCGATTCTGCGTCAAAGCCCACGAAAAAGACGTACGCCTATCGGGCGAGCCCTATTACACGCATCCGGCCAATGTGGCCCTGATCGTTATGCGGGAGATCCCGTTGGACGATGTCAGCGTGGTAGCCGCCCTGCTGCACGATGTGGTGGAAGACACAGCCTTCACGCTCAAGGACGTTAGGGCAGAGTTTGGTGCCGAGGTGGCCGAAGTTGTCGACGGGGCGACGAAGATCAGCGATGTGTTCAAGAGTCGGGAGATAACCCAGGCCGAGAACTACCGAAAGCTCCTGCTGTCACTGGTCAACGACGTGCGTGTGATCCTGGTCAAGTTTGCCGACAGATTGCACAACATGCGCACGATCGATTCGCTGCCACGCGAGCGTCAGGAACGTCTGGCGCGAGAGACCATGGAGATCTATGCCCCCTTTGCCCACCGGTTCGGTCTGGGAGACATGAAGTGGGAGCTCGAGGACCTGTCCTTCAAGGTGCTCAACCGCGATGCGTATGACGACATACAGCTGCGCGTAAACAAATCCCGGCGAGAGTTGCAGGAGACCATCGAACGCTTCGCCGCGCCAATAGCCGAAAAGCTCACCGAGAATGGGCTGACCTTTGAGATCAACGGCCGCCCTAAGCACCTCTACTCCATCTATCGCAAGATGCTGGCGCAGGGAAAGACGGTGGACGAGATGTATGACCTTATGGCCATCCGCATCATTCTCGATACCGAAGACAACAACGACTGTTTCCTTGCCTACGGCATCGTGAGTGAGATCTACCGCCCTATTCCCGAGCGATTCAAGAACTTCATCAGCGTCCCGAAAAAGAACGGCTACCAGTCCCTGCACACATCGGTGATCAGCGGTGATGGTAAGCCCCTTGAAGTGCAGATCCGCACGCGGGCCATGCACGACTTTGCCGAGCGCGGTGTTGCAGCGCACTTCCGCTACAAGGCCAGCACGGGGTCGACCGCCAGCTGGGTTGACGCGTCGGATCTGGAGGAATGGGCAACCTGGGTGCGAGACGTGTTTGAAAATGCCGGCGATGAGGCTGCCCAGGAGCTACTAGAGAGCTTTAAGCTCAATCTTTATCAGGACGAGATCTACGTCTTCACGCCGAAAGGTGAACTGCGGATCCTTCCCAAGGGGGCTACCCCGATCGACTTCGCCTTCGATATTCACTCGCAGGTGGGCGCCCGGTGTATTGGCGCAAAGGTCAATGGCAAGATCGTGCCGCTCGATCATGAGCTGACCACCGGCGACCAGGTAAGCATTCTGACGTCGAAGAACCAGACGCCACACCGCGACTGGGAGCGTATTGCCGTTACCCACAAGGCCAAGACGCACATCCGTCGCATCCTCAATGAGGAACGTCGCGCCCTTGTTTCCGTGGGCAAGGACATCTGGGATAAACGCGCCAAGAAGCTTGGTTTGCATATCAATGACGATGAGCTCGAGCGGCTGTGCGTGCTGGCCAAGCTCGGAGGTCGCACGGACATGTTCGTGTCGCTGGCCAACGGCAGCATGACGCCTGAAGCCGCCGGCGATATGATCCGTCAGCTCGTGGCGCCGGCACCCCCCAAGACCGACGCCTATCCCCTCTTGAGTGCGCAGCAGTTCCGTTCGGCAGCACGGGAGAAGAACGAGGGGCTGGTTCTGCGCGACCCAAGCGCATCGTCGAGCGCCAAGATCATGTTCTCCTACGCACGCTGCTGCAACCCCGTACCCGGAGACGCCGTAGTGGGCATCGTCACCATCGGAAGCGGTATCAAAGTGCACCGTGCCTCGTGCCGGAATATCGCCGACCTGCAGGACAAGCTGCAGAACCGCATTGTCGGACTCGACTGGGCTTCGAAGTCCGAGGGCGAGTTCCTGGCAGCCATTAAGATCACCGGTGATGACCGGCCCGGTATGCTGAACGAGATCACCAGCGCGGTGATCTCTGTGCAGAAGACCAACATCCGCGGAGTGAACATCGACGCCTATGACGCCTTGTTCGAGGGGATCCTCACCGTGTACGTGGTAGACCTTGATCATCTGCAGCGAATCTTCGACAAGCTGCATCGCATTCGGGGCGTCAAATCCGTCGAGCGATTCGAAGAGTGAGGCGCGCTTAGCCCCTTTCGTATATTTGGCGCTGACTTCTTGTCTCAACTTCAGGGAACTGACGTCGTGAGTCTTCAGTCGATACTGTTTTCCATCTTCGCCATCGGAGCCGTCGCATCGGCGGTCTTTACGATTACGCGCAAGAATCCCGTTGCCTCGGCCATGTCGCTCGTGGCACATTTCTTCATGCTCACGGGTCTGTATCTGACGCTTCAGGCACAGTTCGTGGCTGCCGTTCAGGTGGTGGTCTATGCCGGCGCGATCATGGTCCTTGTGGTCTTTGTGATCATGCTCCTGAACGTCGGACGTGAGGTGCAGGCGCCGAGTGCGCGGTCATTGCGGCCCACACTGGCTATGCTCATATCAGGCATCCTTGTGGTGATGGTCTCGAGCGTGATCGCATCGAACCCGACCGGTAAGAACGCCCTGTCGGAGAAGGCCGTGGAGATCGGCACGACGGCGAGCATCGGAAAGGCCCTCTTTACCGGCTACCTTTTCCCGTTCGAAGCTGTTTCGCTTCTGCTTCTGGCGGCCCTGATCGGCGCTGTCATCCTTGCCAAGCGCCATGTTTCGGAGACACAATCATGATGCCGACCTCGATCCCACTCGACTACTACCTTATCCTGTCGGCCGTCCTCTTTGTGATCGGCGTGGTTGGCGTGGTGACACGTCGCAACGCGATCATCATCTTCATGTCCATCGAGCTCATGCTCAATGCCGTCAACCTCTCGATGGTCGCGTTCTCGTCGTTCCTTGGCGACATTGCCGGACAGATGTTCGTGTTTTTCATCATGGCCGTTGCCGCTGCCGAGGCAGCCATCGGTCTGGCCATCGTACTGGCGCTGTTCCGCAATAAGCAGACGGTGTATGTTGACGAGATCAACCTCATGAAGTGGTAAGCCCCATGAAGACACTCCTGGCTCTTTCGGCATTCGTCCTCATTGGCCTGGCTGGTTGCTCTTCACCGGCCGAGCCGGTCTATGAGGCGCAGCAGCTGAAGATCGATGATATGACCAAGACTCCGGGTTTTACCTGGTTTGTGGCTGAGATGAGCAGGTTCACTCCCCGCCCCGAGTTGCTTCCGCCGATCACAACGGCCTTCAACGCCTCGGCTGGTAAAAAGGTCTGCATCTTTGTGAAGGCTTCCTGCTCATGCCGCGGCACGCAGCGTCTGTTCCCGCAGATCGTCAAGACGCTTCTCGATGCCAACGTGCCGGAGGACAGGATCGAGGTCTGGTCGATGCGCACCGAGCGCGACCGTCACAACTACGAGAGTCTCGTATCCATCTCCTCCCTGCCGGCCATCTATGTGTTGCAGGACGGAAAGGTGCGGGATTCGGTTCTCGATTACGATTACAACGAATCCAACGCCGACTCGCTCATCGCCCGCGCCGTGGTCCGCTAGGATCGATTGGCAGGGGGCGAGGCACTTCCCCGCATGAAAAGAAAAAAAGCCCCGACTCTCGAATGAGAGTCGGGGCTTTTCCGTTCGACGTGCAAGCGGCGGGAGTCGAACCCGCACGGGTTTGACCCCGCTGGATTTTGAGTCCAGTGCGTCTGCCAGTTCCGCCACGCTTGCTGGATGTGGGCAGTGAGGGATTTGAACCCCCGACCCTCTGCTTGTAAGGCAGATGCTCTGAACCAACTGAGCTAACTGCCCGGACTATCCTCCGGAGAGGTGCGAACATACGGAATTTGGATGGATCACGGCACAGCTTCGACGCGTCGCACCTCCGGAAGCTGACGCCGGACAACGCGCTCGATGCCCGCCCGTAGGGTCATGGCCGACATCGCGCACGTGCGGCAGGCGCCCACAAAACGTAGTTCAAGAACGCCCGTAGAGATCTCGAAGGACACGAACTCGATATTGCCCTTGTCGGCCTCCAGGTACGGACGCACCAGCGCAAGGACATCTTCGAAGCGCTTCCGGTCGGCCTCGGTCATAGATCGATCTGCAGGGGCGAAGAAAGCGTGTTGGCGTTGGCAATGCGTACCTGCTGAACGATCCTCTCGGCTACCGAGCGGAATGCATCGCCCATCGAACCCGACTCCGGATCCAGCACGAACGGGAAGCCCGCATCGGCACCCTCGCGCACGCGCACATCGATCGGCACTTCGCCCAGGAATGGCACCTTGTACTCCTCGGCGACGCTCTGCCCGCCCCCTTCACCGAAGATGTGATACTTGCGCTCCGGCATATCGGGCGGAATGAAGTAGCTCATGTTCTCGATCACGCCAAGGACCTTCACGTTCACCTTTTCGAACATCTGGATCGAGCGGCGTACGTCAGCCAGGGCGATCTCCTGTGGCGTCGTGATCACCACGGCACCCGTGAGCGGGATGCGCTGCGTCAGCGTCAACTGCACGTCCCCTGTGCCCGGCGGAAGGTCGAAGATCAGAAAGTCCAGGTCACCCCAAACGATCTGCTCGACCAGCATCGTGAAGTACCCCGCCAGCATGGGGCCACGCAGAATGGCCGCCTGATCGCGCTGCATCACAAAGCCGATGGAGGCCACCTTAACGCCGTAGGCCTCGTTCGGATATCCGATGACCTTGCCTTCGGCGTTCTTCTCGGCTCGCATGGACTGGTCCGTCAGACCATACATGGTCGGCTGAGATGGTCCGTAGATATCGGCATCCAGAAGGCCCACGCTTGCTCCGCGCTGCGCCAGGGCTGCTGCAAGATTTGCGGCCATTGTGGACTTGCCCACGCCGCCCTTGCCCGACGAGACCGCAATGAGGTTCTTGACCCCTGCAAGGGCCGGCGAGCGCTTGACGTCGGTCGTTCGCTCGCGCACCAGCACGTCAACGTTTGCCGACGGGTAGTTAGCCAGGATGGCTGCTTTGCAGTCGTGGTCAAGTCGACGCGCGATCCAGTGCAGGGGGCCGATGGCTTCCAGGAAGACCCGCACGCGGTCTCCGGCGATCTCCACCGAATGTACCGCTCCGAGCTGTCCCAGGGTCTTGCCAAGGTCTGTGTCGACGATCGCGTGGAGTAACCTTTCGATATCTGCGCTATTCATGAAGTGTTCGTGGAGAGTTCGTGAAGGTGGTGATTCGGTCTGTGAATGCGGGCGCAAATTTACCCATCAATTGCGCTCCGGAGGAAACCTGCATAATCGTCGCACGGTTCCGTATCTTTCCGCCCACTTTTTCGCGACTGTTCACATTCGTTTCCCATTCGGAGTTCTCAACCATGAAGAATGCTCTTATCGCAGCACTCATCGTTGCCTCATCGGCATCGATGTTCGCGCAGAAGAAGCACATTATGCCCGAGCCGAACATGCTGCCATCGATGCAGTCTGCGGCCGCGCTGACGCCAGCAGACATTATGGCGCCACCATCGGTTTCCAAGCCTGACGAGCTGCCACAGGCCGCAACATTCCGCCGGATCTTTACGACGGACGTACGCAGTCAGTTCCACTACTGGCCATTCGGTGCGGCCTCGAACGACGTCCTGAAGTACGATCCGAAGTCAAAGACGCTCAATCTGGCACGCAACCGCGCGATCCTGACCAATACCATCACGGGCGTCGATATCGGCATCATGCGTTCGACCAATGGCGGCCGCGCATGGGTCTTTGACGTGATCAAGAACACAACAGAAATATTCTACGGCATGCCCAACTTCGGATGGGTCAACCCGGACGAGCTGAGCGACGCATCGAAGTACTCTACGGCCATGTACGGTATCCGCTACCCGATCCCGGCTCTTTCATACGGAGGCATGAGCCTGTGGAACCGCACCACCAACGGTGTGTACGAGCTTCCGCTGTCGGACCAGAGTCAGCCGGCTGCCGGATATGATGTGGCGATGGGCGACCTCTACAGCGACAACGCCGGTGGTGCTGTGCACTATGCCGGCACGCTGAACGCCGAAAACGTGCAGTACGGCGCATACGGCTACTTCAACTTCAATCTTGTGGTCGAAGACTACGGCACCGCCCCAACGATCCCGTCGGCATGGGCGCTCGACCGCTGGCGCGCAAGCGAAGTGCTGAATTCGTCGTTTAACGCTCCGATGCTGATCTCGGGCGACGACGACGGTAATGTTTACGCCTGCTTTAATAACATTCTGGCCGACGCGGAAGCTGGTGAGCGCAGCGTTCAGGTGACGAAGTCCGGCGATAACGGCAAGACCTGGGGTGCACTCAACGAAATGCCACGCGAACTCATCGACGAATACGTCAAGGCACGCGGCGGCGAGTTAGGATTCCAGCCGGGACAGTCGCCATATCAAGGCGGCGCTTTCATCGTTACTGGCCCAGACTCCTACTCCTTCCTGTTCCGCCTTCTGTTCGGCCTTGCAAGTCAGACGCAGCAAGGTGCTATTGACTCGATCCTCGGCTATCACGTCGTCGAAGCATCATATAAGTCCGGCACGTGGACTCTCAACGAGGTTGCCAACCTGAACTCACTGACGATCGGGACACTGCAGATCCAGGACTCGATCTCGCAATCGATCAACGCACCAGCTGTGCTTGTGGCTGATAACGGCCGCGGACATGAGATTCAGATCGCCCGCACGGCCGATGGTAACAACCTCGTCGTGAAGTACATCGATATCAACCCGAACCGCGAGAACACATTCGCCCCAGTGCGCACCTTCTCCGGCTCGAACGGCAACTACACCGAGGGCGAAGCGTATACCCGAAACTTCGACACCGAGGTCTACATCACCAGCCGTCCGATCGGTTCGAATCAGTGGACACAGGCAGTGAACTGCACGGATGATGCAGACATGGCCATCCGCACGTACATGCCGGACATCGTGCCGACGCTCGACAGCATTCCGGTGGTCCGCATCATGGGTAGCAACGCCGGCATTGCCGCCACGATGCCACGTCAGGCCTTCCAGCTTGTCTGGAGCGGAACGGCTGTTGTGGACTTCTCCATGCTGAACCCGCTGGCATCCAGCGTCAACACCGAAGAGCGCAACTACGCTTTCCGTTTCAATAACGTTGCTCCAAATCCTGTGACCGGCAACGCCGAAGTGACCTTCACGTTGGACCGTCCGGCAACAACCACCGTAGAGCTGTATGACCTGATGGGCAACAAGATCAGCACGGTCTATTCGCAGTTCCTTTCGGCCGGTCTGCATGGTGTGAACGTTGACGCTTCGGTGCTCGCTGCAGGTACCTACAACCTCGCACTGGTCGTCGATGGACAGCGCTCGATGAAGTCCTTCGTCGTCATCCGCTAATCGACTCGGGCACGGGCCGCCAACGGCGGTACCGACTGTAAAAACTTCGTATAATAGGGGGCTACCGACACGCGTCGGTAGCCCTTTTTTTTCGGCGAATCACTGCACTGAGCGCCCCCGACTCGTTACACGGAGACTATCGGACATGAACATTGCTACTCGCGCAACAGCAGTACTTTTCACATTGCTAGTGGGCTTCGCAGCGGCCAGTTCGCAGCTGTGGCTTCCGAACATTCAGCAGCGGGCGATCTTTTCGATCACGACCAACCCGCTCAATCCCCGCACGCTCTATGCCGGCGGATACGGGCGCGCTCTGTATGCCAGCACCGACGGTGGCGCTACGTGGCTTGAGCTGAGCGTTGGCGAGCTGGGTGGAATCTCGCAAGTGTCGGCCGTTGTGATCAATCCAGGCGACACCAACGTCATCCTCGCAGGGGGCGTGAACTTCAGCGGCGTTGATCGCTCGACCGATGGCGGTATCAGCTGGCGGAACGTTCTCAACGACCCGGAAGCGCGCCGATTCGAAGTCAACAGCCGTGGTAGCATCGACTTTCATCCGAGTAACCCAGACACCGTATACCTTCTGCGGACCTTTCCGGCGATCATCTACCGAAGCTCGAACAAGGGGGCTCGATGGGATTCCATCGGAGCGATCCCCGGTCTGGCCACAAGCGACCGGATGAATTCCCTAGCCGTGTGCCCCAATCCCGATAGCGCGCACATCATGCTCGCCAGCGGACGCCGATCGGTGATGTACCGGTCAACCAATGGCGGTCGCGCCTGGACATCCACAGGCACGATGATGGCCGGACACCCGGACTGCGACGTCGTGCAGATCCGCTGGAGTCCGACCACTCCCGGCCGAGTCTACGCCGTTGGCCAGTTTCAGATCAAGACCAACGTAACCAATGCCGGACTGATGATCAGCGATGACTACGGGCTTACGTGGGCGAACCGTCGCTTTCGCGACACGTCGTTTATGTCGCTGGAGGTGTATCCGACCAAGAATGGCGACGAGATCTTCATCGGTGGTGGACAATGGTTTTTGTCTGACAAGTCCATTGCGGGCGACTCGATCGTCCTGCGCTCGGTGGATGGTGGCACAACATGGCAGGACCTGTCAAAGGTAGACTGGATGACCAATGAACTCGGAGACGTCGGCAGCAACATCTGGGGTTTTGCCGTTACGCGCGACGGTAGTGGCCTTTCGGAGGTGATCATGGCCACCGAGGGCGGCACATATCGCTCAACGTCGGTCACCAGCGTTCGCACCACGTCAGAAGCACATGCTGCATCGATCCGCTCAGCCCCCTCCTCGATCATCATCAGGGTTGACGGCCAGGAGTCGGCAACGTATATGATCGTTGACCTCCTGGGAACATGCGTTGCAAGCGGACGCATCGAAGCCGGCGCAGAGGAGCGAGTCTCGACGTCAGGTCTGGCCCACGGCACCTACGCCGTGCGCGTGCAGCATCCAACGGGTGTTACGACGGCGCTTGTTCAGCGCTGATCAAGGAGGCATCGAAGTGTTGTCCATGTACCGAGCTCAGATTACCCTGACCCTGCTCGTGCTGTTGTTCTGCTGCAGCACGGCACCGGCGCAGCGCTGGCGGGTGCTGACGCCGACGCTTTCGCATACGATCATGATCAACCCACTCGACGCCACCAAGCTGTACGTGGGTAACTGGACCAATCAGATGTTCCGCTCGGATGACCGCGGCCTTTCGTGGCGCACGGTGGAGCTGGGCGACCTGAACGTTATCAACTACCTCACCTCGACCGTTGTGACACAGGCCGATACGGGTGTGATCCTTGCAGGGGGCTTCTGGTTCGATGGCATTCGCCGTTCGTCCGATGGTGGTGCGTCGTGGCAGCGCGTGCTTACCGATACGATCAACAATGCACGCATGTGGTTCATTTCCGAAGCGATCATCGAAGACCCCACACGTCCGGGCCTGCTCTATGCCGCACGTGGTTCGACCTACAACGGCATCTGGCGAAGTAGCGACAACGGCCTGACGTGGGACAGCATCGGCACCATTTCGCGCCAGCTTACGGGTCGACTCTGCACCATGGCTATGCGCAGCGATAGCACCAACATCCTCTTCGTGGGGGCAACTGGCGGTCAGATCTTCCGCTCCGACGACTCCGGTCGCACCTGGCGAAACGTCCCCGTGAACAACGCCGCGCTGACCATTCGCAGCGACAGTGAGATACCGAAGATCGTCTTCTCGCCGGGCGACCCATCCGTGGGCTATGCGGTGGTGACGATCGTTATCGAGCAGAACATCAAAGGCAACGGCGGACTTCTGCGCACCACGGACGGCGGCGCGTCATGGAACCGCATTGCCTTCCCCGACACCAGCCTCTGGGCGGTCGATGTACGCTCACGTAATGGTCGCGACGAGATCTTCGTAGGGGGCTTCCGTATCCCTAACACGGACACCGTGATCAAGGGCGATGGCCTGCTGTTCCGCTCCTCCGATGGCGGCACGAGCTGGGAACGTTTCACCGATGTACCGTGGGGCGTGAACGAAAACGGCGATAGTATCCGCAACGTCTGGGTGATCCGCTGCGACCCGACGTCCGACCGCGTCTATGTAGCAGCGGCAACCGGCCTGTATGCCCTCGATGAACCAACGTCCGTCCCCACGGATGAAACCACCGATGCGCGCCCTGCATTGGTCTCAGACGTCCGCAACGAGTTCATTGAGGTTACAACATCGAACTGGCCGGCACAGCAAACCTCCTGGCGCCTCGTCGACGTTCGCGGACGTCACGTTCTGCAGGGTGACCACCATGGCCCCCTACCATTGCGTATCAACGTATCATTACTGCCGTCGGGACTGTATGGCGTCGAAGTGTATGACGCACTCAATAACCACCGCGCCAGCGCGACGGTTAGTATCAGCCGATGACGAGTGACCGGTAGGGTCGCAGCATGCTGCGACCAGTACCCAGTACCCAGTACCCAGTACCCAGTACCCAGTACCCAGTCCCCAGTACCCAGTACCCAGTACCCAGTACCCAGTACCCAGTACCCAGTACCCAGTACCCAGTACCCAGTACCCAGTACCCAGTACCCAGTACCCAGTACCCAGTACCCAGTACCTAGTCTAGCACAACCGTATTTACAAGGTCGCCTAGACGGTCGATGGAGCAGGTGACCACGTCACCGGGTTTGAGCCACCAGGCAGGATCATAAACTTTGCTGCCATTGAGTTCCAGGAAGCAACCGGTGCCGCAGGTGCCGCTGCCGATGACGTCGCCCGGGTAGAGGGTGACGCCGTAGCTGGCGCGTTCGATGATCTGGGCGAAGGTCCACGACATGTCCTTGACGTTGCCGGTGGAAACGTCCTGACCGTTGATGACGCACTTCATGGCAAGATCGTAGTGGTTGCCGGCAGGCGTCGACGTGGTTACGTCGGCGAGTTCATCGAGTGTTACAAGCCACGGGCCGAGCGAGGTTGCAAAGTCTTTGCCCTTGGCAGGACCGAGGTTAAGCTTCATCTCCTGCATCTGCAGCACGCGCGCCGACCAGTCGTTCATCACCATCAAACCGGCGATGTAGGAGTCGGCCTCCGAGGCCTTGATGTTGCGACCCTTTTTGCCGATGACAATGGCGCATTCGAGTTCGAAATCAAGCTGCTGACAGTGAAGGGGCTGAACATGGATATCGCCCGGACCAAACACTGCCTGATGATTTGTAAAGTAGAAGATCGGAATCTCATCGAACTCCGGGATCATCTCAAGCCCGCGATTACGGCGGGCTGCCTCGACGTGCTGACGGAAGGCGTATCCGTCGCGCATCGACGTTGGGTGCGGCACCGGCGCGCAGAAGTGCGCCTCGGCTGCTGCAACAGTGCAGGCTGCCCGGCTGGATGCATCGGCACTGCCGTACCAGGCCACGACGCTGTCGACCACAGAGCGGGCTGCTTCGCCCCCTCGCAGATAGGTCAGCATATCGGCAGGGGCACCGGCAACGCCGCTGGCTGCAACATCAACGACAGTGTCACCAACGAGGACGCCAAGGCGTTCCTCACCATTACGAAGGATCGTACAGAGTTTCATGCGCGTAAAAAGGTAAGGGGCTTTAACGGTTCAAAGCGTGACGCAGCGACAGGATGCCGACCGTGCCGAAGCCGAACAGGAACATGAGCTGGAAAGGAATTGCCGCGATCTCCAGGTAATGCACAGAGTTGGCAATGCCAAAGACGAAGTATGCCGCGAAGGCGAGTTCGACGATGACGATCCAGCTGATCTTACGCTGGACGTATCGCTTTTGCTTCCACTGATCGTTGTTCTGCTGAATGGCAAACTTGGGTGTGCGTTTGAACTCCGACTTCTTGCCGATGAGTGCTTCAATCACGGCGCGCGTGTTATTCACAGCCAGGCCCATCGATCCGGCCATGAAGACCGGGAACAGCAGCAGGCGACGCTGCCAGTCAAGATGAATCGCTCTCTGCGCATACATGTAAAACAGAAACGTCGAAATGCTCGCAAGCACGAACACGGACATGATGCTGTAGAAATCGTTGTACGACATCAGACCAAACAGTTGCGACGGAGAAGACTCGGCGGCATTCTTGATCACCACGATCGGCACGTTCAGAAACGCAACCATGATGATGAACGGGAACACAATGTTACTGGTCAGGTGCACCGTGCACTCGAGCTTGTGCTTGAGTGAGAGCCCACTCTTCCAAACCGACGGCAGAAGCTTCTTGGCCGTTTCGACAGCCCCCTTCGTCCAGCGGAACTGCTGTGTCTTGAGAGAGTTGATGTCGGCCGGAAGTTCGGCCGGCGAAGTCACATCGTTCAGGAAGACAAAGCGCCAACCCCTGAGCTGTGCACGGTATGAGAGGTCCAGATCTTCAGCAAGCGTATCGCTGTGCCAGTTTCCTGCGTCCTCGATAGTTGCCTTGCGCCACACGCCGGCCGTACCGTTGAAGTTGATGAAGAAGCCCGCCTTGTGACGGATCTGCTGCTCGATCACGAAATGTCCGTCGAGTGCAAGGGCCTGGGCCTTGGTCAGGAAACTGTAGTCTTCGTTCAGATGCTCCCAGCGCGTCTGCACCATGCCCACCTTACTGTCTGCGAAGTATGCAACCGTCTTGCGCAGGAAGTCCTTCTTCGGCACGAAGTCGGCATCGAAGATGGCGATGAACTCGCCCTTGGCAACAGCCAGACCTTCTTTGAGTGCCCCGGCCTTGTATCCCTGACGGTTCGTGCGGTGAATGTGCTTGATGTCAAATCCTTCGGCACTGAACCGGTCGGCAAGCCGACGTGAGATCTCCACCGTTTCGTCTGTCGAATCATCCAGCAGCTGGATCTCGAGACGATCCTTCGGATAGTCGATGGCACAGACGGCCTCGACGAGTCGGTCTACCACATACAGTTCGTTGTAGAACGGAAGCTGTATGGTCACAACCGGCAGGTCGTGCGTAAGAGCCTCTGGCTTGACGTGCGCAACCTTCTGCGTCTTGTGGTAATAGTAGATCATCACAAGGCCGTGCAGACCAAAGGCGAACAGCACGCAGAGTGACAGGAAGTACACGGCAAGAAGAATATCTTCCATGAACGGGTGGGTTTGGGGACTGTGAACGAAGCGTGGATTGATGATGTCTGTCACATCACCGCTTCACCAGTCGGAGACGATGGCCAGCAGGACGTCGTCGGCGATTCGTCGTATGGCCCGCTCTGCAGCGAGCCGACGTCCCTGTGTGGGATCGCTGACATCGTAGACGTCGAAGTTCTCGAACGTCTTTTTCCATACCACCACGTTTTTCACGGCGTCGAAATACTCAACTTCGACACCGACGACGATGCGTCGTTTCCCCTCCAGATCCCCCGACTGTAGTGCTGCGATCTGGTCCTGGACTTTGACCAGGACCGGAGAAAGTCTCGCATCACCGTTATCCTCGACAAGGCGAACGGTGTTGTCGCTCCGAAAACGGGTCACCAGCACATCGGTCGCGAACTCCCGAAATGTCGGATCTCCGAACCCACTGCGGTCGATCACCGAAGAGATCGAGATCGTAGTGATGTGCTCCGGCACCGATCCGCCTCGAAACGAGTAACACCCGGCAAGGATCAGGGCCATGAGCCCAAGAGCGACATGCGAAACTAGACGCATGTCGGTGTGGGCATGATGACGGAAAAATGAAACGTTATTCATCGAGCATCGAGTGCTGCAAAAGGGTTCGTCCGGCGCTCTACGCCGATGGTTGTCTCGGGACCGTGACCTGGCCATGCAACATAGTGATCGGGCAAGGGAAACAGTCTCGTTCGGATGGAGTTGATCAGCACCGGCATGTCTCCGCCCGGCAGGTCTGTGCGCCCCACACTTCCGTTAAACAGCGTGTCGCCAACAAACACGCGCCCGCCCTCCACATCCACGAAGCACACGCCCCCTTCGGTGTGACCCGGCGTGAAGAGCACGTCGAGTTGCACGCCGCTTTCGAGGCGAACGGACCTCGTCCCGGCATCGATGAGCACCACGTCCGTGACGGGTTCGATGTCAAAGGGAAGGGGCCAGATGGTATGCGCCATCGGATCGGTCAGCCGGTAAAGGTCTGCCTCGTGCACCGTAACGCGAGCGCCAGTCTGGCGCTTGATCGCTGCACAGTCAGCCGTGTGATCCCAGTGTGTGTGCGTAAGAAGAATGTCGGCAAGCTGCCAGCCCCTTTCACTCAGAACGCGCAGCACGGGCTCTGTGGCACCATGCGGCGCATCGACCAGGTAGGCCGTCTTCGTCTGATCATCACCTACCAGGTAGCAATTGGTTGCTACCGGACCACATTCGAAGCAAAACATGGAGCGAAGTTACGACGGGTATTGACGCGCCTTCCTATCTTTGCACCGATCAAGAAGGAATCGCAATGGAAGCAACAGACCCACTCGTCAATTACGTGCCGCTCATGATCATGGTCGTGATCGGCCTGATCTTTGGTGCCAGCAACATTCTTCTGGCCGAGAACCTCGGTCCGCGTAAGAGCACTCGCTCGAAGCTGACCACGTATGAGTCCGGAATGGAACCGCTCAAGAGCGCCCGCGAGCGCTTTACGGTGAAGTTCTACCTTGTGGCGATGATGTTCATCTTGTTCGACATCGAAATCGTGTTCATGTATCCGTGGGCAGTGCAGTTCCGGGAACTCGGCGGCTATGGTCTTGTGTCTATGCTGCTGTTCATGATCCTGCTTTTTTCCGGATACCTCTACGTTCTCAAGAAAGGTGCGCTCAAATGGGATTGAACGAACAGATCGCTCGCGACGGATTCGTTACGACCACCGTTGAATCACTGATCACGTGGGCTCAGCGTAATTCGCTCTGGCCGATGCCGATGGGCATCTCCTGCTGCGCTATCGAGATGATGGCTTTCGGTGGGCCGCGTGCTGACTCATCACGCTTCGGTTCGGAGCGTTTCTCGTTTTCGCCGCGTCAGGCCGACCTTATGATCGTTGCCGGAACGGTGACCTACAAGATGTCGTGGGTCGTCAAGAAGGTGTGGGATCAGATGCCAGATCCGAAGTGGTGTATCGCCATGGGCGTCTGTACGTCCACGGGCGGCATGTTCCGCTCGTACCCGGTGGTGCAGGGCATTGACCAGTTCCTTCCGGTCGACGCGTATGTATCGGGATGCCCTCCGCGTCCGGAAGCCCTGATGAAGGCGCTCATGTACATCCAGGATAAGGTAGCCCAGTCAAAGCCTCAGCTCGTAAATCTCGGTAAGGACAGCGGCGATGTTCGCCGGTCGGATCTGATCCTGACGCCGTAATGCTGGTTGCCGGCATCATGACTGGCACGTCGGTCGATGCGATCGACATTGCTGTCTGCGACATTTCAACCGAGGGAGATCGCCATGCGATCTCCCTCGTCTCGTTTTCGTCAGCCCCCTTTGAAGAAGACCTTCGCCGGAGCATCCTTGCGGCCATGGCCGGCGAGTCTACCATGCAGGAGCTCTCCGACCTGCCCTTCCTTCTGGCGCGCGCCGTTGCCGCCGCCGCATCGGCGCATCGCTCGCGCTACGGATCGGAACCGGAGTTCTTTGCCGTGCACGGACAGACGCTGTGGCACCATCCGCCGCTGTCGACCTGGCAGTCACTCTCCGGCCCGGCGCTCTCTGCCCTGCTGGGCGCGCCGGTCATCCACGACTTCCGCTCGGCCGACGTGGCCGTGGGCGGTCAGGGGGCTCCCCTCGTGCCGATCTATGACCACGCTGCCTACCGCGCCGAGCATGACGTCGTGGCCCTGAACATCGGCGGTATGGCCAACATGACCATTCTGCGCGCCGGAGCATCTGTCGGCGAGATCCTTGCCTTTGATAGCGGACCCGGGAACGTCTGGATCGACGGGGCGGCGCGGGTGACGTTTGGTAAAGGCTTCGATGCCAACGGGGCCATAGCACGATCCGGTCGCGTGATTCCGCCGATGCTCGATGAGATGCGCACGATCGGTTACTTTTCGGCCGATCCGCCAAAGTCTACCGGACGTGAGCTCTTTACCATGGATGAGCTCCGACGTCTGGTTACGAAGTACTCGCATCCTTCTGCGCCGCTGGAAGACGTCGTCACTACCGTCACCGAGCTGACGGCATGGTCAGTGGTTGACCATCTGCAGCGCTATGCTCCGACGGCACACGAGGTCATCGTCTCCGGAGGGGGCTCGCAGAACTCCTTCCTTGTCGAACGCATCGAAGCCCTATCACGATCGGCCGACAGTGCCTGGTCGGTGCGGGTGGACCTGCAATGGGCCGAAAAAGAGGCCATGGCCTTTGCCTACCTCGGCTGGCTTACCTGGCACGGACTGCCGGGCAATGTTCCCTCGGTCACCGGCGCTCAGCGTCCCGTTGTACTGGGGACAATTGCTCGAGCCTGAACTCTCGGTCGGTCAAATGCGTTTCGTAGTTTTGCGCCAGCAAAAAATGAACGGCAGCGCCGCCATCTGCGCACGGCACGCCCCCTGACATCACCACTCTAATCGCATCCGTTGCCATGAGCTTCAACCTACAGCTGTCCGAAACCCACGAGATGATCCGCGAAACGGCCCGTCAGTTTGCCAAGGACGAGGTCGCACCAACGTCGATCGAGCGCGACAAATCGGGTGAATTCCCCACCGACATCGTCAAGAAGATGGGCGAGCTGGGATTCCTCGGCATGATGGTCTCTCCGGAATGGGGCGGCTCAGGTCTGGACGCGCTCAGCTATGTGCTTGCGATGGAGGAGATATCCGCCGTCGATGCGGCCGTGGGTGTGGTAATGTCGGTGAACAACTCGCTGGTATGCTGGGGACTTGAGACCTTTGCCAATGACGAGCAGAAGGAAAAGTGGCTGCGTCCGCTGGCCACCGGCGTCGTACACGGAGCATTCTGTCTCTCGGAACCGGAAGCCGGTTCGGATGCGACCTCCCAGCACACTACCGCCGAAAAGGTCGACGGCGGCTGGGTGCTCAATGGCACCAAGAACTGGATCACCAACGGCACAACGGCCAGCACATACCTGGTGATGGCGCAGACCAATCGCGAGCTGCGTCACAAGGGCATCACGTGCTTTATCATCGATCGCAACACGCCGGGCTTTGAACCGGGTCTGAAGGAAGACAAGCTCGGCATCCGCTCAAGTGACACGTGCTCGATCGGTCTGACGAATGTGTTTGTTCCTGACGATCAGATCCTGGGTGGCGTCGGCATGGGATTCAAGATCGCCATGGAGTCGCTCAACGGCGGGCGCATCGGTATCGCCGCTCAAGCACTCGGGATTGCCAAGGGATCCTTCGATGCGGCACTGCACTACTCAACGCAGCGCAAGGCCTTCGGCAAGCCGATCGCCGACCTTCAAGCCATCCAGATGAAGCTCGCCGACATGTCCACGCGTCTCGAAGCAGCCCGTCTGCTGACCTATCGCGCTGCATACATGAAGGACCAGCACCAGAACTATATCAAGGCTGCTGCTCAGGCGAAGCTCTATGCTTCAAAGACGGCCGTGCACAATGCCCTCGAGGCCATCCAGGTCCACGGCGGGTACGGCTATGTGCGCGAGTACCTCGTCGAGCGCTACCTGCGTGATGCCAAGATCACCGAGATCTACGAAGGCACAAGCGAGATCCAGCATATCGTGATCGCACGGGAGCTGCAGAAAGAGCTGTAAGCGCTACGGGAGTCGCGCGCCAAACTTGATTTCCCAGAGCCGCTGGAAGCGTGTGATGTTGCCGGTATTGTTGACCGAGCGCGACACATCGAGCTTCAGATAGCGCATGGCGTCGGAGTTGTTAATGACCGTGAACGGGATCGTTACCGTAATGGTACTGTTGCCGGCAAAGTCGCTCACCTGGCCGGTGAGGCGGTAGGACACGTCGCTCCAGAGCTGGCCGGAGACGGTCAGTCGGGTCTGAGAAAACTCGGCGCCCAGATCCATCTGCACGCTTTGAACAATGCCGCCGATGCCGCTGAGCAGATCGCCGAGCGCGGATGTGGCAACGGCCGAGAGTGAGGCGTTGACTTCGCCCACGAGATTACCCTGACCGGTGGAGACGAGTTCGTCCTGCGTGCGGCCAAGAAGAATGAGCATCAGAGCATCGCCTGTGATCTTCGCCGAGTCGCCCTGCTGCTTGCGATCGTTACGGTACACCGACCAGCGGGCGATGGGCTTCTGTTTTGTGCCGGTGATGGCGATCTCGACGCGAAAGTCTTCCGGACGTTCATTCACAAAACGTCTGTCGCGGTAGACTGCTGTCAGATCGAGCGTCGGGTTGGACAAGCCCCCTAGCGTAAAGTCGAGTGTGCCACTGGCAAGGAACGGCTTATAGAACTTGTAGGTACTGGTTCCGTCCTTCACCCGCACACGCCCGCGCAGGTTGGTTGAGTTATCAACGAAGCGACCCGTAAAGACCAACGGGACGGTCGCATCCACGGGCTCGAGGTCTGCGATAAGGATCTCGAACACGCCAAAGACCATGGTCATGAGCGTGCGACCCTTGAGGTAGACGTTGAGGTCGTAACGCAGAATGTCCGAGAACGATGCCGTTGTTGTTTTGATAACGTTTTCTACCACCTTGCCAACGTCCTGAAGGCCGTCCTTGAGCATCGTAGCGGCCAGATTTGCCGTGTCCTGCTTAAGGATGTCCATGACGCTGTTGTAGCGCTTGACCGAGTCGGACGATCGGTTGTAGATGAACGAGGTGTAGCGCGCCTTGGCCCCCTCCCGTTCTTGCGGGAAAACGATATCAGCGAACAGCACATCGACGTCTCCCTCGAGATGGGGCTCATCGAGCGTACCGAAGAATCGGATCGGACCACCCTTGCCATTGGCAATGACCACATCACCAAAGATCTTTGGATTGCGTGCCTGCGACCCTTTGTTCATGACGAGGATGCCGGGAGAGCGGACCTCAAAGTCGACACGTTTGACCGACAGTCCGTCAAAGGTGACCGTGCCCTCGGCGTTGGCGATGCCATTGCGACGATCGCGCGCATAGTTGCGCACCGTGATCGTGTCGAGATACAGCTTAGCTCCATCCAGATGAAGCGACCCGTCGGCACGGTACTGTATGTTCGTCGGAGAGGCCACGAAGCTGGCATTCCGGAACCATGCACGTCCGCCCAGCTCAATATCGCGGGGCGTGCCCTTGATGGTAACGTACCCGTTGCCAACGCCCTGGATCTTCTCCACCGCAGGCAGAAAGGGTTCAACGGCAGCAAGAGCAAGATTGGTTGCCGTCAGGTCGATATCGATGGGCTTGTCCATCACCCAGCGCTTATCCACGTTCGTCAGCGAAAGGTCAAGGGGCAGATGATTGATCGCCACAATCAGGGCGCTCTTTTCATTCATCAGACGAGGATTACGGATGGTGAGCGTGCCAACGGTGTTCTGTTCTCGGTAGGAAGCCGAAGCCACCAGCGACCCGATGAGCTCGCCGTTGTATGTCAGATCGTCGGCATCAACACGCATGAGATGTTCGGGCTGCTTCCACGAGCCGTTCACGATGAGGTCAAGCTTGGATACTGCACCCTTGAGGTACGACACCGGGTGACCTTCCGGCAGCGTGACGAATCGACGCAGATCAGGTATGGAGAAGTCCGACAAGCGCACGCGCAGATCCTGGAACCTCTCGGCCGATATCAGTCCGTCGATGGCCACGAGTTCGGCCTGCTGACGCCTGATGAGCAGATTGCTGATGGTCATTTCAGCATCAGCGATACGGATCGATGAGCGGCGCGTACTGCGCCAGTCCAGCCCCCTCTTACCGTCGAGAACCACGTGCAGCGAATCGACGTCCAGACGCATCGAGTCGGCGCCCGACACAACCGTTGCCGCCGCATAGGCGTCGATGCCGTTGACGTCGGCTTCAGCCCGCAGGCGGAAGTCACTCCCGCCCCCTTCAAGCATAAGAGACGGCTTCTTGATGAGCAGATCATTGATCGACGTCTTGCCCGCTGATGATGCGCGAAGGCGAACATTGTCGACCGTTACCAGCGAGTCCCGCCATGACACCGACAGCCGTCCGGTAAGTGACGTTGGATCGGCAAGGATCACCAGCGAATCTGCTCGCACGAGAAGGTCAGTAACCTCCACTTCATCGAACTCCACACCGATCTGCTCAGGCGTTCCGGCAATGCGGCCGCGGCAGCGTGCACGTGTTGAGATGGTCATCGAATCGAGTGCAATGTTCACCGGAGATACGTCGCGCACGTCCACTTCGAAGCGCACATCAAGAGGAATGAAGGGGGCTACCCTGCTGCGAGTATAGCGAGCCTCATGGCGACGGCTTAACGGCTGCATCCGTACGCCCACTTCATCGGCTACGGCAGCGATCACGTCGCTCATGCCCTCGATGAGGGCGCTGGGTAGAAAGTTTCCGATCAGCGTAGCTGAACCGAAAGGGGCGACTAGTTCAACACGACGTTCAGTCCCCTGTAGGCTGCTGGCGATCGTGACGTCAAACGGCAGCAGCGCGCGGTCACGCAGCGCAAACTCGTCGATGCGTGCCGTAAGTCGACCCAGGATGCTATCGAGCTCGGCGCCCGACCCGTCCACCGTGCATTGTCCGCTGAGAATATCCGGCAACGCTTGGTCGCGCAGAAGCTCGGCCAGGTTAAGGGATGTAAACGACGTGGTCAGCTGGTATACCGGCCGCTGCATGTTCGACAGATCAAGCTTACCGGCAAGATCGATCGAACGTGTGTCGGCGGTTTCAAAAAACGCTGTCAGCGAATCCAGACGCTCAGACCCAAAGCGCACTTCGGCCGCGTTGAAGGTCAGATCACCCGGACGTTCTGCCACCATGTCCATGGAAGCAAACGAAACGCTGCGACCAAGCACCACCGAAGGACGGAGCGTGAACTTGTAGACGCCCGAAAGTTCAGACGGCAGAAAGCCCGTGCCGCTGACGTCGAAGTTGCCATTGATCGACGAGCGTTCGAGTTCAGGGGCAAACACCGCAGGCTCACCCCCGGTGATGTCAACGTTTGCGCGGTATGCCAGCTGCGGACCACCAAGGTAGAGCGTCATGGTGCCGACGACATGACCCGGGCGATCGTCAATGTCTGCCTCGAAGCGCAGCGAGTCCGCCGGATGTCCCTTCAGGCGGATGTACTTGGCCGACGATCTTGCTAGAAACGGCAGTTCGGGTAGACCGATGAAGCGCATACGCCGGCGCACGTCTTCATAGCGGACGCTGGACTCTGTCAGCGCGATATCCAGGCCGAGCTTTGACTGATCACCCAGCGAGGTTACCAGCACGCTACCGCGCAGGCGGCCATCACCGGCGATCAGGTCCATGTTATCGACCAGCACACGATCGCCGCTGTAGGTCACGGTGCTGCGCAGCGCGTAGTCGCCCACCACATCCAATCCAGGGACGATGAAGAGCACATCGCGTCCGTTCACGCGGTCGGCCTCGACAGTTGCCCGCAGGGGGTGACGTCGGAATGTCTCACCATCGATACCGTCGGATTCGATGTCCAGGCCATCAACGGAAGCACTCAGCTTCAGATGCGACGTTGGCGTCGTGATCGACAGTAGCGGCACAGTCACGCCCTCATGACGGATCCGCGCCGCCAAGAGCAGCTCAAGAACGTTCAGCGGCTCCTGACGCTGGTCGTAGAACGAGCAGTGATCAATGCCGACGATATAGTCATGCGCAGCCAGGTCGAGCAGTGCCGAGGCGCGCAGCTCGACGTTTCGCAGTGCGAGATGCATCGGGTCGAAGCGGCCATCGGTCGGCCGCTCAAGCGTCCGGTCATCAACATCCAGCGAGCCCCCTGTCATAGACACGGTACGCAGGCGGATCACCATATTCGATGGCGCAGCCGAGGTCGTGTCAGGGGGCAACAGGAACCTGGAGATGTTCCAGACCGAGTCCTGTCCGCGCTGCAGAACGATGCGCGGTGAGGTCAGTTCGACACGATTGATCGCAAGCGTCTTCCCGACGAGAGCCGCAATGTCATACGTCACGGAGATCTTTTCGGCTTTCAGTAAGGGGCGCCCCTTGGCCAGCAGGACAGGACGGTCGATAACGACGCCGTGGAAGACGTCGATCCAGATCGTACCGCAATCGAAGCGGCCTGCGATGTTGGAGTTGACGACTTCGACGAGCCGGGCCGTGAGAAAGTCGCGTGCCATCTTCGTCTGCGCAAGAACGACGATGAGCGCGCAGGTGACGACGATCGTGGCAACTAGTCCGTAGCCGACCCGTGCGAGCAGAAGCAGGAGCCGCTTCCACCGAGGTGGAGCCAGCTCATCAGTCTGCTGCGTCTGTGGTCGGCTGTCGGTCATTCACCTTGTGCTTTTGAGTATCGCGCCTCGCCGGCTACCTGATTGAGGAGTTCGACGTGACACCAGTGCTTGCCCATCGCTGTGAGTTCCTGCAGGAGTGCCAGAACGTCCGCGCGGGTCACAGACGTCTCGGCAACGTATCTGTTGCGGAAGTGATCGACCAGCAGAATGTCGGGTGTAGCACCCGGCCACACCTTGGTGCCACGATTAGAGATCAGGCGAAGCGTGAATGGTCCGATCTTCTCGGGCATCTCCGGCAGGCCATGGTTCTCGACGAACACATCGGCACCGACAAGCTGCCAGTCCTCGGCGATAAGCGTTGGGGCTTTGGCAGCGGCATTACTGCGGGCATCGATGGTCTTGTCTTCAACGCCCTCGAGATTCAGTCGGGCAATGATTCCGGCCGTGAACTCTGATGTCGACGCCGTTCCACCAAGGTCACGAGTCTTGACGCCGTCGGCAAGGGCCGACTCAAGAGCGTTCTGGATGGCCGTGGCGTAACCAATCAGGCCCATGTACTGGAGCATCTGGATGCTCGACAGCAGAATGGCTGTTGGATTTGCAAGCCCCTTGCCTGCAATGTCCGGAGCCGAACCGTGCACGGCTTCAAACACGGCACAGTCGCGGCCGATGTTACCGCCCGGAGCAACACCAAGTCCACCAACGATACCGGCGCACAGGTCGCTGACAATATCACCGTAGAGATTTGGCAGCACCAGCACATCGAACTGTTCAGGCCGCGACACCAGCTGCATGCAGCAGTTGTCGACGATGATGTCGTTTGCCTCGATGTCCGGATACTCGGCGGCGACTTCCCGGAAGACGTTCAGGAAAAGACCATCGCTGATCTTGTGGATGTTGGCTTTGTGTACGCAGGTAACCTTCTTGCGGCCGAGTTTGCGAGCCTCTTCGAATGCGTAGCGAATCGCGGCCATCGAACCTTGACGGGTGATGAGCTTGAGGCACTGCGCCACGTTCGGCGTCTGCATGTGCTCGATACCAGCGTAGGTGTCTTCGATATTCTCACGCACGATCAGCACGTCGACGTCCTTGAAGCGTGTTTCGACGGCCGGCATCGACTTGGCAAGGCGCACATTGGCATACAGCTCGAGGGCCTTGCGGATCGTCACATTCACGCTCTTATGTCCACCGGCGATCGGCGTCGTGGTTGGCCCCTTGAGCGCAACATGATTGCGCTTAATGCTCTCGAGCGTCTCCGGAGGCACGCCGTTGCCAAACTTCTCAATGGCCTCAAGTCCGGCCATAGCCATTTCCCATTGCACCGGCACCTTCGCCGCTGCGAAGACGTCGATGACGCTTTGACAAATTTCCGGTCCGATTCCGTCGCCTTGAATGAGCGTTACTGTGCGCATGTCCATGATGTTGTTCTGTTCCTGGATGGTTCGAGGGTGTGATTCAATTGTGTGAGGGGGCGTGCAGAGCACGCACGTCTTATCCGAGATTTTCGATGACAACGGCGCTGGCTTCACCGCCGCCGATGCACAGCGTGGCAAGACCGTAGCGCTTGTTATGGCGCTTGAGGGCATAGATGAGCGTTGTCAGCACGCGCGCGCCGGAGGCCCCGATCGGGTGTCCGAGTGCCACCGCACCGCCGTGCACGTTCATCTTCTCGTGTGGGATGTCCAGCTGATTCTTGGCCGCCAGAGCAACAACCGAAAAGGCTTCGTTGATCTCGAATAGGTCAATGTCTTCGAGCTTCAGGCCGGCCTTGGCAACCACGCGGCGGATGGCTTCAACGGGCGAGGTCGTGAACCAGAGCGGATCCTGCGCGAACGATCCCTGCGATACGATGCGGGCCAGCGGAGCCTGCTGGGTAAGGGGCTTGATGGCTTCTTCGGAGGCGATCAGCAGCGCCGCTGCGCCATCGTTGATCGTCGAGGCATTGGCAGCCGTTACCGTTCCGTCCTTCTTGAAGACCGGCTTCAGGGCCGTGAGCTTGTCGAAGTTGACCTTCGACGGCTCTTCGTCGGTATCGATTATCACGTCACCTTTGCGCCCCTTGACCGTTACCGGAACGATTTCGTCGGCGAACCAGCCCTGAGCCTGCGCATGCTGGGCACGCTTGTAGCTCTCGATGGCATACTCGTCCTGCGACTCGCGGCTGATGGCGCACTCGCTGGCACAGAGTTCGGCGGCATCGCCCATCGGCACCTGGTTGTACACGTCCCACAGGCCGTCCCACTGCATGAGGTCGACCATGCGAGCGTTACCGAACTTGACGCCCTTGCGTGAGTCGAGCATGGCATGCGGGGCGTTGGTCATCGACTCCTGACCGCCGGCGATCACGATCCGGGCGTCGCCACAGCGGATCGCCTGATCGGCCAGCATCACGGCCTTGAGTCCGGAACCGCAGACCTTGTTAATGGTCATGGCCTGCACCGACTTTGGCAGTCCGGCATAGATCGTGGCCTGCCGCGCCGGGGCCTGGCCCACGCCGCCGGCAAGGACGTTGCCCATGATCACCTCGTCGACGTGCTCGCCGCTGATCCCGGCACGCTCCAGAGCGGCCGAAATGGCGATGGCACCCAGCTGCGGGGCGGAAAAATCACTGAGCGAGCCGAGGAGCGAGCCGATCGGCGTTCGGGCGGCGGAGTAGATGTAGGACATGGGGGTTTGGAGAGTTACGGAGTTACTGAATGACGGAATCACTGAATGACGGAGTTACTGAACGACGGAGTTACCTGGGTTGCTGCGGTCGTTGCAGCTTCAAAAATACGTGCTTTCCTTGGCATTCATGCCCCCGTTTTCGTTCCCTAACCGGCGAGTCTCCCGCTATCGCGCACCTGCCGGAAGATGATTGTAGGTAACCGATGCACGCACCGATGCCGGGACGGCAGGATTGCCCACAATGGGAATGGTCCCGCCAACTGTTAGCCCAAATCGTCCAACATATCCGAGTCCGATCTCAGGGATGACACTCAACCAGAGCCGATCTGTAAAGTCCGTGTACATGGCCTGGCGCAAGCGCAGAACAATAAAGGTGCTCATGTCTACACCGAGTGAGAAGCCCCCTATCCCACGATCGGCATGCTGGTATTCGGCACACACCCGATATCCCATCATGCCGAAGAATCCGTGACCCGAGTTGAGTCTCCCGGATACGATGCCCGCCTCCATCCCGTACCACGTGCGCCCGTCGACATGATGAACCAATGCACCGATGGTAGGCATGGCATACGTCCGGCCAAGCAGGTAGACAACCTCGGACTGGGGAACACCGACAGGACGGATCACCCATTGTTGCGTGGTGCGCCACCTGTTCACAACAGACAGTCCGGCACGGGCAAGGTCTCGATTCGTAGAGTCGCTCCGATCCCAGCGAATTGGGATGTTGATACCGGCCGTATCAATCCCATTGTAGGGCACAGTAACACGCTCATTGTGCCGGCGCTGCCACATTCGCAGGACCTCGCCTATGGTAAGACATGAAGGTCCTGACTCTGCCTGTGAACTCAAGAGGGCACTATCGACAACGTTCAGGATCGGTCGAACGTAGGAGACCTTCTCGTGCACGGCGATCAGGCCAAACCGCGAGGACAAATCTCTCACGAGGGAGTCGCATATCCCTGCCCGGTCCACCGTTGCCGGAACAACCAGGTCGAGATCGTACAACATGCCGGTACCGCCAGCTATCGCCACATTCGTTACCTCGGCATCGGGCTGCAGGAACTCGATTACCGCTCGCAGGATCATGTCGCCACTGCCTCGCCGCACCCAACATCGTCTTCCCCTATCGGCGACGCCTGAGATTACACTTCCCCGGCTTGACGACGTTGGACGCAGCTCAAGAGCGAACCGGCCCCCGTCCGTTGCGCGCAGAGGCAAGGATGGATCTGGTGGAACCGAACCCTGCCGCAACCACCGGTCGAGCACGGAACCGATCGTTGAGTCGGCCTCGACATGCCAGACATGGATCCCGGATTCGCCGTATGCGGCAACATAGACGGGTCCGCGAGGAACCGACCAGAGCAGCCCGGGAGTATCTCGGAAATCCTGCGCGTGACTCCACGACCTTGGAAGCGAGGCGATCCGGCGTGTGAGCTCCATGCTGCTGATCGAGCGCCACACGCACAGAATCTGCACGTTGGGCGAGGGATTTCTTGCCTGCCAGAGCATGGCGGCGCTGGCAACCTCCGCAGAGTTGCCATGCTCGCGCAGATGAAGCACCACAACTCTTTGCGAACGCAGGGCATCGCTCGGACCGATGCTTGGCACCAGCCACTCTACTTGGTTCACCAACCATGCCAGAGATTCCGGACAGGTTGTTCTGTCCGCCCCGTCAGCACGCGCAATCGTAACCAGACAACAGACAATGGACAGGCCGCGAAGTAGATGGTTCATGGACTCACGATTTGAAGGGGCTGTGGAGAACTCCGCGGAGTTTTCTACCGACGATTCAACCGATGTCCTTATTTTTGCTGGACTTTTTTGAGAAACATCCTCCCAAGCCCCCTTCCAAGAGAACACCATGAACAAGGGACGCATCGTACAGGTCATTGGCCCCGTCGTCGACGTGGAGTTTACCAATGGTCAGATTCCACCCGTGCTGAACGCCATTGCTGTCGAACGCACATCGATCGAAACAGGCGAAAAAGAGACGTTGGTCTGCGAGGTGCAGCAGCACCTTGGTGAGGACCGCGTTCGCGCCATCGCCATTGATTCTACCGATGGTCTGGTGCGTGGCATGGAAGCAGTGGATACGGGCGCTCCGATCTCTGTTCCCGTCGGACCGGCCGTCCTGGGTCGACTGATCAACGTCCTCGGCGAAGGCATCGACAAGAAGGCGCCGATCAAAACGGAAAAGCGCTGGTCGATCCACCGTCCGTCGCCGTCCTTCTCCAGCCTCTCAACGCAGAAGGAGATGTTCGAAACGGGTATCAAGGTCATCGACCTTATCGAGCCGTTCACCAAGGGTGGCAAGACGGGTCTCTTCGGCGGCGCCGGTGTAGGCAAGACGGTGATCATCCAGGAGCTCATCCACAACATCGCCAAGCAGCACGGTGGATACTCGGTGTTTGCCGGCGTTGGTGAGCGTACGCGCGAAGGAAATGACCTCTACGTGGAAATGACCGATTCGGGTGTTATCGACAAGACCGCTCTGGTGTTCGGTCAGATGAACGAGCCGCCGGGAGCACGCGCCCGCGTTGCTCTTACGGCGTTGACCATGGCTGAGTACTTCCGTGACGAAGAAGGCCGCGACGTGCTGTTGTTCGTTGATAACATCTTCCGCTTCACGCAGGCCGGATCTGAAGTATCTGCTCTTCTTGGACGGATGCCATCGGCCGTGGGTTACCAGCCAACACTGGCAACGGAAATGGGTGCCCTGCAGGAGCGCATCGCTTCGACCGATCGCGGATCGATCACCTCGGTGCAGGCCGTGTATGTTCCTGCTGACGACCTTACCGACCCTGCTCCGGCAAATACATTCGCTCACCTTGACGCGACGACGGTGCTGAGCCGTCAGATCGCCGAGCTGGGTATCTATCCGGCCGTCGACCCTCTGGATTCAACGTCGCGCATCCTCGACCCGCTGGTGATCGGTAACGAGCACTACACGACGGCAACGCGTGTAAAGAAGATTCTGCAGACCTACAAGGACCTTCAGGATATCATCTCGATCCTTGGTATGGACGAGCTCTCGGACGAGGACAAGGTCACCGTGTACCGCGCCCGCAAAATTCAGCGCTTTTTCTCGCAGCCATTTCACGTTGCCGAGCAGTTCACGGGATTCCCAGGACGCTACGTCAAGATCAGCGACACGATCGCCGGTTTTAAGGCCATTCTCGACGGCGATGTCGACGATGTTCCAGAGGCATTCTTCAGCTACAAGGGAACGCTCGACGAAGTCCTGGAAGCCCACAAGAAGTCGCAGGGCTAAGCCATGGCAGACCATACACTGAACGTCAGCATCGTCACGCCGCAGCAGACAGCCTACGAAGGCAAGGCGCTGGCCGTCAGCGTGCCGGGAGCACACAGCCCCTTTCAGGTCCTGTATAATCACGCTCCGATCATTTCCTCCCTTGAGGCCGGCGTGATTCGGATCGAGGATGAGCATAATCACGTCTCGTACTTCGCTTCACGCGAAGGATTCGTTGAAGTGCTCAAGAACAACGTTAACATCATCGTGCAGGAACTTGTCCCGGCTTCGTCCATCGACGTGGATGCCCTCGAGAACGAATACAACAAGCAGCATGCCGCGTCCAACACCGGTCATGACCGTCATGCGCGCGAGACAGCGCGCACGGCAGCGGCCTGGGCGGCCGCCCGCATGCGCGCCGCACGGATGATGCGCGAAGGTGCATAACAGCATTGACATGAAATTTTGATCAAGGGGCTGTGTGTTATGCACAGCCCCTTTTTTATGGTCGACTCTATTCGATGCGTGCCGTATTTTTGCCCATGCGAAGCGAAAAAATTCTCTCCGAAGGCATCACATTCGATGATGTCCTGCTGGTTCCGCGGTACTCTGAAACCCTTCCGCGGGATGCAAACACCAGCGCCAAGCTCACGCGCGGAATCACGCTGCGAATCCCCATCATCAGTGCGGCCATGGACACGGTCACCGAATCGGCCATGTCGATCGCCATTGCGCGCGAAGGTGGCATGGGCATCATTCACAAGAACATGTCCATCGAGCGCCAGGCCGAAGAGGTCGACCGCGTCAAGCGCTCCGAGAGCGGCATGATCCGCAAGCCCATCACGATGCGTCGCACCGATACGGTGCGTGATGCACGCGAGCTCATGGCGCGCTACCGCGTCTCCGGCTTTCCTGTGATCAACGAGGATAATAAACTTGTTGGCATTGTCACCAATCGCGATCTGCGCTTTGCGCGCAACGCCGATGATGCTATCGATCTGATCATGACCAGCGAAGGCCTCATCACGGCATCGGTCGGGACGACGCTGGAGGATGCCGAACAGGTTCTGCACGAGCATCGCATCGAAAAGCTACCGATCGTCGACGCCTCGGGACACCTCGTTGGACTGATGACCGTCAAGGACATCTCCAAGAAGCAGAAACACCCGGGCGCTGCCAAGGATGAGCTAGGGCGTTTTCGCGTAGGTGCCGGTGTTGGCATCGCAGCCGATACGATGGACCGCGTCGACGCGCTGGTAGAGGCCGGTGTGGACGTTGTCGTGGTCGACACGGCCCATGGTCACACCAAGGGCGTCATCACCATGGTCAGCGCCATCAAGGCCAAGTACACCTCGCTGAACGTCGTGGCCGGGAACATCGGCACCGCCGAGGGTGCCGAAGCACTGATCGATGCTGGAGCCGACGCCGTCAAGGTCGGTATCGGTCCCGGATCAATCTGCACCACACGCGTGGTTGCCGGCGTTGGAGTGCCGCAGATCACAGCCATCATGAACGTGGCTTCCGTCGCGGCACGGCATGGCATCCCGGTGATCGCCGACGGTGGGATCAAACAGACCGGTGATGTGCCGAAGGCCATTGCTGCCGGTGCTGACACTGTGATGGTCGGGGGCATGCTAGCCGGACACGAAGAGTCACCGGGCGAGAAGATCCTCCTGGAGGGTCGGGCCTACAAAACCTACCGAGGCATGGGTTCTCTGGGTGCCATGGGACAGGGTTCGGCAGATCGCTATTTCCAGGATGTGGAAGACGAGATCGCAAAGCTGGTTCCGGAGGGTATCGAGGGTCGTGTGCCCTACAAGGGCCCGGTGGCCGACACGCTGTATCAGCTCGTGGGTGGACTTCGTGCCGCCATGGGCTACTGCGGCTGCAGCTCGCTGGAGCAAATGAAGTCCGACGCGCAGTTTGTGCGCATGACGGCTGCAGGACTGCGCGAGTCGCATCCGCATGATATCATCATCACCAAAGAATCTCCGAACTACTACACGCGCTGATACCATGGCAAGAACCTCCCAACGTGCCGTCAACGAAGCTCGTCTTGCGGACATCCGTGCGCTCTTGCGCACGCATGCGATCGACGCGTACGTGATCACTCACCTCCCAAGCATTCGCTACATCACGGGCTTCTCCGGCTCATCGGCCCTGGTGGTGGTGACCAAGAAGAAGCTCTTCTTTGTTACGAATGATCTCTACGATGTGCAGGTGCGCAAGGAACTTGTCCGCCATGATGGACTCGAAGTGCTGATCGACCGCGACCCCTGGGGCGCACTCGTGCGCTCGGGTGCTACCTCGTCGTGGAAGTCCGTGGGCTTCGACCCCGGACGCCATACACATGCTGGTTTTCTGCACATGAAGAAGCAGCTGAAGGGGGCCACCCTGACGGCGCTTCCAAGTCTGGTAGACGCACTCCTGCTGCCAAAGAGTTCGGCAGAGATCGCCAGCATCGGTGCCGCCGCTGAGATGGCCAGCCGCGCGTATGAGAAAATGCTCGGCATGGTACGTCCGGGGATGACCGAGCGTGCCGTGGCCACGTTTCTGGCAACCACCACTCGCGAGATGGGATCAGAGAAGGATGCCTTTGACATCATCGTCGTGGCCGGTGCACGCTCGGCGATGCCTCATGGACGCGCCAGTGATGCCGTTATCAAGTCGGGCGATGTGATCACGGTGGACTTCGGCTGCTGCGTCAACGGACTCTACAGTGACATGACGCGTACGTTCTGCGTCGGCACTCCCTCTCAGAAGGTCGTCGACGTGTTCGCCGTGCTCTATCAGGCACACATGTGCGCACTCGATGCCGCCGTGACCGGGGTGATCGCCTCGGATCTCGACGCAGCCGCGCGTTCAGTGATAGCCCGTGCCGGATACGGCGAGAACTTCCGCCATTCTCTCGGACACGGCCTTGGCTACGAGGTGCATGAGAACCCGCGCGTCTCGAGTGTGAATACCAAGGAGCCCCTTCCCACGAACTGCGTCGTGACGATCGAGCCGGGCATCTACCTGCCGGGCAAGTTCGGCATGCGCATCGAAGATGATGTGGTGATTACTCCGAAGGGTCCGAACATCCTCACGACGGCTCCACGAGAACTGGTGATAGTGTAAGCACAGCGATGCATCAGCTTTCGGTTCTCGTCTTTGCCTACTACTTCCCGCCCATGGGGCTGAGCGGCGTTCAGCGCGTTACGAAATTCGTCAAGTACCTGCCGGATTCGGGCTGGCAGCCGCATGTGATCACGACTGGTCCGGTGGCATACTACGCCCATGATCCTTCGATGCTTGAAGAGCTCGAGGAACGCGATGTGGTGATCCATCGCACGCAGGGGGCTGATATCAATGCCAAGCTCAAGGGCAAGGGTACGGTTGCCATGCCACGTGAATTCTTCCGCAAGATCCTGCGCAAGGCCAGTGACACGTTTTATGTGCCCGACAACAAGAAGGCCTGGTCCAGGCAGGCACTGGAGCTCGGACGGCAGCTGGTGAAGGAGCATGAGTTCGACGTGATCTTCGTCAGCGGGCCGCCGTTCTCGACGATGACGGCCGCCGCCCAGCTGAGTCATGAAACAGGCATCCCGCTGGTGGTTGATTATCGTGACCTGTGGTTCGGAAATCAGTTCCACTTCTACCCGACCTTCTGGCACTCACACAAGCATCAGCAGCTCGAGCGTGAAGTGCTGCTGGTTGCCTCCCGCGTAACGGTCACCAACCGCCGCATCAAGGAGCATCTGATCCGACGTCACGACTTTCTGACGTCGGAAGAAGTGGTCATCATCCCGCATGGATATGATCCCGAGGATCTGGCCATGGCGCCCACCACACGCCGGCACGATGGCAAGTTTCGCCTGACGTACTCGGGCATTTTCTACGACGTGGTTACGCCGATCCCGTTCTTCAAGGCCGTCAAGAAGCTTCGCGCGTCACGCCCTGACATTCCGCTTGACCTGCACTTCGTCGGTCTGCTGCGCGATGAGTATCGCAAGGCCGCGCAACGCATGGGTATTGCCGACCTGATCACCGATCATGGCTACTGCGCCCATCGCGAAGCTGTTGGCATGCTCACAGAAAGCGACGCGCTCTGGATGATGGTTGGCAACACGCGCAACGCCGACACGATCTCAAGTGCTAAACTCTATGAGTACTTCGGTACCCGCAAGCCCCTTCTGGTGAGTGTGCCCGACGGTGCCCTGCGCAAAGACGCCGAGCGCTATGGGGCTGCATGGATCACCAACCCCAACGACGTCGATGCCATCGCCACGAGCATCATCGAAATGTATGAGCTCTTCAAGCGCGGCTCACTGCCGACCCCGAACGAAACGGTCGTCGAAGGCTTCAATCGCATCGGCCTCACCGAGCAACTGGCAAAGCAGTTTGCGATGAGCACCAGGGTGGTTTGAGGTTTGAGGTTTTAGGTTTTAGGTTTTAGGTTTTAGGTTTTAGGTGCTGCGCGCGCTGTTCCATATCTGGCCGTCTCGTTCTTGTCATGTGCTTGACAAATGATAAGAAACGCCGTTACTTGACAAACGTCAACGAGAAACGAAGCTGCCGACGGATAAGTTGAACACGCATTCACTATCCGTCACTTTTTCAGGAGAAACTCGATGGGAAACTTCAGCCCGACTCCAGGGGTCTGCCCAGCCAACACGCGGTTGATCGCAACGGTCATCCTCGTTATCGGTCTCGCTTCCTTCTTCACAGCATCGTCAGCGAGTTTGCAAGCTCAGGAGGCTAATCGTCGAACAAAGCTTACGGTGAAGGTCACCAACATCCAGACAAGTGGGAAGACGCTCTATCTTGGTTTGTATCGAGCAACGGACCAGTTTCCGGAATTCAGCAAGTTTTGGAAAAACGCGAAGGTGACTACGGATGGTACCGAGAAAGTTTTTGAGCTCGACGTGCCATACGGTGAATATGCAATTGCCGTGATACATGATCTTAATGGGAATGGGAAGCTCGACACGAACTTCTTCGGATACCCTTCGGAGCCATTTGCATTCTCGCGCGGATTCAAACCGGTTCTTTCGGGTCCCGATTTCGCGGACTGCAAGTTCAATTACAGTTCAACAAGTTCTTCGATCACCATTACCCTCATCGACTGAAATGAAAGATGTCGCACTGATTACCGGAGCATCTCGTGGAATCGGTTTCGAGCTTGCTCTGCTGTTTGCTCAACAACGCATCGATGTCGTCATCGTGGCGCATGATTCACAAAAGCTTCTCGATGCACGTAAGGCGATCGCCTCGAACTCTTCCGTGAAGGTTCATGCTGTGGCAGCCGATCTTTCGACGATCGAAGGGACAGACGTCGTCCGCAACTACATCGACGAAAACAACCTCAGAGTAAAGTACCTGGTCAACAACGCGGGTTTCGGAGACTATGGTCCGTTCATTGAACGGAACATGGAAACCTATTCACGAATGATCCGTCTCAACATCGAAGGCCTCACGGCACTCACCTACACGTACGCTCGCGACATGGTACGCAACGGCAACGGACGCATCCTCAACGTTGCCTCTACTGCCGGATATCAGCCTGATCCGCACTTTGCCGTCTATGGCGCAACCAAGGCCTATGTCGTGAACTTCACCGAGGCTCTACATAAAGAGCTCTCGGATACCGGGGTGACGGCTACGGTTCTATCGCCAGGAGCAACGCGCACGGACTTCATCTCGCGAGCGGACATGCTCAACGCTAAACTCTACGATTCAGGGGTCATGTCTGCGAAGGACGTTGCCCTGGCAGGCTTCAGGGCAATGATGAGTGGCAAACTCTACGTCATTCCGGGATTCAAGAACCGATTCATGACCTTTCTTTCAGGAGTAACTCCATCACGAAGGCTCCTTCTTGAGGTCTCGGCAAGAATCATGAGCCAGCGAACGACGTAGATCGAGACATGCGACAGCCCTGACAGCAGTCCGTCGGACAATCAACAGCATGCTCTCTCTATGACGGACGCACCACGCTCTCGAGAACGATTTCGCTCACATCACGAACCGTGACGCTATCGGCCTTATCGGCGGCTTTGACGCCGTCGGTAATCATGGTGGTGCAGAACGGACAGTTGACGGCGATCGTTGAAGCGCCGGTCTCAAGCAGTTCATTGGTGCGGACCACATTGACGCGGTCGCCCACGTGTTCTTCCATGAACATGCGGCCGCCGCCGGCGCCGCAGCACAGACCGCGGTCTTTGGCGCGGGCCGGTTCGAGAATGGTCAGACCGGGCACGTTTTCCAGTGTAGCACGCGGTGCTTCATACTCGTCGTTGTAGCGGCCCAGGTAACAGGAATCGTGATACGTCACGGTTTCCTTCGAGAGCTTCGAACGGTCTACCTTCAGACGTCCGGAGTCGACGAGCTCCTTGATGAACTGCGTGTGGTGGATGACCTCGGCGTTGAAGCCGTACTGCGGGTATTCGTTCTTGAGACTGTTGAAGCAATGCGGACACGTGGCCACGATCTTCTGCACGTTGTAGCGCTGGAAGGTCTCCACGTTGGTCTTCGTCAGCATGTCGGCCACGTACTCATTGCCGGTGCGGCGCGCGACGTCGCCCGTACAGTTCTCCTCCGTTCCGAGGATGCGGAAGTCCACGCCGGCTATCTGCATGAGTTCGGCAAAGGCCTTGGTGGTCTTCTTTGCACGCTCGTCGTAGGAACCGGCACAGCCGACCCAGAAGAGCACTTCCATCGAGGCGTCTTCGGCCGCCGTCTTGATGCCCATTCCGTCGGCCCAGTTGGCACGGTCGGCCTGACCGAATCCGCCCCACGGCACGGCATTGGTTTCCATGTTGCCGTAGATGTCCGGCAGCAGGGCTGACTCGTCATTAAACTGCGATTCCATCATCACCATCGAACGGCGCATGCCAACGATGGCCGGCACGTGTTCGATATTCACCGGACATTCCTGCATGCAGGCGCCGCATGTTGTGCAGGCCCACAGGGCATCGGGCGAGACGTAATCACCGATGAGCTTCTTGTCCCATACGGCCTGCTCCTCAGCCGTCAGCTCGCCCCCTTGCTGCTGCTTCAGGATCAGTGGGGCCTTGTCCATCGTACGGTCATGGATCGCCACGATGATGCCGCGCGGGTCGAGCACCTTACCGGTCTGATTGGCCGGACAGACACTTGTGCAGCGTCCGCAGTGCGTGCAGGTATATCCATCGAGCAGCGATTTCCACGAGAGATCTTCGATGTCGACCACACCGAACTTCTCGACGCCTTCCTCTTCGAAGTTGATCGGCGCCATGGCATTTGTTGGCTCAAGGGGGCCAAGGAATACGTTGGGAATCGACGTTAGCACGTGCAGGTGCTTGGAAAACGGCAGGTAGTTCATGAACGCCAGGATCAGAAGCGCGTGCATCCAGAAGGCTACGTGGAAGGCGATCTCCGCGCCGCCACCGAGGGCTGCTGCCAGCCCCTTACCAAGCGGATGCGCCACCGGACGCACCGCCCATGAGAAGTCTTCCCCGTGCACCGGGGCGCGCAGGGAGTTTTGTACAAGCAGCGCGGTAACGATGCCGAAGATCGTCAGCAGGATCATGCCGGCTTCGACCTTTTCGGCCTCTACCTGCAGGCGCTTGACCTTGGTGACATAGCGGCGCCAGAGCGACATCATCGTGCCGACGATGATCAGCAGGCAGAAGATGTCGGTAAGGATCGTGATCACCGAGTAGACGGGGCCGAGGAAGTTGAACGACCATGCGTCGTTAAGTCCTTCCAGGATCATTTCGGCTGCCGAGAACAGCAGCACGAGGAAGCCCCAGAAGATACCGGCATGAATGGGGCCGGCGACCCTATCACGCAGGATCTTGCTCTGTCCGAAGCCCACGACGAGTGTCGTGCGCAGGCGTTCCGGGATCCTGTCGAACCGATTATCGGGCTTACCAACGTTCAGCCATGCGATCAGCCGTGAGGCATTGCGAGCAAAGATGCCTGCTGCTGCCAGCAGAACGATGAGAAAGGCAATGTTCTTCAGTTCCATAGGTTCCCCTTGTGCATCTGCAAAAATACCAAACAGTATGTTTGTGCTTTGTTGATCATCAGGAGTCAATGTGGGCCGCATCGTCAAGGTTGAAGAAGCCATAGCAGCAATCCAATCCGGACATCGGCTCTACCTGCACTCTGTGGCGGCTGCGCCGCAGACACTTATCCGTGAACTCATGCGGCAGGCACCGCGCCTGCGCAACGTCGAGATCGTTCACATGCACACCGAGGGTCCGGCCCCGTATGCCGAACCGGAGTATGCCGAGAACTTCCGCGCCAACTGCCTGTTCATCGGCGGCAACATGCGCCAGGCCATCCGCGAGGGTCGCGCCGACTTTACGCCGGTGTTTCTTTCGGAGATCCCGGAGCTATTCCGCTCGGGCATTCTTCCGATTGATGCAGCGCTCATCAACGTCTCGCCCCCTGACGCCCATGGATTCTGCTCGCTCGGCGTAACGGTGGAGGCGGCACACGAGGCACTGCATAGCGCGCGGATCGTGATCGCTCAGATCAACCCGCAGATGCCACGCACGCACGGAGACGCGCTTGTACATCGCGACAAGCTCACCTACATGGTCGAGGTCGATGAACCGATCTTCGAAGTGCAGCCCCCGGTGCTGGGCCAGATCGAACGTAGCATCGGACGTCATGTGGCTTCATTGGTCGAGGACGGGGCGACCCTGCAAATGGGCATCGGCGCGATCCCCGATGCGGTGCTGCACGAGCTCACGTCGCACCGCAACCTTGGCGTCCACACCGAGATGTTCAGCGACGGACTGCTCGCTCTTATCGAAAAGGGCATCGTCACCGGTGAGCACAAGGCCGTTCATCCGGGGAAGATCGTGGCAACGTTTGTGATGGGCTCCAAGAAGCTCTACGACTTTATCGACGACAATCCGGCCGTGTCCATGCTCGACGTGGGCTACGTCAATAATCCGGCCACGATCCAGCGTAATCCGCGCGTGACGGCCATCAACAGCGCCATCGAAGTCGACCTCACGGGTCAGGTATGTGCCGACTCTATCGGTCCGATTCCCTACTCCGGTGTTGGTGGACAGGTAGACTTCATGCGTGGTGCCGCGCGCTCGGCAGGGGGCAAGCCGATCATCGCCCTGCCGTCACGCACCAGCGGCGGCATCGCCCGTATCACGTCACTCCTCAAACCGGGCGCCGGCGTGGTCTCCACGCGGGCACACGTTCACTACGTGGTGACGGAGTACGGCATTGCGCAGCTGCACGGACGCACGATCCGCGAGCGTGCACGTGCTCTGGTGGCCATTGCCCATCCGGACGACCGCGAGCGCCTAGAGCGCGAGGCACTCGAACACTGGCACATCCGTTTGTGAGCCCCATGAAAGCCGCCTCATCGCTTGTGATCACCCTTGGCAGCGCCTTGTCGCTACCGGTGCTGGCACAACAGCCGCCCGATGCGACGGCTGCCCGCGTACTGGCTGATGCGATCGTACTGCGCGGATCGCAGTTCGGTGACGCTGCTCGGGTGGATCTGTACGTCTCGGTTCCCTATCAGCTCTTGCAGTTCAATGCATACAACGGCAAGATGCTCGCCGAGTACTCCGTGTCGATCACCGTGCGGGATTCGGCCGGTAGGCGCATCATCGATACAACATCGAAACGATCGATTCTAGAAGAGTCCTACAGCGTCTCACGTGGCACAACCGGTAAGTCTGACAATAGCGTACGGCGCTTTGCGCTCCGGAGTGGCCGATACACCGTCGAGACCGTGGTTGCCGATGCATTCGGACGCAAGGACCATGCCGGCAGCATTGACGTGCGTGTGCCGGAGTACTTCGGTTCGAGCGTGGAGCTCAGCAGCCCGATGTACGTCAGTCAGATCGAGCAGCGCGGTGGACGCTACGCCATTACGCCGTTCGTGGGCGATGTTGCCTGGTCCAGCGACATGCAGCTGTTCGTCTTTCTCGAGACCTACATCAGCGGTCAGCCCCGTTCCGTCCGCCACCAGTGGAAGCTCACGCGTTCGGACGGACGTGTGGCAGCCAGCGGTCAGGGCGACGTGGTCAACTGCGAGCGTATCGCCACGCAGAGCTTCTTTCCTCTACGCATCGATGGCCGGCTCCTGCCCGGCACCTACACGCTGCGGATCACGGCCCACCCGGTCGACGCATCGGGTCAGGCCGACACCACACGCATCGACGCCATTGCCTCGCGCTCATACGTGGTGCCGAGAACCTTTGCCGGAGACGTCCTGGCCGACCTCAAGAAGGCCGCCAAGCAACTCATCTACGTGGCCGACCAGGGACAGATCGACGCGATCCTGGCTGCCCCCTCAGAGGGAGAGGCACTGACGCAGTTCGAGGAATTCTGGAAGGGGCTGGACCCATCTCCCGGAACGATCCGTAATGAGGCATTCGACGAGTACTACTCTCGTATCGACGAAGCCAATAAGCGCTTCAAATCCTACAACGAAGGATGGCTTACCGATATGGGGCGTGTGTTCATCGTCTATGGTGAACCCCTTACCACCGAGCGGTTCATGAGTCCGAACGGCATCTCACGCATCGTGCGGTGGATCTACCCGAACAACATCATGTTCACCTTTGAGGACACGTCGGGATTTGGCGACTACCGGCTGCGCAGCGGTCTTCCGGGAAATGCTAAATATCGCTACAAACGATAGTTATGGTGAAGGGGGCTATCCCCACAGCCGCATCGAAAGAACAACGCAGAAACAACAAGGGCCGTCCGGCAAATGCCGGACGGCCCTTTTCTGTTGAGTCGTTAGTGACTTAGCGGGCAACAACCACGGAGAGTGTCGCGCGATCAGCACCGTTCGATGCGACCACGTTGTAAGCACCCGACGTCAGCATCGATGCATCGACGTTGACCAGTTCCGTACCGTTAACCATGCCGTTGAACAGCGTAGCAACTTCCTGACCGGCGGCGTTGACCACCGAAACGCGGATGTCGCCAGCGGCGCGAACGCGAATGGCCGACGATGTGCTGACAGGGTTTGCACCGACCAGCGTCATACCAATGGCACCGGTCTCGCTTACGACATCCGTCTCGACCGACGTTGTCGTGCCCGAGCCGCGAAGCTGAACCGTTACTGGGCTGTCATTGCTGCTGATGACCAGGTTGGCTGCCGATGTGCCGGCTGCCGTTGGTGCATACTGTACCGTGACCGTGCGGCTGGCATTTGGAGCGATCACGACGTTCGAGCCGGATACGCCACCTGCCGTCACCGTGAAGGCCGCAGAACCGGCGCCGGTGATGGTCATGGTGGAGATTTCCAGGTTTGCCTTACCCGTGTTCGTGATCGAGAAGGACATGTCCTTGGTTGAACCGGCACTGACAGAGCCGAAGTTCAGCGACGTGTTGTTGACGCTGATCACCGGACGGTCACCTGCTGGCATGAGATAGTCCAGAATGCGCTGCATGAGTGTCTTACGAGCATTCGCGTCGTTGATGTGCTCAACACCCCATGACGAGTACACCACGCGGCCCTGACCGCTGTTTTCACAGCGAATGCCGACGATGTTGGTGTTCTTGTTGTCAGAGTATGCCCACGATACCGACTTTGAGCCGGCATTGATCGAGAACACATCCTGCACTTCGCAGTAAAACGGCCAGTTCTGTGTTGGACGGTTCAGGTTCCATGTCGCAGCAGCGTTCTTGTCTGTCTGGCCAAGGGGCTCAGAGCCAACTCCATTGAGGGTGTATGGCGTAAGCGTGTTACCCGTGTAACGAGCAACCGGACCCGTGCCCTGAAGCTTCAGGCCGAGTGTTTCCGTGATCCATGCATTGGCTTCAGGATAACCAGCAAACTGCTGGTTTTGTGCGTTTGTCGCAACCGAGATCCCCATCGGAGCAGCAACGTACACACCCTTGCCCTGTGAGGTCATAAGCAGAGCAAGCTGAGCAACACCAGGGATGCTGAAGCGACCGTCAACACCCACGCAGAACACACCGGCGTCGAACTCCGTCGGTGGGAATGCCTGAAGGGCCTCTTCGGTTGCCGGGATGTATGCGGCATCCTTGGCGTGTGTTGTCTGCGCCGCCGACACGAACTGTCCGGCTGCACCGCCCGAGATTCCGGACCACACGGCTACGCGAGTGCCTTGCGTCAGGTATCCGTGTTCGACCGAACCATCGCGCGGAATGCCAGCCACGTTGATCGGCTTTGCATTGAGCACGATGCTTGCGAAAGAAGCCGAAGATGGGGCCGTTGCGGCCACCGTGATGGTCTTGCTTGCACCGGCAGCCAGAGCGATCATTTCTTCGCTCAGCTCCACTTGCCAGCCGGCATCGACGAGTGCCTGTCCGTTTGCCACCGACAGCTCGACCTCCATTGCTTCCTTACCAGGGTTGGAGACGGTGATCGATGCGGTCTTCTTTTCACCCTTACCGATGTACTGCCACTTGGTACCCTTGAACTCAAGGCGGGCAAAGACCTCGTTGAGATTGGTACCGCCCTGAAGCACTTCACGTGACGAATTGGCCTGAACAAAGGCGATGACATATTGTTGACCAACCGGCCAAAGTTCACCCTGGCCCTGATTAAACGTAAAGTCAAACTCCTTGCTGCTGTTGGCATCCATCGAAAGTGCCGTTCCCGCTGCGTTTGGCATCATGTCGATCATGGCATCACCAAACTCTGTTTCGCCGTTAGAGTTTGGGAGACTTCCCGGAAGGCTCTCGAGGACGGTCCTGCGTGAAACAAGCGCCACCTGGAGCTTGTGCGACTTGAGGTCGATGTTTGTTTCGATCTTGACCTTGACGGCTGTGCCGGCCTGTGTGACCGTGATCTTCAATGGTGCCTTGGCGGCGTTGTCCGTGCTGATCGCCTGTGTCAGCAACGCCTCGTTACGTGGATCAACAGTGGCCTTACCGTTAACGCGCGCTGTCGGAATTCCGGTCACCGAATAGAACGTCTGACGTGAAGCGTTTTCGGCAGGGTTCGCGACGTTCCATGGATCACCCGGCGCAGGGAAATTCATGTGATAGCGGACCGATACCGAACCGTTGGCAAGCGAGATCACGCGGCCCATCACGGGACCGGCAGCTACGCATGGCGGACATGTTGCACTAGTGAACTGTTCGACGACCGAGATTCGGTCGTACGTGTTTTGCGCGCTGGCGGATACCGAACCCATCAATGCGATCAATGCCACAGCAAGCATTGATATGGTAAAGCGAGACTTCATGAAAGCCCCTTTCAGGAACTGGTGATATAACGGTGATTGATTGGTCATTTTTACGACTGTCTAAAATAGCGTGTGAAGCTTTGCAAACAAGCGCCGCCCGGTGATTTCAATGGCGAATCAGCGTTTACCCTTTGGGCGACGCTCCTGATCACCCCTGGATGACTTCCCGGTCGACTTGTTGAATTGCTGTCCGGGTATACTCTTTCCCTGAGCTTGGGCCATTTCCTGAGCTTCACGCATTTTCCGCTGCAGCCAGGACTCCTTCTTGGGCATTTTCTTCAGGTCTGCCAGCGTGAGCTGGTTCTTCGAAAACTTCTTCTGCCAGATGGTCTGACCGATGGCCACGACATTGAAGACGAAGTAGTAGAGGTTCAGGCCCGATGGCAGCGATGAAAACATCAGCGTAAGCATGACGGGCATAAGGTAGACCATGGCCTTCTGGCGCGGGTCGGTGATGGCCTGCTTCTGCTGCACGAACAGAGTAGCGCCCATCAGAAGCGCCAGACCCGAGAACTGGTCGATATTGAACAGTGGCAGTTTGAACGGCAGCGACAGGATCACATCCGGCACACTGAGGTCGGTAAGCCACACCGGCAGAAAGCCCTGTTGACGCAGATCGATATTGAGGTTGAGGACCGAATAAAGCGCATAGAGGAACGGCATCTGCAGCACAAGGGGCAGGCAGCCCCCTGCCGGATTGATCCCATACTCCGAATAGACCTTCATGGTCTCCTGTTGCTGCCGCGTCATGTCTTCGGGATACTTCTCCCGCGCGGCAGCGATAAGGGGCGCTACCAGCTGCATCTTGCGGGCCGACTCCATCTGGCCAATGCTGAGCGGGTAGAGCAGAAGCTTCATCAGCAGGGCAAAGAGAATAATCGCGATGCCGTAGTTCGGAATGCCCAGGTGAATCAGCTTCAGCGTTGGCAGCATGAAGTATTCGCCGATGGGCTTGACGATCCACTTCCAGCCAAAATTCATGATGCCCGTCAGTCCATAGGCATTGAGCGTGTCGTACTGCATGGGGCCGACGTAAAGTCGGGACGTTACACCGCCGCTACCAGAGGCAAGGGGCGCCTGCAGGCCCACGCCATAGCGTTCCATGACACCTTCGTCGGGAAGACCGATCTTGATACCGCTGACGATGGCCTTACCCCTGAAGCCGGACTCCGGCATGATCGCCACGGCGAAATACTTCGAGCGCGTCGCCACGAAATCAACGGCGGCCATGGACGTGTCACGACGCGTGTCGGTGAACGACTCTGCCTCGAATTCCGTGATGCTGCCGGCCTCGGAGAGGATACCGGTAGCGTTGTTCGACTCGTCAACGCTGCTCTGTTCCTGATAGCGGATGCCACCGCGCCATTCGACGTTCACATGCTGCGCACGCTTGTGAAGAACAGATTCAAAACCGCTCATCTGCAGCCTGGCGATCACATCGTAATGGTCAGCCGCAAATCGATACGTTCGCACAATACGTCCACCAAACTCCGTCTCGGCCGTGGCCGTGATCACAAGCGAATCCCCTGCCTTCACGTCCAGACGGTCCGTGCTGACGTCGAAGCTAAAGGGCACATCAATGGCCTTTACGGTATCGATCACGCCCCCTGACCCGATGGTATCTGACTTGGCAAGAAACCAGAAGCCAAACTCGTGTGCACCCGGCTGCACCAGATCCACCCGTGCCGCCGGATTCTCCTGACGGTACCACGGCGTATAGTCGGCAAGCTTCCAAGAGCGCACCGTTGCTCCACGCGAGCTCAGACGCACCGTGTACAGCGGCGTTACCACCGTGAGCGTGCGCTGCGGTGCCGGCCGAAACCTCACCGGCGATGCATCACTACCCTGCGCAGAAGAAAGAACGGCCTTTGCCGTAACAGCGCTCTTCGGCTGCGCCACCGGCTGCTTGGCCGGCTGCTGCATGAACACCCAGATTCCCACGACAAGTGAGATGAGAACGATTCCAATGATTGATTGACGGTCCATGGTTCAGGTTTCAGGTTACAGGTTACAGGTTTCGGGTTTCGGGTTTCAGGTTACAGGTTACAGGTTTCGGGTTTCAGGTTTCACAAAGTATCGCTCGCGCGAAGCGCGTTTCCCTCCGTTTCGGCTTCCCTCGCGCGAAGCGCGTTTCCCTCCGTTTCGGCTTCCCTCGCGCGCAGCGCGTTTCCCTCCGCCTCGGCTTCCCTCGCGCGAAGCGCGCTTCCCTCGGTCAGGTTTCCCTCCGCTTCGGCTTCCCTCCGCTTCGGAACCGGGTCATAGCCGCCCGGATGCAGGGGATGGCAGCGGCCGATGCGCTTCAGGGCCATCACCGATCCGCGCAGGGCACCGTGCACCTGAAGGGCTTCGATAGCGTAGGACGAGCATGTAGGTTGGAACCGGCAGGCATTCGGGAGCATGGGCGAGAGCCAGCGCTTGTAGAGTCGGATGATGCCGATAAGCGGCGTCGAGATCATTCGGCTCATGTGGAGTGCCCCGTTGCATCGAGGCTTTTCATCAGCTTTTCGAGGGCACGTTCAACGTGCGATTCAACGTCGCGCAGGCGCAGAAGCATTGGTGCAGCAGGTGCCTGCCGCCAGAGGAAGACCAGCCGGCCGTAACCATGAGCCGACAGCTCGTCGGCACGGCGGCATACATGACGGCGCACACTTTCGCGCAGGAGGCGCTTTACGCGGTTTCGGGCAACGGCAAGGGGCGCAACACGCTTGGGAATACCAACGCCGTACTGGATATGCTGGTGCGTTGCCTGCGCCTCAGCCGTGGGAGCGGCCGTTAATGACAACGGTCCGGACGTCACACGACGTCCAGACCGAAGCGTTTCTTCGAAAGCACCAAATCCCTTCAGTGGCCTACAGTCCATGAGGCAGCACCGATGCGCTGAGCGCGGCCCTTAACGGGCAAATCCGACAGCGATGCGTGCGCGGCCCTTGGCACGACGGCGTGCAAGAACTTTGCGACCATTCTTTGTTGCCATGCGTGCACGGAACCCGTGGGTGTTGACGCGGCGGCGGCGACTTGGCTGATACGTACGTTTCATGATGATTCTCGACGGGTCAGATTCGTTGGATTGAAAATGGACGGCAAATATACAACGGATCAGTTGATATTCGTCACGCCAGGAGGAAACGGATTGTGCTGTCCGTCGACATTGATCTCGCCGTACTGGTTCTCATACTTGCCGATGTTATCGGCCAGTGCATGAAGGAGCAGCTTTGCATGCTGAGGCGTCATGACAATGCGGGCATGGACACGGGCCTTTGGCACTCCGGGTAGGATCCGCGTAAAGTCCACCACAAATTCAGCTGGCGAGTGCGAGATGATCGCGAGGTTCGAATAGATGCCTTCGGCCTCTTTCTCCCCGAGCTCAATGGTCATCTGTTGTTGTTCATTCTGGTCATTTGCCATCGAGCTTAGCCCCTTTCTCTTGGATGAGCTTGAGTTTATCGAACATTCTGTTGCGGGCATAGAGCCCTTCCATCACACGGTAATAATCGCGGTTGCCGGCATACTTGCCGTCGAGCGCTTCGAGCTCGGATATGAGTTCCTTCACGCGCGGCATCACTTTGCGGACCTCGTAGGTATTGGCCAGTTCGCCGATGACGATGAAGTCATCCCGGAAGCGTGCCGATGCCTTACGCAGACGCTCAAAGAGTCCGCCTGCCTTCTCCAGCAGCGTCAGATACGTCGTGTCTATCACGTGCCGGGAGTTTTTGTCACTGAGCTCGGTCTGCTCGCGCTGTTTGACGCTGGCCAGGTTCTTGGCCGAGGCGGCTCCGTCGTACAGGGCGGCCTCGTTCTCGGGTTCAGCGGCCAGCACCCGATCGTACTGCTCGAGCGCTTCGGCATAGCGCTCCATGTTGCTATACATGACGGCCAGCTGCAAGCGCAGACGTGTCGATGTCGGATCCTGCGCGATCTGCTGCTTGAGATTCGTGATGGCCCCTTCGCCCTGACCAGTGAGCAGGAGGCACTGCGCCCGCAGGGGGCCAAGTTCGTTGTCGGATGGCTTCAGCGCCGCAACAACATCGGCCCACTTGAGCGCATCGGCATGCTGGCCACGCGCAAAGGCAATAAAGGACAGGTTCTTGATGGGGTTCACCGACAGAATGCGCGGACGTTCCATTTCGGGCGTTGAGAGCGTTGGCGACGGATCGTAGCGCCATCCCTCAACGGCTGCGTCGGCGGACTTTTCGGCATACGAGAACACGTACACCCGCTTGCCCTGCACCATGAACGCGTCTCCATAGAGCACCCCGCCATCAATGCTGTCCATCTTGGTCTTAACAGGTGTACCAAAGATTTGCAGCACCTTGCCGCGCGATGTACCAAGCGTCACGCCGGCGGCCGTCATGGCCTCCGCACCCGGGCGCTCGGCATCCCACCACCTGGTGTAGGCCGCCACGGCCTGACTGGTGTCGCCCAAGCGTTCGAGCGTTTCGCCGAGGTTGCCAAGGGGTTCGGTATACTCGGGCTTGACCGTCACGGCACGAGAGAAGGCATCGCGCGCTTCTTCGAGCTTGCCGCGGTCCTTGCCCGTGGTCATTGCCGAATTATAAGCAGAGATGCCCTTGTTGTACGCGGCCGCCCACTGATTGTAAAGGTTCATCGAAGCCATTTCGCGCTGCTGTGGCTTGGCTGTGGCCGTCCCCAGCACACGCTGATACATGATCGTTGCACTATCCGGCTGATCCTGGGCATCGTACACGCCGGCGAGCAACATCATGGCATCAGGGTTGTCGGGGTTGGTGGCCAGAGCCGTGGTCAGCTGCTGCTTGGCCTTGGCAAAGTCCTTGCGTTCTACGGCCTTGCGGGCGCTGGCGACTTCGGTTGATGCACACTGAAACCCCTGCACGAGAACGGCAGCAAGCACAGCAGCGGCATAAACAAGCGTCGGACGTTTCATCACACACCTTCATCGAGGGAGTTATCGAGAGGTGCGAAGATACGCCTCCGATTGTTCTCGTGACTCCGTGATGATTCCCTGCACGAGCTGCTCACCGCGTTGCTTGGCGCTGGTGACACGTTCAGCAAGTTTAGCCGCGAGCGCAAGCTGTGTATCGCCCGGACGTCCGAGGTAGCCGTTCACCTCACCATAGAGTCCGCTGATGACCTCACGAAGCTGCTCTTCACCGGTTAGCCCCATCATGCCGGGACGCGTATTGACGAGAGTGGCATTGAGCGCCACGAGTGAATCCCGCACGGAGGCATCCGTCGATGACCGTGCGGCCAGCGTGTCGATGGCACTCTGCACACGGTAGGTCGTTACGGCAAGGTCTTCGTACATGACATGCAGATCGCGCATCAGCATCTTCTGCTGCTGCATTTCCTCGACCGAGAATCCGAGTGTTGTATCGGTCACGATGGTCACCGGAACGCTACTGATCTGACCGCCACGGTCGAACTCCAGCGTATAGGTTCCCTCATCAAGGATCGGACCATTCAGAGTGCCGAAGGCGCCTCCCACCTTTGAACGTGGCGAGATCGGTGCCATGCGACTCACCGGAAGGTCCACAACATTGAGCCCCTTTCGCGTGGAGGCCGGCAGCGTGCGGATCATCTTTCCTGTGGAATCCTTCAGACGCAGCACGAAGTTGCCTCGCATGTGCTTGTCCTTCAGGATGTACCAGACGCGCGGAGCAAGCGACTTGTCCTCGCCAACGTAATCGGCATCGCCACCGAACCATCGACTGCCGCCGACCCCGAAGGTGCGTTGTACCGGACGCGGCGGCACGATGGTGATATCCTCTGTCTGACTCTTCGGATCGAACGACCGCAGCACGTCGAGATTATCAATGATGTAAAGCCCCCTGCCATGCGTGGCAACCACGAGTTCTTCCTCGCGCGACTGCACGGCCAGGTCGCGCACGGCAACCATCGGGAGCTTGTTGCGGAAGTGAGTCCACGACTGTCCGTTGTCGTTGGAGATATACAGGCCGGACTCCGTGCCCAGATACAGACTGCTGCTGCGACGCGGATCCTGCCGCACCACATGGGCATAGCCCTTGAGGTATGGCGCGGAAAGGGGCTTCCAGGTCGCGCCCATGTCGGTGGTCATGTACACATACGTGGTCATGTCCCCCGTCATGTGCCCGTCAAACGTCACGAAGCAGGTCGCGTCGGCATGTGAGGATGGCTCCACGCATGACACCCATGTAGCCTTGGGAAGGCCCGGGACGTTGGGCGTGACGTTGCGCCACGAAGCTCCGCCGTCGGTGGTGACCTGCAGGTTACCGTCGTCCGTGCCGGCCCAGATGATCGACTCGCTGCGGGGCGACTCGGCAATGGTAAAGACCGTGCAGTGGTTTTCGGCCGACGAATTGTCGACCGTCAGCCCGCCGCTTTCCTCCTGCGAAAGTTTCGTGCTGTCATTGGTGGTCAGGTCCGGCGAGATCCGCTTCCACGACTCTCCCAGATCGGTCGATCGGTGCACGTACTGCGAACCGACGTACACAACGCCCGCCTTGGTACCACGCACGATCGGCGAGTTCCAGTTGTAGCGAAGCTTCATTGATCCGTCGTCGGGCTTGGGAGCCACGGTTTTGGACTGACCGGTCTTGGTGTTCGTTCGGACGATGTTACCGCCCTGCGACTCCCAGAAGACGATGTCGGGATTACCTCGGTCTACCACGACGTGGAACCCATCGCCCCCTCCCACCAGCTGCCAGTCTCCGTTGCCGATGCCACCGGGCTTGCGTGAGGGACCAAACCATGAGCTGTTATCCTGCAGACCACCATAGACCTTGTATGGCTGCTGATCATCCGTGGTCACATGATAGAACTGTCCGATCGGAATGTTCCCGAAGAACCGCACCGAGCGGCCCTTGTCGAGCGACTCGTACACACCACCGTCGGTGCCGATCAGCAGATGCTCCGTGTTGGCCGGATCGATCCAGACGGCATGGTGGTCACTGTGTGCCGAATTGGCCACCGTACCAAAGGTCATGCCGCCGTCATCGCTGCGATAGAGGCCGACGCCATGCTTGTAGATGACGTTTTTGTCCTTCGGGTCGCACACGATGCGTGAGAAATAGAAGGGGCGAATGTCCACCGCTCCGCCAACGTAGCGGCGCTGCCACGACAGGCCTCCGTCGGTGCTGACGTACAGACCCGACTCCTTGGCTTCGACACTGGCGTAGACGGTCTTCGGGTCGACCGGAGACATGGCGATGGCGATGCGTCCGACGTCGCCCGAGGGGAGCCCCTTGCTCATCTTCGTCCACGTGGTGCCCCCGTCCGTGCTGCGGAAAATGCCGCCGCCCGAACCGCCGGATGTGAATGAGTATGGCGTTCGGCGGAACGACCACATCGAGGCGAGCATGATCTTCGGGTTCTTCGGATCGATCACCACGTCCGTGCAGCCCGTGCGACGGTCTCCGGCAAGGACCTTGTTCCAGGTGACCCCGAAGTCCGTGGTGCGGTAGAGTCCGCGGTGCTCACTGTCATGAAACAGCGGCCCCGGTGCGGCCACAAACACGGTTGAAGGCGACTTCGGATGGATCGCGATCATGGCGATGCGCTCGGTCGAATCAAGTCCGATCTTCGACCACGTCTTGCCGGCATCCGTGGTGCGGAACAGGCCCTCACCGACGGATGTGGAGTTGCGCGTCCACGGCTCGCCGGTTCCCACCCACACCGTGTCGGGCCGGGCCTGATCGATGCGAATGGCGCCGATCGACTGCGGATAGTCATCGAAGATGGGGGTAAACGACACCCCGCCGTTGGTGCTCTTCCAGACGCCGCCGCCGGCAGCGCCGACGTAGATCTTCTTTGGAGCGGTATCGATCACGGCCATGTCGCTGACGCGGCCGCTCATGATGGCCGGACCGATGTTGCGAGCACGTATGGCCGAGAAGGCGTTACTCGACGGTGCCTGAGCCTGCAGCATTGTGACTGCGGTCATAAAAAGAGCCACGGCCAGGCACGGCGCGGCCACGAGACGGTTTGTGCGTCCCATTGATCGTCTCCAGAACTTGGTTAGGGTGAAGGGGGCTTACTTCTTGCCGTCCGTCTCTGCCGGGAAGGCAAAGCGAGAATCTGGCACGTCGACGTTGGCCTTGTTGGCGGTGTAGGTCATCGACATCATCGTCTGACCATCGGCGCGCATCTCAATGAGGTTGGCCATTTGCACACCGTTGACGTCTTGGAAGTTGGAATAGACCATCTCGACATCGGCTTCCTGTCCCATCATCGCGAACTTGGTGTCGAGACGCATTTCCAGATTCGACGTCGCGTCGATATACAGGAAGCTCTCCTTGCCATCCTTGGCCGTGATCTTCAGCTTATAGGCCGTTGTGCCGTCGATGTCTTCCGTGCTGACGTACTCAACCTTCTTGCCCTTTTCGAGATAGTCCACAAGGTCGCCATCAAAATCAGCCTGCTCAAGAGCCTGCTTGGATTCTTCAGCCCCTTGCTTTTCGGGCTTGTTGCCGGCCATCGGGTTAACGGACCATGCCGTCTCGCCATCAAATGCCGAAACAATGCTCATGCCCTGAAAGGCCATGTCCATGCGCATCTTGTTCTTGCGCTTATAGGTCTGTGTGAAGTTCAGTTCCATGCCCTGGGCCATGGACATCGTGCCCTCACGTACGAGTGTTTTGATGGCCTTGATCTTCGCAAGACCGCCCTTGGCCTCGAGGTTCTTGGCGATGATGTCTTTAACGTCCGTTGCAAATGCCGAAGCGGCCATGACAACGAAAAGGGTTACGAGTGCGGTTAGGCGACGCATGAGGTGCTCCATAGTTGGAAAGGGTGAATGTCCTGGGGGAATCTTTGTGCCGTGAAATTGCAGTACCCGCCTTTGACAACGGCAACGACGTCAAGGTTTCACATGTAGTTTTCAGGCATGCCAAAACTACGCGTAGCCTTGCATCGGCGGTTCACAAACGCGTTCAAAAAATGCATCCGGCTAACCGAAGCCGTCCCACAAAGCCCCTTACCGGGAGGCGATCAGGGGGCTTTCCTGCGCCCGCAGGATAACGCGCTGGTAGCGGTATGTGCCCTTGGGACCGAGGGTGACGCGCACATGCTGCCCGGCGGCCAGATTCGTGATCGCATCGCGCAGCGATCTCTCGGCCTTGACAGGCTCTACATGTTCTATGGCGATCGTGGCTGGCTGCATGGTACCGTCAAGCACCAGTGCCGGGGCGTTCTCGGGCGTCAGCACGCGCAGGATCTCGTCCTTGCTGATGGCATCCACCTCGACCGGTGTGACCGATACGCCAAGGAAGCGCGCCGCTGCACGGGAGAGGTCGACAACCCGACGTCGGATGAATGGTCCGCGGTCGGTAACCTCGACGACGGTGACCCTGCCGGTCTCAACGTTTCGTACTCGCAACAGTGTGCCGAAAGGCAGCGTCTTGTGCGCCGCCGTAAAAGCGTCCATGTCGTATACGCTTCCGGATGCCGTGCGGCGTCCGTGAAACATCCCTCCATACCACGAGGCAAGCCCGTCGGCCACGTCAACCATGGCAAGGGGCTCCGGCATGACCACAACGCGCTCGACCGGGCGGGGCGTTGCCGCCACCGCATCGGGTGCATCGTGCGCCTGAACGAGAAGACTGATCGACATGATAATGGCCATTACGACCACAAACACCGCAATTCGAGCGATGTTCCGTTGCGAGAGATACGTTGTCATAGGGTGGTCCTCCTGCGTAGCTCGAGGAAATCTTACTCGAATCGACAGCTACCCTACACTGTCGTCGAGACGGAAAAGCCTGTTGTAGGCCCCCTGACGAAATCAGGACCTCAAAAATGCAGGTTTTCCACACCACCCTGATGAATTGTTTATGAATTCCTGTTCATGGGTCGCTAACTACTATTAATTACAATCTCTTACAACGACCACCTCAATACGGCGATTTTTTGATCTGATCGCTTCCAGCTGCTCTTTGGTCATCTTTTTGGCCATATCGCCGGTTGGCTCCATCACCTTTGGCGAGGTTGAACCACGTCCGACGGCACTGCGGATCTTGCTTGCGGAGATCCCGTTATCAACCAGCCACTGGCTGATGCGCTTTGCCCGGAGCTCGGACAGTTCCTGGTTACGCTCCGGTGGTCCGTCCGACGATGCATGACCTTCGATGATGACCTGGAGCTCGTCGCAGGCCTGCTTCATGTAGTTCCAGAGCTCCTGCAGGTTCTTCTCGGTCTGCACATCATCAAGATCCAGCTGATCGGTGTTGACCACGAAGTTGATCGACTTTGAAAAGGCCACCTTGCGGGGCGTGGCCGGCATCTCCGGTTCATCAGCGGCAGCTGGCTGGGCACCTTCCGGAGTGGCCGACTTCGGTGACGGATTTTCGGCGGGCTGCTCGGCGGGCTTTTCTGCCGGCTGCTCCGGAGCGGACTCCGGCGTCGACTCGGCCGGGGCAGCCCCTTGCGGTCCACGCATCGGGGGTTCTTCGCGCCGCTCACCTCCGGGACGTCGGCCGCGTGGCGCCAACTCACAGCAGCAGCCCTCGTCGATCACGCACTTGCAGCGCTGACACATCTGGGGTTCATCGCGGCGGTGCGGCCGGTGGCGGCGGGGCTCGTTGAACCTGTAGGTGAGTCCGATCGAAAACGACGAAAGATCGTCGCGCATGCCATTGAGGTCCACATCGTCGAGATTACTGCTAAACACCAGCCGGTACTCCCCTCGCAGGGACAGCCCCACGCGCTGCGAGAGCGGAAAGATGATGCCACCACCCAGCGGGATGCTGGCCACGGTGGTCGAGTATTCGCCGGCGATGTTGTTGGGAAGGGGCGAGTGTTCACTGCCATTGGATGGCGCAAAGTCCACAAGTCCCACACCCGCCGTGATGTACGGCACGGCCGGAATGTTGTCGACCAGCACGTAGCCCACCATCAGATCTACCGTTGTTACCCTGCTCTCATTGCGCTCCTCGATCTTCGTCAGCGTGCCCGGATAGACGTCGCCGATCTTCGCCCCCTGACCGAAATAGTCGGGATTGGCTGTGATGCGTGCCTGATTGATGCGCCATCCGTACTGTCCGAGGGATGTTCGTGCCTCCACCCACAACCGGTCCATGGCGCTGTACGACAGGCTAACGGTGCCACCATAGCCGAAGAGATCGTCCGAAAACTCGCCATGGTACTTATAGGAGTTCACGCTCATCGATCCAAGGACGTCACCTTGCCGCTTCTGCGCCTGCATGGCCGAGGTCACCAGGAGCAGGATAAGGAGGATGGATCCCCGCATTCGCAGGGATGACAAGTAATTCCGTACTTCCGTCATTTCATCTTCTCCCTGCATTCTTTGCAATCGGTTACTTCGAACGGAAGGGCACCTTTGGTGATGCGTTCCGTGCCGTCGGGCTGGATCTGCTTGCGGTACCAGCGGCCATCGGCCTCTGATTCGCGCAGCAGGCTGCCGTCTTCGAGGGTGCGGGCCAGATCCCAGCGGATCTTCTGCGGTCCGCGAGGGGGCTCATCATCGACGCAGATGCCGAAGCCCGGCGGACCGAAACACTCGCGATGCTGTCCGGCCGGACATGGCACGCTCATGGGTTCGACGCCTTCGGGCTTCTTGGGCTCGGTGGGTTCTTTGGGTTCTTCCGGTTTAGGCGCTGGCTTCGGTTCCGGTGCAGCCCCCTTCTCCTTTGCGGGTTCCTCGCCATCGTCGCCTCGGCCGCCATCGCCGTTACCGCCGCGCATCGGGCACGGCATGCAGCAGCAGGCCGAGCAGGTGCGGCAGTAGCAACAGAGGCAGACGTTGCACTTGACGTGGACGCATTCGTAGCAGGCCTCGCACATGGTGCATCCATTGCATTCGGAGCATTCTTCGTCCTGCAGTTCAAACACCTTATCCCAGCCCGGAGGAGCGCCGCGTGGCGGAGTGCATTCCTCGTCGGGGTGCTCGGCGTCGCAGGATTCGCCGCCGGCCGGACCCTCGTGACTGTGCCGACGGGGCTTCGGAGGCATGGCATTAAAGGTATACGTCAGCCCGATCGACACCAGAGACAGGGCATCGTTGGAGCGCTTCGGATTAACATCGTCGAGAAACTGCGAAAACACGATGCGGCGCTCGCCGCGCAGCATCAGGCCTACGTGGCGTGAGAGCGGAAACTGCACGCCGCCGCCAAGGATCAGGCTGGCCACCGTGGTGCTGTACTCCCCTGCCAGATTGTTCGGCAAGGGGGCGTGTTCAGAGGCATTCGACGGGTCAAAGGCCAGCAGGCCCACGCCGGCCGTGATAAAGGGTCGGGCCTTGATCCCCGGCACCAGCACATAGCTGGCCGTCAGGTCCACCATCGTTGCACTGCTGACGTTCAGCGAATCGATCAGCGTCTGCGTGCCCGGATACCGGTCGCCGATGCGTGCTCCCGGACCGAAGTACTCCGGCAGGGCCGCGATCTTGGTCGGCGTGATCTTCCAGCGATACTCTCCAACGAGCACCCGCGCATCCAGCTGCAACCGGTCCATCACGGCATAGCCGAGCGATACGCCCCCTGCCAGGCCAAACATGTCGTCGGTCTGCTCACCGTGATACTTGAGCGCACCGCCGAAGAGCGCACCCTGAACCTGGCGCAACCGACCCTGCGCGCCGGCGGCCTGCACCAGCGTCAGCATCAGAACCGAGAGTATGCACACGTCACGAACAGCGCGGAACAACGTGCTCACAGCCACTCACCAGCTTGTGGAAAACAGTGTGGATTGACGTGGATAAGATAATCAAAAATCATTCCAAACTTTACCACTTTATAGATAGACCGACTTTGGGTCGACGCAGCAACACGTTGAAAATCAACCACCTACGAAAAACGCCCTTGAAACTTACTTCAAGGGCGTTTGCCACGAATTTGTATGTGGAAAGCGTTACCTCAGTTCAGAGCCACGAGCACCCGCGAGGAGACTTCCTCAACATCGCCGATACCATTGACGGAGCGCAGGAGCCCCTTTTCGCCATAGTATTCCAGCAGCGGAGCGGTCTCATTATTGTACACATTCAGGCGATCGCGGATGATGGCTTCGGTATCGTCGGCCCGTCCACGCTGCAGAAGTCGGGCGATGATCGTTTCATCGTCGACCTCCAGGTTCACCACGCGGCCGATCGAGAGGCCTTTTTTGGCCAGCAGCTGATCCAAGGCATCGGCCTGTGCGCGAGTGCGCGGAAATCCGTCAAGGATGCAGCCATCGGCGAACTGGGTGCCGCTCATGGCTTCTTCCACGATGCGGGTGACGACCTCATCCGGGACGAGTTTACCGGAATCGACGTATTCCTTGGCCAGCATACCCACGGCCGTCTGGTTTTTGATGGCAGCGCGGAAGGCATCACCCGTGCTCAGGTGTGCGATACCGAGTTTTTCCGCCAGGATAACGGCTTGCGTGCCTTTGCCCACACCCGGGGCGCCGAACAACACGAGAATCATTTCTCCCCCATGAAGCGATTGCAGCGAAAATACAACGTCAGAAGAACTCCGCATCGAAGGTCGACGCATATGGTGCGGCGTATTTACGCAGCACCTGCAGGGTTGCCGAGAAGTCCTTCGGGGGCGTTGCCTCAAACGTCATGCTCTGATTCGTATCCGGATGCAGAAACGTGATACGCCGTGCGTGCAGCGTGAGCCGCTCGATCAGGGGGCGCTCGGTCTGCCCCTTGCTCACGTTGTAGCGACGTTTAATGCTTGAAAGCAGGAATGAGGACGACGTTCCGTAGTCGGCATCAACCAGCAGAGGATGTCCGATGGCCGAGCAGTGCACGCGGATCTGGTGCTGACGTCCGGTAATGAGGTCGCATTCGACGTGCGTAGCCAGGCGGAAGCGTTCCAGCACGCGCAGAATGGTGCGGGCTTCCTTGCCTTTGGCCGAGGGCTTCATCAGCCCCTTTCGACGTGTATCCGGTGTGATCGGAATGTCGATGGTCATCGTATCCTTATCGACGATACCCGAAACGATGGCCTCGTAGGTCTTGACCACCGTATGGTGTTCGAACTGTTCACTCAGGTGCTTATGAGCTTCCGGGGTAAGGGGCATGAGTATCACGCCCGACGTTTCCCGGTCGAGCCGGTGCACAACGTAGGCCGAGCCATACTCTTCGCGGATGATGGCCTTGACGCTTGGCAGCGTCTGATCATACCGATCCGGGATCGAGAGAAGACCCGCCGGCTTATTGACCACCACCAGGGACGCATCGGCGTGGAGGACTTCGAGTTTGGGTCGCTTATTCATCGGTGCCGCCTCTGTGCGGCCGTTACGGTGTTGCGCAGAAGCATGGCCCGCGTCATGGGACCCACGCCTCCCGGCACCGGTGTGATGGCCGAGGCCACTTCGGAGACCTCGTCGTAGAGCACATCGCCGGCCAGGCGCGAGGTGCCATCCGGCAGTTCGATGCGGTTGATACCCACATCGATCACCACCGCCCCCGGGCGCACGTGATCGCGCGTGATCAGTCCATGCACGCCCACGGCCGAGATCACGATATCGGCACGTCGCGTATGCTCGGCAATATCCGGCGTACCGGTATGGCAGAGCGTCACCGTACAATTGCCCTGCGGACGTTTCTGCGATAGCAGCATGGCAAGGGGCTTGCCCACGATATTGCTACGTCCAACCACCACGGCATGCTTGCCGGAGGTTTCAATGCCTGTTCGACGCAGCATTTCCAGCACTCCATAGGGCGTACACGGAATAAACCCGTCGAGTCCGATCATCAGCTTCCCGGCATTCACCGGGTGGAATCCATCAACATCCTTATCCGGATCGATCGCCCGGATCACCGCATGTTCATCGATGTGTTTCGGAAGCGGCAACTGCACCAGAATACCATGCACTGAGGGGTCGGCATTCCATGCTTCCACCTGAGCGATCACCTCGGCCTGCGAAACATCGGCACTCATGCGCACGATCGTCGAGCGTATGCCAACCTTCTCACAGTCCTTACCCTTGTTACGCACGTAAACCGCACTGGCAGGGTCCTCCCCCACCAGCAGCAGATTCAATCCCGGCGTTACCCCCGCAGCCCCATGCAGCGCGGCCACATCGAGCGCAACCTCGCTGCGCACCTCGGCCGCCATGGCGTTCCCATCAATGATCAAAGGCATGGGCAAAGATACGAGGAAGAATTACGGAGTTACGGAATTACGGAATTACGGGGTCATCAGTCATCCGTCATCGGTCATCCGTCATCGGTCATCGGTCATCGGTCATCGGTCATCCGTTATCGGTCATCCGTCATCGGTCATCCGTCATCATCATCGTCATCGTCTACCCCGGGCCAAGGCCCGGGGCTAGTAAATCCGTTGTGTGCGAATCTTCACGCTCGTGTAATCCAGAACTGCGTCGATCATCGATTTAGCATCATGGAATTACTAGCCCCGGGCCTTGGCCCGGGGAACGAGCGCAATGAAGCGCGCAGCGCGCGCAGGTGTGAGGTGTGGGGTGTGAGGTCATCCGTCATCCGTCATCCGTCATCCGTCATCCGTCATCCGTCATGCGTCATCGGTCATCGGTCATCGGTCATCCGTCATCGTCATCGTCATCGTCTACCCCGGGCCAAGGCCCGGGGCTAGTAAATCCGTTGTGTGCGAATCTTCACGCTCGTGTAATCCAGAACTGCGTCGATCATCGATTTAGCATCATGGAATTACTAGCCCCGGGCCAAGGCCCGGGGAACGAGCGCAATGAAGCGCGCAGCGCGCGCAGGTGTGAGTTGTGGGGTGTGAGGTCATCCGTCATCGGTCATCCGTCATCGGTCATGCGTCATCGGTCATGCGTCATCGGTCATCCGTCATCGGTCATCGGTCATGCGTCATCCGTCATCGTCATCGTCATCGTCTACCCCGGGCCTTGGCCCGGGGAACGAGCGCAATGAAGCGCGCAGCGCGCGCAGGTGTGAGGTGTGGGGTGTGGGGTCATCCGTCATCGGTCATCCGTCATCCGTCATCCGTCATCGGTCATCCGTCATCGGTCATCGTCATCGGTCATCGGTCATCACCTCACACCTATCCCGGGCAAAACATTTAGGAATGTGCTGAGCCCCTTATCATCAATGATTTTAGGGTGTTGAACGTTTGCACAGACATGTTCAATCATGGAGGTTTTGTGAAAGTCGGTCTTGTGGTATGTGCAGTTGTTCTGACGTCGTTTCTTTCGGGATGCCGGACGGTGCCGGCCGGAAACCGGGGCGTGCTGGTAAAGATGCTTGGTGGGGAGAAGGGTGTTGATGCCCGTGAGCTGGGGACCGGACGCTACTTCGTCTGGCCATTTACCGAGGAGCTTTACATCTTCCCCATCTTCCAGCAGAACGTTGTTTGGTCGGGCGCGCGGGGCATTACGTTTCAAACCCGCGAGGGGCTAAGCGTCAGCGGCGACTTTGGCATCAGCTATGTGGTGATGCCGGACAGCGTAACGGCGATCTTTCAGCGTTACCGCATTGGATTAGACGAGATCACGGACCTGTATTTGCGCAACGAGGTGCGTGATGCGTTGAACCTTGTTGCTTCGGAGATGGACATCGAGGCGGTCTATGGTGCCGGGCGTCAGGTGCTGCTACGTCGGGTAGACTCAACCGTCAAGCAGCGCATCGAGGGCATGGGGATATCTGTGGACCGGATCTACACCATTGGCGACTTCCGTCTACCGCCGCGGGTGGTCGAGGCCATCAACGCCAAGATCGAGGCCACGCAGCTTGCTCAGCAGCGCGAGAACGAGGTCCGCGAGGCCGAAGCCGAAGCGCAAAAGCAGCAGGCGCGGGCAAGGGGCGAATCAGAATCCGCCATCATTCGCGAGCGCGCGCAGGCCGACATCACCATGCTTCGCGCCAAGGCCAAGGCCGACGCGTTGATGCTCGAAGCCAAGGCAGAGGCTGACGCCAACGAAATGCGCATGCGCACATTGTCTACCCCGCTCATCCAATACGAACTCGTCAAACGCTGGAACGGCTCCCTGCCAAACGTCACCGGCGGCTCCGTCCCCATGCTGGACGTGCAGTCGATTATGCAACCCAAAAAATAGGTGTGAGGTGTGAGGTGTGAGGTGTGGGGTGTGGGGTGTGGGGTTAATGCCATCCATGAATGTAGGGCGACCCTACGTGGTCGCCCATCGTGATGGTGCGTCGCCCATTACGTTCCCACGTTTTCCCCGGGCTAAAGCCCGGGGCTATTAATGATCGATCGTGATACCGCGTCGATCATTGCGTTCCCCGGGCTAAAGCCCGGGGCTGTTGTGCGGATCGTTCGTGCTGCCGCGTCGCCCATTACGTTCCCCGGGCTAAAGCCCGGGGCTGTTGTGCGGATCGTCAATCGTGCAATCGAATATCGCGTCGTTCATTGCTTTCCCCGGGCTGAAGCCCGGGGCTGTTGTGCGATTGATCGTTATGCCGCGTCGCCCATTGCTTTCCCCGGGCTGAAGCCCGGGGCTGTTGTGCGATTGATCGTTATGCCGCGTCGCCCATTGCTTTCCCCGGGCTGAAGCCCGGGGCTATTGTGCGGATCGTCAATCGTGCAATCGAATATCGCGTCGTTCATTGCTTTCCCCGGGCTGAAGCCCGGGGCTGTTGTGCGATTGATCGTTATGCCGCGTCGCCCATTGCTTTCCCCGGGCTGAAGCCCGGGGCTGTTGTGCGGATCGTTCGTGATACCGCATCGCCCATTACGTTCCCACGTTTTCCCCGGGCTGAAGCCCGGGGCTGTTATTGATCGTCAATCGTGCAATCGAATATCGCGTCGCCCTTTGCGTGCCCACGGTTCCCCGGGCCGGCGTACCTAGGCCGTTGGCCTGGGTACGTGTCGCGCACGTCACGACCCATTCGATCATGATTTAACACATCCAAAACGATCGAATGAAACCCGCGTTTCCTAAGCCGCGCGAGGCATCCATCTTCGCACATGGATAACGCCTAGTGCGGATCCATCACGTTAGTGGGGGTATAGGTTTCGTTTCGCCAGAACTGTGCCGGGTTAATCGACAGTTGAAATACGTTGCTGTAGATGATTCTCGGCCGACTCCCTTCAGCGGTTTCGGGGTCTGATCCTGTCCTGATAGTGAGCTTCATTCGACACTCAACTGGGGTATCACCCTTGTACCTCTCCACACTGAAGCTCCAATAGCTACGAGCTGGGAGGTCCACCGCATGGTAACTATTTCCGCACCAGGAGTTCGGGAGCAGTTCAATCGGTGTCCATTCCTCGCGTTCATTCCGACGAGCTTCCATGACGAGATACAAGCGGAGATCTTGAGCATCCATTTGGCAGGCTGAATCGCCGTGATTCGCGACGTACACCTTAATTGCAGTAGAATCATGATCATCGAACGCATACACCTGTACTGGGTTCGTCCGAAGGTTGAGGCTATCGAGATTGAGGCCACGTAATCGTTGTGGCAACTTTCCGGAGACAAGGGGTAGCGCGCCAGCCTGTTCGCCCGGACGACTGACAACAGGTCTGTAATCATACCCGGCAATGGGGCTTTGCCGACTGATAATGCTATCAGATCTCCAAACCACTTGACCTTTTGAGTCAAGAACGAGCTGTCGGTCTTCCGATAGGACAGAAGCCCCGTTTTCGAAGAGACCGTACGTATGTGAAACATTCCGAATCACATTGATAGGCCTTGGGCCGGCATTCCAGCTAAACACGGACAAATGATAAAGCCGTTCATTCGGCACATAACTCCTTGTGTAGATGAGATTCTTCGACACGTACACAATCCGATGATCATTCGTAAGATCTAGTCGCGCTGAGATTCGGCCCGATCTATTCATTACATACAGCGAGTCCGACCGCTTGATGACAGCATGGATTTGCTGCTCCTGACTATTTCGAAAAAAGCCATTATCGGACGGGTCGAGATAGACGTAATCATTACGATCAAAGCTTGGTATACTCTCTTGTGTGACCGTGTGCTTCCCATCATTACACTCGACAAGCAAATACTCGGATGTGCCACTGGTCCGAACAGCAACGAACCGACTTCCGTAACTGTACAGGTTGAATTCAGAAGCCGGTATGTCCAGCAGTTTGCCTTCGTGATCTGCCAGCAGGTACTTGCTCTCGCTTTTTGACCGTTTGGGCTGCGATTCAGTGGTGAGTATGATAATGTGACCACATTCTGCAATACGGATGGATATGATCCTTTGATCGTTTACCTTTAGCGTCGTGATATGCTCGCCATCAATCGAGTACAGCTCATATACGGGTGAATCCTGACCTTGGGTGCTTTGTCGCAAAGCGAACAATGGAGCACCCGCAGTCGAAACAACCTGATCAAATCCGCGAAAGGTCTCGATTGTATCACCCGTGTCGTCTATCAGATTCCAAACGCGAGTGCTGGTTGCATCTCCAACCGCACGGCCCGCGACGATAATCCGGGCACTATCGAGAATGAAGTAGTTCGTTCCGGCTGGTGCAAGAACAACCCCCTCTCTGCTGATAAGCAACTTCACAGGGAACAGCGGTGAGGTGGTGGAAACGACGACTTCAAACAGACCCTGATAGCATCGTTTGACTTCTTCGTAGCGTCCGGTGTGAATGGAATTACCGAGCGTATCGATCACGTGTGTAACACCATTGAGCCAGACGGCTGATATCCCCTCGCTAACGTCTGTGGCATAGTCGTAGACAGGTTGAAGCAGCCACGTGCCATTCGTGTCGATGTACCCGTACCGACCTCCGATCCGAGCCGGAGCTCGGCCTTCGGAAAACGTCCCAACTTGCATGAAACGAGGCTCGATCCGAACCTTGCCGTTAAAGTCTACAAAGCCGCAATATCCACCAACCTGAATCGGCGTCATCGGCACGGTTCGTACCATGAAATCATTGTCACCCTTACCACCTCGTTTGCCAGTAAGGAAGCACCCGGACATGGCCACAGCAATCAACACCAATACTACTGAAAAGCTAATCTTCATATCGCCCAAAATATGATGTTTCCAAGCAGATGGCGCGCCCGTTATCTCTCCTGCATTGCATCTGTTTCAGCCAGCCGAACCTCTCGCCTCACACACCAAACATGCGCGAAGCGTAGGTGCGTCATGCTGAGGAGCCGAAGGCGAAGACGGACTGCACATGTGCTGCGCGCAATTACGAAATGACGGATTGCAGAAACACGACGTCATCCGTCATCGGTCATTGGTCATTCGTCATTCTACCTCACACCTCAAACCTGTTTGCAGCGATAGGGCTTCTCAATTCATCTTCTTCGTTGTGATAATCACCTTCGCATCGCATATAGATTCTAGGCCGTCACGGACGCTCCAGTACCATTCCCAGTCGCGGTGCGCCTCATCGTCATAGTAATGCTCTGCATTCGCGATAGTTGCGCCGAAGACGTTTCGTGACTGTGTCGTTGTCTTTGCTGTTGCGATAATGAACATAGGCTTTGGATGCTTCGGCTTTGAGAGAGACTCTTGATCAGCAGGCTTTACTTCACCAAGTGGTCCGATGGTCGGACGTACACTTACCTGCCAGTATCTCTTGATGTACATCCCCGACCATACATCACGCTGTTCCTCCGACTCGGCCTGCACCAAGCCGACGAGGGTGTCGGCCATAGTAATCTTTAGTCCCTGCTGCACAAGTAATGCTGTGGCAGCCTGAATGATCTCTGACTTCCCTCTTGAATGACAGGGAAGGTTGTGCTGTTGAATCTTAACTCCACCACATGCAGTTACGATGATGGCGGCCACGATCGCATAGACAAGTAATTTCATGATGATGCCCTTCGTGAGATGTTGTTGTACATCCCACAAATATCATTTCATTGGCGACCTATAGTGTCGTTTGGTGAATTTCGGGGAATTGCTTCCCTCGCGCGGAGCGCGTTTCCCTCCGCCTCGGTTTCCCGCGAAGCGCCTACACCCACCCCTCGCACAACAGTTCGGCCTGTTGCAGCACGAGTTGGGCGGCGGTGCTTTCGAGATCGGGTGGGTAGCCGTATTTGCGGAGGATGCGCTTAATGATGACGCGGATTCCTGAACGCGCCTGCTCGCGGAGGTTCCAGTCGATGGTGACGCTTTCGCGGACCTTCTTGACGAGTTCAGTGGCGATGAGTTTAAGCTTGTCATCGCCCATCACGACGCGCGCGCTGGAGTTGTCGGCAAGTGCATCGTAGAAGGCAAGCTCGTCGTCGTTCAGACCGAGTTTTTCGCCACGACCAATCGCCTCGCGCATATCCCTGGCGATGCGGATGAGCTCCTCAATGACTTCCTGCGTCTCGATAGCGCGGTTGTGGTAGCGGTTAAGTGTCTGCTGCAGCAGTTCAGACAGACGTTTCGATTCAATGATGTTGCTCTTATAACGCGTCTTGATCTCATCGCCGAGCAGCTTTTCCAGGAGCTCGGCAGCCACATTCCGATGCTTGAGTCCGCGTACCTCGGCAAGAAACTCATCCGAGAGAATACTGATGTCGGGCTTCTGAATGCCGGCAGCAGTGAACACGTCGATCACTCCGTCGTCGGCTATAATGGCCTTGTCAACTAGTTGACGTATCGCGGCGTCAAGACGATCGGGGTCATCCGACCGGTTTTCCCGCTCCTTAAGCATGCCCCCTCGCAAAGCCTGAAAGAACGCGAGATCATCGCGCAGGGCCTTTGCCTCATTGCTGGCCGCACATAGCGCAAAGGCGCGGGATGCATCGGTTACGACTTGCATCCACCTTGAGCGTCCGTTATCCTGCTGGAGGATGTGTTCCTTACCAGCCGGCAATAGCGTCATACGTGCCTTGATGTCGTCACCCTTCCAGGCCGACCAGTCAAAGCCATGCAGCATGGCATAAGCAATGTCCATCTTCTCCTGCAGCACGGCAAGTGCCTCTTCAACATCGATCTTGGGGTGCCCCTTACCGCCACTCTGCGTATACGTTGCAAGGGCACGCTTAAGACTGTCGGCCAGACCCAGATAATCCACCACAAGTCCGCCCGGCTTGTCGCGAAACACGCGGTTGACGCGGGCAATGGCCTGCATAAGGCCGTGACCCTGCATTGGCTTGTCGATGTACATGGTGCTCAGGCAGGGGGCGTCAAAGCCCGTAAGCCACATATCGCGCACGATTACGATGCGGAACTCGCTGCTTGGCTTCTTGAACTCCTTGGCAAGATCTCTGCGCAGTTGCTTGGTGCGGATATGCTGCTGCCACTCGGGTCCGTCATCGGCGCTGCCGGTCATCACTACCTTCACGGCGTCCTTCCACTCCGGACGTCGCGCTATGATCGCATCATGGAGCTCGACGCAGATGCGGCGACTCATGCAGACAATCATGGCCTTGCCATCGATGGCCGCACTGCGTGCCTCGAAGTGATTGATGAAGTCATCGGCGATCACGGCAATGCGGTCAGGATCACCAACCAGCGCCTCGAGCGCAGCCCACTTGGTTTTGAGCTGCTCCTTGTGGTCGACCTCTTCCGACTCTGTCAGCTCCTCGAACTCATCATCAATGGTCTCGAGCACCTGCTCGTTCAGACGCAGCTTGGCAATGCGACTCTCATAGTAGATCGGCACCGTTGCCTGGTCGGCCACCGCACGCTGTATGTCATACACACTGATATAGTCGCCGAAGATCGCCCGCGTATTGGCGTCGGTTGTTTCGATGGGCGTACCCGTAAAGCCGATGAACGCCGCATTGGGGAGTGCATCCCGAAGGTGTCGTGCAAAGCCATCAATGAGGTCGTACTGTGAGCGGTGCGCCTCGTCGGCCACCACAACGATATTGCTTCGGTCAGACAGAAGGGGCATGCGCGCCCCCTTCTCATCGGGCATGAACTTGTGAATGGTGGTAAACACCACTCCCCCACTGGCAACCGATAGACGCGTTCGCAGGTCGAGCGCGGAGGTTGCCTGCTGTGGTGACTGACCCAGCAGTTCGTGACAGCGCTGGAACTGACCATAGAGCTGATCATCAAGATCATTACGATCCGTAAGCACCACGACCGTTGGATTCTGCATTGCCTTGCTGCGTGCTATCTGCGCGGCGTAGAAGAGCATCGTAAAGCTCTTGCCCGAGCCCTGCGTGTGCCACACAACACCGATACGCTTATCACCGGCAACCGCCTTGGGATTGGGCTGCGCATAGAACGTGCCAAGAGATTCGGCTGACTTCCAGTTCATGCCACTTGCACGCACCGTTTCGTACACGGCCGCGTTGACGGCGTGAAACTGGTGATACCCGGCCACGATCTTGTGCACGGCGTCGCGATCGGGATCATGCTCAAACGCAACGAAGTTGACGATCAAATCCAGCAGGTGTCGCTTATCGAACACGCCCTTGATGAGCGTCTCCAGTTCGAAGCTGTGTTCAGGGGGCTCGCTGACGCCATCGATGGTGCGCCACACCTTAAACCACTCCTTGTTTGCCGTCAGCGATCCGATGCGTGCATGGGTACCGTCCGACACGACCAGCAGCTCGTTAAAGCGCAGCAGCGAGGGGATCTCGGCCTTATAGGTCTGCAGCTGATCATAGGCACGCCAGATCGTGGCCTTGGCATCGGCCGGATTCTTCAGCTCGATGATGGCAAGGGGCAGCCCATTGACAAACACCACGATATCGGGTCGACGGTTCTTCCCCGCCTCCACCACCGTAAACTGGTTTACGGCAACGAACTCATTCCGGGCAATGTGCTCTGTATCAACAAGCCGCACGATCACCCCACCGATCGTTCCATCCTCGCGCTGCCGCTCAATCGTTACCCCGTCGCGCAGCATCGCATGGAACCGCCTGTTCGACTCTGTCAGTCCGGGCGCATCGCTTCGCAGCACGCGCCGCACCACTTCCTCCACGTCATCGCGTCCTAGCCCCGCGTTACATCTGACGATCGCATCCCGCAACCGGTCCACCAGCACCACCTGCTCATACGACTCCCGCTCGGCCGCAGCCTCCCCCGGCGCAATGTCGGGTCCGTGCACGCACGCATACCCGCACTCTGTAAACCACTGCAGGGCTATCTGCTCAATATCGGCTTCGGTAAGGGGCATGGGGGTTACTGGCGAAGATACTGCGATGCGAACTGCTCCATGACAGCGATGATGGTTGCAAAGTCGGGAGAATCTCCGAACAGCATGTTTTCTCTCATCTGCTCATAGTCGTGCAGCCATTGAGCGTGCTGGTTTTCGTCCGGGACCAAAGGCATATCTCGCGCGAACATTCGTGAGTAATCGACGCCTTGAATATGATAAAACATCATGCGATGCTCTCGGCCACCTATCGGCGCGTGCGCCGAACTCAAGTCTAACCGATGGACGAATGTATGCCGGAGCCGGACCATCAATCACGGAGACGTATTCCAGCAGTAGCGTATCTCGATGCTTGGTTGCGTCATCAATGCGACACGTCCACAGAGGTGATCCGTCAGACAGCCTAGGCGCATTCGAGAAGTACGGTGCCGCAACATTTTGAATCCAGTGTTCGAGTGATTGCTGGACAGCTTTCACATACTTCGATTTTGCGCTCCGTGTGAGACTACTCAGATCGTCAGGCACGGGTTTAACCCCGATGTACTCTCTGGCGACTACGATATCGACATCTTCAGAGAATCTCTCTATCAGTCCATAGGCCTTCGATAGAGAAGTACCACCTTTGAACGTCAGGTGGGCACTCGCGTCAGGAACAGAAAACAGGACTCTCAGTGCGCTACACACCATGTAGTCTTTCTCAACGCTCACAGCTGCAAGTCCGCATTTGTCCGCAGCTATGGCGATGGCGTTTTGCCGCTGCGCAGCATCCAGATCCAGGAACGAGCTCATACGATGACCTGTTCGGATACAAGCGGTCGCAGCACGTGAACGATCCAGCCCGGTGCATGGACGAAGTCACGTTGAATCTGCTTGACGTCTTCATGACGCAGTCCACGCTGCAGGGTATGAATCATTTCTTCGGTGACGCGTTCCTTACCGAAGAACCGCAATGCCTGAAACACAAGTCCGCTCACACGTCCTGCTGTAGCCATGTATCGCGGCGTGGTATGCTTGAGCAGAATCTCGCTGCGTCCGAGTACGATCCTTTGGGTTCGTCCATCGGTTAGGTACACATGCTTCGCGGGCACCTGCGTAGACAGGCCCAGCGCATTGGCAGCCATAGCTCCGCCCGGCTGAACACGTACGGAATCACGCACAGCGATAGCCTCCACCACCTTCTCCACAGTTGGCGGCACTTCGCCGAACATCGGGTCAACAACCGGATAGACGTACAGACCCCATGCTATTTGGCGTATCATACCCGAGGCTTTACTCCGCTTCAAGGCCGATGCTACGGCATCCCTGGTACCCAGGTCGCTGAGCTGCGGGGGCGTAAAGACCCATCCCCTGCCACGCTCGTTGAGGTAGCTGAGCACTGAAGAGTCAACAGAAGATTTGTGCTTTCCCATAATTGACACAAATATAAGGTATAATATGTGGCGTACTTTCAATTCCAAAAACGATACGTAGTCGCCCACTGTTTCATGCGGCCGTTTTTCACTCAAATAGTAAGATGCAGGATGTTATCGTACTTACGCCAAACATCCGTTTCCCACGCAATCAGCATTACGGGGTGCGAAGCCCGCTTCACCGCCGTGTACAAATCTGACTGCCTCGGCAAACTCGAGTTCACGGCTCCGCATCCGTGGGCGATCTGCTTTCGAGAAACTCAGGCAAGGGGGGGGGGGCGGCGTCACCCAACGCCGTCTTGAAACTCCTTCAATGACTTCCCAGCCTTCGTCTTCCATTCCACGCGCCCGTTCGACGACCGACCAAGCACGACTCCGGCCGCCGTGGATGGTGATGCGAATACGTAGTCCTGACTGAATCGCAACACTCCATCTTGGCTTGCAAGCACGCCGTTCTCCATCAGAGCCAGTCGCAGTTTCACGAGATAGTCATGGCACGACTTCACGTGATCACGAGCAGCGGTACTGCCCTCTCGAACGGTAAAGCCCTGTGGTGATTCGTATCCACTTGCCTGTACGCCACGCGCAGATAGAAGATACTCGGTTGATGATTTGCGAGCCGGTTCTCCCTGTGAGAACACATTGAGTCCGATCACAGGAAAGCAAAGAAGCATTTCCGACAAGAAGCCCTCTGCATCTGCTGCATCGGCTTCAGACATTGACGGCAGCTGCGGGGCATTACCGTTCTGCAGACTGCATCGCTTGGCATCCATGGCGAGCTTCACGAGTCGTGCTTCCAGATACTGCACGTGAGCCTTGTTGAGGTTCTCGTCCTTGCTGGTGAATGCCACACCGTAGATCCAGAACTCCTTCTGCTTTGCGTGACTTTCCAGGCGATTGCGAATGGGGTCGCCTTCACCGATGTACACTGCAGGCAGTCCAGACTCTTCAGGCGAACCAACAAGCACATACACGCCTGTTCGCTCAAGCTCCCGACGGGACTTCGCATCACCGAACAACGAGCGTGGGAACACAAGTCCGCTGCCATTCCAGTTCGACTTTTCAATCACACGAATACCATCGGGGTCACCCGCTGGAAGGAAGATTCGGATGGAGTAGGGTTTGGTCATGCAATGCTTCGTCGATGGTGTATTGATTTGTCAAAGGTTCTCCACCCTACACACTCACACCTGCCTGCAACACGGATGGCGCGTGGCACCAGGCGCTCGTACGACTCCCGCTCGGCAGCCAGCTCGACCGGCGCAATGTCGGGTCCGTGCACCCAGGCTGACCCGCACTCGGCAAACCACTCGAGGGCTATGTGTTTACTGGAGGGTGCGGTAAGGGGCATGGGTGACATGAACTACAGATAGGCAAGTCGTAATACAGCGGCGTCACAGAAAGCCGACACCTTTGTGCACTCGAACTGATTTTGAGCTTGGAAGGTAGTCAGCTGTGTAGGTTACTAAAGGATGTAACTCATCAAAAGATGTGATCGTGTTCCCAGATGTGTGATTACGATGCGCAGTGATGCCTTCATTGAGAATGGCACCGTACTCAATTATTGCGACGAGTTGTTGATGCCAACGTGAGTCGGGATCGTAACTCCTAACCCATCTTTCGAGCACATCGATGATCTTTTCGATACCGGGCCACGCTTGCCGGAAGATCTCAACTCGATTCCACTCCTTCTCGACTCCTTCGCTCATCCTTCGCGTGGTGAGGTGTGTAATCTCACCATTGATTCTCTTCCGAACGGATGGTTCAACGAGCAGTTTGATATCGACCGGGCCGTAATGCGAGATGAGGACATCGTCATCACGCTGAGGCTTCTCCTCCAGCATACTCTCAATGCCTCGCAGATGTATTGCCCACGCTTCGAGAATCGCGAATTGAACCTGTCTCGGATAGTTCATTCCAGTGAAGGTAAGGTCGATGAACATGGAAATCTCGTACACGATGTGTTCGAGGGCGTTGAAGAGAGTTTGATCGTCGTGTTGTTTTGGCATGAACACACAATGCCATACTGACAGAAGTGACATTATTGACTGCAAAGTGGCATGGCGAACACCTGCAGCCTTGAAATCCTCGGAACAGTCAATCTTTCCTAATTTTCCCGCGACACTGATCGATTTTAACTTAGCCAGAGTGATACCTGTTTATGCAGCCTTGCTTGTCATCCTGCGCGCTCTTGTCAATTAGCAATTCAACTCTCTTTGTTGAGAGCCATTGTCGATGTACAATCGCTGATTATGAATGTAGAGGCTGTTCATTTCAACACTGATCTCACTATCCCAGCGAGTCGCTAGCTTCTGCCTTATTGCCTCCATTTTACTTCTATCAGACTTCTTCTTCTCGGTTAACTGCTTTTTCCCGGCAATGGTCGCTTCCCATAGTTGAACCCCAACGTGATGATATTGGTGTTTCCGTTTTCCTGATGACATTCGGTGTGGAAGACGCGGAACGAGCAACGCAGCAGCATCAATTTCGTTTTGCGGCTGGTCGTTGCTTCCCATTAGAGATACCCCCATTGAGACGAATGCATAGCTCCCACTCTCGATTGCCCGCTCGTGAGCGAGCAGAAGCGACAAGACTTCCATATCCATCGAAGAGTTGGGTCCATTTGCGAGTGCACTATCGCGGAGCATTCTTTTCGCGCACAGAATCAGGGAGACTAAACTATTGTGAATTCTAGGAAACAAGTATTTGTTCGGGAACAGCAGAACTTCGGTCCATAGTACCTCCGCTGCTTGTTGCGACTTAATTCGCACGGCGTTTCGATCCTCACTGCTTGCTGAGTAGTGATGAAGCGCGAACAATAGAAGATGAGATCGCTGACTCGTTGGTAATGCATAGATAGAATTACCAAACTTAATTTCTGCATTCACAACATTTTTCTCACTTTTCGTGTGTATCGTATACACTTGCTTCATGGCCTTTTGCAACCGTTCAGGCGGAATATTCAATTTCGTAAGGTGCTTAACAGCATCTCGTGTTTTTGCAGTAACCCTCTCACCGAATAGCGCCTCGAAGACGGACCGGGCCAAGCTGAAAGCTGCTTGGGGACTGCCCTTGATCGGATCAATATCCTTAAACGCTTTAAGGACGGCTAATGCATGCGGTCTATTCGATTTATCTTCGTACCAGTTTGTGACGTATGCGCTTCCATCGTGACAGCGGAAGCTGATGACTCTATCTCTGGAAAACTTCTTCAGTGCTTTCTTTTGAAGACTGCTGATGACGACGCCCGATCTTTGTTCAGTTTCTTGTGTATCAGAACCAACACCAACACGCCAAGTCATCAAGTTTCTCGTGTGAATCGCATCATGGACTAGTCTGCCCGCTTTTCTGCTGGCAACTTTGGTCAGCAGCACATCATCGGTCAGAGTTTGTCCATTTAGACCAAACAATTCTTCAAGTGTCAATTCATCGTTCAAAAGCATGTGAGCGAGGTAAGTCTGCAGGGGAACAGACACGGATAGGCTCTCCGGGGTATGGTAGACAAATGTTGACATGTAAGAAACGAGATTTCTAAGGAGCTGCCAATCGCGATGTTCACTATCTGGAAGCTGCACTAAGCGATCGACGTCGAAGCTTGTTCTAACTGTTCCGGCGAAAGCGAGATCTCTAGGTATGTAGTCCAATCGGTTCAGATTCGCGATCGCTTTATCGAAGGCACAGTTTGGAGCGACAAGCATCTTGATTGTTTCATCTCTGGGTTCAGGCTTTAAACCAGTATTCTTATCTACGGTTATTACTGGCTTTGATTTGGTCGACCGCAAGTACTTAAGCGCTGCTATCCAACGATGGATCCTGCTTCCATCACCACTATCCAGCAGCTCCTTAAACCAACTCTGCGCAGCGCGGCTATCAGCCTTCTTTGCTTCACAGAATGGTTTCTTGCAGACGTTACACACCGAAATGGAATCGAATACCGGTTTGAACATCTGTTCGACCCGAATGGCAAACTGGGAGTCTAGCTTGCAGGCTATCATGACTGCGCTCTCAGCATCATAGCTAAGAGCCGCATGACCAGTTTGTCTGAAACACAGATTAACCCAGAATGACCCAAGCAGTTGCTTAGGAAGCCCATCACCTACCTCTACTCGTGACAGCTTGTCGTAGATTCTATACATTCCAATGAGATGGTCATGACGAGTGTGTTTTGAAATGTCTTTCTTTAACGCCATTACTCCCAAACTGCGAATGTCTTTTAGGCGCTTAAACTCGGACGCGTAGCGTTCATACAGTTCTCTCTGATACCCCTTGAGGTGAACCTCACAGCTATTAGCTGTATCGATAAAACTAAGCTCACTGCCCATTCGCGCATTTCTCCTGTTGAGTAATTAAACTTGTCTTGCAGTAATCACCCGATCAGTCTGCCCCCCCACCCTCACCTCCCCGCCCACAAGCTTCGGCAGAAGTGTGTCGCGGAGGGTTGAGAGCGTGCGGGATTGGATGTTGTTGTTGATTAGTTGATTGTGAATTGGCTGCATTGCATTCGTCATAGCTGTGATGAGTTCGGCACCCGGCAACAGCACGAGTGCTTCGGTCAGGTGTCTGCGCTGTATGTGGCCCATTGTGGTGGCCTTATCCGCGGCTATCTCTCGGAACTCAGGTAAGTGATGGCGGAGCCATTGATAGTAGAACCATTTCGGTGTTCCGCTCGAGGTTACCTTGAATAAGTGTTGATTCAGAGCACCACTTCCTCCACACCACAGCTCGACCTCAAGACTGCCGGACCAAGAAAAGAGAACGTCACCATCCTCAATGATGTAATCGCCTGGAATCTCCGAACTGCATTCATCAGCTCCAACGGTGTTACCGGATCGCAGCTGAGCGATTTTGATGACCCTAAGCGTCTGACCTCCGGACGCTGGATATTTCTGTAAGGCAAGTCCATTCAGGAACGTTGCGATAGAATCCAACGCCTTTACCTCCCACCCTTCCGGTATAGGCCCCAGCTCGCTGTCTACGAGGCGGTCGGGGAAGAGAGCTGCAGTGGCGGCGTCCATGCCGGAAGGGGTGCGACCCTCCATCTTTGCGCGGACGGGATCGAAGTCTACAAACCAGCTCTTGAAGAGGGCGCGCGCCATCTGCTCGAGTGTTTCGTTCATCTTGCGGTTGAGCTCGATCTTGTCGTCGAGATCACCGAGGATCTTTGCGATGCGACGCTGTTCGGGGAGAGGTGGGACAAGAATTTTGAGCGCATGCGCGGCATCTCTATTGAGTCCAGGAACAGCACTGTCTGCATTCATTGAATACAATGGGAGCGTTCTGAGTAGGTAGAACGTGAATCTCAAATCGCGCGTTTCAGGATCATCGACGATGTAGAATGTTGTGTCTATTGGCCAGAATGGAGATGTAGCAAACGTGACACTGCCAATATTGCCCTTTCGGCCAACAACGATTCCTTTCCCATTTACTAGCGGAGTAGCGTGAGTATCGATAACACCCGCTGAGCTAATGACCATGACATCACCAGTAACTCTAATCTCTGCTGGTAGATTTTTGCCATAGTTGAGTTGAGCAAATGCTCCAAGAGTGCTTGTGTGCCATTGCAAGAAGTATGTCATCTTGTTTGATTCGATGAGTTCTAATGAGATGGATGCGATACTTAAGGGTCAATCTTATGCGATTCAGCAAGCCTTCGAATAATTTCCCTCTCCGTTCTTTCCCTGAGCTTAGGATCAACAATCTGAAGGTACTCGGTTGCATTGAATCCATCACCGCGTCGTCTATTCTGCCTAGGTTCCAGACCTTCAATCAAGATTGCCTCAAGTGCGATAGCAACAACCTCAACCGAAAGGCTGCGATCGAAGCTATTTTCAACTATTGATGAATCGTCGTTTACATCCAACATCCCGAACCAAGAGAATCTGTCCCAGCGGCCAGATAGTCGATTCGTTGTGTGATCAAGCAGTCGCTGAGAAAGGCGCTCCGTCGTTGTTCGTCCAACGTAAACAACTTCCCTAACATCGTGTAGCATGTAAACACCAATTTGTTTGGCGAAGTCTACTGGCTTAGCGCCTCGCTGTTGAACACCAAGTAGTTTCGGTGTTGAATATGCCCAATCTATTGCGTCTCTCCTCCAATACATGCCAAATGCTCTGATCACACCGTCGATTGCCGCGGAGCCTGAGGCATTGTTATCGCCATCTTGATTGTCCTTCATGCCAGACCCTCTGCTCTGATTACGGAGCATATACAGGCCTTTCCCCACCCTCAGAAAGATCGACGCATCCTGCATATCCTTTATGTCACCACTGATATAGGTGTTGACCGTCGTTGCAGGTGTAGCACCAACATCGATTCGCAACCTTTTATCTACAATATCTTGTGCAATTGTTGAATAGTGAACTCCCTCGTCATAGTGAGAGAGAACTTCAACAATAGCATCACGCCACGGCTTGTTTCGCCTCTTCGACTTGCTTTGTTTCACAGGTTCTTTCTTCATGCTCTCTTTCCTTTCAGAGTTTGTGAGTTAGTAGATATCATCAACTCAGATGGCTTAAGTGAATAAACGCTGGCGAGCCATAGATACTGCCGTGGATTCCCAAAGTGAATGATCCGCAACACGCCTGACCACTATAGAAGTGTCTGGTTGCGACTTGGCGGAGCGCAAATGAGTCCAACATATCTCGGTCATAAATCCCGTAAGAATCTCAGTGACAGCCACCTCCCACTCACCACTCATACCCAAGCCCCTTCAAGTTGTTCCGGATCTCCTTCTCAAGGCGAGCTGATTCGGCGAAGTGGGTGGAGAGTTCGGCGGTGAGACGCTTCATTTTGTCGTCGAAGGGTTCACCGTCGTCTTCGATGGCTTCGGCGCCGACGAAGCGGCCGGGGGTGAGCACGTAGCCGTGCTTGGCGATGTCCGTGATGGATGCCGATGCACAGAAACCCGGAACGTCCTCATACGCGGGGTCACCCTGCTCCCATGCGCGGTACGTGCTGACGATGCGTGTGATGTCGACATCGGTGAGCTCGCGGTGCACGCGGCTGGTCATCTGGCCCATCTTGCGGGCATCGATGAACAGGACAGCCCCCTGACGCTGCTTCTGCTTCTTCATGAACCACAGGCACACGGGGATCTGCGTACTGTAAAAGAGCTGGTTCGGCAGTGCCACCATGCAGTCGATGAGGTCGGCTTCGAGCAGGGCCTGACGGATCTCGCCTTCGCCGCTCTGGTTGGAGCTCATGCTGCCGTTGGCAAGCACAAAGCCGGCCTTGCCTTTGGCGGAGAGATGGTGGAGGAAGTGCTGCACCCAGGCGAAGTTGGCGTTGCCCTTCGGCGGCGTGCCGTACTTCCAGCGCACGTCGTCGTCCTTGCGGAACCAGTCGCTGTCGTTAAACGGCGGATTGGCGATCACGAAGTCGGCCTTCAAGTCCGGATGCAGATCCCTGCGAAACGTATCCGCATGCTCGGGTCCGATGTCGGCCTCGATTCCACGAATCGCCAGGTTCATTATGGCCAGACGCCGCGTGGTGGGGTTGCTTTCCTGACCGTACACGGCGATGTCGCCGATCTTGCCGCCATGGGCTTCCACGAACTTCTCGCTCTGCACGAACATCCCACCCGAGCCGCAGCAGGGATCGTAGATGCGACCCTTGTAGGGGGCAAGCATTTCTACGAGTAGGCGCACAATACACGATGGCGTGTAGAACTGTCCGCCGTTCTTTCCTTCGGCACTGGCGAACTGCGTCAGGAAGTACTCGTACACTCTTCCCAGCACATCCTTCGAACGGTTGGCGGCATCGCCCAGACCGATCGTGCTGACGAGGTCGACGAGTTCTCCGAGCCGGTCCTTATCCAGTGCCGGACGTCCGTAGTCTTTCGGGAGCACACCCTTCAGACGCGGGTTATCGCGCTCGATGGCCACCATCGCCTCGTCGATCAGCGTACCGATCGTCGGCTGACGTGCATGGTCTTTGAGAAAACCCCAGCGTGCCTCTTTCGGCACCCAGAACACACCCTTCGCGCGGTACTCATCGGCATCTTCGGGGTCGGCCCCAGCATACTCCCCCGCCCCCTGCACCAGAAGGTTGTACATCTCCTCGAACGAATCCGAGATGTACTTCAGGAAGATGAGTCCCAGCACCACATGCTTGTACTCGCCCGCGTCCATGTTGTTGCGCAGCTTATCGGCCGCCTGCCACAACGTGGCCTCAAACCCGATCGTTGCCGTGGATGCTTGCTGTGCAGATTTCTTCTTTGCCATTGCTACCTACTACGTGCGAAGACGCGTATCAAAATCCGTCGTGGTCTAACGGGTGCTAATGTACAGCACCCCGCCAAGCGTTGTGCGCACAGTTTTTCAACATAGACCGAGGTGGATAATGATCGGATACCGATACCGTTCCTCCTGAGGTTTGTTTCTATCCTGTCATGATCTGGCTTAATTATGAGTGCGAGCCTACTTGCTCTCCGTCAACAACTTCTTGATCATCGACTCGACAGTCCCATTGCTGACACATGTGAGGACAACGGTCCTGTCAATTCCCGGAGAAAAGTTCACCGTTACCCGTGTTCCGGCACCAATATCGATCCGATCAGATTCCATTACAACCGTCAGCTGCGCACCGGCTGCTCCAAATCCGAGCGGTTTGCGTCCACAGTCTACTACGGGCGTGGAATAGCTAACTCCACTCCATCCGTCATACTTATACCCTTGCATCTGATCAATACTGTTGGCCGTTGCAGAGATAATCGTCTGTGAATTCTCTGTGATGTTGAATCCATTCTTTGTCATCCACTTCTGTAGTCGTGATGCTACCTCAGCACGCTCAATCTTCACGACGAACTCACGCTCCACCTGATACTGCTTGGGCTGATAGGAAATACACCCAACCATGATGCTCATTACCATGGCTATTGATACGATGCGTAGGATAGCTCTCATGCGACCTCCTAAAGAATACTTGTTCATTCCGCTCATTGCGGTACAAACATCGTCCGATGGGCGACGCATCATGTCGTGTGTGTTTTACGCTATGGTTTCAGGTTTCAGGTTTCAGGTGTGAGGTGTGGGGTGTGAGGTCAATGCCATCCGGGCATGTAGGGGCGACCCTACGTGGTCGCCCATTCGTGATGGTGCATCGTACATTTTGTTCCCACGTTCCCCCGGGCCGGCGTACCTAGGCCGTTGGCCTAGGCTGGTATGGGTCGCGCCGTTGGCGCTCTTAACGTCATCCGTGAATGTCATATCTCGTGCTATCGGTTGCCCTATTCCAGCCCGATCGTTAAGGGCCAACGGCCCGTTCGATCGTTAAGGGCCAACGGCCCGCTCCATACCAGCCTAGGCCGTAGGCCTAGGTATGTGTCGCGCCGAGCGATCACGTAATGAGTTGATCGTTATCACCAAACATTTTCCATTGCATGTCCACGTTTTCCCGGGCATTCTCCACGTGAGGTCCTTCGTCGCCTTCGGCTCCTCAGGATGACGCGGCGTTGCGCTGCGCGCAGGTTTCAGGTTTCAGGTTTCAGGTTTCAGGTTTCAGGTTTCAGGTTTCAGGTTTCAGGTAGACATCGCCTAGCACGCAATGGAATTACTAGCCCCGGGCCTTGGCCCGGGGTGGGAGCGAACGATAAGCACAGCGCGATGCACGATCACGAATGATCAATACTAGCCCCGGGCCTTGGCCCGGGGAACACAATTGGCGATACGCGTTTATTCGTAATGGATTAACAGCGTCGCCGCGTCATCCTGAGCCGCGCAGCGGCGAAGGACCTCACGGGCGCTGCGCGCAGGTTTCAGGTTTCAGGTTTCGGGTTTCAGGTGTGAGGTCCCTCGTCCCTGACGGGCGAGACTGCGTCTCGCCCCTACCGGTCATTGGTCATTCTGCGAGCCAGCGACGTGCCCATTCATCTGCTTCCAGCTCCTGGTGAGACGTTGGGCGCGAGCCATGGATGTCGTCGAGGTACACGGTAGTGCGGTCTGTTCGGTCAGTGCCATGCAAAAGAATGTGCGCCGCTTCGTGGAAGAAGGTGAACCAAAACGCTTCGGGGTCGGCGTGGTTGGGTGATATCTGAATGAGGGGCCGGACCGAGCCGAGCCAGCGGGCAACACCGTGGACGCGGACGTTGCGAAGTGCTGGAACGAGCACGAAGCACACACCCGATTGAAGAAGATACTTCTTGATATGCGCAGACACCTCCGTTGGCGTTCGTGACGTTAGCCGCCGTATGCGCTCAAGTGCCGAGATGAATAGACCACCGTCGTATTTCGCACAGTGTTGCCGCTCTGCCTCTCGCTCACCGAGACGAAGCCAGGATGTGAGTGCGCCGAGATCCGCATCGGCGTGGCCGGTTCGACGAAATGCGAGACGCACACCACCGTAATGTGCCCGCCATTCATCAGGCGAGGCAACACCGAAAAAGCGCAGGCACTCCTCTACATTCGCGGCTCGGTTGGCCGCAGAAAGACTTCGATCCGATAGCACTCCGAGTGTCATCAGTTCGCGCACCGGTAGCTCAGTGAGCCACGAGCCCCATGAGGCAAGGAGCGCCTGCTGCTCCAACCGGTTCTGCTGCGTCTGATAATTCATCTCGAGTGCAAGCCAGAATTCCATCCCACTTCCCAGCACGCGCTCAAGACGCTTCGCTGCATCAACGGTGATGGGCACCTTGCCCGTGATCAGCTGACTGACGTGCTTCTGCGTGTACCCCAGACGCTCGGCAAACTCACGCTGCTGCCAGCCCCGTTCCTCAAGAACATCGCTAATGGTATTGCCAGGGGGCGACACCCAGTCCGGCTGAAATGCCGTGTTATTCCTATCCATGGTAATCTCCGATGTAAACGATTCGGACCGCCTGTATGCTCCACCAATCGATCGATCCATCGCGCAAGAGTGGAACTTGATCGTCCGCCGGCTCGAACACCAGACGGTGTCCACCATGCAGACGCATGGCAAACAACCCCGCTCCTTTACCAACAAGTGGATGCGGATCGCCTGCAAGAAGGTCCCGTGCCGATCTCGCCGCAGCGATCTCACTCAGCCGAGTGCGCAACCTACGTGCACTGATTGCCCCAAGCCGTCGCTCACCCTCCTGCTGATGCTCACAAAGCTTCCGTATCGCAGGGGATGCAAAGAATATCTGCACACTCCAGCACTCCTTTCAATTTACCGATTCGGTAAATCTTATACAAGACGTCGCGCCCTTTCCCGGTGGCGTTTTCGCCTATGTGCCTTATCGAGTGTCAAACGTGACGACCGGCGCTGCGCGCAGGTTTCAGGTTTCAGGTTTCAGGTTTCAGGTTTCAGGTGTGGGGTCAATGCCATCCGGGCATGTAGGGGCGACCCTACGTGGTCGCCCATTCGTGATGGTGCATCGTACATTATGTTCCCACGTTCCCCCGGGCCGGCGTACCTAGGCCGTTGGCCTAGGCTGGTATGGGTCGCGCCGTTGGCGCCCTTAACGTCATCCGTGAATGTCATATCTCGTGCTATCGGTTGCCCTATTCCAGCCCGATCGTTAAGGGCCAACGGCCCGTTCGATCGTTAAGGGCCAACGGCGCGTTCGATCGTTAAGGGCCAACGGCGCGTTCGATCGTTAAGGGCCAACGGCGCGTTCGATCGTTAAGGGCCAACGGCCCGCTCCATACCAGCCTAGGCCGTAGGCCTAGGTATGTGTCGCGCCGAGCGATCACGTAATGAGTTGATCGTTATCACCAAACATTTTCCATTGCATGTCCACGTTTTCCCGGGCATTCTCCACGTGAGGTCCTTCGTCGCCTTCGGCTCCTCAGGATGACGCGGCGCGGCGCTGCGCGCAGGCGCAGGTGTGAGGTGTGGGGTGTCGGGTGTGAGGTGTGAGGTGTGAGGTGTGAGGTGTGGGGTGTGGGGTCCCTCGTCCCTGACGGGCAATCGTCGTGGGTTCGCAGCATGCTGCGAACCTACTCCCTCACCTTGTGCCACCAGCTGGTGTCGCTCAGGACCTCTGACCAGTGGACAGGGTTGCGGCAGCTGTCGAGATGCACGAGGGAGTTGGGCCAGTAGCCATTGGTGTCGACCGCGTACTGGCATCCGTCGAGCACGTAGCGGTTTTCGAGCAAGGCCTTGCGGGCAGCGGCATCAAGTCGATCCTGCTCACTTGCCTCGCTCTGCCGCATGTACCCGATGATGAGGATCGCTTCCAGAAGCATAAGACCCGCTACGATAAGGATCTTCTTGAAACGTGATGGTTGGGGTACGGTCATGATGCTGATCTGTTTGATCTACGAGTAATGATGCCGATGGGCCAGACAATAAAGAGAAGCTGCACTGGCAGACGTAGCCACGCCAGCCAGAGCGGAATGGTGATCGAGGGATGCGCGATCACCTCGTGGTGCGTGATAACATACACATGCACGGGCATATACAGCGTCATGAGCGCGGCCAGGGACATCCAGGCCATGCGCCGACGCTTCGGGTGCCAGAGTGCGAGGGCGATCATCATCTCCACGATGGCCGATGCGCTCACCGCTTCACTGGCAAGGGGCAGGTACGACGGGTAATAGGCCAGAAACCACTCAGGTATGAACCAGTGCGCAAGAGCGGCCGAAACAAGGAGCCCCGTCCAGAAGATGCGCGAGAGAAATTCAAACCGCACGATTGACATTATCGCAGCGGGAAGCCGGCCTTGCGGGCGTGGTTGAGCATGATCCCGAACGGGATCCACCAGATAAGGTCGTTCGGGATGAGCGTCCAGCCAAACGCTGCAGGAGCCGTGCCCATCATGATGTTGTAGACGTAGCCGAGCGGACCAAACACCTTGCCCATGAGTCCGATAGCCACAATGGGCCAGTGCCGCACATAGTCGTACGAGGCCCAGTAATAGGCCAGACCATAGAGGCCGATCACCATGCCCAGGCCCTGCCAGACCATCGGGTGGTTCATCGGCGTCATGCCCATGAGCTCAAAGAAACTGTTCGGTGCAAGCACCTGCCATGCACCCCATGCGAGGTTGTAGATGGCCGCGAGACGAAGGATGGAGGTCATAATTACAGAATTACAGAATTACAGAATTACAGAATTACAGAATTACAGAATTACGGAAGTACTGAATTACGGAAGTACTGAATTACGCAGTGCGCTGGGACATGTGGGCAAGTAGCTCCATCTACGTTTGCTCTGACTGTCGTTGTTCAAACAATGCTATCCGGTTGCCCTCGATGTCGATGAACTCGGCCACGAAGCCGAATTCATTATGGGTCTTGGGATAGTGGAGATGTCCACCATGCATGAGCACCTTCTGCAGGGTGGTGTCGATACTGTCAGTTGCGAAGTAGATGATAACTCCCTGGCTGCTGGGGTGGTAGGCGTCGCCCTTGGCAAGTGCGCCAGATATACCCGGGCCTTCTGTTGACGTGGAGAAGAAGGCCATGTCGTTTCCATCAACGACCATCGTCTCAAACTCGCACTCAAAGACATCACGGTAGAAGCACATTGCCCGATCCATTTCACGAACGGGAATCTCAAAGAATACGACAGCTGGAGTGGGCATTGGGTGCCTCGTATGGTGACCTGCCAAAGATAGTACCCCGTACCTTCCTGCCCTATCTTTGTGCCATGCGACACTTCATAACGTTATTGAGCATTTCAGCTGCGCTGACATGTCACGCTCAGCCCCTTGAGCCAAAGCAGGCCTATCCGTTTACTGTAAAGCAGATCCACAGCGGACATAGTCTGACGGACCCTCTGTTCTATCCGAACTGGCCCGGACAATACGTCAATCTGATGGCTGCGGTAACGGGACAGAGCGCGTGGCAGCTGATCGATCGCGTGATCGGCAAGTCCACCATACCGGGGTCGGCCATGGCTGCGCGCTGGACCAAGCCGCCGGGAGGCACATCTCCGGATGCGCGACACGGCATCGGCAACTGGGAGCTTCTGTCGATCACCGAGAGAGTGCCGCTTCTCTACGAAGGCGGCAGCACGCAGCAGTGGTACATCACCGGCATCCAGGAGCAGCGTAATGCGCTGTCGCTGTTTGTGAATAACGCCTGGACGCAGGGCAATGGCGGGAAAGGGGCTCCAACACTCCTTTGGACGACGTGGGTGAACATCGACGGCTCAAACGGCGACTTCCGGAAAATGCTCGACGTGCAGGGTCTGGAGTGGGAACGCATGCAGGACCATGCCAACGAGCGGCGTCCGTCCGGCGCACCACCCGTGTACCTCATCCCCGGACACAAGATGATGGCCCGCCTGTATGATGACGTCGCCAAGGGGCTTGTGCCGGGCATCACATCCATCAATCAGTTCTTCAGCGACAACATCCATACCAATGAGCTCGGCGCCTACGCTATAGCGATGATCCACTACGCCTGCATCTACAACAAGAGTCCGCTTGGCCTGCCTACGAAGCTTATCCCGAACGCCACGGCAACAACGCTTATCCCCTCTGCCGAACTGGCTGCCTACCTGCAGAGCATGATCTGGGAGGTTGTTACAACCTATGACCGCACAGGTATCGTCGGCACAACATCCGTGGATGAGGTGATCGTCAACAACGGTATCACCGTCTTCCCCACCCCCGCCCACGACGTGGTAACGATCAGCCTGCCGGCGCCGGTATCGCAGCGCATGTCCATCCGCATCTATGACGTTACCGGCACGCACGTGACTTCGAGCAGCATTCCTCAGGGGGCTTCCTCTGCGACCATCAATATCAGCCCCCTTCCCCCGGGTTTGTATGCGATCACGGCCGCATCAGATTCCACCACGCAAACCACCATGGTGGTGAAGCGCTGAGCGCTGAGCGCAGGTGTGAGGTTTGGGGTTTTGGGTTTCAGGTTTCAGGTGTGAGGTGTGAGGTGTGAGGTGTGAGGTTGCTAATGCCCAACACGCAATGGATTTACTAGCCCCGGGCCTTGGCCCGGGGAACGCAATGGGCGATACGCGTTTATTTCGTAATGGATTAACAGCGCGGCAGCGTCATCCTGAGCCGCGAAGCGGCGAAGGACCTCACGGGCGCAGATTTCAGATTTCAGGTTTCAGGTTTCGGGTTTCAGGTTTGAGGTCATCCGTCATCGGTCATCCGTCATCGGTCATCCGTCATCCGTCATCCGTCATCGGTCATCCGTCATCCGTCATCCGTCATCCGTCATCCGTCATCCGTCATCGGTCATCCGTCATCGGTCATCCGTCATCGGTCATCCGTCATCGGTCATCCGTCATCGGTCATCCGTCATCCGTCATCCGTCATCGGTCATCCGTCATCGGTCATCCGTCACCGGTCATCCGTCATCGGTCATCCGTCATCGGTCATCCGTCATCGGTCATTATCCTGCAGCTCCCTGCTTCGCACACTAGAACGGCTGATGCGGGAGCCGTCTCATACGGATACATGGCCGGTGCGAGCAGGGCTTCGGCGGTGACGTCGGTTGGACGGTGGATGAAGACGGCGGAGGGATCGAAGGGCGACATAAACCGGCGGTGGGCGGCGTGGGCATCGGAGCCGGTGGCGCAGAAGAAGACCTCTTTTGTGCCGTGCAGGAGCGTGTCCCACACGCTCAGGAGCATGCAGAAGCCGGGGGCAAGGCGCGCAAGGTTGGTGCCGTAGGTCTGCACGCACTGACGTGCGGCGTTTTCGAAGTCGGTGTCGTGACAAATAGAGCCGAGGCTGGCAAAGAGCCATGCAGCCATGCTGTTGCCGCAGGGGTAGGCGCTGTCGTAGCCCGTCTTCTGGCGCACGGGCACGTCCGACACGCCGGATGAGGTCATGCGCAGAGCCCCCTCGTCATCACGGAATTCTTGAAGCACTCGGTGGGCACTGGCCACAGACTCAGCAAGGTACGTTGATGTGCCGGTGGTCTGATACAGCTCAACGCTTGCCCAGCCCATCATGGCTACGTCGTCGAGTAAGGGGCTGATAGCCCCCTGACCATTGCGCATGCGGTGGACGGTGAGCGGATGATCGAAGGCCTGCCATGCGCGCTCGGCCATGGCCGTGAGCTCGGGCGCATCAAATGCGCGACCGGCACGCGCAAGCGCGCCGATCATCAGGCCGTTCCAGTCGGCAAGCTGCTTGTCGTCGGTAAGGGGCGGGATGCGTCCCGCGCGCTGGGCAAGCAGCTCCCGACGCAGTGCATCCCACGAGGAGGAGGCGCAGAGCTCTCGCAGGCGATTGGTCTTTACATGCAGGATGTTCGACGGCATCGGGTTGCCCGTTGCCTCGTCGGCAAAGTTGCCCGCGGCGTGCACGTTCAGCAGTGAGAGCATATCCCGGTCGTCCGTGGGGATCTCGCTCTCGAGCCACACATAGTACTTGCCCTCTTCGCCTTCGCTGTCGGCATCCTGGGCTGAGTAAAACGCTCCGTTCTCGCCCGTCATGTCGCGACGTAGATACTCGGCGATCTCCATCACCACCTGACGGTACAGCGGATCCTGCGTCAGCTGCCAGGCCTCCGTATAGGCCATCATCATCATGGCCTGATCGTAGAGCATCTTCTCAAAGTGCGGCACCAGCCACTCGCGATCAGTGCTGTACCGGTGGAAGCCAAAGCCCACCTGATCGTAGATGCCACCGGCACGCATCGCATCAAGCGTGGCGCAGACCATGCTCAGAAGCCCCTTATCCCCCGTGCGATGGGCAATCCGCATCAGCACCTGAAGGTGATGGGGCGAGGGGAACTTGGGCTTGACCGAGAAGCCGCCGTACACGTCATCGAACATCCGACGGTGATGATCTGCCAGAACCTCGAAGACGTTCTCCGGCACGGCTCCGCGGAACGACGCCTCGGCCTGATGCTGCAGAGCGGTGGTGATCTCCTTTGCTGTGTCGATCACCTTGGCGTGATCGAGCACCCAGACTTCCTTAAGACGAGCCAGCAGATCCAGAAAGCCCAGACGTCCACCATGCGAGTAGCGGGGGAAATACGTGCCGGCAAAGAATGGCCGACGCTCGGCGTCCATGAGAATGGTAAGGGGCCAGCCACCATGTCCGGTGAGCGACTGACAGACGTCCATGCACATGGCATCCACGTCCGGACGTTCCTCACGGTCGACCTTGATGCTAACGAAGTTTGCATTGAGATACGCCGCCACGTCATCGTCCTCGAACGACTCACGCTCCATCACGTGACACCAGTGGCACGTCGCATAGCCAACACTCACGAAGAGCGGCTTATTCTCTACACGTGCCTTTTCGAATGCCTCCTCGCCCCATGGATACCAGTCCACCGGGTTGTAGGCATGCTGCAACAGATACGGCGACGCCTCGTTGATCAGGCGGTTCGGCGCGCGCTCGGATGTCATGCTTTGGAATAGACCTTGGAGATCGTCGGGATCAGATACTCGTTGAAAGCGCGGTCCATGTCATAGTCCGGACTCCAGCCCCAGTCGCGCCGTGCTGCCGAGTCATTCACGTCAGCACACCACGAGTCGACGATCGCCTGACGCTTTGGATGCGGCGCGTAGCTGATCTCGGCGTTCGGGAAGGCCGACTTGACCTTTGCCGCGATCTCTTCTGCCGAGGGGGCGAAGGCACCAATGTTATAGACGCGCTGCGTGAGGTTGTCCATCGGCGCAGCGGCCAGATCCAGCAGGGCCTTGACGCCGTCCGGCATGGCCATGAATGGGATGCGTGCATCCGGACGCACGAAGCAGGCATAGGCCTTGCCCTGTGCCGCGGCGTGGATCATCTCCGGCGCGTAGTCACTCGTGCCCCCTGTCGGCACCGTTGTAGCCGAGATCAGTCCCGGGAAACGCAGGGCACGGAAATCCAGCACCTTTGCTCCGGCCTCGTCCGTGAGCTGACCAAACCGGTCGCTCATGTACCCACCGAGTTGCTCACAGTAAACTTTGTTAATACCATACATCGTCGTCGGCTGCAGGTGTTCGAATTCCGTCACTGCGCCGGCGGCGTTCTTGGCTTCCACCGACTTCATGCCATAGACGGCGATGGTGCTCGGGAAGAGGAACTTTACGGCCTGGCCCGTGCGCGTGCCGATGCGGCGGGCCATCATCAGAAGGCCCATCGTGCCGTTGACGTTCACCTGGTGGGCCAGCGCCGGGTTCTTTTCCGAGCTCGTCGAGAGCAGCGCCGCCAGGTGATAGATCTCGTCGATGTCTTCCGTTTCCAGCTCTGCAACGACGGCCGGGTCGGATACGTCACCCTGCACGCTTCGGTGCACCAGCTCGGCCAGTCCATGACCAAGGGGCGAAAGGTCCAGCGCGATGATGCGCCGGTCAGATTGCTTGGAAAGGGTTTCGAGAAGGCTGTGGCCAATCTCACCATTGGCACCGGTAACAAGGGTTGTAATCATAGGCGACAAAACTACGGAGATTGCCGCAAGGGGGCGTACAGCCGCGAATACTCCAGCAGGCCTTGCTGCTGCCAGACGTAATCCTGATCATGCTCGGGATAGCGGCGAACAAGCGATCCATAGCGGTGCAGCGCGGGTGTGGACCAGTACCACTGCAACAGGATCACGAACTGGTCGTTGGAGCCAAGCGCGCAGCACATCGGCAGCACCACATTCACCAGGATCTCGCGGCGCAGGGCAGCCCCCTCACCGGCGATGCGAACCCGTTCCGATCGCGCTACAGCGTCGAACAGGTCCGATCCGGCAAGTCCAACGGCCTCATGCACGAGCCTGCCCATGGGCGATTCCGGCAGCAGCTTCCGCAGATTGCGCATGTGCTCTTCGCCGATCGGATGCGTGCGCTTGCGGCGGATGCGATCGAGCCATTCGGACATCATTGCCACCAGCGCCTCGGACGCGCCAAGGCGGTCGATCAGCTCCAGAGCCCGCTGCATGTTGCGCTGCAGGCGCAGCAGCGCCGCACGCTGGATCTCCTCGATGGCCTCACCCGTGCCGGCCAGTGCCGGCTCGGTGCGACGCAGCGAGCGCACCACGTCCATGTAGGGCACTACGAGCGTCCAGGGAATGCGCTCTACCGGCGCATTGTCCTCCAGCACCACATGCAGGATAACCTCATCGTAACGTCGGTCGCGGGCATGATCATGCTGCGCCCAGGAGGATGAGCGCACATGGAACTCTCCGGCGCCAACCGTGACGACGCCGTCTGCGAGCACGGCCATGTGCTGATAGTCCGGTCCCTCGTGCACATTCACGGTACCCGGTGAAATGATCTGGATGACCTGACCGTTGGTGCAGGTCCAGCGACGTCCGCCCCGTGCCAGCGCACGATGCGCCGCGCGCTGCAGCAGACGTTCCGGCAAGTGTTCGATAGCCATAAGACATCTCCGTTTGATGTCCTATGTGCAGAGATGGGGGGTTAACGTGACGTGAGCAGGGTGCTCAGGCGACGTGCCTCGGCGGCGATACTGTCGATACACGCCGCAGAATCATCAATGTACAGCAGCCCACGCGAGACGTTATAGACGGCCGGGCCGTTTCCGTTGGCCTCCAGCGTTTGGGCTGCATCGCCCCCTTGCGTTCCGATCCCGGGGATCAGAAACGGCACATCCGGAAAGAGTCCGCGCACATGAGCCAGCTCCTTCGGGCTGGTAGCGCCCACCACAAAGCCCACGTCTGCCGAGCGCTGCCACGTCAGGGACGTGCGCATCACACGCTCGTAGAGCGGCATGCCGCCGACGTCCAGACGCTGAAAATCCTGTGACCCAGGATTCGACGTCAGACCCAAGATGTAAACCATTTTAGCTTCCCACGCCAGGAACGGCTCCACCGAATCACGTCCCATGTAGGGGGCCACCGTGATGGCATCGGCGCGCAGGTCTGCAAAGCCCGCCGTAGCGTAGGCAGCCGAGGTATTGCCGATGTCGCCTCGTTTGGCATCAAGGATCACGTAGCTCGTATTGCAATGTTCACGCACCGCATACAGCGCGTCGATTCCAACGTGTCCGTATTTCTCATAAAAGGCTACGTTTATCTTAAAACATGCCGCATAGGGACGCACCGCGTCGATCACATCAACTGCAAATCGTTGCATGTCATCAGGTTGCCCGCGGTAGGGGGCTGGCAGCTTGTCCCGGTCAAGGTCGAGTCCGACACAAAGTCCACTGGGAGGAATCATGGTCAAAAATAGCCCCCTCCCGTAAAGAACACGATATATTTCCCCATGATAAACGAAACGTTCGGGCCCTTCGTTCTATCACCTGTCCCCTCATATATGACGTGTGGCCGTCCCCCAGATACGGCCCCCAGAACCGAAAGGCCACACGATCACCACAGACGCCCGAGCTCCACACTCCCCTCCCCTGAGTTAGCCGGGCGTCTCTTTTTTTGTCCAGTGCATAGTTTCGCAGTTCTGTCGCTGCGACACTCCTCCCTTTTTGAAGGTTCTTTCATGTTCTCTGCCTGCTTCCGCTGGGCTCTGGCCGCCTTGATACTCACATCCTTCCTTGTCGGCTGTTCATCAACGCCGCCGCCACCGCAGATGGCCGACAAACCTGCGTCGGACAAGGAAAAGAAGATCAAGCCCTATGACAAGGTTGTGACCAAGGAGGCCGTGTCGGACTCGGGACTGTTCATCGTGCACCGCATCGACGAAAAGGTTCTCTACGAGATCCCCACGTCACGCCTGGGTAAAGAGCTGCTTCTTGTGAGCCGCATTGCCAAGACACCGCAGGTGGGCTATGGTGGCGAAGAGAACAACACCGAGGTGATCCGCTGGGAGCGCAAGTACGACAAGATCCTGCTGCGCACGATCTCCTATGTGAACGTAGCGGCCGACTCGGCACCGATCTCGCGTGCCGTCAAGGCCGCCAATTTCGAAGAGATCATCCGTGCGTTTCCGATCCAGGCCTACAATAAGGACACATCGGCCGTGGTGATCGACGTGACGGAGCTTTTTACGTCGGACGTCGGCATCCTGACGCCGGGACGTGGGGTGCGTCAGGAGTACAAGATGGGCGGGCTCGACAAGGAGCGTTCGTATGTGGAGTATGCCAAGAGTTTTCCGACCAACATCGAGGTCGAAAACGTTGTGACCTTTTCTGCAGAAGCCCCATCTCAGAATAGCGCATCAAAGACCATGACGTTCACGATGCACCACTCGATGGTGCAGCTTCCCGAGACGCCGATGCTACCGCGTCTGTCGGATCCGCGCGTAGGTTTCTTTGCACTGCGTCAGACCGATTACGCACGTCCGGAATCCGAAGCCGTCACCCGCGAGTATATTCTTCGCTGGCGGCTCGAGCCCAAGGACACGGCAGCGTTTCTGCGCGGCGAGCTTGTTGAGCCGATCAAGCCGATCACGTATTACATCGATCCCGCAACGCCAGTACAATGGCGTCCATGGCTGAAGAAGGGCATCGAAGATTGGAACCCTGCGTTCGAGGCCGCCGGATTCAAGAACGCCGTACGCTGTATCGACCCGCCGACGCCGCAGGAAGACCCCGACTGGTCGCCCGAAGATGCCCGCTACAGTGTGATCCGCTACTACCCGTCGCCGGTCGAGAATGCCTACGGTCCAAACATTCACGACCCTCGCACGGGCGAGATCATTGAGTCGGACATCGGCTGGTTCCACAACATCATGAAGCTGCAGACGGGCTGGTTCTTCGCCCAGGCCGTGAGCAATCCCCTGTCGCGGAAGATCCCGTTCCCCGACTCGGTCATGGGCGAACTCATCCGCTTTGTTGCGGCGCACGAGTTCGGTCACACCATCGGCATGCCCCACAATATGAAGGCCTCCAGCGCCTACCCTGTGGACTCGCTGCGCTCGAAGACCTTCTGCGCGAAGTACGGCACAGCCCCCTCCATCATGGACTATGCGCGGTTCAACTATATCGCGCAGCCGGGGGATGACGTGGACGTGATGCCAAAGGTTGGTCCGTACGACCGATATGCAACGATGTGGGGCTACCGCCCGGTGATCGGAGCCAGGACCTCGGATGAGGAGCTCGACTCGACACGTGCCTGGGCCAAGGCGGCCGAGAGTGACCCGATGCTGCGCTTCGGTTCGCAGCAGTGGATGATCGTTGACCCGTCATCACAGACCGAGGACCTTGGAGATGACGCTATCAAGGCCGGCACATACGGCGTGCTGAACCTGCAGCGGGCCATGGGTTATCTGCTGGATGCGACCTATGAAACAGGCAAGGACTTTGATCAGCTGGCCGATTCCTACGACGACATCCTCGGCCAATGGTCCCGCGAAATGGGTCACGTTGCCAACATTCCGGGCGGCGTGTTCATCGACCGTAAGGTCTTCGGCTCCGAGGGTGCGGTCTACACTCCGGTGCCGGCTGCACGCCAGCGCGCGGCCGTGACGTTCCTAAAGGATTATGTCTTTACCACGCCAACCTGGCTCATCGACGAGAAGATCGTCCGCCTCCTTGCGTCTTCCGACGTTGCCTCGCGCCTGTCGTCGCTGCAGACGCGGATGCTTCGCACGACGATCAGCTCGGACAAGCTGCTGCGCCTTCTGGACCAGCAGGCCCGCTTTGGCGATACGGCCTACAGCGTCGACAAGCTCTACACCGATATCGAGGGGGCGATCCTGACCGAGCTTCAGAGCGGCAAGCCAACCGACTACTACCGTCGGGCTCTCCACCGCACATACGTGCAGGAGCTCATCGACAAGTCATCCAAGCCGGCTGCATCTTCCGATCCGTTTGCCTCCATGTTCCGTCCGAACACCTACGGCACGGACGTGCGGGCCATCTCCCGGGCGCGCCTTGCGGCGCTGCGCAAGAAACTCTCCAGCGTCAAGAGTGCCGACGCTCTCACGCAGGCGCATTACGATGACCTTGCACTGCAGATCCGACAAGCGCTCGAGGATACGGCCAAGCAATGAAGACCTCCACCAAGGTTGTCTGGCTGGGCTATGCCAGCATTGCCTTTGCCTTTATCTGGGGCAGCGGCATTGTGGCGGCCATGATCGCCCGGCGTCTGGCCGGCACGTGCGTGCCGACAACGCCGCGCGAGGCTGGCGACCTGCGCGGTGGAAAGCTTCTGGCAACGATCGGTCTGTGGCTTAATGCCGTCGTGCTGGCCGTGATCATCTGGAGTATGATCTCCACGCACGTCCTGTAAAGCCCCCTACCTGACGTACTTTTGTCATCGTTATGAATGCACTTCTTCCCTGGATCGGACTTGCTCTCAGGGCCTACGTCGGAGGCTACTTCATCCTTGCGGCCGTGCCCAAGATGGTTGAGCCACTGGCCTTTGCCACATCGATCGCCCATTATGGTATTCTGCCGTCGTGGGCGGTGAACGCCTCGGCTCTTGTGCTCCCATGGCTGGAGATCATCTGCGGCATTCTGCTGGTGATCGGCCACCGCGTGCGACTCAATGCGCTTCTTACCGGACTCATGTTGCTGGTGTTCACCGCGGCCGTGGCCTATGCGGTGGTGCTTGGACTCAAGATCGACTGTGGCTGCTTTGGCTCGCAAGGGGGCGATGAGGTCTCCTGGTGGAAGGTGGGCAAGAACACGCTGATGATGCTCATTTGTGTTTTTCTGTGGAAGTGGCCGCAAACTGCTCTTTCGGTTGAAACCGGAACGGGGCTCGGCAGGTCAAAGCCGGCATGAGCGCACTCCATCTGGAATCCTCGAGTATCCGCGACTGGACAGTTGCCGGCGCCCTTGTGTGCGATGGATCGATGGCGCTCGAGCTGGCCAAAAGGGGCTTTACCGAGCGTCCGTGCGACCGATACAACCTTACCTCGGGCGTGATCGTTGAGCGTATTCACGGCGACTTCATCGATGCCGGCGCAAGGCTTTTGCAAACCAATACGCAGAGTGCCAACCGCTTTGCTCTCGAATCATCCATGCTCTCGGCTCGAGTGCATGAGATCAACCGCAAGGGGGCCTGGCTGGCACGCTCGGCGGCCGGATCACGAGCCGTAGTTGCAGGTGTGGTGGGTCCGTGCGGACGTCTCATGCGTCCGCTGGGCCCAGTAGAACCCGACGATCTTCGCTCGAGCTTTCACGAACAGGTCTCGGCGCTGCTGGCCAGCAGCGTCGACGCCATAATGCTAAAGTCGTTTATCGATCTCGATGAACTCGAGATCGCCATTGATGTCGTGCGTGCGCAGAGTCTGCACATTCCGCTCATCGCTCTGAAGTCGTTCCCCGAAGACGGGTCCGTGCTTGCCGGATCGTTCCCTTCGGACGTTGCGCATCGCCTGCGCGGACACGGCGTGCAGGCCATCGGCTCCAACGGCACGGTCGGCCCGCAGCGCATGATCGGCATCATTGAGTCGCTTCGCGTTTCCGATCTGCCCCTTGTGGCCATTCCCGACATCGGCATCCCGACGATCATCGACGGTCAGCCCATGTACAACGCCGAGCCGGCCTACGTTGCCGCGGCTGCCCGACGTCTTGTTGAGCATGGCGCGGCCATTATCGGAGCTGACGGCGGCGCCGATGTTGCCCAGGTACGGGCCATTGCCGAGGCCGTTGCCGGCGCTGAGATCGGCTCGTCACCGGTGGTGACAAAGCGTTCGGCCGTGCATCATGAGGACAATCAGGTTGAGGCCACACCGACGAACTTCATGCAGGCCATCTCGCAGCGTCGCGTGGTGACCGTTGAGCTCGACGTTCCGCGCGGACTCGACATGTCGAGCGTTATTGAGGGAGCTCGGTACCTGCGTGATCATGGCATCGATGCCGTGAACATCTCCGATGGTGCGCGTGCGCGCCTGCGCATGAGCCCCATTGCGATCTCCAAGCTTGTGACCGAGCAGACCGGCATGGAGTGCATCTCGCACCTGGCGTGTCGTGACCGTAACATGGTCGCCCTGCAGAGCGAGCTCATCGGCTCGCATGAAATGGGCATCCGGAACATTCTGGCCGTGACGGGAGATCCTACGCATATCGGCGACTTCCCCTCTGCCACCAGTGTGTACGACGTCGACTCCATCGGACTTGTCCGCGCCATGGGGCATATGAATCACGGCAAGGACCTCATGGGCAACCCGCTCGGGTCGCGCACCGGCTTCTGCATCAGCTGCGCCGTCAACCCCGCTGCCGATGATCTCGGCCGCGAGATCGACCGTCTGGCGATGAAGGCCGAGCAAGGGGCTCATGTGGCCTTCTCGCAGCCGATCTTTGATGTGGAACTGCTGGACCGGTTTCTTGACCGGATCAAGGACATCGACATCCGCTTCATGCTCGGAATCATTCCCCTTCGCACCATCCGTCACGCCGAGTTCCTGCACTACGAGGTCCCGGGCATGACCATTCCGGCATGGGTTCGTGAACGCATGCGCGGCGCTTCCTCCACCGAAGAAGCCACCGACATCGGCATCGACATCGCCGTCAACTTCCTCGATGCTGTGCTTGATCGCGTTAACGGCATCTATCTTATGCCGCCGTTCAAGAAGTACGATATCGCCGTTCGCATTCTGTCAAACATCAATCTGCAGAGGTAGACAATGGAACAACATCAGATCCCGCAACCTCCGGGTCAGGGTCCTTCGGTAAACCCTTTCGCGCACTACGAACCACCGATCGAAGATCGCCGTGCTGAATTCGGTATCCGTTTCGGCGCGCTGGTCATCGATGGCGTCATCGCGGCTCTCTTTGCCGGCCTGCTGACGCTTCTCATATCGCCGCTGAACCTTCCCACACCGGAGATCGTCCTCGATGTGCAGGATTCGATGGATGAACTGTTCAAGACCATCGATGCTTCCAGCGAGCTTGAGCGCACCATCTCGCAACTGGTTATCGGCTCTTCCTACGCGAGCGCCATCGCCGCTGTTCTCTACATGCTGATCGAAGGCCTCACCGGTGCGTCAATCGGCAAGCGTATCCTCAAGCTCACTGTCGCCCGCGCCGACGGAACTCGCGGCACGCAGTCGCTTTTCCTGAGCCGCATGATCGTGAAGAACTCCGATCGCATCCTGCACCTGCTCGCCGTCCTCCCGCTGCTGACCTTCCTGTCCGGCCCCATCGAAAGCGCCAGCTCCATCATCGGCTTCGTCCTCTTCATCGGCTGCTTTGCCGCCCTCGGCCGCAATCGCATGGCCCTGCACGACATGGTCGTCAAGACAGCGGTGTTTAAGACCAGTGACGTCAGGTACGAGTGACCTGTAGGGGCGAGATACAGTCTCGCCCGTGACCTGTAGGGTCGCAGCATGCTGCGACCCCACACCTACACCATCTTCCACCCCGGGCCAAGGCCCGGGGCTAATGTTTACCGTCGCTATCTCAATTCGATCAATGCGTGCTCATACCGAACCCCGGGCCAAGGCCCGGGGCTAGTAAAGACACAACGTAACATTGGTCACGTGCAACTCCGTAACTCCATATCAGCGCGCAGCCAGTGGAGAGCGTCATCCTGAGGAGCCGAAGGCGACGAAGGACCTCAGCTATGTTGAAGCGCGGCGCGCATGTGTGAGGTGGGATTTCGAGGTCACTTGTCACGGACGGGCGAGACTGTGTCTCGCCCCTACCCGTCACTCGTCCTCACCGCACCTCGTAAACTCTAACCCGTGCACCTGTGCCAGCTGGTGCCCCTTGTGCATTGCCACCGGCCATGCCGACGAGCTTTGATCCGTCGGCGCTGAAGCTGAAGCCTGTCGGGAAGTCTGTTGCGGATCCGATCGGGAGAATGCGCAGCAGTTGCTGCGATCGCAAGTCTGAGAGAGTTGCCGGAGCACCAGTGGTGTAGGCACGGCCAACATATTTGGCATCATCTGCGGAGATGGCCAGCACTGACGCGCCCGTTGAGATTTTCGAGATCTCGGCGCCCGTTACAAGATCGACAAACGTCGTCTGACCCGCACCGGATGTACCACGCAGACCCATCGTAACGATCACCTTACCTGATGGCGAGAGCGTGGCTGTTTCGCCGAGCATTGGGTTACCTGTTGAATCCTGCAGACCGCTGAATGTGCGCACGGTATTGCCGGAGGCGAGATCGACCGTGAGAATGGATGCCGGCGAGTATGCCTGGAGTACAGCGAATCCGTCGCCTTGGAGCCCCATAAAGCCCACACCCTTACCGGCTGGCAATGAGATGTTGATCGAACGGGCCACAATGCCTGATGAAGCTGTGTACTCGTCAATGCGGGGGCTGGCTGCGGAATCCGGCAGCACATAGACCTTCGATCCATCCGAGGTGATCTGATGTCGGCCACGTGCCGTGACGGTTGAGACGACCTGTCCAGTTGCCGCATCATAGATGTAGGTTGCCTGATTCGTCGAGACAGCAACGCGCTGGTCGGCCGCCACAAATCGGATCGATGTTGCAAACACCTGAGTACCCCCGATTGCCGCACTCCACAGCTGCGTGCCCGTGGCCGCGTCGAAGGCAAAGACTGTATTCTGTGTCACGATCGCTACTCGCGCTCCATCATTGTTCAGAGCGGCAAATCGTGCCGCCTGATTGGCTGGAAGCGAGAACTCTACATACTTGGTTTCCACGCCGCCGCAGGCCTTGAGCTTGCCGGCATCGAAAATGGAACCGCCAGCGATCGGAGCAACCGGCGTCGAGGTGATCGTGCGGCCGTCGGTGCTGTACCCTTCAAGCGTCAGAGCGACGCCGGCCGGAACGGTCACCGTGATCTTTCCCGTGGTGGACGAGGCCACCTTCACGCCCGTTGGAGTGATCACCTGCAGGAAGCCCCCGATCGGCGCATCATTACAGTCAACGATCTGGGCCTGCAGAAGCGTCGGGCATGGCGACACGGAGATGTCCTTACGTAGCGTCTGATTCTCGGCGATCGGCCCGACAGTTGATGGTGCGGCCGATACTCCTTCATTGCGAGCCCCCTTCACCGACACGTCAAATGCGAAGTCTGCCGGCACGCGACGGCGATAGAAACCGTCCTGATCCGTGACGGCACTGACCTGACCGATTTCGACAACGATGCCAGCAAGGGGCGTGTCTTCTCCGCATGTTACGCGACCTTCAATAAAGGCGCGGCGTGCTCCGGGGACGTCGAGATTCCAGTCTGTAAAGTGGGTTACGGTTCCGACGTACTGCCCACCGCTCAGCGTGGCCTTGCCCTCCTCAACCCAGATTGCCTTCTTCTCATCGAAGTGCCAAAGTGGGATCTCAGACGCCGTCGATCCTGCTGCCGGATACGACAGCGTTGCCGACGAGCCTTTGGCCAGATTCAGGGGCTGACCCTGCGTCCCGGTCAGCAGAACACGAAGCACACCGTATGAAACAAGCTCGGTCGATGAACCGTCAGCGCGCAGAGCGGCCATGTCTCCGGAGAAGCTGTCGTAGAAGTTGGCCGATAGTGGATCAAGATATCGCGCAGCCACAGAGATCGTACCAGAGTAGCTGTTGCCCTTCGCATCGACGTAGCCGCTGGCCGGCAGATCGATCGTCGCACTACCAACGGTCACCTGTCCTCCGTTGGAGGAGTTAATGGTACGTGTCTGCTTTGCCTCTTGCAACGTCAGCATCATGGTCGTGGTCTTGCCCGAGGAAGGGAATGCCGCGCGCGCACCGGTGAAGTAACCGCTCTTGCTCACCATGACGACTGCGCGTGTTGACGGCACGATCACGTTCTGCAGAACAAAAACGCCGTTAGCGTTCGTCGTGGTCGAGACTCCATGTCCGCGTACCACAGCCCCCTGAACGGACTTGCCGGCTTCGTCGATCACCCGACCCGTGATGGTCGTGCTCACCGACTCCCCGAAATCCGAATCATCCGGGTCGACAAACGGCCCGCATGAAGCAAGCGCGATGATCGACAATGCAAAGAACAGATGGCGTAGATAATTGCTCATGAGAGGACCTAGCGGATTAATGGATGGAGAATCTAAACCTTTTCAGTCAAAGTACTTTTGCCTGGCAACGTAAATCCGTGATCGAGGAAAAGGTTACACGCATTTGACGATGGATTCCCGCCTTCGCGGCAATGATAGGAGCAGCCGTACTTCCGTACTTCCGTAATTCCGTACTTCCGTACTTCCGTACTTCCGTACTTCCGTAATTCAGTAACTTCTTCAATGCTTTACTACTCCGAATACCTTGCTCTCGATGCCGTGCTTGGGGCGCAGCATATGGAGAGTGCCAAGCACGGGGCGCCTGCGCATGAGGAGATGCTCTTCATTATCACGCACCAGACATTTGAGTTGTGGTTCAAGCAGGTGCTATTCGAGGTCGACTCTGTGATACGGCTGCTCGACAGGCCGTACCTGCCGGAGGCGGACATGTCGCTGTGCCTGAGTCGAATCATCCGGGTAAACAAGATCATGGCGCATCTGGCCGAGCAGTTCACGCTGATCGAGACGATGACGCCGGGTGAGTTCATGGAATTTCGCGCGTTTCTCAATCCTGCCAGTGGCTTTCAGTCGCTGCAGTGGCGTGTGTTGGAGCGCACGTTGGGACTGCCAGAGCAGAAGCGTGTGCTGCGTCATTACACCGAGCCGTTTACTGTCGAGCAGCTCAAGCAACTTGATGATGCCAGCAGCCGCACCACGCTGTTTGCGGCGGTGCAACGCTGGCTTGAACAGATGCCATTCATGGAACATGGCGAGTTTGCCTTCTGGGATGCCTACAAATCCTCCGTGCAGTCGATGCTCGATAATGACCGTCGCGAGGTGCGCGTGCTGGCAGAGGCCGAGGGCACCGATCCGACGTCGGCCCTCGAGCAGATCGATGCCAACGAGCGTAGCTTCCTGTCGCTCTTCAGCGCCGAAGCCTACGAAGAACTCCGCACACAGGGCGTGCGACGCATGTCGCAGCGGGCAACGCTGGCCGCTCTTTTCATCTCCACATATCGTGATCGCCCCCTGCTGCAGACGCCGTACCGCTTTGTTGATGCGATCATTGAGCTCGACAGACTTGTTTCGCTCTGGCGCTACCGTCACACGATGATGGTCAGCCGTATGATCGGCATGCGCGTCGGGACAGGGGGCTCATCGGGCCACGACTACCTTATGCAGACAACGATCCGACAGCGGGTGTTCGACGACCTGACATCGCTGAGTTCCTACCTGGTGCCCACGCAGCACACGCCGCCCCTGCCGGAGGCGATCGAATCGCGTCTGCAGTTCGTGAACGAACGTCCGGGTCTGTAGGCACGACGCCATTTCGGCCATGTCACGTTCGGGGTGTGCCTGCGCACGAAGAGCGTGTATGCGCCTACCCTGCCTTTGGTCGATCGTTGTTCGGGCACGTGAAGTTCTCGACGAAGTGATCTATCCACGTCATTGCCTGCTGACACAGGCCTACCTCGGCACCGAGCCGACTCTGCTGCCGAGCGTGGATGACCTTGCTCTGGCCGCCGAACGTGGCGCTCCCATGGGGCCATCTCTCGAAGTGCTTCTGCAGCGGCACGTCCACCCAGATGACTATCTACTGTTTCGGGTGTCGGCCTGCTGGGCTGTTGACCGTTCATCGCGCATCGACGCGATCATCTATGCGATCAAGTATGGTGCACGTGCCGATCTGGCATGCGCCCTTGGACGGGTTATGGCACGCCACCCGGACATGCACGATCTGCATCCTGATGCCGCCTTCATGGGCATTCCGATTCATCCGGCACGACGTCGCGAGCGTGGCTACAATCAGGCGCAACTTCTGGCAAAGGGGCTAAGCATGCAGACAGGTCATGCACTTATCGATGAGGGCGTCGTTGTGCGGCAACGCTACACGCCAACGCAAACGTCACTTGATCAGCACGACCGCCAGCTCAACGTCCACTCAGCGTTTACCGTGCCCTCGCCCCCTCTCATCAAAGGTCGGCACATCGTACTCGTCGACGATGTACTAACCACCGGAGCAACACTCAACGCCTGCGCCACCGCCCTCATCGAAGCCGGAGCGCGTCGGGTGGATGCGGTTACGGCGTGCGTGGCGACGTGACGCGCGCTTCGCGCGAGGGAAGCCGAAACGGAGGGAAACGGCTGCGCCGAGGGAAACGCGCTTCGCGCGAGGGAAACCGAGGCGGAGGGAAACGCGCTTCGCGCGAGGATCAACCTCACAGCTCACACCTCACACCTCACACCTCACACCTGAAACCTACATTTGTACATGACCTCTACCCTGCGGCGCTATCTGCCCCTTCTCGCTATCAAGGTTGTGCTGTGCTCTTACATCGCATGTGCGCAGACCTTTCCGTATGAAGTGTTCGACGATGACTTGCCATCGCCGGCGGTATATCGGGAGCGACGGGAGCGGCTTCTGGCAAGCATGAGTCCGAGGACGACGGCGGTGATCCTGTCGGCCGATGTGCGGAACCGACAGAACGATGTTGACTTTGAGTACCGACAGAGTTCGGACATGCTGTACATGTGCGGCTCCCCGCGTCCGGGATCGGTGCTTGTGCTCAGCAAGGATGGCATTGACGTTGGTGGAAGGGTCTTTCGCGAGCTTCTTTTCATGCCGGAGCGCAAGCAGGATGAAGAAGTGTGGCAGGGTGTGACGATGGGTCCGGAGGAAGCCATGCTGCACCTGGACATTGACACGGCCATAGCCGTAAGGAAGATGCGCGAGGTGATGGATAGCCTTCTTAAGCGCACCGACACGTTGTTTGTTTCGACGCTGCCGACGCGCGCGCTCTCGGTGCCCCTTGCCGGTAAGAACATCTATGCCGAGGGAGAGATAAAGCGATGGCTTAAGGAGATGAACCCGTCGTGCATACTCAAGACGCCGATCAATCATCTGCGCGCCATGCGTGAGGTGAAAGACACGTGCGAGCTTCGACTGATGCAGAAGGCCATCGATATCAGTATCGAAGGTCATCGCGCCATGATGAAGGGGGCTCGCCCGGGCATGAAAGAGTATGAACTGGAAGCGCTCATGGAGTATACCTTCAAGCGTCTCGGTTCGCAGGACGTTGGCTACGCCTCGATCGTTGGCTCGAACTACAACGCCTGCATTCTGCACTACACCACCAACCGACGCAAGACGGCGATGAACGACCTGGTGCTGGCTGACTGCGGTGCTGAGTATCATGGCTATACCGCCGACATCACCCGCACGATCCCGCTAACGGGTACGTTCACCCGAGACCAACGCATCATCTACGATGTGGTCCTCGAAGCGCAGGACTCGGGCATTGCCGCCGCACGCGCCGGCAGCCCCTTCCGCGCGCCCCACACCGCAGCTATGTCGGTCATTCAACGTCGACTCCTGGAGCTGGGCATCATCAGCAAGACCGAAGAGGCACGCCAATACTTCATGCACGGCACCTCGCACTACCTCGGACTCGACGTCCACGATCCCGGTACCGGCGGATCGCTCAAACCCAATAGCATTATCACCGTCGAACCCGGCGTCTACATCCCTGCCGGCTCCCCCTGCGACAAACGATGGTGGAACATCGGCGTGCGCATCGAAGACGATATCCTTATCACCGAACAGGGGCCGGTGAACATGTCCGCTGCTCTACCAAGAAAAGCAGAGGAGATAGAGAAGGTGATGACGGATGACAGATGACCGATGACCGATGACCGATGACCGATGACCGATGACCGATGACCGATGACCGATGACCGATGACCGATGACCGATGACCGATGACCGATGACC